>Ga0067045_1027466_pt1 | contig 121002 bp, 115 predicted proteins | sample TerdegcTABiofilm_FD_59184 | JGI IMG/M metagenome (GOLD analysis project Ga0067045, IMG submission 59184) | Combined Assembly of (Gp0054472, Gp0054536) Wastewater bioreactor microbial communities from Singapore -Terephthalate degrading...
CGTCACCGCGGCAGCAGAAACTGAACCAGGGCAGCGTCTATACGGACTACGGCGGCCAGATCGACAAGACCCTGCCGAACATCGTGACGCGCGCCACGGGCGACGTCGGAATGGCAGTCGGCGCGATCGCTGCGTTTCCCGCCATGGACGTCGTGCGCCAATCCCTGCCCATGGTGCTCGCCTTGCTGAAGATGGCGCTGGTCATCTGCATCCCGCTCGTGCTGGTCGTGGGCACCTATGACCTGAAGACGGTCGTCACCGTCAGCGTTGTGCAGTTCGCGCTGTTCTTCACGGACTTCTGGTTCCAGCTCGCACGCTGGATCGATTCGACGATTCTGGACGCGCTTTATGGCTGGGGCTTCGGTTGGAACCGGCCGCACACCAACTTCGACCCGCTGGTGGGGTTGAACAACGCCTTCGGTGACATGCTCCTGATGTTCATCACGGGCACGATGTTCATCGTGCTGCCTACCTTCTGGATCATGGCCTTGGCTTGGGCGGGCGTTCGCGCCGGTAACGTGCTGCAAGGCCTCTCTGGTGCCACTGGCGATGCCAAGGCTGCCGGTGGGAAGGGAGGAAGTATCGCGATCAATGCAGTGTCGAAGAAGTGATCATTGCTAGTCGTCCTCGACATGAGGATCAATGCGAAAACCGTCGTAGGTGTACAGGCCGAACCCGGCTGGTCCGTTTCGCCATTCTGGCTCGGGCAACTCCTCGCCCAGGTCGGCGTTGCGGGCCATCCAGGCAACGACCATGACGCACACCAGCAGCAGAGCCAGCCAGAAGGTGGTGTACAGCAGCACCCCGAGCGCGGCCAGCTTGAGCACCCACACGAGCACGACAGCGCCAGCTACCGGCACTCCCTTGGAGATCAACCAGTTCGACGCCCGCCGTTCGCCGCGCGCATAGGCACGCCATCCGTGGCCAAAGGCGCGGCCGAGGCGTTCTGCGGTGCTGGTGCGGGTCGTCGCGTTCATGGTCGTCTCCTGCTGCTGAGGAATGCCTATTCCAGTTTGCTCCACTTCATTCGGTTTGCGGCTTCAATGTGTTTTCTTGCTGCTTCAGGACGCTTCGTCATCCGGCCCCACCGGGCCGGGGTCGGGTTCCACGCCAATGCGGTAGGTGGCAACGAACCGCGGCCAGTCCAGATGGTCCACCAGGTCGATGTCCTCGATGACGCCAACCTTCGGTCCCGCACGCTCGAACAGGGCGATGCTCTTGGCGGGATAGTTGTTGCGCGACGGATAGAGCACCCCGTCGAACAGCGCCTGGCCGTCATCTCCGAGCATCGCATGCACCTGGGCGGACACCTGCTGCGTGTGCGTGTAGTCGCGGCTGGCCAACTGCTCCAGGTTCAGGCCGAAGTAGCCCGCCATGACGCCCGGCGCCGTGAGATCGGCCAGAAGCACGTCGTCCATCACGCCTACTGCGCGCACCATCCGGGCTTGGACTTCTTTCAGCGCGATCGAGCGTTGCGTGTCCGCAAGCCACTGGTGCTTGTGAAACACCGACTCCATCAGCGCCGTGGGCAGGTCGCGCCCCAGGTAGAGCACGCCGTAGGCCCCTGCCGGGTCATCGTAGCGATTCGTGCTGCTGTGGCCATAGTACAGCGGGCTGCCCCGATAGACGACGCGGCTCACATGCTGGAGCAGTTCACCGGCATCGATCAGGAACGAAGGCAGCTCGTGGTTCATGGCGGTCTCGCCTCAATGCACCTGCACGCCCAGCACGTTGAACACGGCCTCGGCCACGTCATCGATCGTGCCATGCGTCACCGCATCCACCGGCGAGCGACCGCCCAAGCCTTCGAGCGGTTCGGACAGCGCGCGGTAGATCGTCCAGTGGTCGATGCCCTCGACCTCCTGAAGCACGGCTTGGGTCAACTGCTGCTTCACCGGGTCGAGCTGCCAGTCGGGCAGCTTCTGGCCGCGCGCTCCCACGTTCAGCGCCAGCAAGCGACGGGCAAGAATGTCCTTGTAGATCTGCTGGCGCGACTTGTCCGCCAACTTGGCGTACTCGGGGATCGGCAGGTTGTGCGGCTGGTTGAAGGCCTCCAGCAGCACGGCGCGGCCTCGCTGGACGTCGGTTTCAGTCGGTGCCCAGCGCGTGTCGGCGCGCAGCGCGGCCGCCTTGCGCTCCAAGGCCTGCGCCACCGTTTTGCCTTCGAGGTTGGCGGGCAGCTTCACCGCTTCCACGCGCTCATGAATGAACGCCTGCAACTCGGCCGCGAAAGCCGGGGCATTGCGGATTTCGACGGTATCCGCGAAACGGCGCACATCCTCCACGGTGACGCGCGGCAGACGGTCGGCAATGAACTCGATCGCAGTGGGCATGGTCAGCTCCCAAGTAGGTTTGAGACAGGGTTCACTCTAGTCGCCTTTGTCGCACTTGTCAACTTAGTCGCCTGAGCGGGAGCCTACCTGGCGGTGTAGCGTCCCGGCAGCATAGGCCGGGGCCAGCGCCAAGTCGCCGTCCAATCCATTCGTGCGAGTTCCACATTGACGCTGGAGCCGCAGCCCGGGTCCCGCTATACCGAAACGGTTAAAGGCCAAAGGGTCGAAACGGCAAGGGAATGGGGCGCAAGGGGAAAGGCCCTACCTCGAAAAGGCCAAAAGGCCTCCCGCCCGGCCCGCCATCAGGACACCGACATGCTCTCCCTGTTCCAGCGAAAACGGCCCCCGGTCGCTGCCGCGCCGTCGCCAGCCCCCGCCACCGGCCTCCCGAAAGGGTTGATGCGGCCGGAGTCGGCCGCATCGCTGCTGGCCACCCCGCGCCGGCAGAAGCTGATGGAACACATCTGGCAGCGCACCTCGCTCTCGCGCAGGCAGTTCGCCACCCTGTACCGCACGCCACTGGAGCGCTACGCCGAACTGGTCCAGGCTTTCCCGGCCTCCGAAGCGCACCACCACGCATATCCGGGCGGCATGCTCGACCATGGCCTGGAAATCGTCGCCTACAGCCTGAAGCTGCGGCAGTCCCATTTGCTGCCCATCGGGGCCAGCCCCGAAGACCAGGCGGCGCAGGCCGAAGCCTGGACTGCGGCCGTCGCTTATGCCGCGTTGCTCCATGACATCGGCAAGGTAGCGGTCGATCTGCACGTCGAGCTGGCCGACGGCAGCACCTGGCACCCGTGGCACGGCCCGCTGCGTCAGCCGTACCGCTTCCGCTACAACCCCGACCGCGAGTACCGGCTCCATAGCGCCGCGACAGGCTTGCTCTACCAGCAACTGCTCGATCGCGATCTGCTGGACTGGCTCAGTGGCTATCCATCCCTGTGGGCGCCGCTGCTCTACGTCCTGGCCGGGCAGTACGAGCACGCCGGGGTGCTGGGCGAGCTGGTCGTGCAGGCCGACCGCGCCTCTGTCGCCCAGGAGCTGGGCGGCGATCCGGCCCGCGCCATGGCCGCGCCCAAGCACTCGCTCCAACGCAAGCTGGTCAACGGGCTGCGCTACCTGCTCAAGAAAGCGCTGAAACTGAACCAGCCCGAAGCCTCCGATGGCTGGCTCACCGAGGACGCGCTGTGGCTGGTGAGCAAGACGGTATCGGACAAGCTGCGCGCGCACCTGCTGTCCCAGGGGGTCGATGGCATCCCTGCGAACAACACCGCGGTGTTCAATGTGCTCCAGGACCACGGCATGTTGCAGCCGACGGCCGACGGCAAGGCGATCTGGCGCGCGACCGTGACCAGCTCGACCGGCTGGTCCCACTCGTTCACCCTGTTGCGGCTGGCACCAGCGCTGATTTGGGAGCCTGGCGAGCGGCCGGCGCCGTTCGCGGGGACGGTGGCGATCGATACGACAGCGGCCGACAAAGATGCCGATGCCTCGGTGCAATCGGCAGCAATCGCGGCAACGCCTCCTGCCGAAGAGCAGCAGTCCGCTCCATGGACGGACGCTGGCGGCGCCGCTGCCCCGGTTCACCCGTCCGCTGCCCGGGCCGTGCCCGATGTCATGGAAGACATGCTCGCGATGGTGGGAATGGGTGATTTGCCTGGCATCCGGCAGGATGCAGAAGCCGTCTCGGTCGAAGCGCCTGCCGCAGCCCCCGAAATTCCTGCATCGTCCGTGGCGAAGCCACTGCCTCCAGCGCCCGCGCCTACGTCCGCGCAGCCATCCGGCAAGCACTTCATGGCATGGCTGCAACAGGGCGTCGCCTCGCGGCGGCTCATCATCAACGACGCCAAGGCGCTCGTGCATACCGTGGGCGACACCGCCTACCTGGTCAGCCCCGGCGTCTTCCAGCGTTACGCGCAGGAGCACCCGCAAGTTGGCACGCTGGCGAAGCAGGAAAGCCAGCAGGATTGGCAATGGGTACAGAAGCGTTTCGAGCGACTGCAACACCATCGCAAGCATCCCAACGGCCTGAACATCTGGACCTGCGAGGTGACGGGGCCTCGCAAATCCCGCCGCCTCCACGGCTACCTGCTGGACGATGCGCGCCTGCTGTTCGCCGACACGCCGCCGAACAACCCTTACCTGACACTGGTGCAAGAGAAGTGACGAAAACCGCAGCGCCACGTTCCCGGTGCGCGCTGCAACCGCTACCGACTCATTTCGCGCCTGCTTTCTTCCGCGGCTCGGCCTTCTTCTTTGGAGTGCCGATCAGCTCCTCGCTGTAGCGCAACGAATCGACCACCAGTGAAAACGCCGGCGACGGTTGCCGGTGGCCGGGGTCGTACAGGAAGTGTCCTGAGAACGGCTCACACCAGTCCTCCAGCACATGCACTAGGCGACCTTCCTCGATGTGCAGCGCGAACTCCTCTTCGGGAAGCGGGTAATGCCCAACGCCGATGGCGTGCTAAGAAACTGAGGGCGAGTTCGCCGGTGGCACCCGAAATGAAGCAGATACCGCCGGCCTTCACGCTAGTAGCTGGATTACGTTGTGACCGCCGGCATGGATGGACGCCCGCGACGGCGTAGCTCCCACTGCTTGACGAGCGCGTATATCGCCGGGATGACCGCCAACGTCAAGACAGTCGAGGACACCATGCCGCCCACCATCGGTGCGGCGATCCGGCTCATCACCTCACTGCCCGTGCCAGACCCCCACATGATCGGCAGCAGGCCCGCCATGATCGCGACCACGGTCATCATCTTGGGCCGAACACGTTCGACAGCGCCCTCCATGATTGCCTCGTACAGATCGGCGACGCCTGCATCGCGGCCAACAGCCTGCCTGCGTTCGCGGACCTCCTTCCATGCATGATCGAGGTAGATCAGCATGATCACGCCTGTCTCGGCCGCAACGCCGGCGAGCGCGATGAAGCCGACTGCTACCGCAACGCTCATCTGATAGCCCAACCACCACATCAACCAAACGCCGCCCACCAGTGCGAAGGGCACGGACAACATCACGATCAATGTCTCCGACAAACGGCGGAAGTTCAGGTAGAGCAGGACGAAGATCAGTGCAAGGGTCACCGGCACCACGACCTTCATCTTCTCCTTGGCGCGCTCCATGTTCTCAAACTGTCCGCTCCAGGTAGCGTAGTAGCCCTGCGGAAACTCGACTTCTTCGGCCACTGCCTGCTGAGCGCGTTTGACGAAGGCTCCGATGTCGGGCTCACGCGTATCGACATATACGTAGGCGGCCAGTAGCGCATTCTCGGTACGGATGCCAGGCGCTCCGCGTGTTAGACGCACGTCTGCCACTTGGCCGAGCGGAATCGGGCCGTTCATGGTTGGCACGTAGACGTCGGAGCCCATCCGCGACGGATCGTCGCGCAGCCCTCGGGCGTAGCGCACCGACACGCCGTAGCGCTCCAGCCCCTCTACCGTGGTGGTCACCGTCTCGCCACCCAGTGCGGTGGCGATCACGTCCTGCACCATGTTGATGGTGAGCCCATACCGGGCGAGCTGATCACGCCGAGGCACAATGTCCACGTAGTAGCCTCCGGCCACGCGCTCGGCATAAGCGCTGCTCGCACCCGGCACCTTGCGCACGACGGCTTCCACCGCCTGGGCCATCTTCTCCAGTGTTTCCAAGTCCTTGCCAAACACCTTCACGCCCACCGGTGTGCGAATACCAGTTGAGAGCATGTCAATGCGGGCCTTGATCGGCATCGTCCACGAGTTCGCCAGTCCCGGGAATTTAAGCGCGGCATCCATTTCAGCGATCAGCTTGTCGGTCGTCATGCCGACACGCCATTGATCCTGCGGCTTGAGATTGATGATGGTCTCGAACATCTCCAGGGGCGCCGGGTCGGTCGCCGTGCTGGCACGACCGGCCTTGCCGTAGACCGATTCCACTTCAGGAAAGGTCTTGATGATGCGATTGGTCGTGGCCAGTAGGCGTCCGGCCTCGGTAACCGACATACCCGGCAGCGCCGCTGGCATGTAGAGCAGCGTGCCCTCGTTGAGCGCCGGCATGAACTCCGAGCCGATCTGGCGCGCGGGGATGATCGTCGCGACCATCGCAAGAATGGCCAGCAGAAGTGTGACGCCTTTGAAACGCAGTACCGCCTTGATGATCGGTCGATACAGCCAGATCAACAGCCTGTTCACCGGATTCCTAGCCTCGGGCAGGATACGACCGCGCACGAAGAACAGCATCAACACTGGCACCAGCGTCACCGACAGCAAGGCGGCGCCGGCCATGGCGAAGGTCTTGGTGAAGGCGAGAGGTGAGAACAAGCGGCCTTCCTGGCCCTCAAGCGCAAACACCGGTAGGAAGGAGACCGTGATGATGAGCAGCGAGAAGAACAGCGCCGGCCCCACCTCTTTGCACGCCTGGACGATAGCCCTCGCTCGCTCCTTCTGGGTAGCGCCCTCGGGCAGATGCTCGATGCGTTTGTGCGCGTTTTCGATCATCACGATCGCCGCATCGACCATGGCTCCGATTGCAATCGCGATGCCGCCGAGGCTCATGATGTTCGACCCAAGCCCGAGACTGCGCATGGCGATGAATGCGATCAGGATACCCAGGGGCAGCGTAATGATTGCTACCAGCGCGCTGCGCACGTGCAGCAGAAAGATCACGCACACCACTGCAACGATCAGGCTTTCTTCGAGTAGCGTCCATTTCAGATTGCCGATCGCTCGCTCGATGAGCTGGGAGCGGTCATATACCGGGACGATCTCGGCGCCAGTCGGCAAGCCCGGGGCAATCTCCGCGATTTTTGCCTTGACATTGGCGATTACCTGAAGCGCATTTTGACCGAACCGCGCCATGACGATGCCGGAGGCGACTTCACCCTCGCCATTCAGTTCAGCGATGCCGCGCCGCTCGGCCGGCACCAGCTCGACGCGAGCTACATCCGATACACGCACAGGGGTTCCACGATCAGCCTTGAGCACGATGTCGGCAATGTCCTGGACACTTCGCAGGTAGCCCCGGCCACGTACCATGTACTCCTTCTCTGCCATCTCGACAACCCGGCCGCCGACGTCCTTGTTCGACGCACGGATAGCCTGTGTGACCTGATCGAGTGTGATTCCATAGCCAGCCAGACGTAGCGGATCGACAGTGACCTGGTACTCGCGAACGAAGCCACCCAGGCTTGCCACCTCGGAAACACCCTGCGCCTTGGTAAGCTGATACCGCACGAACCAATCCTGCAAACTGCGGGTGTCGGCCAAGCTCATGTCCTTGCCCTGCACCGCATACTGATACACCCACCCTACGCCGGTCGCATCTGGCCCGATCTGTGGTGCCACTCCCTGCGGCAGACGGCCAGCTACAGTGCTCAGGTATTCCAGCACGCGCGAGCGAGCCCAGTAGATGTCGGTACCATCTTCGAATATCACGTACACGTAGGATGCACCGAACATCGAGAATCCACGAACCACCTTCGCACGCGGCACGGCCAACATCGAAGTGGTGAGCGGATAGGTAATTTGGTCCTCGACCACTTGCGGTGCTTGCCCGGGATAGTCGGTGTAGACGATCACCTGAACATCCGAAAGATCGGGCAACGCATCGAGCGGCGTATTCTTCACCGCATAGATGCCGCCACCGACCAGGAACAACGTGGCAAGCAGCACGAGGAAGACATTTCGTGCCGACCAGTCAATCACGCGATCAAGCAAGCCAGTCGCCGCCGGCTTGGCTGCGTCGTCGCGCCCCAGGCCTGGAGAGTTCGTCGCAGAAGTGCGCATCTCAGTGCCCCCTGTGTCCGCTTGCGGCCGAGGTCGGCTTGCGGCTGGCAATCGGCTCTATGCTTGTGACGACGTACTCGCCAGGCTTGCCTGCCTTGAAGGAAAAGCGGACAGCGGCACCTGGGCCCATGTTCTTCATCAGGGCTGGGTCGCCAATCACGAAGTCCATGGTCATCGCCGGCCACTGAAGCGCCGGGATCTCGCGGTGAGCGACCGTGACCCGACCAGATTGAGCGTCGAACGCATCAATCGTCCCTTCAGCCTCATAGGAGCTTGCCGCGCCGCCATGGTCATGTCCATCAGCCTGGGGGGCGACCATGTTCGCTAGCGCCGCCTTGAGCTGACTCTCCGAATCGATCAGAAAGTTGGCCGAGACGACCACCCGATCGCCTGGCTCGACCCCTTCCAGCACCTCGACCACATCCTGACCACGCTGTCCGAGCTTGACCACCTGTGGTTTGAAACGTCCCTCACCAAGCACGCGCAAGACGACCTGGCGCTCGCCATCGTCGATGATTGCGGAGGTCGGTACAGTCGCCTTCGGAGTCGTGTCGCCGACCGCCAGCTTGACCTGGGCGAACATGCCGGGGCGCAGCAAGCCTTCGGCATTGCCCAGTTCAATTCGCATCCGAGTACTGCGGGTAGTCGCGTCAAGCGTTGGATACAGGTAGCTGATCCGCCCCTCGAAACTGCGGCCGGGAAAGGCGTCTAGCGCAATCTGCGCAGACTGTCCCACGCGCACGTGCGCAAGATCGCGTTCGTAGACGTCGGCAATGATCCACACTTTCGACAGATCGGCGATGCGAAACAGCGCATCACCCGGCATGAAGCGCTTGCCCTGTATGGCCTCTTTTTCGAGCACAACGCCGCTTACAGGCGCGTGGAAGACCTGGCGGGCACCAGCCTGTCCAGCTACTTCGAGGTTACGCAGACGAGCGCGCGTTGCTTCGGCCAAGCGGCTAGCGGACTCGCTCGCCAGCGGGTCGTGATCCGCGCTCTGGCTGGCAAGTCGCTCGGCGATGCGCAGTTCCTCTCCGGTGGATTGCAGCTCGGGACTGTAGGCGGTGAAGAGCGCCTGTCCCTTCCGGACCGTATCGCCGACGGCATTGACATGTAGGCGTTCGATCCAGCCCTCGAAGCGCGGGGCGACCACCACCTGGCTACGCTCGTCGGTCTCGATACGTCCGCTCACACGCACGGCTGCATCAACAACACGCAATTCAACCTCAGCAGTCCTAACCCCGAGCGATTGGACACGCGCGGGACTGACAATCACCGCGCCTGTATCGTCCGGTTTGGTGTCTGCATAGACTGGGATGTAGTCCATCCCCATAGGGTCCTTCTTGGGCACAGGGGAGGTGTCCGGCAGACCCATTGGGTTGCGGTAGTAGAGAACTTTTTGCTCGCTCTGAGTGCTGCCATCGGCAAGCGGAGCGGCCGGGCCAGGACTGGTTTCGACAGCCTGATTGGCAGGTGCCGTCGCGTGTTGCGCTTGAGCGAACCAGTATCCAGCGCCTGCAGCAATGGCCACGGCTACGGCGATCGTCGTCAATCGGACGGCAGCGTTCACTTCAGTTCCCCTGTAAGTTTCTTGATTTCGATCAGGGCCAGACGAGCCTCCACCTCGACCTTCAGGCGCTGCCCTCGGATGTCGATGAGCTGGCGCTCGGCCTCGATCACGTTGTCGAAATCGACCGCGCCACTGGCAAGCGCCGCCCGGCTGGCGTCCCGCGTTGCCTGCGCTTGTGGCACTAGGGTGTTTTCGAGCAAGCGAAGCGTCTCGCTCCCCTGTGCGTACATGGACCAAGCAGTACCGAGTTCGCCGGCAGCGCGCGAGCGCGCATCTTCGCGCCGTGCTTCGGCCGCCAAGAGCATCTGCTCCGCTTCACGCTCCTTTGCACGGCGACTGGATTGCTGTAGCGGAATGGTCACCTCAAACATTACGTCCCAAGATGCCCGTCGCCCATCAGGACGGCTGTTGCGCAAGCCGACGGCGAAGTCCGGCAAACGATCCTGGTAAGTGCGCGCCCGCTCGGCACGAGCCGCTTCGATGCCGAAAGTAGCGACATTCACTTCCGGATTAGCGTTCATCAGCGCATCAAAGAGAGAGTCGATCACCAGCCGTTCTGGCAATGGGGGTGGCTCCGCAGGTGCATCGAGGGGCGAATCAGGTGTCCGGCCGATCAGCCCATTCAGCCCTGCGGCAAGACCTTTGCGACGTTGCTCGATTTCGACCAGTGCGATGCGCTGCGCCGTGATCTCCCTCTGCATGCGCAGCACTGCTTGCTGAGGCAACCGCCCGGTCTTGTAGCGAACCAAGCTGGTCTCCTCCAAGCCCTGCAGCAAGGCCAGGCCCTGTTTGGCAAGTGCAAGCTCCCGATCAGCCGAGTAGTATTTCAACCATAGCGTCTCGATCTTCGTCGCAAGATCGCTCCAAACCGTCTCTTTGACTGCGTCTGCCTGCCTTGCCTGAGCCTCTGCCGCCTCCACAGCAAGTTTGCGCTTGCCCCAACCAGGCAAGGGCTGGGTAATCCGGTAACGTGTTTCGCCCACTTGACCCGGTAGCAACGACGCCGAGCGCCCGCTCATGGTGTTCGTGGCGTCCATTAATTCGACCTCGAAACTCGGGTCGGGCAACGCACCGGCGGGCGTTACACGCTCGCTCGCTGCGGCCGCTTCTGCTCGCGCAGCAGCGAACCCAGCATTACTCTGGCGCGCATAGTCAATCAGGGTCTGCGCGGTTGAGCCAAGCGTCGTGGTGTTACGTGAGGGCTGGCCGTAAGCGATCCCACTTCCTACTGATAACGTCAACGCGAACACAAGCAAGGCCGGCCGCACCAAAGTGCCTGCTGCAATGATGAGTGATGATTTCATGAAGAGTGAGTCCCGACGTGACTGCGCGAAATTTCGGGATCACTATGCAAGTCCGCCACCAACCGAACGATGACGCAACAATTACATTTTCCTGCGAATTGATTACATTTCTGTCAGACTTGACGTTGGTGGGCTAACGCTGTGCGTATACATAGCCCAAACCGCGCTTGAACAGCGCGGCCATATGGAAGCGACTTCCTGGCGAAAGGCTACGCAAGATGTGGAAGTGTGAGGTCGAACCTTGTCGTCCACTCATTGGATGTCACGCGCACATCGCCTCCATGAGCCACAGCAATCGATTTAACTATTGCAAGGCCGAGCCCCGCGCCAGCCGACTTTCGCTGACGCGCAGGATCGACCCGAAAGAACCGGTCAAAGATTTTTGGAATTGCGGACGCTGGAATTGGCTCACCAGGATTCTCGACACTGATGGTCGTGAGTTGTTCGTCCTCTCTCAATAGAACCGTGACGCCAGCTCCGTGAGGAGCATGTCGGATGGCATTCGACAAAAGGTTGCTCAATGCACGCAGCAGCATTTCCTTGTCAGCGGATATCGGTCGCGATTGACCTTTCAAGCACAGCGTTATTTCCCGGTCTTCCGCCAGCGCCTCGAAATAGTCAAATAGCCCTCGCACCATTCTCCCCAGGTCCACTTCTACCAAGCGAAGGTTATGGGGGTCATTCTCGGTCTGAGCAAGAAACAACATATCGCCGATCATGCGGCCCATGCGCTCGAATTCCTCCAAATTGGAGTAGAGGATCTCTCGATACTCCTCGGCCGACCGGGGGTGGTTTAACGCGACCTGCGTTTGCGTTACCAGGTTCGTGACAGGCGTTCTCAGTTCATGCGCGATGTCGGCAGAGAAATTGGACAACGTGGTAAATCCGTCTTCGATGCGAGCGAGCATATCGTTGAACGAAATGACTAGTTCGGCAAGCTCTACCGGAACATCCATGGGGTTGAGCCGCACATCCAGTTTGGACGATCGGATCGTCCGAATCTCTTCGTTGACTTTGCGGATGGGCAGGTGGCCCCACTGCACCGCAAGCCATGCCACCACAAGCGCGATGAGAATCACAATGCAAGTTGCCCACCAGAGCATGCGCCTGAAGTCCCGCAGGAATTCAAGATGGAACTCGATGTCCATTGCCACGGCAATGCGATAGGAACGATCTACCACGCCATCGCTTGCCTTGAACGAAAGGGCGACGCCCCGAAAATGCCGTTGGTTGTCCTGCCATACTGCCAGATCGTCCCCGCCAAGGCGGCTGATCGACTTTGCCGCAGCCATCAGATGAGACAAATCGGGGCCGGAGGTTGCAAAGATCGTGTTGCCGGCATTGTCATAGACGGCATAGCTGATTCCATGATGACCAGCCACTGCGCCCGCCAGTTCTCGACGTAGTGCACCGAGGTCCGTTTCGGCGGAGGCCTGCTGCAGGGGCGTTGACAATGCCGAAACTACTGCATCCAGTTCCTGTGCATCTTGCTGTGCGAAATGATGCTCCATCGATCGAATGATCACCCATCCAAAGGCTAGAAATACCAAGGTCGTGGCGATACAGACCAGCGTTGTTACGCGCAGTGCAAGCGAGGCAGGTCGACGCGAGGTCGAATTACGCTTCGAGATCATCGGGAGCATCTAACGTATAGCCCATGCCACGAACCGTTTGGATGAGCTTGGAATCGTATGCGTCATCAATCTTCGCGCGCAGCCTTCTTATTGCGACGTCGATCACGTTAGTGTCGCTATCGAAGTTCATATCCCATACTTGCGAGGCGATCAAAGAGCGTGGCAGCACCTCTCCTCGACGTCTGGCCAGCAGTTCGAGCAACGCGAATTCCTTGTTCGTGAGATTGATGCGTTGCCCCCCTCGGGTGGCCCGTCGACGAAGCAGATCAAGTACCAAGTCGGCGACCTGAATGTGGTCCGGATGATTGGGAACACCACCACGTCGCAGCAAAGTGCGCACTCTCGCAAGCAGTTCAGAAAACGCGAAGGGCTTCACGAGGTAGTCATCGGCCCCCAACTCAAGCCCCTTGACGCGATCATCCACGCTACCGCGCGCGGTCAGAAAAAGCACCGGTACCTGTTTCCCCGCCTCCCGCAGCGACTGCACAATGTGCCATCCGGTGACATCCGGCAGCATGACGTCCAAGACTATTAGGTCATAGGGCTCGGTCATGGCCATGTGGTGCCCATCCAGACCGTTGCGTGCCAGATCGACCACGAATCCTGCTTCGATGAGACCTTGCCTGACATAGTCAGCAGTCTTGTTTTCGTCCTCGACTACCAGCAGTTTCATTGCTTTTCCCTATGAAAATCCCGCGCTCGGGGGCCGCACCCCCGATTCGCACCATCGCTCACGGTGCAATGTACGGAGCCATACCTGCCACCAACATGACTCAATGATTACATGAATGTAATCAACGGGTCATTCATCCGAAAGTGGCAAGTTCGTAGCATGACCTCCATACGCCAAATCGTGCCGTCCTGAACAGGGTGGCTCAAAGGCAACTTTTCAAGCTCTATGGAGGATTCAAGGCCATGCCGCCTCGTTCGCCCTTTCTTATTACTCCATCACACGGTTTGTCTCGCCGCCGCTTCGTGCAAGGGCTGGCCGCTGGCGGCGTCCTGGCCGGTTTGTCGTCACCTGCTCTGAAGGCTTTCGCACAGCAGCGCTCGGCACACGGGGCGGCACCAATTCTGAGAGGCACTGAATTCGATCTGGTGATCGCCGAGTCGCCTGTGAACTTCACGGGCAAGCCTGGGGTGGCGACAACGATCAATGGCTCGCTGCCCGGCCCGACCCTGCGTTGGCGCGAGGGGGAAACGGTCACGATCCGGGTCACCAATAAGCTGCGTGAATCTACGTCTATTCACTGGCACGGCATCATCCTGCCGTATCAGATGGACGGCGTTCCGGGCATCAGCTTCAGGGGGATCGCGCCTGGCGAAACCTTCACCTACCGTTTCAAGGTCCAGCAAAGCGGCTCCTACTGGTACCACTCGCATTCCGGCTTCCAGGAACTCACTGGCATGTACGGGTCGATCATCATCGATCCCGCTGGCCCGGAGACCATTCACGCCGATCGCGACCACGTGCTGCTGTTCTCGGACTGGACCGACGAAGACCCGATGCGTGTCTTCACCAAGCTCAAGTCCCAGAGCGACTATTACAACTACAACCAGCCCACGGTCTTCGATTTTTTCCGTGACGCCTCGCGCGACGGCATGGCCGCCGCGATCGACAAGCGCAAGATGTGGAACGAGATGCGGATGAACCCCACGGATCTTGCTGATCTGTCGTCCGCGACGCTGACCTATCTCGCCAACGGTGTGACGCCGGCCGGCAACTGGACGGCGTTGTTCCGCCCTGGTGAGCGCGTGCGGCTGCGCATGGTCAACGGTGCCGGCAATACCTTCTATGACGTGCGGATTCCCGGCCTGAAACTCACCGTCGTGCATGTCGATGGCGTGGACGTGGAGCCTGTGACGGTCGATGAGTTCCGCTTCGGACCTGGCGAAACCGTCGATGTCATCGTCCAGCCGCGCGACGACGCCTACACAATCTTCGCGCAGTCCATGGATCGCACCGGATATGCGCGGGCCACGCTGGCAGTGCGTGAGGGTCTCCAAGCTCCCGTCCCAGCAATCGACCCCATCGAATGGCTAACCATGAACGACATGATGGGTGCCATGGGCCAAGGCATGTCGGGTCAGCCCATGGAGATGACCGGGATGACCGGGATGACCGGGATGACGGGCATGACCGGAAAGGACGCGGGCTCCATGTCTGGAATGGACCACGGAGCGATGGGTGGCATGAACCATGGCGCCATGAACCACGGGAGCATGAACCACGGCATGGCGATGGATCACAGCCAGCATGCCGCTGGTGCGAGCGGATTGGCAGTGCCTAGCACAACCGCGCGCCACGCTCGCACCGAGTACGGCGCGAGCACGGACATGCGCGTTGACATGGCGCGCACCAATCTCGATGACCCCGGCATCGGCTTGCGCAACAACGGTCGACGGGTGCTGACACTCGCTGACCTGCACACGCCCTCGGGTCCTCTGGACAAACGCGGCCCTGGGCGGGAGGTCGAACTGCACCTGACGGGCAACATGGAGCGCTACTCGTGGTCCTTGGACGGACTGGAGTTCGGGAAGTCCACGCCCGTGCATTTCCGCCACGGCGAGCGACTGCGGGTCATCCTGCACAACGACACCATGATGACCCATCCCATGCACCTGCATGGCATGTGGAGCGAGTTGGAAAGCCCCGACGGCAAATTCCTCGCCCGCCGCCATACGCTGCCGGTACAGCCCGCGCAACGCATCAGCTTCCTGGTGACGGCCGACGCGCTCGGTCGTTGGGCCTGGCACTGCCATCTGATGTTCCACATGGATGCCGGCATGTTCCGTGAAGTCGTGGTGTCCTGAACCAAGCGCACAAGGAAGATCAAGAATGTCCAAAGCACTCCCCATTCGCGCGCTGGCGACCACGCTCCTGGCTCTGGTGAGCGTTGCCGCTCAGGCGCAAGCGCAAGACGATCATGCGGCGCACGGCCACGCCGACACTCAGGCGACCACCGTGCCGGCCACACCACCCGCCGCGCCTGCAGCCGATCCGCACGCCGGTCACGCAACTTCAGCAGACGGTGCGGCCGCCGCCCCGGCCATGGACCACGGCAACATGCAAATGCAGGGCGGCTCGGCGCCGCCCGACGCACGCGATCCCCATGGCTATTCCGATGGCCAGCAACTCGGCTCGGGCGACTACGCCGTACCTGGTGTGCCGCGCCTGATGATGGCCGATGAACATACGTTCGCCTCGCTACGCGGAGAAACCCTGGAGCGGCGCTTCACACGCAAAGGGGACGATTCCACGGCCTACGACCTCCAGGCATGGTTCGGAACGACCTACAACAAGGCCGTCGTGAAAGCCGAGGGCGACATCGCCAAGGGAAAGCTCGAAGAGTCGCGCACCGAGCTTCTTTGGGGGCATGCCATCGCGCCGTATTGGGACACGCAGCTTGGTATTCGCGTGGACAACGGCGAGGGGCCGAGTCGCCAATGGCTGGCCTTTGGCGTGCAGGGTCTCGCACCCTATTGGTTCGAGTTGGAAGCGACCGGCTATGTCGGCAATGACGGCAGGACCGCGCTGCGCCTTGAAGGCAGTTACGAGCTGCTGCTCACGCAACGCCTGATTCTGGAGCCTCGCGCCGAATTGCAGTTCTACGGCAAGGACGACCCAGAGCGGCGCATCGGCAAGGGGCTTGCCGATGCGTCGGCGGGCCTGCGCCTGCGCTACGAAATCAGCCGCCAGTTCGCGCCCTACATCGGCGTTGAACGCGCGGGCAGCTTTGGCCGCACTGCGGATTACGTGCGCGCCGAAGGTGGCCGCGCACAGCAAACGCGCTGGGTGGCCGGCGTTCGATTCTGGTTCTAGTCATTTATTTTGGGAGACAAGCCATGAACAATCATGACGATGGACAGCAGGCCAAGGGGTCGAGGCGCCAGGCATTGATCGCTGGCCTGCTGATGGTGGCACTTGCCGGGCCTGGCATGGCGCAGAGCCGGCCCGTCGCCAAGGTATGGAAGGACCCGAACTGCGGATGCTGCAAGGATTGGGTCACGCACCTTGAAGGTGCCGGCTTCGATGTGCAGGTTCTGGATACCGGCAACGCGGCCGCTCGCGCGCGCCTGGGCATCCCGCAGAAATACGGTTCGTGCCACACCGCGCAGATCGGCGGCTACGCCATCGAAGGCCACGTACCCGCGGCGGACATCCAGCGGCTGCTTCGCGAGGCGCCTCGGGCCATCGGCCTCGCGGCGCCGGGCATGCCGGTCGGCTCGCCGGGCATGGATGGTCCGGCCTACGGCGGACGCAAAGACGCCTACGACGTGCTGCTGATCGGAACGGACGGCAACAGCACGGTCTATCAGGCGCATCGCTGAACAACCATCACTTTTCCTGCGGAGATACGCCATGCGGCATGAGCACACACAGACGTCCAGCCTTCGACCTCGTTTCTGGCGATCGAGCTATGGCGTTGCCTTCCTCATCATTGCTGCGGTCGCTGCGTATTTCCTGCTCAAGGACCACACGGCACACGTCGCCAACTATCTCCCATTGCTGCTGTTGGCGGCATGCCCGCTGATGCACTTTTTCATGCACCGCGGCCATGGCCATGATGGACATGAACGGGCGGCGGATCAGGCCAAAGACGACGCATCGGGCAAAGCTGACGCGCCCGGGGAGACGAAGCAATGAGTTCAACCGACAAGCCTTCGGGGCAGCAGCACACGCATCCCGGCATGGCCGGAATTGCCACGCCGTCCACCTCACATGCGCATCATCGTCACGCCCCACATTCAGGTGGTAGCGATACGGCCGGGGCCTCCACCAGCTCGCCGCCTGATGCCGCGACACGGGACCCGGTTTGCGGCATGGCCGTCACCGCAGCGTCGGAGCACCGCTCGGTACACCAGGGCAACACTTATCTCTTTTGCAGTCCGGGATGCAAGCGCAAATTCGACGCCGAGCCCGCGCGATATGCCGCCGCCAATGCAGGCAATGGCGCAGCGCTGCATTGCCATACCAGTGCGTCGAGCCCAGCCGTGCCGCAAGCACCCGCTGTCGCACCCGGAACGATCTACACCTGCCCCATGCACCCGGAGATCCGCCAGGACCATCCGGGAACCTGCCCAAAGTGCGGGATGACGCTGGAGCCGCTGCTGCCCGACCTCGATGAAGACAATCCGGAGCTGCGCGATTTCTCGCATCGCTTCTGGTGGACCTTGCCGCTGACGCTCGTGGTCCTGGCGCTGGCTATGCTGGGCGAACGCCTGCACCTGATGGACATGGCCACGCAGAGCTGGGTGGAACTGGTGCTGTCGCTGCCGATCGTGCTCTGGGCCGGATGGCCCTTCTTCGAGCGTGGGTGGCTGTCGCTGGTCAATCGCAGCCCGAACATGTGGACGCTTATCGGGCTAGGGACGGGGGCCGCTTTCGTCTACAGCGTCGTGGCGACCGTGGCACCCGAGGTGTTTCCGGCGTCGTTCATGTCCATGGGACGGGTGGGCGTTTACTTCGAGGCCGCCGCCGTCATCATCTCGCTGACCCTACTCGGCCAGTTGCTGGAATTGAAGGCACGCTCCCAGACCTCGGCGGCCATCAAGTCGCTGTTGGGGTTGGCGCCCAAGACCGCACGGCGCATCAACGCGGATGGCAGCGAGGAGGACGTGCCGCTCAGCCATGTCCACGTCGGCGACCTGCTGCGCATCCGGCCTGGCGAGAAAGTGCCGGTCGATGGCGTTGTCCACGAAGGCAGCAGTTCGATTGACGAGTCCATGCTGACAGGTGAGCCGCTGCCGGTCAGCAAGCGCGTGGGAGACAAGGTGATCGGGGCCACGCTCAACACCAGCGGCGCGCTGATCATGCGCTCGGAGCGGATCGGCTCGGACACGGTGCTGTCGCAGATAGTCCAGATGGTCGCTCAGGCGCAGCGCTCCAAGGCGCCGATGCAACGCATGGCGGACGTGGTCGCGGGCTACTTCGTGATGGCCGTCGTCGCCATCGCGATCACGACTTTCTTCGTCTGGGGCTTCTTCGGACCGCAGCCAGCCTGGGTCTACGGAATGATCAATGCCGTGGCGGTGCTGATCATCGCCTGCCCGTGCGCGCTGGGGCTGGCCACGCCGATGTCGATCATGGTCGCCACGGGCCGCGGTGCCACGCAAGGCGTACTGTTCCGCGACGCCGCCGCCATCGAAAATCTGCGCAAGGTCGATACGCTGGTCATCGACAAGACCGGGACCTTGACAGAAGGCCGGCCCGCCTTCGATCGGGTTGTGGCGGCTACCGGGTTCACGGACGACGAAGTGCTGCGCCTGGCGGCCAGTTTGGACCAGGGCAGCGAACATCCCCTGGCCGAGGCGATCGTGCAGGCCGCCCGTGCCCAGGGCCTTGAACTCTTCAAGCCCCAGACGTTTGAGTCGGGAACCGGCATCGGCGTGCGAGGAAAGGTTGAACACCAGCAACTGGCTCTGGGCAATACCGTCCTTATGGAGCAGTCTGGCGTGTCCGTGACACCGCTGGTGCCACAAGCCGAATCGCTTCGCAGCGAGGGCGCCAGCGTCATGTACCTCGCTGTAGATGGTCAGCTTGCTGGATTGCTTGCAGTGTCTGACCCGATCAAGGACAGCACTCCCGAAGCCTTGGCCGCGTTGAAGGCCGCGGGCCTGCGCGTCATCATGGCCACCGGGGACGGCCAGACGACCGCCCAGGCGGTGGGTGCACGTCTGGGCATCGACGAGGTCCACGGCGAGGTCAAGCCGGCTGACAAGCTCATGCTGATCGAGCGCTTGCAGAAGGAAGGTCGGATCGTGGCCATGGCCGGCGACGGCATCAACGACGCGCCTGCCCTGGCCAAAGCCGACGTGGGAGTCGCCATGGGTACCGGAACCGACGTGGCCATGAACAGCGCCCAGGTCACGCTGGTCAAGGGTGACCTGCGCGGAATCGCTGTGGCTCGAACGCTCTCGGTAAGCACCGTGCGAAACATGAAAGAAAACCTCATGTTCGCCTTTCTCTACAACGCGCTGGGCATTCCCATCGCCGCTGGCGTTCTCTATCCCTTCACCGGCTGGTTGTTGTCTCCCCTGATTGCAGCGCTGGCGATGAGCCTGAGTTCGGCCTCGGTGGTCGGCAACGCGCTGCGGCTGCGAGGCAGCAAGCTATGACAAACATTCCGCTCATGACTTGCAGGAGGTTGCTATAGCAAAGCGAACCGCCTTTCCGCTCCATGCCGGTGCCCAGGCGTAAGCCTCACATCGGAATTTTTCTCAACCCCCCTCACACACCAACGCAGGAATCTTTATGACCCGTTCACACCTCATCGCCAAGTTCGTCGCACCGATCGCCCTCGGCCTGTTCGCCACTGCCGCATTCGCCCATCCCTCGCTGGTGTCATCGACGCCGGCCGACAAATCGCAGGTCACCGCACCGGCCACCATCGAACTGAAGTTCTCCGAAACACTCGTGCCGCAGTTCTCTGCTGCGAACCTCGTCATGACCGAGATGCCTGGCATGGCGAATCACGGAGCGATGAAGGTCAATGCAAGTGTCTCGGGTGCCACTGACGGTAAGACGATGGTCATCACGCCGGCGCAGACGTTACAAGCGGGCAGCTACCGCGTGGAGTGGCGTGCCGTCTCGTCGGACACCCATCCGATCACCGGCAATATCACCTTCCAGGTGAAGTAACCCGATGGCCGGCGATTGGTTCACGATCGTTCTGCGCCTCGCACTCTATCTGGACATGGCGACGGCATTCGGCGTCGCCATGTTCGGACTTTATGCCTTGCGGCACGACGAGCGATCCTCCCTGATCTCGCAGCGCTATAGGGTGTTCGTCGGCGCAGCCGCCGCAATCGGCATTGGTTTGTCGATTTGCGGAATGATGGTCATGGCCAAGGCGATGTCCGGCGCGCAGAGCTACGGTGAGCTATCAACGCACATCTTTGAAATGCTCATCACCGGCACCCACATGGGCATCGCCTGGTGCATTCGTATCCTGGCACTGGTGGCCTGTGTGCTGATTTCAGTGCTGACGTTCAATCCAACATGGCGATTCGCTGCCATGGCAGGTACAGGTGGCGTGGCGCTGGCAACCTTAGCCTGGGCAGGACACGGGGCCATGGATGAAGGCGTGCGAGGATACGTCCACCTCGCTTCCGACATCGCACACCTGTGGGCTGCGGGCGCCTGGGTGGGGGCATTGCTCTCCTTCCTCATGCTTGCGGTCATCAAGCCTGCCAATCAAAGCGATTCGGTAGAGATTCTCAGCCGCACGTCGAATAGCTTCGCCCGGATAGGAACGCTGATCGTGACGGTTCTCACCGTGAGCGGCATCGTCAACTATGTGCTGATCGTCGGGCCATCGATTGATCCGCTTATCTCGACTCTGTATGGCCGGTTGTTGCTGGGAAAGCTGGTACTGCTTGGGGGAATGCTCGCTTTGGCGGCCGCGAATCGGTTTCGTCTGAGCCCCGGCCTGGAAGCGGCACTGAAGACAGGCAACCACGTGAAGGCCGCCCTGAAGCTCCGGCAGAGCTTGTTCACAGAGACGGCTCTCGCGGTTCTGATTTTGGCGGCAGTCGCGTGGCTGGGCATTCTTTCTCCTACAGGAAATTGATCCTTGCTCAGAAGATGACAGCGCATGAAGTGAATGTAATGGCCGCGTAAGTGCCCCGTAGTTAGCACACTTCTACATTAATGACGCGGCGCAAGTTGTCGCCGTTTTCACAAAGGAGTTGATTATGAAATCGCAAATCGTCGTTGCCGCCCTGTTGACAGCGCTGTCCGTGCCTGCTTTCGCCGGCCACGCGGCAGTCCAAGCGGCCAAGGAGATGGTCCCGCTGGCAGACGGTGGCACGCTCTATATCTTCAAAGACGGGCGCATGGCCCAGGAGAATCGCTTCGGACGCGCGGTGTACCAGCAGGTCGGCGCTTCGGTGGCTGCGAAGGATGGCAAGAGCATCGCCATTACCAGCAATGAAGTGGCCCGCCTGAGCTCGTTGCTCGAACAAGAGCACGGTGGTTGATTCATCCCTTGGCGCTGGGAACGCGCCTTCCTGAAACAGTTGGAGGAGGACTTGCGCGCGTCCGATCTGGACACAAGCGTAGCCTCCGCCAACCGGTCATAGCAGCCCTGCGCTCAAGCATGTAGCCGATGAGGAAAGGCCGATGGCGCGAGAAGATTGAGACATTGATTTTGAACAGTTAATAGTGCGTGGAAGTATTTGCATGGTTTTCTCTAACTGACTTGGCGTGGTTGATGATCTCGATTGCGTAATGCCTTGGAGAACTCAAAAGGAGCGCTGCATATGGAGTTGCGACACCTTCGCTGCTTTGTCGCCCTAGCCGAAGAGTTGCATTTCACGCGTGCTGCAGAACGCTTGCACATTGAGCAGCCACCTTTGTCACGAGCCATCAAGGAGCTTGAGGACGAACTCGGCGTGCTTCTCTTTGACCGGGATCGTAGGGGTACGCAGCTCACTGCGGCAGGAGCAGCATTCCTGCAAGACGCTCGCCGACTGTTTTCTGTTTTGGAACAGGCGAGGGAAAATGTCAGGGCCATTGCGTCCGGTCTGCGAGGAAGTTTGCGCATCGTGGTGTCCGACGGAGCGATCAATCCCAGGCTCTCGGCGTTCCTTGCCCAGAGCAGAGAGGAAGAGCCGGAGATTGAGATACGCCTTTCCGAAACCCCATTGGCAGAGCAGTTGCGAGGACTGCGGTCAGGCGATTTCACGCTCGGGTTTGCACACACCGCCGACGTCGGTGATGGCATCGTTGCCGAACCCATTTGGCAAGATCCATTGGTGATCGTTGTGCCCACCCGGCACGAATTGCTGGCCCACAAAGAGATTCCACTTCATGAACTCGGAAATCACCCGCTTGTCTTGTGTGATCCAAATGTCTGCGAAGGGTACTGCCGAGAATTAGCGAGACTTCTTCGGTCGCTGGAGCGCGAACCCAATGTTGTAGAGCACGTATCATCATTGGACATGATGCTTACTCTCGTGGGAGCCGGCTTCGGCGTCGGATTTACGACGGAAACCAGGATTGCGACCTGTCAGCGGCCCGATGTCGTTATTCGCCCCCTGGCGACGGCATCTGCCGTGATCACAACATACCTATTGCACGTTGACGGCGCCCCAGTGCCAGCGCTGCTTGAGCGATTCATCGCCCGCCTTCGCGCCCACTTCGGAAGCTGACGAAGCGATCTCCAAGCGATCCCTTTCATGTGTCAGGGCCAGCGCCAATGTTGCACTCCGTTGCAGCCATCAGTTCGGTGCTACTTATCTTGAGTGCTGCGGCAATCTTCAATATCAGGGCCAACGAGGGCAAGTGCTCCCCTCGCTCGATCTTGCCCATGTGCGAACGCTCGATCCCGGCCAGCGCAGCCAGTTCCTCCTGGGCAACGCCCTGATTCATACGAAACGCGCGCACGGCCTTGCCGAAAGCCAGAGCTGGTTCGGCTTCATATCTGGTTGTGCCTGGGGGACGGCCTCGTTGAACAGTACGCTTCTGCATTAGCAGAAGCGTCGAGCAGTCACTAGAATTTAACCACGTTAAATTTAACTCATACGTATCATGTCGGATTGGTTTCTTGGTCAATTCTCTTCTTGGGGGCTCTTATGCACGATGCCACCAGCCCGTCCCCCCGTCTTAGACTTGCGGTAGCGCCGGGCGTGCCGTCATCACAACTTTCGGCGCTTCTCGCGCGGCAACGCGCAGATGAGCCAAGCGTCGCCCTCATGTTTTTCGAGGTTGCAGGGGATGTCCTGCTTGAGGGGCTTCTTGAAGGTCGCTACGACGTCGGGATGTCACTTCAGGGGCATAGCGCCCCGGCTCTCAAAACGCAGCCCTTGTGGGCGGAGACAATGGCCGTCGCCATCCCGCCACGGTTCCGCTTATCCAACCGGGAGAAACTCACCATCGCCGATCTCCAGGACTACCCCATCTATCGCTGGCAGGCCGAGGCTTGTCCGCTGTTGGATGAGAGGCTGGCCTCCCTCACGCCAGCGGACCAGGCGAACATCCAGCAGGCGACTTCATTCGAGATGCTGGCCCTATGGGTTGCGGCCGGCTACGGCGTCGGGGTATCTGCGCGATCACGCATCGAGCGTGCCCATCAGTGGGGAATCTCCATGCGACCGCTCTCCGACGGCCCCTATGAAATCGTGACCTACCTGCAGCGACCCGACGCGCAGGCCGACTCCGTTTCGGAGCGATTCGAGCGCAGAGGGCTGCAAGTCACCGGGGCTGACGCCACGTAATGACACCCCAATTGCCGGGGCGATGACCCCGGCAATAGAGTGAAGCAGGGCTTAAGCCCCCTCAAGCACCACTGCGCTATCCACCAGCCGCCGGACGCTCAGCCGGACATCCTCGGGGATGGGCCGCATGGCAATGGCGTCAGGCTCATCCTCATGGCGCTGGTAGTCGCCCATGATGACCCGGACGATCACAGGCACGTTGGTGGGCGTGACTGCATCAATGGCTGCGCGATCACCCAGGTCAGGGTGCGGTTGGGTCAGCATGCGGTACAGGTCCCACGAATCCGCGTGCGGACACTGGTTCATGAGCACCTGGGCCAGCCTGTGCTTGAGCGGCACCAGTTGCCAGTCGGGGACCCGCTGCCCGCGATTGCCCAGGCTGATGGACAGGAGTTTGCCCGCTTTCAGCTCGCGGTTGATCTGGTCCTTGGACTTCCCGGCCAGCTTGCCGAAGAGCGGGACCGGCAGATTGTTCGGCGACTCGTAGATGGCCAGCATTTCCTCGCGCTCGCGCTGGATGGCGGATACTTCCGGCTCCGGGGCATGCACCGGAGCCGGCGGCACCTGCGACAGCCGCTGGAACGGGATTCCGCCGCTGTTGGGGGTCACGACGATGGGCGTGGCCACCACGGGCGGCACCCCGAGGACAGCGGGCTCGGCCGCCGTGGGGACCGCAACTACCGCACCCAGCGCTTCCTCCACTTCAGCCATCGCCGGCACGCCGTCGATGCGGATGGTCAGGTGCGCGCTCGCGGCTTCCACTTCGCCCTGTTCGAGCAGATCGAGACGGTCGGCCCAGTCCTGCATCATGCGGCGGCGCGGCTCCACGTACTTGGCGTGGTTGTAGGCCGAGCTGACCTTGTTCGGATCGGAGTGCGAAAGCTGCGCGTCCACCCAAATCTTCGGGTATCCGATCTCATTGAGCGCGGTCGAGATAGTGCCGCGGATGCCGTGGCCGGTCAGGCGTCCCTCATACCCCATGAGCTGCACGGCCTTGTTGAGGGTGTTCTCGCTGATGCGCTTCTTGAGTTCGCTGCGATGCGACAGCAGGTACTTCTGCGCCGGACGCATCACGCCCAGGAGATAGCGCACGATCTCGATGGCCTGCAGGGACAGAGGCACGATGTAGGGCGGCACGTCCTGCGGCCGCTTGCCGGCCTTGCGCATTTCGTCCTGGAGCTGCTTGACGACCTGCGGCGGGATGATCCACAAGCCGCGGTCGAGGTCGAATTGCTCGGGCTCGGCCAGCCGCAACTCGCCCGTGCGCACCCCCGTCAAGAACAGCAGCCGGACGCCAAGCTGCGTCTGCCAACCCCGGGGGTTGTAGAGCCGGAGCTTCTGAAGGAACTCGGGCAGCTCGGGAAGGTGCAGGTAGGGGTTGTGCGCCACCGGAGGCTTGGGTTCGGCCACCACGTCCAGGTCCGCTGCAGGGTTGACTTCCAGCCCCTCGGCAATGACCAGGGCATAGCGAAACATCTGATTGAACCAGGTGCGTACCTTCTCGGCGGTGGTGAACGCCTTGCGCTTCTCGATCGCCGCCACGACGCCCACGAGCTGGGACCGGCGAATGTCGTAGATCGACATCTTCCCAAGGGTGGGCAGCACGTCCTTGTTGAAGATGCGCAGAATCTGCGACAGCGTGCTTTGACGGCCTTCCTTGAGTTCCTTGCGGCGATGCTCGACCCAGGCGTCAAAGACGTTCTTGAAGGTGTATTCGCCCGCCAGCTTGGCCGCGTGCCGGCGCTGGTCGCGTTCGATTTGGGGGTCGATTCCCCTGGCGAGCAGGGCTTGGGCCTTGTCCCGCTCCGCGCGGGCCTCACGCAGGCTGAGGGCGGGATAGCCGCCGAGGGACAAGCGCTTCTGCTTGCCGAGCCAGTAGTAGCGGAAGATCCACGACTTGCCGCCTGCGGCAGAGACCATCAGGCCCAGGCAGTCGTTGTCGGAGAGGGTGTAGCGCTTGCCGGTGGTCCTTGCCTGCCGGACGGTCAGATCAGAGAGTGCCATTTCGAGGCTCCTAAGTGATGACTTAGGCCTAATGCTCGTCATGGTTCCCGCTCAGCCCCAGCAACTATCCGGTAGCCGACCCAACCGCATTCTTGTGCCTCAATTGGTCACTCAAAAACGGTAGCTGTGGGTGGATTTCCGTGGCGCTCGCTGGAATGAAAAAAGGGGCCGAAGCCCCTCTTTTCAACGACTTACAGACGTCAGTAGAAGTCTGTAGATCATAACTTGGAGCGGGAAACGAGACTCGAACTCGCGACCTCAACCTTGGCAAGGTTGCGCTCTACCAACTGAGCTATTCCCGCTTGGGAGGCGAAATTCTACATGCAATCGCCCACCTGTCAACAGCCCTGTTTCATCTTTTTTTTGCCTGCGAGCGCGCGGCGATTTCGTCCTCGCGCAGGCTCGGCCAGGCGGCGCGCAGGTACTGCACCGCCGACACCAGCGTCAGCAACGCGGCGATCGCCAGCATCCAGTCGCCGATGTGGAATATCGGCCCGCCCATCCAGATGTCGGTCACCGGCGTGTTGGGCGATACCGAGTACAGCAGGCACAGCAGCGCGATCATCTGCGCGGTGGTCTTGATCTTGCCGATCATCGCCACGCGCACCTTGGCGCGCTGGCCGATCTCGGCCATCCATTCGCGCAACGCGGACACCGCGATCTCGCGGCCGACGATCACCGCGGCCCAGAACGCCATCCATGCGGTCGGATGGCCCTGCACGATCAGGAACAGCGCCACCGCGACCATCAGCTTGTCCGCCACCGGATCGAGGAAGGCGCCGAACGCCGAGTGCATCTGGTAACGGCGCGCGACCCAGCCATCGAGCCAGTCGGTGATCGCCGCCAGCCCGAACACCGCGGCGGAGGCGAAGTTCGTCCACGTGTACGGGAGGTAGAACACCAGCACCAGCACCGGGATCATCACGATCCGCAGCAACGTCAGCCAGGTGGGTACGGTCAGGGTCATTACAGCTTTACTCCGCTGCCGGATCCGGGATCGACAGTCCGTGAAGGTTAGCGTAGATGCGCGTTGCAAGGGCGGCATTGATGCCTTCCACGCGCGCGATCTCGGCCTCACCGGCCGCTTTCAGGCCGGCCAGCCCACCGAAATGCTTGAGCAGGCTGGCACGGCGCCGCGGGCCGATGCCGGGGATATCCTCCAGCCGGCTGGTCATGCGCGCCTTCTGCCGGCGTCCACGGTGCCCGGTGATCGCGAAACGGTGCGCTTCGTCACGCACCTGCTGGATGAACTGCAGCGCCGGCGACGCCGCGCCCGGGCGGATCTCGCGCCCATCGGGCAACACCAGCGCCTCGTGGCCGGCGCGGCGCTCGACGCCCTTGGCGACCCCCACCAGCAGCACGCCCTCGACGCCAAGGTCGGCCAGCGCGGCCTGCGCCTGCGCGAGCTGCCCGGCGCCGCCATCGATCAGCAGCACGTCCGGCAATGCCGGCAGGTCGCCGCTGCGCGGCGTGGCGCGGGGTCGCCTGCCGTCGCCGGCGTCGGCATCTGGCGCCGGCATCTGCTCCATCTCCAGCGCGCGCCGGAACCTGCGGTCGATGGCCTGGCGCATCGCCGCATAATCGTCGCCGGGCTCGATGCCGCTGATGTTGTAGCGCCGGTACTGCGCGCGCACCGGGCCGGCCGCGTCGAACACCACGCAGGACGCCACCGTGGCCTCGCCCATGGTGTGGCTGATATCGAAACACTCCACGCGCCGGACCGGTTCGGCCAAGCCCAGCATCTGCCGCACCGCCTCGCTGCGCGCATGCTGCGCGCCGCGGCTGTCCAGTTCGCCGGCCAGGCTGATCTGCGCGTTGCGGCTGGCGAGTTCGATGTAACCGGCACGCTCGCCGCGCACGTTCCATTTCAGCACGACCTTGCGCTCGGCAGCCGTGGCCAGCGCCGCTTCGATCATCTCGGCATCGGGAATCTCGCGGTCCAGCAGCACTTCCGGCGGCGGCGCATGCTCGGCGTAGTACTGCGACACGAACGCGGCCAGCACTTCCTCGGCGCTGTCCTCGCCGTTGGTACGCGGGAAGAAGGCGCGCGTGCCGAGGTTGCGGCCATCGCGGAAGGCCAGCAGCAGCACGCAGGCGCTTGCGCCCTGCATGGCGCAGGCCAGCACGTCCAGGTCGGCGGCGCGGCCATCCACGTACTGCCGGTTCTGCATGCTGCGCAGCGACGCGACCAGGTCGCGCAGGCGCGCGGCGCGCTCGAACTCCAGGGCGTCGCTGGCCTGCTGCATCGCCTGCATCAGTTCGTCGGCCAGCTGGTCGCTGCGGCCTTCGAGGAACAACGCCGCGCGCCGCACCGATTCGTCGTACTCGGCCTGCGCCACGAGTTCCACGCAGGGCGCGCTGCAGCGGCCGATCTGATACTGCAGGCAAGGCCGCGAGCGGTTGCGGAAAACGCTGTCCTCGCAGCTGCGCAGCTTGAACAGCTTGTGCATCAGGTTCAGGGTCTCGCGCACGGCGCCCACGCCCGGATACGGGCCGTAGTAGCGTCCGGGCACCGAGCGCGGGCCGCGATGCAGCGCGATGCGCGGCCATTGCTCGCGGGTGAGCAGCACCTGCGGATAGGTCTTGTCGTCGCGCAGGGAGACGTTGTAGCGCGGCGCCAGCGATTTGATCAGCTGGTTCTCCAGCAGCAGCGCCTCGGCCTCGGTGCGGGTGACGGTCACGTCCATCCGCGCCACCTGCGAGAGCATCATCATGATGCGCCGGCTCTTCGGCGAGCCGTTGAAGTAGCTGCCCACGCGCTTGCGCAGCGCGCCGGCCTTGCCGACGTACAACAGGGTGTCGTCGGCCGCGTACATGCGGTAGACGCCCGGCGCCGTGCTCAGCGCCGCCGCATACGCCTTGCCGTCGAACCCGCTTGTCGCCGTGCCGCTCATTCCTCGATCGGCACGTGGCCCAGTTCGCCGCTGACCGGGTCGAAACGCAGGATCGCATGGGCATCGGTCTCGGCGATCCATACCGCGCCCGCGGCCACCGCCAGCGCGGCCGGGCCGTGCAGGCGCCGCGGCAGGTTGACCGTGGTCAGGTCGCCACCGCCCAGGCGCAGCATGCGCAGGCACCCGTTGCCGGCGTCGGCGATCCACAGCAGCGGCGACTCGCTGCCCATCGCGATGGCCTGCGGATACTGCAGGTGCGCGCGGGCGCGCGAGCCGTCGGCATTGCCGAACTCCCACGGCCCCTGCCCCACCAGCGTCTGCACCACGTCGCCACGCAGTTGCACCGAACGGATCGCCGAACCGAGCGCGTCGCAGACGTACAGCACCTGCTGCACCGCCACCACGCTGCAGGGCTGGGCGAATGCCGCCAGGTGGCCACCGCCGTCGCGCACTTCCACCGGGCCCGCGCCCGCGCGCCAGCGCAGCGAGCGGATGCCCAGGTCATAACTCCAGACATGGTTGTCGCCGGCCATGGCGATGTGCAGCTGGTTGTCGGCGATGGCGATGTCCAGCGGGTGGTTCAGCGGGCTGTCCCAGGGCTGCGAGAGCACGCCGGCCACCGGATCGCCGGCGCGCCCGGTACCGCACAGGGTGTCGACCTGACCGCTCGGCAGGTGGATGCGACGCACGGCGTGGTTGCCGGTGTCCGCGACGTAGAGCATCTCGCGCTCGAGCGCCAGCCCATGCGGCCGGTTGAATGCACAATCGGCCGCCGGCCCGTTGACCAGGTCCGCACTGCCGACGCCGAACTGGCGCAGCACGCGACCGCCGTGGGTGCATTCGAGGATGCGGTGATGGCCGGTATCGGCGACATACAGCCGGTCGGCGCTGGCCGCCAGGCCTGCGGGGAAGCGCAGCGGCAGGCGCGGTTCCACGTTGGTTTCCGCAACCGGGCGCAGGTCCTCGTCGCGTGGCTGCGCCAGTCCTTCGCACAGGGCAGCGAGGCTGCGCTCCAGGTCGCCTGCCGCGCCCACCAGGCGCTCGCGCTCCTGGCCCTGGGCATCGAGCAGCAGCAGGGTCGGCCATGCCTCGATGCCGAAACGGCGCCATGCCTCCCATTGCGCGTCCAGCAGGATCGGCGCGGTGACGCCGTGCCGGCGCAGCAGCTTCAGCGCCGGTTGCGGTTCACGCTCGAAATCGAAGCGCGGCACCTGCACCACCAGCAACTGCAGGCGCCCCGGGTTGCGCGCCTGCCACTGCAGCACCTCGAGCAGCCGTTGCACGCACCAGGCCGAGGCGGCATTGACGAAGGCCAGCACCAGCGGACGGCCGGCATGGTCCTGCAACGTGGACGGCACCGCATTGAGCCAGATGCCGGACTTGGGAAGATCCATCGCAGGCTGAGCGTTCATGGGCCGATTATGCCGGAGTCGGGCCCGGCCGACAGGCGCCTGACCACCGCCTCGGCCGCCGCCTCCAGCAGCGCCCAGCTGTGCTCGAAATCCGCATCGCCGCCGTAATAGGGGTCCGGCACCGCGCGGGCGTGGGTGATGCCGGCCCAGGGCAGCAGCAACGCGGCCTTGCCGCGCGCCTGCGGGGGCGCCAGCGCCAGGGCCGCGTCCAGGTTGTCCGGGTCCGCGCACAGGATGTGGTCGAACCGCAGGAAGTCGTCGGACTGCAGCTGGCGCGCACGCAGCCCGGAAATATCCACGCCGTGGCGCCGGGCGCAGGCCACCGCCCGTGGGTCCGGCGCCTTGCCACGGTGCCAGCCGGCGGTGCCGGCCGAGTCCACTTCCACCCGCCCGGCCAGCGGCGAGCGCTCGATCCGCGCGCGCAGGGCGCCCTCGCCCATCGGCGAACGGCAGATGTTGCCCAGGCACACCACCAGCAGCTTCAACGCACGGTCTCCAGCAGCGCGGCCGCGCGCGCGAGATCTTCCGGGGTATCGATGCCCGGCGGGAACGGCTCGGGCGACAGCGCAACGGCGATGCGGAAGCCGGCCTCCAGCACGCGCAGCTGCTCCAGCGATTCGATCTGCTCCAGCGTGCCCGGCGCCATCGCCGCGAACTGCTGCAGGAAACCGGCGCGGTAGCCGTAGATGCCGATATGGCGCAGCCATTGCGCCTGCGGCAGCTGCGCCGTGGAACGGGCGAAGGCATCGCGGTGCCAGGGGATCGGCGCGCGGCTGAAGTACAGCGCGTCGCCCTGGGCGTTCCGCACCAGCTTGACCACATTGGGATCGAACAGGGTCGCGGCGTCCTCCACCGGGGTGGCCAGGGTCGCCATCGGCGCACCGCTGGCCGCCAGCGTCGCGGCCACGGCGCGGATGCCCGCCGCCGGCGCGAACGGCTCGTCGCCCTGCAGGTTGACCACGATGGCCTGCGCATCCCAGCCGGCGTGGCGCGCGCATTCGGCCAGCCGGTCCGTGCCCGAGGCATGGTCATCGCGGGTCATCGCCACGCGTATGCCGTCCAGGCCGTCGAGCGCATCGGCGATCCGCCGGTCATCGGTCGCCACCCACACCTCGCGCGCGCCGGCCGCCAGGGCGCGCCGCGCCACGTGCACCACCATCGGCTGCCCGGCCAGCAAGGCCAGCGGCTTGCCCGGCAGGCGGGTGGACGCGTATCGCGCCGGGATCGCCACCACGAACTCGGGAACCACGTTCATCTGTACTCCTTGCCCACTGCGGGCAGCACTTGACGGCCCCTCCCCGCGCGATGGCCGCATGGCCGCGCGGGGAAGGAAATCCGCGGTGAGGATAAAGGCTGGGACCATCGCGACGCACGGCCGCATGGCCAGGTTTCGACCGGGTTCGCATTTGCCCAGCACGCCGGGCCCGCGGCAGCCGCCCACGCGCCGCCGGCCGGCACGCCCGCGGCGCGGGGATCACGCCCGCGCCAGTTTGCCCAGCCGGTCCAGCAGCGCGACCCAGAATGCCGCGGGCAACTCGGCCTGCAACGGCACCGCGTAGTGCCAGTCGGTGGCGAACGCCCTGCACTTCACCGCGTCCTTCTCGGTCATCAACACCGGCAGCTCGCTGCCGAAGGACAGGTCCGATGCCTGGTAGCGATGGTGGTCGGCGAACGCATGCGGGACCACGCCGATGCCCCGCGCACGCAGCATCTGGAAGAAGCGCTGCGGGTGCGCGATGCCGGCAACGGCGTGCACCCGTTGCCCGGAAAATCCATGCAGCGGGCGTTCGCGCCCCCCCCGCAGCGGGCGGGCGCTGTCGATGCGCAGGCGCATCGTCCATTCGCCGAACCCCGACCCCGGCGGCACCTGCCCGGCATCGCTGGCCTGGCCCAGGTTGACCACCCGGAAATCGCAGTCGCGCGCCCGCGCCGCCGGCTCGCGCAGGGGGCCGGCCGGCATCAGCAGGCCGTTGCCGTAGCGCCGTTGCGCGTCGACCACTTCGATCTCGATGTCGCGCGCCAGCCGGTAATGCTGCAGGCCGTCGTCGCAGACCACCACGTCGCAGCCAGCCGCGAGCAGTGCCCTGGCCGCGGCGACGCGGTCGCGGTCCACGCGTACCGGCACGCCGGTCTTCCAGGCGATCAGCACCGGCTCGTCGCCCCCCAGGCCGGGCGCCAGGTCCGGAGTGACCCAGCGGGCGGTGCCGGCCTCGTCGCGGCCGTAGCCGCGACTGGCCACGCCCGGCTTCCAGCCGGCCTCGCGCAGGCGCTCCACCAGCGCGATGGTCAACGGCGTCTTGCCGGTGCCGCCGGCGGTGATGTTGCCGACCACGATCACCGGCACCGGTACCTGCCGGCTGCGCAGCCAGCCGCGGCGATAGAGCCCGCGGCGCAGGCCGGCGACGGCGCCGTACAGCGGCGCCAGCAGGCGCGCCGTCCACGGCACCGGGGCGCCGTCATACCACCATGGCGGCGTCTGCGTTCCCTTGCCGGCCATCAGACCTGCCTTTCCCGGAACTGCATCCGGTAGAGGTGCTCGTATAGCCCACCCAGCGCCAACAGCTCCTGGTGGGTACCGCGTTCGACGATCCGCCCCTGGTCCATCACCAGCACCTGGTCGGCGTGTTCGATGGTGGACAGGCGGTGCGCGATCACCAGCGTGGTGCGGTCGGGCATCAGCCGCTGCAGGGCATCCTGCACCAGCCGTTCGGACTCGTTGTCCAGCGCCGCGGTGGCTTCGTCCAGGATCAGGATCGGCGCATCCTTGAGCATGGCGCGGGCGATCGCCAGGCGCTGGCGCTGGCCGCCGGACAGGCGCCCGCCCTTGGCTCCGACCTGGGCATCCACGCCCTGCGGCAGCTGCTCGACGAACTCGCGCGCGTTGGCACCGACGATGGCCTGCTGCAGCCGCTCGGCATTGCTGTCCTGCAGTTCGCCGTAGGCGATGTTCTGGGCGATGCTGCCATCGAACAGCACCACCTGCTGGCCGACCAGCGCGATCTGCCGGCGCAGGTCGGCCAGGCGGTACTCCTGTACCGGGTGGCCGTCGAGCAGGATCTGCCCGGACTCGGGTTCGTAGAAGCGCGGAATCAGCTTGATCAGGGTGGACTTGCCGCTGCCCGAACGCCCGACGATCGCGGTCACCGTGCCCGGGCGCGCGACGAAACTGACGCCCTCCATCGCCGGCCGCGCCTGCCCCGGGTAGCGCGCGGTGACGTCGCGGAACTCCAGCAGCCCTTCGGCCCGCTGCAGGCCCCGCGTGCCGGTGTCCGGCTCGTCCGCGGCATCGAGCACCACGAACAGGCGCTGCGCCGAGGCGATCCCGCGCTGGGTCATGTTCTGCACGTTGGTCAGCTGTTTGAGCGCGGGGATGATCGTCATCATCGCCAGCATCATCGAGACGAAGTCGCCCACCGACAGGCGCCCGGCGGCGGCCTCGTGCCCGGCGATCAACAACAGCGCCGCCAGGCCCACCGCACCGATCAGCTGCACCATGGCCGAGGAGATGCTGCGCGTGGCTTCCACCTTCATCGCCAGCTTCAGGTTGGTATCGGCCAGCGCGCCGTAGCGGTCCAGCTCGCTGCGCTGCGCACCGTAGATCTTCACTTCCTGGTGGCTGGACAGGGTCTGGTCCGCGGCCTGCAGCAGCTCCGCCCCGCTCTCCTGGATGCGGTGGCTGATGCGCCGGTAGCGCTTGGCCACCTTGTTCATCACCCATGCCAGCGGCGGCGCCAGCACGAAGATCGCCAGCGTCACCTGCCAGCTGTACCACAGCATCGCCGCCAGCGAGACCAGCACCTGCAGGGACTGCTGCAGGACCACCTTCATCGCATCGACCGCGGCCTGCGCCACCTGGTCGCTGTCCGAGCCCAGCCGCACCAGCATCGACGGCACAGGCTCGTTGTCGAACTGCAACCCGGGCAGGCGCAGGTACTTGCCCAGCACGCGCACGCGCAGGTCGCGGGCGATGCTGCGCGCGGCCTTGCCCATGCCGATGTCGGTCAGGTATCCAGCGACGCCGCGCAGCAGGAACAGGCCGATGATGGCCAGCGGCATCCACCAGTTGATGTCCTTGGGATTCACCAGGTTGTTGGTGATCGGACTCATGAGCATCAGGAAGCCGCCACCGGCGGCCGCTTCGATCAGCATGCCCAGCGCGGCCATCATCAGCAGCCCGCGATAGGGCTGTGCGAAAACCAGCAGGCGCCGGTAGGTCTGCCAGGGCGTCTCGTTCGGGCTCATCGCTGCACCTCCGGCGCGGTCGCGATGGCGATGCGGCGGAAGCCGAGCTGCCCCAGCGCATCCTGCACGGTCACCACGGCCTGGTACGGCGTGCGTGCGTCGGCGCGCAGCAGCACGGTCTGCCCGCGGTCATCGCCGGCGACCTGGACGATGGTCCGCTTCACCGATTCCACGTCGGTGCGCAGCACCTCGCGGTCGTTGATGAAATAGCGGCCATCGGCGTTGACCAGCACGCTGAGCGAGCGCGGCGGCTCGGCATTGCGCTGGTCGCTTGCGGTGGGCAGCTGCACCTGCAGGGTGGAGCGCGCGTCGAAGGTGGTGGTGACCACGAAGAAGATGATCAGCACCAGGATCACATCGATCAGCGGCACCAGATCGATATGCGGCTCTTCCTGGGCCCGGTCGTTGCGGATGCGCATGCGGGGTCAGGCCTTGGCCACTGCCGCTGCCTGCGGGGCCGGCTTGGCGGCGGCCATCACCGCCGGGCGGCCGTCGAGGGTATCCAGCAGCGCGCCGGCCTCGTGCTCCATCTCGATCACGTAACCATCGACGCGCGCGCGGAAATAGCGGTGGAACATCAGCGCCGGGATCGCCACGATCATGCCGGTGGCGGTGCACACCAGCGCCTTGCCGATGCCGCCGGCCAGCTGGTTCACGTCGCCCACGCCATGGTCGAGGATGCCCAGGAACATCTGGATCATGCCGATCACCGTGCCCAGCAGGCCGAGCAGCGGGCCGGCCGAGGCGATGGTGCCCAGCGCGTTGAGATAGCGCCCCATCCGGTGCACCAGGTGGCGACCGGTGTCCTCGATGCGCTCGCGGATCTGGTCGCGCGGACGATTGCGGGCTTCCAGCGCCGCGGCCAGCAGCGCGCCGAGCGGCGAGTTCGCGCGCAGCGATTCGATGTGGGAAGCATCCAGCTTGCCGCGCGCCGCCCAGTTGCGGACCTCCTGCCCCAGCCCCGGCGGCAGCACCTCGTTACGCCGCAGGCTCCAGAAGCGCTCCAGGACAATCGCCAAAGCCAGTACGCCCAACAGCAGCAGCGGCACCATCGGCCAACCGCCGGCCTTGACCAGTTCCCACACGTTTCAACCCTCCGGCACGACGGCCGTGTTTTCATCCTCCGATAGGATAACAGCCGCCCGCGCCCGCCCAGCAGCATCCCACAGGCGACGCCGCCATTGCCGGCGCTCGCGCAACTGCAGGCCCTGCGCCCCCAGCCAGACCCTGACTGCGCCACTGGCGGGCGTCGCCAGAACCTCGGCTCCCGCCCCGCGCCAGCGCTCGACCACCTCCGGCCGGGGATGACCAAAACGGTTGCCATGGCCGGCCGACACCAGCACCAGGCGTGCCTGCGTGGCCGACACGAATCCCGGCAGCGAGGAACCGGCACTGCCATGGTGAGGGGCCACCACCACCTCGGCCCGCAGCGACGGCCGCTGCCGCCGCACCAGTGCGTTCTCGATGACCTCGCCGATGTCGCCCACCAGCAGCACCGCGCCATGTACCGATCCGATCCTGAGCACGCAGCTGGATTCGTTGCCCAGGTAGGGAAAGCCGGCGTGCGGATGCAGGTACTCGAACTGCACGCCGTCCCACTGCCAGCGCAGACCCTTGCCGCAGTGGCGGGCCGCCAGCGCCGGGCGCATGCCCGGGGGGGCATGCCAGTCCATGACCGGCACCGCCCTGCGCACGGCCCCAGCGCCACCGGCATGGTCGTTGTCGCCATGGCTGACCACCATGGCATCGAGCCGGTTCACCCCCAGCGCACGCAGCGCCGGCACCACCACCCGCTCGCCGGCATCGAAGCCATCGCGCACCGCCGGCCCGGCGTCATAGAGCAGGCGGTGGTCGCGGGTGCGTACCAGCACCGACAGCCCCTGCCCCACGTCAAGCAGCACCAGTTCCACCTCGCCATGCCGTGGAAGCTCGCGTACCGGCCACAGCAATGGCAACCACAGCAGCAGCGCCAGTGCCTTGCCCGGGACCGCGCGCGGGAGCAGCAGCCACACCGCGCCGGCCAGGGCGAGGGGCAGCGCCATGCCGGCGGCCTCGGGCAGCCACCACAACGCGAAGCGGCTGCCTCCCAGCCACGACAGCGCTGACCAGCTCAGCTCGAAGCACCCGGCCGACGCCCGCCACGGCCAGTTGCCGGCACCCGGCACCACCGCCTCCAGTCCTGTTCCAAGCAGGGCCAGTGGCACCACCACCAGGCTCCACCACGGGATCGCCAGCAGATTCGCCAGCGGCCCGGCGAGCGATGCCTGGTCGAACAGCACCGCGGTGAGCGGCAGCAGCCCCACGGTGGCCACCGCCTGGGCGGACAGGAAGCCACGCAGCCAGTGCAGGCGTTCGGGGAGGCACCCGGCCAGCCATGCCACGCCGGCGAAGCTCAACCAGAACCCGGCCGTCAGCATCGCCAGCGGGTCCGCACCCAGCACCAGCAGGGCGGCCAGCGCCAGCGCACCGGTCACGCTGGCCGGGCGACGCCCCAGCCTGACCAGCGCGATCACCGCCACCATCAGCACCGTGCGCACCGTTGGCAGGGCGAAACCGGCCACCGCCGCATAGCCCGCGGCCCCGGCCACAGCAGCGACGGCCGCGGCATGGGAGCGGGGGCAGCACCGTCCCAGCCATGGCAACAGCCACCACACCGCAGACGCGGCCAGGGCGATGAAGCCCGCGACCATGCCGACGTGAAAGCCGGAAATCGCGATCAGGTGGGTCAGGCCGGTGGCACGGAGCATGTGCCAGTCGCCATCGTCCAGCGCCCGGGTATCGCCGACCGCAAGGGCCCGCACATAGCGCGAGGCGGGAGTACCGATGGCCACGTCGATCCGCCCGGCGATGCGTTCGCGCCAGGCATCGATTCCGGCCGGGGGCGCCAGTTGCCGCGCACCGCGCCTCAGCACCCGTCCGCTGGCGACGATCCGTCGCGCCAGCGCGTTGCGCCCGGCATCGACGCCCCCGGGGTTGGCGAGCCCACGCGGGGCGCGCACCCGCACCTGGAACCGCCAGCGCGAGCCGGCACGCAGGGCCAGCCGCGGCCCGGGCCGCACGCTGCCGAAATCGTCGTACCAGGCCAGTTGCAGCCGCCGCCCGCGCACCGCGTCAGGCTGGGCGGCATCGTCGTCGACCCGGAAGCGGAAACGTGTCCGCCGGGGCTCCACCTCGGGCAGCGACACCACGGTGCCGGCGATGGCAACCACGCCGCGCTCCAGCGCCGGTGGCAACTGCGCCTGCAGCGCCCAGCCGGCATGCAGCGCGGCCCAGCCGGCACCGGCCAGCAACGCACCACTCCAGGGCACACGGCTGCCCACCCAGAGCGCCAGCCCGGCCAGCAGCGCGGCCCAGCGCAACCAGGGAAACGGCAGCGCCGGCATCCACAGCACCATGCCGATGCCGGCCAGGAAGCAGGCCGCGGTGGCCTTGCCCAGCAGCGGGCACGCCACCGGCCCGCCGGTCCATCGCCACATCGTGGCCAGGCCGAAGCCGGGTCGTTCCCGCATCGACCGCTCCTTTCCGCCAACCCGCCTCCATGCTGCCCGGGCGCCGGCGGCATCGCTGTAGGCAGGTCACGCACCCGCGGCGCGGGAAATGCCGCGCCGATGGCCAGCCCGCCCCCTTCCAGCCACGCCGCGGCGGCCGGTGCAGGGGAATGCCAGCGCCGGCGATCGCGCAAAAGAAAAGCGGGCCAAAGGCCCGCTTTCCGGATGCAGCACAGGTACCCGGGCTTATTCGGCCGGGGTGCCCTCGCCTTCCTCGACAGCCTTCATCGACAGGCGGATGCGGCCCTGCTTGTCCACTTCCAGCACCTTGACCTTGACCACGTCGCCTTCCTTCAGCTTGTCGCCGACCTTCTCGACGCGCTCGCTGGAGATCTGCGAGACATGCACCAGGCCGTCCTTGCCCGGCAGGATGGTGACGAACGCGCCGAAGTCCATGATCTTGGCGACCTTGCCTTCGTAGATGCGGCCCGGCTCGACGTCGGAGGTGATCTGCTCGATGCGGCGCTTGGCTTCCTGCGCGGCGGCGTTGTTCACCGAGGCGATGGTGATGGTGCCGTCGTCCTGGATGTCGATCTGGGTGCCGGTTTCCTTGGTGATCGCCTGGATCACCGAACCGCCCTTGCCGATCACTTCGCGGATCTTGTCCGGGTGGATCTTGATGGTCAGCAGGCGCGGCGCGTAATCGCTCAGCTCTTCGCGCGGCGCGGTCAGCGCCTTGGCCATCTCGCCGAGGATGTGCAGACGGCCGGCCTTGGCCTGCTCCAGCGCCTGCTTCATGATCTCTTCGGTGATGCCTTCGATCTTGATGTCCATCTGCAGCGCGGACACGCCTTCGGAGGTACCGGCGACCTTGAAGTCCATGTCGCCCAGGTGGTCTTCGTCACCCAGGATGTCGCTCAGCACGACGAAACGGTCGTCTTCCTTCACCAGGCCCATGGCGATGCCCGCCACCGGTGCCTTGACCGGCACGCCGGCATCCATCAGCGCCAGCGAGGAGCCGCACACCGAGGCCATCGACGAGGAGCCGTTGGACTCGGTGATTTCCGACACCACGCGGATGGTGTACGGGAATTCCTCGATGGTCGGCATCACCGCCAGCACGCCGCGCTTGGCGAGGCGGCCGTGGCCGATCTCGCGACGCTTCGGCGCGCCGAAACGGCCGCACTCGCCCACCGAGTACGGCGGGAAGTTGTAATGGAACAGGAAGTTTTCCTTGTACTCGCCGGAGACGGCATCGATGATCTGGCCGTCGCGGGCGGTGCCCAGGGTGGTGACCACGATCGCCTGGGTCTCGCCGCGGGTGAACAGCGACGAACCATGGGTGCGCGGCAGCACGCCGGCCTTCACGCTGATCGGACGCACGGTGTCCAGGGCGCGGCCGTCGATGCGGACCTTGGTGTCCAGCACCGAATCACGCATGGTGCGGTATTCGAGTTCGCCGAACTCCTTGGACAGCTCGGCCGGGTTCCAGCCCTCGGCGGCGACGCGGCCGGCCAGCTGCTCGGTCACGTCCTTCTTGATCGCGGCGATGGCGTCGCGGCGCTGCAGCTTGTCGCGCACCTGGAAGGCTTCGGCCAGCTTGCTGCCGATGGCTTCCTTCAGCGCCGAGATCAGCGCTTCGTTCTTGGCCGGGGCGACCCAGTCGCTCGGCTTGGTGCCGGCTTCGACGGTCAGCTCGTTGATCGCGTTGATGACCTTCTGCATCTCGCGGTGACCGAAGGTCACGGCGCCCAGCATCACGTCCTCGGACAGCAGCGCGGCCTCGGACTCGACCATCAGCACGGCATTGGCGGTACCGGCCACGACCAGCTCCAGCTGCGATTCCTTCAGCTCCGACACGGTCGGGTTGAGGATGTACTCGCCGTTCTTGTAGCCGACCTTGGCGGCGCCGATCGGGCCCTTGAACGGAGTGCCGGCCAGCGCCAGCGCCGCCGAAGCACCGATCAGGGCCGGGATGTCGCCGTCCACTTCCGGGTTCAGCGACATCACCGTGGCGATGATCTGCACTTCGTTCTTGTAGTCTTCCGGGAACAGCGGACGGATCGGACGGTCGATCAGGCGCGAGATCAGCGTTTCCTTCTCCGTGGCGCGGCCTTCGCGCTTGAAGAAGCCACCCGGGATGCGGCCACCGGCGTAGAACTTTTCCTGGTAATCAACGGTCAGCGGAAAGAAGTCCTGGCCTTCGCGCGCGCTCTTGGCGGCGACGGCAGTGACCAGCAGCACGGTGTCGTCCATCTTGACGATGACGGCGCCGCTGGCCTGGCGGGCGATCTCGCCGGTCTCAAGCGTGACGGTGTGCTTGCCGTACTGGAAGGTTTTGGTGATTTTTGCCACGGAGGGTGTCCTTGGGGATGCTGTCTGCGAATGGACCGTCGGCGACCCTTGTCACCGGCGGGCGGCCGGTTGTTCCGGCCCTGGAAATGCTACTGAACTGCAAAAACAAAACCGCGGCGCATCGCTGCGCCGCGGGGGGATTGTTGCTTAGCGACGCAGGCCAAGCTTTTCGATCAGGCCCTTGTAGCGCTCGACGTCCTTCTTCTTCAGGTAGTCGAGCAGGCTGCGGCGGCGGTTGACCAGTTGCAGCAGGCCGCGGCGGCTGTGGTGATCCTTCTTGTGCTGCTTGAAGTGCTCGGTCAGCTGCTCGATGCGGGCGGTCAGCAGGGCCACCTGGACTTCCGGCGAACCGGTGTCGTTGGCGCCGCGCTTGTTGTCTTCAATAACTTTCTGGGTGTCGATCGACATGATGTTTTCTCTGGATGCGTGGCCGGCAGGAACGTGCTGTTGACGCACCGCGCAGCTCGCCGTTTAAGGAAGTCGGCCCGCCGACGGCGGACCGGTGCCCGGCAAAGGGCCGCAGAATTGTAACGATCCGCACCTGCGGCCACAAGGCGCAACCTGTATCCGACCCCGCCGGGGCCGCCCGGTCAGAGATTGAAACGGCGCTGCGGCGCCAGCATGCCGGCCGCGTCCACCTGCCCCAGTCCCAGGGCCTTGCCGTCATCGGCGAATACCGCCACCAGCCCGCCCGGCCACGCCGGATCGCGCAGGCGCTGGCCCATGCAGAAGCGCTGCGCGCGCGGGGCATCCAGTTCGACCCGGCCGAAATGGCTCAATCCCGCCTCCAGCGGCAGCAGCCATTGCAGCAGGGCCGCGTCGTCCCCGGCTTCGGCCAGCCCGCGCAGCGCGTCCAGGCCGATCATCCGCGGCGCCAGGAACGGCTCCACCCACAACCGGCGCAGTGCGGTGATGTGGGCGCCGCAGCCCAGCGCTTCGCCCAGGTCGCGGGCGATGCTGCGGATATAGGTGCCCGAGCCGCAGGTGACGCGCAGCCGCAGCCATTCAGGTTGCTGTTCCAGGATCTCGATCGCCTGCACGTGGACGTCCCGCTCCGGTGCCTCGATGGCGTCGCCGCGGCGCGCCTTCACGTACAGCGGCTCGCCGCCCTGCTTCAGCGCCGAGTAGATCGGGGCGCGCTGGCGGATGTGCCCGGTCAGCGGCTCCAGTGCCTGGCGCAGCGCCTGCGCGTCAATGGCCGGCACCGGACGCTGCCGCAACACCGTGCCGTCGGCATCGTCGGTGTCGGTGGTCGTGCCCAGCGCGATCTCCGCGTCATAGGCCTTGGCCGAGCCCAGCAGCAGGCCGGCGATCTTGGTCGCCTCGCCGAAGCACAACGGCAGCAGCCCGGTGGCCAGCGGGTCGAGACTGCCCGTATGCCCGCCCTTCTCCGCACGGAACAGCCGCCGTGCCACCTGCAGCGCGGTGTTGGAGCTCATGCCGGCGGGCTTGTCGAGCAGGACGATGCCGTCCAGGCGGCGGAATTGGATACGGGGGCGCATTGGGATGCCTTGCTCTGCCTTGTTGCTGCGGTTGCAGTTGCCTTTCGGCCTTTGATCTTAGGGCTTCCTTCCGCGGCGACTGAGCCAGCGGGGAAAGCCGCGGGCCGGCACGCAGGGATGGCGCCGGTTTTCGAAGAGACACGGACGTCTCGGCGGAAACTCCCATCAACGGAGTGGACCCGTGGCGCGCAGCGTGTCGGGCACGCTGGCAGGGCGTGTCTGCCAGCCATCGGCAATTGCGAAGCGCCGCTCTGGATTACTTTTCCTTGCACGGGCAAAGAAAAACAGCCCGCCCCTGGCCGGGGAGTGGAATCAGCCGCTTTCGCCTCGCGCTACCCCGGCCGGGAAGCCCCGCGGGGTTCGACCCCGCCCGCCGCGCTCGCGCCCACCCTCCGGGGAACATTTCCCGCCGGGAGAAGACACACGCCCGAACGCTCAGGCTTTCTCGCCTTCCTCGTCGCCAGCGCCAGACTGCGCCGACTGCACATCCGGCAGGTCGCGCAGCAGGTTGTCGATGCGCTCGCCGCGGTCCACCGAATCATCGTAGTGGAAGTGCAGTTCCGGCACGTGGCGCAGCTTCATCGCCCGGGCCAGGCCCATGCGCAGCTCGCCGGCCAGCTCGCGCAGGCCCTTGACCGCCTCGAGCGAACGCTCGGGCATCAACGCGGTGACGAACACCTTGGCATGGGCCATGTCGCGGGTGACCTCCACGTCCGAAACACTGACCGACGGCAGCCCGTGCTCGCGCACGGCGGCATGCACCAGCGTGCCCAGATCACGGCGGATCTGCGCGGAAACTCGGTCGGTACGGTGGAAAGTCTTGGGCACGGAATCTCGCTCGTCTGGTTGTTGCGGGGGAAACGCGGCCGGCCCGCGTCGCGCGGGCCGGCCGGTACTGCGTCGTTACAGGGTGCGCGGCACTTCGATGCGCTCGAAGCACTCGATCTGGTCGCCTGCCTTGACGTCGTTGTAGGCCTTCACGCCGATACCGCACTCGGTACCGTTGCGGACCTCGTCCACGTTCTCCTTGAAGCGGCGCAGCGATTCCAGTTCGCCCTCGAACACCACCACGCTGTCGCGCAGCACGCGGATCGGCTTGTTCCGCTTGACCACGCCCTCGACCACCATGCAGCCGGCGACCGCGCCGAACTTGGAGCTGCGGAAAACGTCGCGGACCTCGGCGATACCGATGATCTCTTCGCGGATCTCCACGCCCAGCAGGCCCGAAGCCACCTGCTTCACCTGGTCGATCACGTCATAGATGATCGAGAAGTAGCGCAGGTCGACGCCGTTGGATTCGATGATGCGACGGGCAGAAGCGTCCGCACGCACGTTGAAGCCGATGACCGTGGCCTTGGAGGCCACTGCCGAGTTGGCGTCGGATTCGGTGATGCCGCCCACGCCGGAGTGGATCACGTTGATCCGGATCTCGTCGTTGGACAGGCCCACCAGCGACTGGCTCAGCGCCTGCACCGAGCCCTGGACGTCAGCCTTGATCAGCAGGTTCAGCACCTGCTGGCCTTCGCCCTTGCCCATCTGCGCCATGATGTCTTCCATGCGGCTGCCGGCACTGGCGACCAGGCGCGACTCGCGGCGCTTGGTCTCGCGCTGCTGCGCCACATCCTTGGCCAGGCGCTCGTCGTCGACGACCACGAAGTCGTCGCCGGCATCCGGCACGCCGGACAGGCCCAGCACCTGCACCGGGATCGACGGGCCGGCCTCGGCCACCTGGCGGCCGGTTTCGTCGAACAGCGCACGCACGCGGCCGTACTGGATGCCGCACACCAGGTAGTCGCCCTTCTTGAGCTGACCCTGCTGCACCAGCACCGTCGCGACCGGGCCGCGGCCCTTGTCCAGCGAGGATTCGATGACCACGCCGCTGGCGCGGCCTTCGGCCACCGCCTTCAGCTCCAGCACTTCGGCCTGCAGCGAGATCGCATCCAGCAGGTCGTCGATGCCCTGGCCGGTCTTGGCCGAGATCTCGACCATCTGCGTGTCGCCGCCGAAATCCTCGGCCACGACCTGCTCGGCGAGCAGCTCGTTCTTGACCCGCATCGGATCGGCCGACGACTTGTCGATCTTGTTGATCGCCACCACGATCGGCGCATTGGCCGCACGGGCGTGCTGGATGGCTTCGCGGGTCTGCGGCATGACGCCGTCATCGGCCGCCACCACCACCACCACCACGTCGGTCAGCTGCGCGCCACGGGCACGCATCGAGGTGAACGCGGCGTGGCCGGGGGTATCGAGGAAGCTGATCACGCCCTTGGGCGTTTCCACGTGGTACGCGCCGATGTGCTGGGTGATGCCGCCGGCTTCGCCGTTGGCGACCTTGGTGCGGCGGATGTAGTCCAGCAGCGAGGTCTTGCCGTGGTCGACGTGGCCCATGATGGTGACCACCGGCGGACGCGGCACGGCGTCGCCCTGGTCGGCATCGGTGATGGCCAGCAGCGCGTCCTCTGCATCATTGTTGCCGGCACGCACGACCTTGTGGCCGAGCTCTTCGGTCACCAGCGCCGCGGTGTCGTGATCGATGGACTGGGTGATGGTCGCCATGACGCCCATCTTGAACAGCGCCTTGACCACTTCGCCGCCCTTCAGCGCCAGCTTCTGCGCCAGATCGGCCACGGTGATGGTGTCGCCGATGGCGACCTCGCGCACCACCGGTGCGGTCGGACGTTCGAAGCCGTGGCTGCCGCCACCGCCGCGCGACTGCTCGGCGCCACGACGGCCCTGCGGCGCGCGTGCGCCCGGACGGCCACGGGAATTGCTGTTGTTGCCGCCGCGGCGGGCGCGGTCGGACGGCGACAGGTGCAGCTGGCCGCCGAAGCGGTTGCCGCCGTTGTCGTCGGACGACTGCGGGCCGCGCGACTTGCTGCCCGGCTTGGCATGCGCGGCACGATCGTCGCGCACGGCGTGCGGACGGCTCGGCGACGGCGCATGGCGCACGTTCTTCACCACCGGCTCCTCGTCCTCGTCCTCGGCGGCGCGGGCCGGCGCCTTGGGGGCCTGCGCGGCCTCCTCGGCAGCCTTGCGCTCGGCCTCGGCACGCAGCCGCTCGGCCTCCTCGGCCGCCTTCTGCCTGGCGATTTCCTCGTCGCGCGCGCGGTCCTTCTCGGCCAGCATGCGCTGCTCGTCGAGGTTGCGCTGGCGCGACTCCTCGAGCTTGCGCAGGATCTCGGCGCGCTCGGCATCCGCATCCATCGGCGCACCGGCGGCCGGCTTGACGTAGGTGCGCTTCTGGCGCACCTCGACGTTGACCGTGGTCTTGCTGCGGCCGGCGTTGACCGTCACTTCCTGCTGCGTGCGGCGGCTCAGGGTGATCTTCTTCGGCGCGGCGTCAGCCTCGTCGGCGACCTGCTCGTCCTTGCCGTGGGAACGGCGAAGGAAACCGAGCAGCTTCACTTTCTCGGCACTGGTCACGACCTGGTCGGGACCGCTGAACTTCATGCCGGCCTTGGCCAGCTGTTCCAGCAGTTTCTCCACCGGCGTGTTGACCAGTTGGGCGAGCTTGCGGATGGTGGTTTGCTGCGACATTCGGATCCTATGATCTTGTTGGCGCCCCCTCGATACGGACGAAGGCAGCGCGGAGTCTACGCCCTGAGCGGCTCAGGGCCCTGTTCATCGCTGGCTCATTCGCCGCGCTCCAGACGGGCGATCTCCTCGGCGCGGGCTGCCAGGACCAGCGCCGCGGCGCGCTCCAGGTCCATGCCCTCGATGCCGAACTCCAGGACTTCGTCGGCCGCCAGGTCCGACAGGTCCTCGCTGGTGCGCACGCCGTTTCCGGCCAGCGCGTAGGCCGTGGCCTCGTCCATGCCCGGCAGCGCCAGCAGGTCGGCGGTCGGCACGCCTTCCTCGGCGCCCTCCTCCACGGCAAGCGCCTCGTTGAGCAGCGCGTCGCGGGCACGGGCGCGCAGTTCCTCGACGATGTCCTCGTCGAAGCCCTCCACGGCCAGCAGCTCGCCGATCGGCACGTAGGCGATTTCCTCGACGGTACTGAAACCCTCGCTGACCAGGATGCCGGCGATTTCCTCGTCCACTTCCAGCTTGTCCATGAACAGCTGGCGGGCGACGGTCTGCTCGGCTTCCGACTTGGCGGTGACCTGGTCCTGGGTCATCACGTTGAGCTGCCAGCCGGTCAGGCGGCTGGCCAGGCGCACGTTCTGGCCGCCCTTGCCGATGGCCTGGGCCAGGCGCTCTTCGGCCACGGCCAGGTCCATCGAGTGCTTTTCCTCATCGACGATGATGGACTGCACTTCGGCCGGCGCCATCGCGTTGATGACGAAGTTGGCCGGGTTCTCGTTCCACAGCACGATGTCCACGCGCTCGCCGTTGAGCTCGTTGCTGACGGCCTGCACGCGCGAACCGCGCATGCCGATGCAGGCGCCGATCGGATCGGTGCGGCTGTCGTGGGCGATGACCGCGATCTTGGCGCGGTCGCCCGGATCGCGGGCGCAGGCCTTGATCTCGACCAGGCCCTGGCCGACTTCCGGCACTTCCAGCTTGAACAGCTCGATCATGAACTCGGGCGCGGCGCGGCTGATGAACAGCTGCGGGCCACGCGGCTCCGAACGCACTTCGGCCAGGTAGCCGCGCACGCGGTCGCCGGCGCGCAGCACGTCGCGCGGAATGCCCTTGTCCTTCGGGATGAAGGCCTCGGCGTTGCCGCCCAGGTCGACGTAGATGTTGCCGCGCTCGGCGCGCTTGACCACGCCGGTCACCAGCTCGCCGACGCGATCCTTCCACGCGTCCACGACCTGCTGGCGCTCGGCTTCGCGCACGCGCTGCACGATCACCTGCTTGGCGGCCTGCGCGGCGATGCGACCAAAATCCGGGTTCTCGATCTGTTCCTCGATGTAGTCGCCGACCTCGACGCCATCGGCCTCGTCGATCGCGTCCATCAGGCGGATCTGGCGGTCCGGCGATTCCATCACCACGTCGTCGGCCACGACTTCCCAGCGACGGAAAGTCTCGTAGCTGCCGTCCTTGTGGTCGATCGAAACGCGCGCGAGCACGTCCTGGTCCACATAGCGCTTCTTGGCCGCGGAGGCGAGCGCCGCCTCGATCGCATCGAAGATCACTTCGCGCGGCACGCCTTTCTCATTGGCGACCGCGTCGACTACCAGCAGAAGTTCCTTGCTCATCGGCTTACTCCGCGCGCGGCTTTCGGGCCGCGGTTTCGTTATTGGATTTGTTCCTGGCCGCGCTCCCCTGCCTGGGGGCCGGACCGGTCGGTTTGGTCGGAGCCAGGCCAAGCGCGGCCCAGTCCGGAATGATGCGCGCCTTGTCGATGTTGTCGAAGGCCGCTACGAACGGCTTGCCATCGACCACGAAGGTCACGGTGCCGGCATCGGCGTCCACCGCGGCGATCTCGCCCTGCAGGCGGCGTCGGTTCTCCTGCGGCAGCTTCAGGCCGACCTTGGCGGACTCGCCCAGGTGGCGCTCGAACTGCTCCAGCGTGAACAGCGGCCGGTCCACGCCCGGGGAGGACACTTCCAGCGTGTAGTTGCCGCTGATCGGATCCTCGACATCCAGCTGCGCGGAGACCTCGCGGCTCACCCGCTCGCAGTCGTCGATGTTGACCACGCGCTCGGGCTGCTCGGCCAGCGGCACGTCGATGTACAAACGCAGCGTGGCGCCGCCCGGCGCCGGCAGATACTCGGCGCCCAGCAGATCCAGGCCCAACGCCTGCACGGTGGGGCCCAGCAGATTCGCGATTTCAGTAGCCTTGTCGCTCACAGCCTGCCTTGATTTGGTAATGGGGAAACGGGAAAAACCGGCCGGACTTTTCGTTTTGCGGAAACAACAAAGGGCCCGACTGGGCCCTTTGTCCGGTATGAATCCGGTGACTGGATTCCGGTTGCAGGAACGGAAGCAATCGTTCCTGCGAGCCCAGATTCAGCCTTCGACAACAGATGTTGAAGAAGGCCGGAACTGGTAGCGGGGGCAGGATTTGAACCTGCGACCTTCGGGTTATGAGCCCGACGAGCTGCCAGACTGCTCCACCCCGCAGCAGAAGCGGAATTATGAAGTAATTGGACCGTTACCGCAAGTCTTTTTTACTTCATTGTTTCAGGAAATCCGGGGATTCCGCTGAAACCCGGAACGTTCCACGTTCCGGCTGACCATCCCTGGATGGTCTGGCGATACCGGCTTGCCGGCACCGCCATCAACTCAGTGCGCGCATATTACATGAATCGCGCCGTTTTGTATCGCTTTTTATGACAAATGAGCAAATGCGTTGCGCATCCAGGCCAGCAGCGGCCCCAGGGCAACCGGCAGCACCAGCAGCGCCACGCAGTTCACGCCCAGCACGATGCCCAGGAGACGGTCATTGTTGCGCGGCAGCGGTTCGCCCACCGGCTCGTCGAAGTACATGACCTTGACCACGCGCAGGTAGTAGAAGCAGCCCACCACCGCACTCATCACGCCCAGGATCACCAGCCACAGCAGGCCGCCGTTGACCGCGGCGCCCAGTACCGCCAGCTTGGCCCAGAAGCCCAGGAACGGCGGGATGCCGGCCAGCGAGAACATGGCGCACAGCATGAGCCCGGCCATCCACGGATTGCGTGCGTTCAGGCCCTTGAAGTCGTCGATGCTCTCGGCCTCGAAGCCGGAGCGCGACAGCGCGACGATCACGCCGAAAGCGGCGGTGGACATGATCGCGTAGGCCACGGCGTAGAACATCGCCGAGGAGTACCCGGCGGCGCCGCCGCCGGCCACGCCCATCAGCAGGAAGCCGATGTGCGAGACGGTCGAATAGGCCAGCATGCGCTTGAGGTTGACCTGGGCGATGGCCATCAGGTTGCCCACCACCAGCGACAGCGCGGCAAGGCCGGCGAGCACGTACTGCAGCTCGGCCGACAGCGGGCCGACACCGGCTTCGAGCAGGCGGTAGGCCATGCCGAACGCAGCCAGCTTCGGCGCCGAGCTGATGAACAGCGCGATCGGCGCCGGCGCGCCCTGGTAGACGTCCGGCAGCCACATGTGGAACGGTGCGGCGCCGAGCTTGAAGGCGACGCCGGCGACCATGAACACCGCGCCGGTCAGCAGCAGCACGCGCTCGTCCGAATGCGCGGCGGCGGCGTGGATCACGTCAAGGTGCAGCGAACCGGTGGCGCCGTAGACCAGCGACATGCCGTACAGCAGCAGGCCCGAGGCCAGCGAGCCGAGCACGATGTACTTCATGCCCGCTTCGGCGGCCAGCTTGTTGTCGCGGTTGCTGGCAACCAGCGCATACGAGCACAGCGCCAGCAGTTCCAGCCCCAGGTAGACCATCAGCAGGCTGCCGGCGGAGACCAGCAGCATCATGCCCGCGGTGGCGAACAGGACCAGCACCGCGATCTCGCCCTGGTACAGATTGCGCTCGCGCAGGTAGCTCCACCCATAGATCAGGGTCAGGCCGCTGACCAGCACCACCACCGTCTTCATGACGTCGGCGGCGTTGTCGCGGATGAACATGCCATGGAACACCTCGCCCTGCCCGCCCACGCCGCCAAGCAGCATGGCGAAAGCAACGGCAAGGATCGCGACCGACAGGAAGTGGGTCCAGACCTTGTGGCGGTTGCTGATGAACAGATCGAGGATCAGCAGGGCGAAGGCACCGCCGATCACCACCAGTTCTGGCAGCAACGGCGGGAGGTCGGCGGCGGTCAACGGCAGTAGCGTCGGCGTTGTCATCATCAAATCCTGGAATCAATACTCTCGACGGGGCCGCTTACAGCAGCTTGCTCGATGCGATCTGCATCGCCAGCTTGGCGATGGAGGGCTCCATCAGTTCGGTCAGCGGCCGCGGGTACAGGCCCAGTGCCAGCGTACCGATGGCGAACACGCCCAGCACCAGCCATTCGCGCCCGTTGATGTCCTTCATCTCGGCCACATGGGCGTTGCCCACCTCGCCGAAGAACACGCGCTTGTACAGCCACAGCGAATACGCCGCGCCGATGATCAGCGTGGTGGCCGCGCCCAGCGCCACCAGCGGCTCCCACTGGAAGCTGGCCAGCACCACCATGAACTCGCCCACGAACCCGCTGGTGCCCGGCAGGCCCGAATTGGCCATGAAGAACAGCAGCGCGAACGCGGCGAACCAGGGCATCACGTTGGCCACGCCGCCGTAGTCGGCGATGCGGCGGGTATGCAGCCGGTCGTAGAGCACGCCGATGCAGGAGAACATCGCGCCGGACACGAAGCCGTGCGAGACCATCTGCACCATCGCGCCCTGCAGGCCCAGGCGGGCGGCGTCGGCGTTGCCCGCCTCGCGCACCAGCCACAGCGCGGTGAACGTACCCAGGGTCACGAAGCCCATGTGCGCGATCGACGAATAGGCCACCAGCTTCTTCATGTCGTCCTGCACCAGCGCCACCAGGCCGACGTAGATCACCGCCACCAGCGACAGCGCGATCACCAGCCAGGCCCACTCGTGGCTGGCATCGGGCACGATCGGCAGGTTGAAGCGCAGGAAGCCGTAGCCACCGATCTTCAGCGCGATCGCGGCCAGGATCACCGAGCCGGCGGTCGGCGCTTCCACGTGGGCGTCCGGCAGCCAGGTATGCACCGGGAACATCGGCACCTTGACCGCGAAGGCGACCAGGAACGCGAAGAACACCCAGGTCTGCTCCCTGGCCGACAGCTGCAGCTGGTACAGGTCGGCCAGCTGGAAGCTGCCGCCCTTGATGTACAGGTAGATCAGCGCCACCAGCATCAGCACCGAGCCGAGGAAGGTGTACAGGAAGAACTTCAGCGCGGCATAGATGCGGCGCGGGCCGCCCCAGACACCGATGATCAGGAACATCGGGATCAGCATGGCTTCGAAGAACACGTAGAACAGCATCGCGTCGGTGGCGGCGAAGATGCCCACCGTCACGCCTTCCAGGATCAGGAAGGCGGCCACGTACTGGTTCACGCGCTTGTCGACCACGCCCCAGGCGCCGATCAGCGCCAGCACGCCCACCAGGGTGGTCAGCAGCACCAGCGCGATGGCGATGCCATCCACCGCCAGGTTGTAGCCGATGCCGTAGGCGGGGATCCACGGATGCTGCTCGACGAACTGCATCACGTCGGCCGCGGCGCGGTCATAGCCGCTGAGCAGGCCGAGGCTCAACAGGAAGGTGAGCAGTGCCACCGCCAGGGATGCCCAACGGGCAGCCTGGGCGTTGCGCACGGCAAGAATCAACGCACCGCCGAGGATCGGCAGCCAGATGAGGATACTGAGTAGGGGCCAGTTCGACACGTCTTCTTATTCCGTACAGGTCAACGCGAGAAATGCATCAGCAGGCCCAGCAGGGCGATCAGGCCGATGATCATCACGAAGGCGTAGTGGTAGAGGAAACCGGATTGGGTGCGGCGCAGCAGGTTGGCGGCAAGCTCGACCACGCGGGCCGCACCGTTCACCACCCCATCCACAACGTTGCTGTCCACGGCACGGGCGGCCTTGCCAAGCTTGACGCTGCCACCGGCGAAACCATCGATCCACAGCTTGTCGAAACCGTACTTGTTCTCCAGCACCGATACGACCGGCGCCAGGGCCTTGCGGGACTTGCCTGCCAGCTCGGGCTTCCAGATGTAGAACACCCAGGCCAGGATGAAGCCGGCGACGGTCAGCCAGAACGCCGGCATCATCATGCCGTGCACTGCGTAGGCCACCGAGCCGTGCCAGAACTCCCTGCCGACGGCGGCGATGGTGTCGCGGGCCGGATCGTAGAAGTCGACGATGCCGGTGAAGAACGACAGGGTCTGGCCCGGCACGCCGGTTGCCGCGGCATGGCCGTCCCAGCCGGTGCCGAACAGCATCGGGCCGATGGTGAAGAAACCGATCAGGATCGACGGGATGGCCAGCAGGATCAGCGGCAGGGTCACCACCCACGGCGACTCGTGCGGCTCGTGCGCGCCATGGCCATGATGGTCGTCATGGTGGTGGGCGTCGTGGCCGTGGTCATCGTGCGCGTCGCGGAAGCGTTCCTTGCCGAAGAAGGTCAGGAACAGCAGGCGGAAGCTGTAGAAGCTGGTGACGATCACGCCGCCCAGCACCGCCCAGTAGCCGTAGGTCGCCACCCAGCCGCTGTTGGCGGCATGGGCATGCAGCGCGGCGGCCTCGATGATGGTGTCCTTCGAATAGAAGCCGGCGAAGAACGGGGTGCCGACCAGCGCCAGGGTGCCGATCCACATGGTGATGTGGGTGATCGGCATGTACTTGCGCAGGCCGCCCATCTTCATCATGTTCTGCTCGTGGTGCATGCCGATGATGACCGAGCCGGCGCCCAGGAACAGCAGCGCCTTGAAGAAGGCGTGGGTCATCAGGTGGAACACCGCACCCGAGTAGGCCGACACGCCCAGGGCCACGGTCATGTAGCCCAGCTGCGACAGCGTCGAGTAGGCGACCACGCGCTTGATGTCGTTCTGCACGATGCCGATCAGGCCGGTGAAGAAGGCCGTGGTGGCACCGATGAACAGCACGAAGTTCAGCGCGGTCTGCGACAGCTCGAACAGCGGCGACATGCGGGTCACCATGAAGATGCCGGCGGTGACCATGGTCGCGGCGTGGATCAGCGCCGAGATCGGGGTCGGACCTTCCATCGAATCAGGCAGCCACACGTGCAGCGGCACCTGCGCCGACTTGCCCATCGCACCGATGAACAGGCAGATGCAGATCAGGGTGGCGATCGACCAGATCACCGGCTCGCTCAGCACCTGCAGCGGATGGCCGAACAGGTTGATCGAGCCCGACCACACCTGGACCAGCGCGTTGGGGTCGTTCAGCAGCGGCGCGTTGGCGAACACCGTCGCGTAGTCCAGGGTACCGAACACCCACAGCACGGCGGCGATGCCCAGCAGGAAGCCGAAGTCGCCCACGCGGTTGACCAGGAACGCCTTCATGTTGGCGAAGATCGCGCTGGGCTTCTTGAAGTAGAAGCCGATCAGCAGGTACGACACCAGGCCCACCGCTTCCCAGCCGAAGAACAGCTGCAGGAAGTTGTTGCTCATCACCAGGGTGAGCATCGAGAAGGTGAACAGCGAGATGTAGCTGAAGAAGCGCTGGTAGCCGTCGTCATCGGCCATGTAGCCGATCGAGTAGACGTGCACCAGCAGCGACACGAACGTCACCACCACCATCATCATCGCGGTCAGGCGGTCGACCATGAAACCGACGTGCGCGGCGTACTGGCCGACTTCGAAGAAGGTGTAGATGTTCTGGTTGAACGGCTGCGCCCCGCCCCACAGCAACTGATAGAGGGTGTGCATCGACAGCGCGCAGCTGACCGCGACGCCGAGGATGGTGGCGTACTGGGCACCCTTGCGCCCGACCTGGCGACCGAACAGGCCGGCGATGATGCTGCCGAGCAGCGGTGCCAGCACCACTGCGATCAACAGACTCTTGGAGAGAGTGATTTCCATCTGTGGGTCAGCCCTTCAACGAATCGACTTCGCCAACGTTGATGGTGTGGCGGGTACGGAACAGGGTCACCAGGATCGCGAGGCCGATGGCGGCTTCCGCCGCGGCCACGGTCAGGATGAAGAACACGAACAGCTGGCCGGCGGTATCGCCGAGCTGCCGCGAGAAGGCGACGAAATTGATGTTCACCGACAGCAGCATCAACTCGATCGACATCAGCAGCACGATGATGTTCTTGCGGTTGAGGAAGATGCCGGCGACGGAGATGCAGAACATCACCGCGCCCAGCGCGAGCATGTGGCCCAGGGAAATCATGGCTTGGCCTCCTCGCCGCCTTCGTTGTGCGTGGTGTCGGTCAGCGGCACCGGCTTCTCGGCCGCCATCTTCACGATGCGCAGGCGGTCGCTGGCGCGGACGCGGGTCTGCTCCGACGGGTTCTGCGACTTCACGCCGGTGCGGCGGCGCAGGGTCAGCATCACCGCGGCGATCACCGCCACGGTCAGGATCACCGCGGCGAACTCGAACGGCAGCAGGTATTCGGTGAACAGGCTGCGCGCCAGCCAGGTGATGTTGGAGCTGTCGGCGGCGACCGCAGCGGCATTGTCCGCCGGGAACGGCGCGGCCATGCGGGCCTTGATGCCGATCAGGGTCAGCATCTGCAGCAGCATCACCACCGCGACCACCAGCCCGACCGGCAGGTAGCGCACCCAGCCTTCGCGCAGGCTGTCGGTCTCGACGTCCAGCATCATCACCACGAACAGGAACAGCACCATCACCGCGCCCACGTACACCAGCACCAGGGTGACACCCAGGAACTCGGCGCCGACCAGCAGCCAGACGCAGGCGATGGAGAAGAAGGTCAGGATCAGGCACAGCACGGCATACACCGGGTTGCGCACGCTGATCACCGACAGGGCCGAGAGCCCCGCCACGATCGAGAAGAACCAGAAAGCGATATTTACCCAATCCATCTTTCGGTCCTCAACGGAAGGCGGCGTCGGCGGCGCGGCGCTCGGCGATCTCGGCTTCCAGCCGATCACCGATGGCCAGCAGCTGCGGCTTGGTGACGATGTTCTCGCCACGGTTCTCGAAGTGGTACTCCAGGATATGGGTTTCCACGATCGAGTCCACCGGGCAGCTCTCCTCGCAGAAACCGCAGAAGATGCACTTGAACAGGTCGATCTCGTAGCGCGTGGTGCGGCGGGTGCCGTCCTCGCGCTTGGCCGAGTCGATGGTGATGGCCAGCGCCGGGCATACCGCCTCGCACAGCTTGCAGGCGATGCAGCGTTCCTCGCCGTTCGGATAACGGCGCAGCGCGTGCAGGCCGCGGAAACGCGGCGACTGCGGGAACTTCTCCATCGGGTACAGCACGGTGTACTTGGGCTTGAACGCGTACTTCAGCGTCAGCCACATGCCGGAGACGAGCTCCAGCAGCAGCAGGCTCTTGAAATAGTGGGTGATCTTTTTCATGAATCAAACGCCTCTCTGGATCACGCCGTAGAACACGAGCAGTGCGGTCACCGCGATCCACGCGATGGTCAGCGGGATGAATACCTTCCAGCCCAGACGCATGATCTGGTCGTAGCGGAAGCGCGGGAACGTGGCACGGAACCAGATGTAGGAACTGGCGAAGAAGAACACCTTGGCCAGCAGCCACGGCCAACCGCCGTTCCAGATCCAGTTGACCCAGGGCGACACGTCCGCCGTGACCCAGCCCTGGATCGGGCTCAGCCAGCCGCCCATGAAGAAGATCGAGATCAGGAAGCTGATCAGGATCATGTTGGCGTACTCGGCCAGGAAGAACAGCGCGAACGCACCGCCGGAGTACTCGACCATGTGGCCGGCGACGATTTCGGACTCGCCTTCGACCACGTCGAACGGAGCGCGGTTGGTCTCGGCCACGCCGGACACCCAGTACACGACGAACAGCGGCAGCAGCGGCAGCAGGAACCAGTCGAACAGGCCGGAACTGCCCTGCTGCGCCAGCACGATCTCGCTCAGGTTGAGGCTGCCGGCGGCGATCATCACGCCGACCAGCGCGAAGCCCATCGCGATCTCGTAGCTGACCATCTGCGCGGCCGAACGCATCGCGCCGAGGAAGGCGTACTTGGAGTTCGACGCCCAGCCGGCCAGGATCACGCCGTAGATGCCCAGCGAGGTCATCGCCAGCAGGTACAGCAGGCCGACGTTGGCGTTGGACAGCACCAGCTTGTAGTCGAACGGGACCACCGACCAGGCCGCGAACGACGGTGCCAGCACGATCAGCGGCGCCAGCACGTACATCGCCTTGTGCGCGTTGGCCGGGCGCACGATTTCCTTGAACAGCAGCTTGGTGACGTCGGCGAAGGCCTGCAGCAGGCCGCCGAGGCCGACGTACATCGGCCCGTGGCGCACGTGCATCCAGCCGATCAGCTTGCGCTCCCACAGCACGTAGAACGCCACCGATATGATGATCGGCATGGCGATGACCAGGATCTTCAGCACCGTCCACAGCACGATGCCGATGTCGCCCAGCGCCAGCAACCACTGGTGCAGCGGATCGACCGCGTTCAACAGCAACTCGTTCATGCAGCCACCACCGTTACCCGAGCGGCGCCCAGCGGCGCGGTGGCGCCGTGGCCCGATTCAATCCAGACCGTACCGGCGGCGACGCGCGCGTCGACCACGACCGGCAGGGTCGCCTTGCCGGCATCGGTGCCGACCTTGGCCATCTGCCCTTCCACCAGCTGCAGGCGCGCGGCGTCATCGGCGTTGAGCACGATGCGCGGCGCGTTGTTCAGCGGATGCGCCTGCAGCGCCTCGGCACGGCGGACCACCGCATCGGTGCGGTAGATCGCGGTGGTCGAAGCCACTTCCAGGCCCTCGCCCGCCGCCTGCGGCTGCGCCGAGGCGGCCACCTCGACCTGCACCGGCTGCAGGCCGGCACGCAGGCCTGCCAGGTCGGTGAAGCCGAAACCGGCCAGCTGCAGGTCGCCGCCCAGGGCGCGCAGCACGCGCCAGCCCTCGCGGGCCTCGCCCGGCAGCTTGCCGCCGGCGCGGGCCTGCTGCTCGCGGCCGTCGAGGTTGGTCAGGGTCGCGTCGATTTCCGGCAGCGCGCCGATCGGCAGGATCACGTCGGCCACGTCGCGGGTCGAGGCGCAGGCGAACTGGCTGAACGCCACTACCCTGGCGCCGGCCAGCGCCTTGCGCGCGGCGGCGCTGTCGGCGAAGTCCAGGCCCGGCTCGATGCCGTACAGCACGTAGGCCTTGCGCGGCTGCGCCAGCATCGTGGCGACGTCCTTGCCGGCCGGCAACACGCCGGCGCGGGACAGGCCGACGGCATTGGCGCCCTGCGGGATGCGGCACAGCCTGGCGCCGGTGGCGGCGGCGAAATCGCGCGCGGCGGCGCGGATCGCGGCGGCCTGCGGATGGTTCTCGGCGATGCCACCGACGATCAGCACGGTGTTGCCACCGCCCTGCACCGCCGAACGCAGCTCGGCGCTGGCCAGGGCTTCGGCGAACCGGGACGGGGCGACGATCTGCTTGCCGGCCAGGCTGAACGCGAAGTCGAAATCGACCGGGTTGACCGCGAAGATCCGCGCGCCGTTCTTGGTCTGCGCCTTGCGCAGGCGGGCGTGCAGCAGCGGCAGCTCGTGGCGGACGTTGCTGCCCAGCAGCACGATGCGGTCGGCCGCTTCGATCTCGGCCAGCGGGGCCGCGAACACTTCGGCCGTCGCCGCGTCCGAGAAATCGCGGTTGTCGATGCGGTGGTCGATGTTGCCGCTGCCCAGGCCGGTGGCCAGGCGGGCCAGCAGCGCGCCCTCCTCGTTGGAGGTGGACGGGTGCACCAGCACGCCGAGGTCGTCGCCGCGGCTGCCGTCCAGGATCTCGCGGGCGGCGGCCAGGCCTTCGGCCCAGCTCACTTCCTTCCACTCGCCGTTGACCTTCTGCAGCGGCTTGACCGCGCGGTCGGCGGCATACAGGCCCTGGTGCGAATAACGGTCGCGGTCGGACAGCCAGCACTCGTTGACCAGTTCGTTGTCGCGCGGCACCGCGCGCAGCACTTCGCCGCGGCGCACGTGCAGGAACAGGTTCGAGCCCATCGCGTCGTGGTAGCCGAGCGATTCACGCGCGGTGAGCTCCCACGGGCGCGCCTTGAACTGGAACACCTTGTTGGTCAGCGCGCCGACCGGGCACACGTCGATCACGTTGCCGGACAGCTCGGTGGTCAGCGGCTTGCCGTCGTAGGTGCCGATCTGCAGGTTCTCGCCGCGGTACATGCCGCCCAGCTCGTAGGTGCCGGCGATCTCGGCGGTGAAGCGCACGCAGCGGGTGCACTGGATGCAGCGAGTCATCTCGGTGGCGACCAGCGGCCCCATGTCCTCGTCGGCCACCACGCGCTTGCGCTCGTTGAAGCGGCTGACCGAACGGCCGTAGCCCAGCGACACGTCCTGCAGCTCGCACTCGCCGCCCTGGTCGCAGATCGGGCAGTCCAGCGGGTGGTTGATCAGCAGGAACTCCATGACCGAGCGCTGGTACTTCAGCGCCTTCTCGTTGCGGGTCTGGATCTTCATGCCGTCCATGACCGGCGTGGCGCACGCCGGCGACGGCTTGGGCGACTTCTCGACGTCGACCAGGCACATGCGGCAGTTGGCCGCGATCGGCAGCTTCTCGTGGTAGCAGAAGCGCGGGATCGAAATGCCGGCCTTGTCGGCGGCCTGGATGATCATCGACCCCTTGGGCGCGAACAGCGTCTGCCCATCGATCTCGATGGTGACGTGTCCTTCCGGCACCACGGGTGCCTCGCTCGGGTTTCCGCTCGGATTTACAGGTTGCGCGCTCATGCGGCAGCAGCCTCCACCTTCTTGCCGTCAACCATCGAATGACCGTTGACGATGTAGTACTCGAATTCGTCCCAGAACTGGCGCAGGAACCCCTGGATCGGCCAGGCCGCCGCTTCGCCGAAGGCGCAGATGGTGTGGCCTTCGATCTGACCGGCGACGGTGCGCAGCTGGTGCAGGTCTTCCATCGTGGCCTTGCCGGCGACGATGCGCTCCAGCACGCGGTGCATCCAGCCGGTGCCCTCGCGGCACGGGGTGCACTGGCCGCAGGATTCCTTGTGGAAGAACTGGCTGATGCGGCACGCGAACTTGACGCAGCACACGCTGTCGTCCAGCACCACGATGGCCCCGGAGCCCAGGCCCGAGCCCAGCGCGCGGATGGTGTCGTAGTCCATCGGCAGCCCCTTGAGCTGCTCGGCGGTCAGCACCGGCATCGACACGCCGCCCGGGATCGCCGCCTTCAGCTTGCGGCCCGGCCGCAGGCCGCCGGCCATTTCCAGCAGTTCGTCGAAGGTGGTGCCCAGCGGCACCTCGAAGTTGCCGCCCTTCTGCACGCAGCCGGAGACCGAGAAGCACTTCGGGCCGCCGTTGGCGGTCTTGCTCAGGCCCTTGAACCACTCCGGGCCGTTGCGGATGATCGCCGGCACCGAGCCGTAGGTTTCGGTGTTGTTGATCGTCGACGGCTTGCCGTACAGGCCGAAATTGGCCGGGAACGGCGGCTTGTAGCGCGGCTGGCCCTTCTTGCCTTCCAGCGACTCCATCAGCGCGGTCTCTTCGCCGCAGATGTAGGCACCGGCGCCCAGCGCCCCGTAGATATCGATGTCCACGCCGCTGCCCAGCACGTTCTTGCCCAGCCAGCCATGCTTGTAGGCATCGGCCAGGGCCTGTTCGAAGTGCTCGAACGGCTCGTGGTGAAACTCGCCGCGCAGGTAGTTGTAGCCCACGGTCGAGCCGGTGGCGTAGCAGGCGATGGCCATGCCCTCCACCACCGAATGCGGGTTGTAGCGCAGGATGTCGCGGTCCTTGCAGGTACCCGGCTCGGACTCGTCCGAGTTGCACAGGATGTACTTCTGCGGCGCGTCCTTGGGCATGAACGACCACTTCAGGCCGGTCGGGAAGCCCGCGCCGCCGCGGCCGCGCAGGCCGGACTGCTTGACCATCTCGATCACGTCGGCCGGCGCGATCTTCTCCTCGAGGATCTTGCGCAGCGCGGCGTAGCCACCGGTCTTGAGGTAGTTCTCGTACGACCACGGGGTGTCGTAGTGCAGCGTGGTGTAGACCACGTTGTGCGGAAGCGGCGCCGGACCGACCGGGCCCCTGGATTCGTGGTGTGCCATGCCTTACTCCAGCCCGTCCAGCAGCGCGTCGACCTGGTCCAGCGTCAGGCGCTCATGGTAGTGACCGTTGATGACCATCATCGGCGCGCCCGCGCAGCCGGCCAGGCATTCTTCCTCGCGCTTGAGGTAGACGCGGCCGTCCGGGGTCGATTCGCCGTGCTTGATGCCCAGCTTCTTCTCGCAATGGCGCACGATGTCCTCGGCGCCATTGAGCCAGCAGCTGATGTTGGTGCAGATGGCGACGTTGTTGCGGCCGACCTTCTCGGTCTCGAACATCGAGTAGAAGCTGGCGACCTCGTAGGCCCACACGAACGGCAGGTCCAGGTACTTGGCCACCGCGGCGATCAGCTCGTCGCTCAGCCAGCCCTGGTTCTGCTCCTGCGCGGCATGCAGGCCCTGCAGCACCGCCGAGCGCTTGCGTTCCGGCGGGAACTTCGTCAGCCAGTGATCGATGTGAGCACGGGTCTTGTCGCTCAACACCACCATCGGGTCGACGTCGCGCGCCGCCTCGAAATTACCTGTCGCCTTCATCGGCCGACCTCAACCAATAGCAGATCCTGGGAAACCGGTGCCTGCAGCAGCATGGCCGCGCTGGCACCGGGCGTTGTACGCATGCCCGGCATTACCGGTCAACCTCGCCGAACACGAGGTCGTACGTGCCGATCATCGCCACCACGTCGGCCAGCATGTGGCCGCGCACGATCGAATCGATCGAGGACAGGTGGGCGAAGCCCGGCGCACGCAGGTGCACGCGGAACGGCTTGTTGGCGCCGTCCGAGACCAGGTAGCAGCCGAATTCGCCCTTCGGCGCCTCGACCGCGACGTAGGTCTCGCCGGCCGGCACGCAGTAGCCTTCGCTGAACAGCTTGAAGTGGTGGATCAGCGCTTCCATGTCGTCCTTCATCTCCGCACGCGACGGAGGGGCGACCTTGAAGTTGCGGACCATGACCGGGCCGGGGTTGGCCTTCAGCCAGCGCACGCACTGCTGGATGATGCGGTTGGACTGGCGCATTTCGGCGACGCGGACCAGGTAACGGTCGTAGCAGTCGCCATTGGTGCCCAGCGGGATGTCGAAGTCGACCGCGTCGTACTTGGCGTACGGCTGCTTCTTGCGCAGGTCCCAGGCGATGCCCGAGCCGCGCAGCATGGTGCCGGTCATGCCCCACGCCAGGGCGTGCTCCGGGGTGACCACGCCGATGCCGACGGTACGCTGCTTCCAGATGCGGTTGTCGGTGAGCAGGGTCTCGTACTCGTCGACGCGCTTGGGGAACTCGCTGGTGAAGTTCTCCAGGAAGTCCAGCAGCGAGCCCTCGCGGGCCGCGTTCAGGCGCTTGAGCGCATTGCCCTTGTGCCAGCGCGATTCCTTGTACTTCGGCATCGTGTCCGGCAGGTCGCGGTAGACGCCGCCCGGACGGTAATAGGCCGCATGCATGCGCGCGCCGGAGACCGCCTCGTAGCAGTCCATCAGCTCCTCGCGCTCGCGGAACGCATACAGCATCACCGCCATCGCGCCGAGGTCGAGCCCGTTCGAACCCAGCCACATCAGGTGGTTGAGGATGCGGGTGATCTCGTCGAACATCGTGCGGATGTACTGCGCGCGCTCCGGCACCTCGATGCCCGCCAGGGTCTCGATGGCGCGGACGTAGGCGTGCTCGTTGCACATCATCGAGCAGTAGTCCAGGCGATCCATGTAGCCGATCGACTGGTTGAACGGCTTGGACTCGGCCAGCTTCTCGGTGGCGCGATGCAGCAGGCCCACGTGCGGGTCGGCGCGCATGATGGTCTCGCCGTCCATCTCCAGGATCAGGCGCAGCACGCCATGCGCGGCCGGATGCTGCGGGCCGAAGTTCATGGTGTAGTTGCGGATCTCCTGCCGGGCTTCGGCGGGATTGCTGGCGAAGGCCCCGGTGGCCTGGTGGAACTCGCTCACTTGCTTGCCTCCCTCTGCGCGCGCTCGCCTTCGGCGGTCTCGAAGCGGGCGTCGTCGCGGATCACGCGCGGCACGCCCACGCGCGGCTCGACCGAAGTCACCGGCTCGTAGACCACGCGCTTCTTTTCTTCGTCGTAACGCACTTCGACGTTGCCGATCAGCGGGAAATCCTTGCGGAACGGATGGCCGACGAAACCGTAGTCGGTCAGGATGCGGCGCAGGTCCGGGTGGCCTTCGAAGATCACGCCGTACAGGTCGAACGCCTCGCGCTCGAACCAGTTCAGGCCCGGCCAGACGCTGGTCAGCGATGCCACCACCGGCAGCGACTCGCTCGGGGCGAAGCAGCGCATGCGCAGCAGCTGGTTGTGCTGGTAGGAACGCAGCTGCACGACGACCGCGAAACGCTGCCTGGGCAGCGCGTCGGGCTGCGCGCCATCGGCGGTTTCATGACTGGGGAACTCGCCCCAGGCGAAGCGGCCGACGCCCTTGCCTTCCACGCCACGGCTGAAGCCCTGCGAGGAAACGTCGGAGGTGTCCCACTCGTCGCTGCCGTAGCCGAGGTAATCGACACCGCACAGGTCGGTGGCGTGCTCGAAGCCGAACTCGTCGCGCAGTGCGACGGCGACGGCATGCCAGTCGGCCGACGGAACCTCCAGCGTCACTTCGCCGCGCGGTTCGACCACGGAGACCTGCGCACCGGCGAAACGCGCGCGAAGTCGGTCGATGAGTGAAGGTGCTTGCTGGGCCATGGGGGCTGGCGTGCTCTTGACTTGAAAGGGAATCAGCGGGCGATGGTCTGGGTGCGCCAGATCTTCTTCTGCAGCTGCAGGATGCCGTACACCAGCGCCTCGGCGGTCGGCGGGCAGCCCGGGACGTACACGTCCACCGGCACCACGCGGTCGCAGCCGCGCACCACCGCGTACGAATAGTGGTAATAGCCGCCACCGTTGGCGCAGCTGCCCATCGAGATGACCCACTTGGGGTCGGGCATCTGGTCGTAGACCTTGCGCAGCGCCGGTGCCATCTTGTTGACCAGGGTGCCGGCGACGATCATCACGTCGGACTGGCGCGGCGACGGGCGGAACACCACGCCGTAGCGGTCCAGGTCCAGGCGCGAGGCGCCGGCGTGCATCATTTCCACCGCGCAGCAGGCCAGGCCGAAGGTCATCGGCCACATCGAGCCGGTGCGCGCCCAGTTCAGCAGGGCGTCGACGCTGGTGGTGACGTAGCCCTTCTCGAGCAGCGGATTGTCGCCTTCGGGCCGCAGGATGTCGTCAACCCGCCCTTCCGGGATGGGGTTGTTCATCAGGCCATCGAGAGTCTGAATCACTCCCATTCCAGCGCTCCCTTCTTCCACACGTAGATAAAGCCGAGGAACAGCATGCCCACGAACAGGCCCATGGTGACGAGCGAGCGGGCGCCCAGCTCCATGAACACCTGGGTCCAGGGCACGATGAAGATGATTTCCAGGTCAAAGACGATGAACTGGATGGCGATGAGGTAATAGCGCACGTCGAACTTCATGCGCGCGTTCTCGAACGCCTCGAAGCCGCACTCGTACGGCGACAGTTTCTGTTCGTCGGGGCTGCGGGGGCCAAGGAAACGACCGATCAGCATCAGGGCGACGCCGATGCCGGTGGCGACGATCAGAAACAGCAGGGACGGCAAATATTCGGCCAGCACAGCGATTCTCTCTTGCCTCTGCCCGGACACCTGCAGGCGCCCGCGCATGGGGATTGACGGGACTTGCCTCGGCGGGAGCTGCCGCATCCCGCATACCCGTATAACAAACTCATGGTGCCCAAGAGGGGACTCGAACCCCTACGACTTGCGTCGCTACCACCTCAAGGTAGTGCGTCTACCAATTCCGCCACCTGGGCTTACTTACGTCAGCGCACCGGCTCTGCAGTGCGGCGCGTATTGTAACCGTCTTCAGTCTTTATGCGAGCCCTCGGCGGGCTTTTCTTCGCTCTGCGCCGGATTATTTGCCGCAGGCGCCGCCTGCGGCACTTCGCCCGCGGCCGCGGCCTGCGGAACGGACTGCAGCTCGCCCGCCGGGGCGGCCGGGGCCGGGGCCTGCGCCTGGGACATCACGCCCAGCCCCTGCTCGGTCGGGCGCGCGCCATGGCTCGCGTACCAGGCCATGAACAGGCTGATGCCGAAGAACACCACGGCCAGCCACTTGGTGGACTTGGACAGGAAGTTGGAGGCGCCACGGGCGCCGAACACCGTACCCGAAGCGCCGGCACCGAAGCCCGAGCCCGCCGCCGCGCCGGAGCCGCGCTGCATCAGGATCAGCGCGATCATCGCGACCGCCACCAGCACATAGACCACATTGAGGATCAACATCAGCATTTGAAATCCGTCCCGGACAATTCCACCGTTAGCGACCGGCTGCCGCCCTCGCGATGGCCAGGAAATCTGCCGCCACCAGCGAAGCGCCGCCTACCAGCCCGCCATCGACGTCAGGCTGTGAAAACAGCTCTGCAGCATTGTCGGGCTTGACGCTGCCGCCATACAGGATCGGCAACGAATCGGCGATTCTAGCATCGCGCCCGGCGACTTCGCCACGGATGAAGGCATGCACGGCCTGCGCCTGCTCCGGACTGGCCGTGCGGCCGGTGCCGATGGCCCAGACCGGCTCATACGCCACCACCGCCCCGGCGAAGGCATCGACCCCGGCCAGCTCCAGCACCGGTGCCAGCTGCGCGGCGATGACCTGTTCGGTCTGCCCGGCCTCGCGCTGCTCCAGCGTCTCACCGACGCACAAGACCGGGACCAGGCCGGCATGCACCGCGGCCACGAACTTGCGGGCCACCAGCTCGCTGCTTTCGTGGTGGTACTGGCGGCGCTCGGAATGGCCGACCAGGCCGTACCTCGCCCCCACGTCCACCAGCATGGCGGCCGAGACCTCGCCGGTGTAGGCCCCCTTCTCGTTGCTGCTGACGTCCTGCGAGCCGAAGGCCAGCGCGGTGCCCTCGAAGTCCTCGACCAGGTCGCCCAGGTAGGGCAGCGGCGGCAGGATCACCAGCTCGACCCCCTGCAGCGGCAGGCCGGCGGCCACCTGCCCCACCAGTTCGGTGGCGAATTGACGGCTGCCATGCAGCTTCCAGTTACCGGCGACGATCGTGCGGCGCATTCAGGAACGACTCCCAGTGAAAAGTGGGCGAAGGATAGCCCACTACGGACAGCCACAGGACAATCGACAGACAACGCGGGACAGCATCGACGCATCCGTCACGCCGGCGGCCATGACGGCGAAGGCCGCCTCGCGGCGGCCTTCGTTGCTTACTTCAGCTTGATCTCGCGCAGGCGTTCCTCGAGGAAGCCGTGGGCGGTGATCGGCTCCGGATACCGGCTCGGGTTGTCCGGGGTGATGCACGACGGCAGCACGTCGATCAGGAAGTCCGGGTTCGGATGCAGGAAGAACGGCACCGAGTAGCGCGGCTGGCGGGCCAGCTCGCCCGGGGGGTTGACCACGCGATGGATGGTCGACGGGTACACATGGTTGGTCAGGCGCTGCAGCATGTCGCCGATGTTGACCACGATGGTGTCCGCATCGGACGTGAACGGCACCCACTCGCCATCGTGCGACTGTACTTCCAGCCCCGCGGCGCTGGCGCCGACCAGCAGGGTGATGAAATTGATGTCGCCATGCGCGCCGGCGCGCACGTTGGGAATGTCGTCGGTGGTGATCGGCGGGTAGTGGATCGGGCGCAGGATCGAGTTGCCGTTGTTGGTCTTGTCGGCAAAGAAATCCTGCGGCAGCCCGATGTGCAGGGCCAGCGCCGACAGCACCCGCGATCCCAGGTTGTCCAGCGCCTGGTACAGGCCATAGCCGCGCTCGCGGAACCCGGGCACTTCGCTCGGCCACAGGTTCGGCGGCATCACCTCGCGGTACTTCGAGTCATCCGCGATTTCCCGGCCGATGTGCCAGAACTCCTTCAGGTCGAAGTGCTTGGAGCCCTTGGCGGTCTCCACGCCGAACGGGGTGTAGCCGCGGGCGCCACCGCCACCGGCCACGTGGTACTTGCGCTTGACCTCCTCGGGCAGGGCGAAGAAGGCCTTGAAGGCATCATAGGCCGCGTCGATGTCGGCCTGCGGGATGCCGTGGTTGCGGATGCCCGCGAACCCCCACTGGCGATAGGCCGCGCCCAGCTCGGCCACGAAGGCCTCGCGGTCGCTGTCGAAGCGGGTGATGTCGAGGGTTGGGATCTTGCTCACAGCGGTTCCTGGCTTGTCGTGGATATCCGGGCCGGCAGCACCCTGTCGCCCGTCTGAACATTGTGACAGATCGCCTTTGCGGCCGGTCGCTGACACATTGATACAAAAGGATACAATCCGGATGCCCGCGGGGGCGCCGGACCGGCGCCCTGCCCCGGTCCCTCCCCACCACGTGCCCCCGCATGCAACCCGCCCCGCTGACGGACCGACCGCTGAAGATCCTGCACACCGAAGCCGCCCGCGGCATGGGTGGGCAGGAGATCTACCTGCTCCGCCACCTGCTGGCCATGCGCGCACGCGGGCACGACATGTCCCTGCTGTGCCAGCCCGGCGCCCGCCTGGCCGAGGCGGCACGCGACCACGGCTTCGTCGTCCACACGCTGGAGATGGGCGGGCTGGGCCGGCTGGTGCGGGGCATTCCCGCGGTACGCCACCTGGTACGCGCGCACCGCTATGACGTGGTCAACGTCACCAGCCGCCGCGACGCGCTGATCGCCGCCGCCGGCGCGCGCCTGGCCGGCGCCCCGCTGGTGGTGCGCTCGCGCCACCTGATGAGTCCGGTGCACTCGCTGCTCACCTACACCTGGCTGCCGCACCGGGTGATCACCGTCAGCCGGTTCGTGATGCGCCTGCTGCAGGAACGGGGCATCGCCCCGGGGCGGATCGGCGTGGTCCCGCCGATGGCGCAGTCGCCGCTGGACAACGGCGAGGAACCGGCCGCGCGCACCTGGCCGGAACTGCAGCAGCTACGCGCCGAAATACGCGGCGACCTGGGCTTCGCCGCCGACGACGTCGTCGTCGGCTGCGTGGCCGTGCTGCGCGAGCCCAAGGGCCACCTCGACCTGCTCGAGGCGATCGCGCCGTTGTGCCGGGAGAACCCGAAACTGCACCTGCTGATCGTCGGCGACGGCGAGCCGGTCATGTCGCGGCTGAAAGCGGCGAGCGCGCAGTACGGGATCGAGCGCCAGGTCCACCTGCCCGGCTATCGCGCCGACGCCGCGCGGCTGATGGCAGGGTTCGACGTGTTCGCCCTGCCCAGCCACAAGGAGGCCGCCGGAACGGTGTTCCTGGAGGCCGCCCAGGCCGGCGTGCCGATCATCGCCACGCGCGTGGGCGGCATTCCGGAAATGGTGGCCGAACAGGCCAATGCTATCCTCGTCGCGCCCGCGGACCGGGCCGCGCTGACTGCCGCCCTGCGCACGCTGGCAGCGTGCGGCGAACTCCGCCAGGCGATGGGCCGCACCGGTCTGGACTGGATCCGCAGCGAACACCGCTTCACGGCGGCGGGGCATTGCGAAGCCACCGAACATCTCTACCACCAGTGGCTCGAGGAATTGGGACATGGCCCACGCCAAGTCGGTACCGGTGCTGATGCACCACCACGTCAGCCCGTCGCCGGGCATGATCACGGTCTCCCCGGAGAACTTTGAAAGCCAGATCGCCTGGCTGGCCGCCGATGGCTGGACCGCGCTGACGATGCAGGAGTACGCCGGCTTCCTCGCCGGCGTGCCGGTACCACGCAAATCGATCCTGATCACCTTCGACGACGGCTACCTGGACAACTGGGTCTACGCCCACCCCATCCTGCAGAAGTACGGCATGCGCGCGGTGGTGTTCCTGGTCACCGGCTGGATGGGCCAGGGCGAGGTACGGCCGCACGCCGGCCAGCAGGGCGCGGCATTGCCGCCCACGCCGGACCACCGCGGCTGCGAGGATGCGATCTTCCGCCTGGACCGCGCCGACGAGGTGATGATGCGCTGGAGCGAGGCGCGCGCGGCCATCGCCGCCGGCACCTTCGAAATGCACTGCCATACCCATACGCATACCCGCTGGCTGCGCAGGCCGGTCAGCCGCGAGGAGAAATGCGCCGGCATCCGCAACGACCTGGTGCGGGCGCGCGAGCAGCTGCTCGGCGAGCTGGGCGAAGCCTCCGACACCCTGTGCTGGCCCTATGGCGATTTCGACGAGGACTACGTGCGGATCGCGCGCGAACTCGGCTTCCGCTACCTGCACACCACCCATCCGTTCGGCCGCAACCTGGTGGGCGGCGATCCGGAGCACATCTACCGTTTCGCGATCCGCAACCGCCCCGCGAAGTGGCTGCGCAAGCGCATCGCCAGCAGCTACAACCCGGTGATCGCGCCGCTGTTCAACCGGTTCAAGGCGCACCGCCGGGGCATGGTCGCCGGGCCGTGACAGGCGCCGGGCGCCGGGCACCGCCGCGGGGCTGCGCATGCCGCCGGCACGCCAGGCAGCCTTCAAGGATGGCGGGAATACAAAGCGAAACGCCCCGGGATCCGGGGCGTTTCGTCATGCGGCGGCGGCCTTGACCGCGTCGGCCAGGCGCTCGAGCGTGGCCTGCATCAACCCGGCGTCGTCGGCCTCCACCGTCACCCGCACCACCGGCTCGGTGCCGGACGGACGCAGGAAGGCGCGCCCGCGCCCGACGATCGCGACCTGCGCGCCGGCCAGCGCCGTGGCCACCCCGGATGAGCAGACGATGTCCTTGGCGGACATGCCCTGCCCGACCCGGACGTTGATGGTCTGCTGCGGCACCCGGCTGAGCCCGGCCAGCGCGTCCTGCAGGGTGATGCCGCGGCGCCTGAGCACCTCCAGTACCTGCAGCGCGCTGATGATGCCGTCGCCGGTAGTGGCACGGTCCAGGCACAGCAGGTGGCCCGACGCTTCGCCGCCGAGCACGCCGTGGTGTTCCAGCAGCGCCTTGTGTACGTAACGGTCGCCGACGTCGGCGCGCAGGAAGCCGATGCCGGCCTGCGCCAGCGCCTGCTCGAACCCGTAGTTGGTCATCAGCGTGCCCACCACCGGCCCGTGCAGGCGGCCACTGGCCTTCCAGTCCATCGCCAGCAGGTACAGCAGGTCGTCGCCATCGTGCACCACGCCGTCGCTGTCCACGAACAGCAGGCGGTCGCCGTCGCCGTCGAAGGCAATGCCCAGGTGGGCCCCGCTGGCGCGCACCCGGTCGGCCAGCGCCTGCGGGTACATCGAGCCGACGCCGTCATTGATGTTCACGCCATTGGGCTCGACGCCCATCGCCTCGACGCTGGCACCCAGTTCGCGCAGCACCAGCGGTGCCACCTGGTAGGTCGCGCCATTGGCGCAATCGACCACGATGCGCATGCCCTGCAGATCGAAGTCGCGCGGCACTGAATTCTTGCAGGCCTCGACATAGCGGCCGATCGCATCGCGCGTGCGCACCGCCTTGCCCAGCTGCTCGGAGGCCACGGTCGCGAACGGCTGCTCGAGCGCGGCCTCGATCGACAGTTCGGTCGCGTCGTCGAGCTTCTCGCCCTGCGCGGAGAAGAACTTGATGCCGTTGTCGTGGTGCGGGTTGTGCGAGGCGGAGATGACGATGCCGCCATCGGCGCGCAGCGAGCGGGTCAGGTGCGCCACTGCCGGCGTCGGCATCGGCCCCATCAGCTGCACGTGCACCCCGGCCGCCACCAGCCCGGCCTCCAGCGCAGCCTCGAACATGTAGTTGGAGATGCGGGTGTCCTTGCCGATCACCACCAGCGGCTTGCGGCCGCTGCCGCGCGCCTGGGTCGCGCGCACCAGTGCCTGGCCGTAGGCATTGCCCAGGCGCAGCACGAAATCGGCGGAAATCGCGCCTTCACCGACCCGGCCGCGGATGCCGTCGGTGCCGAAATACCTGCGGGCCACCATCAGGCGGCGGCCACGTCGTCGGCCGGGCGCTCCCGGCGCATCAGCATCGCCAGCAGCTCGGCCAGGCGCTGGCGCATCTCGCGGCGGTCGCAGATCTGGTCGATGGCGCCGTGCTCGAGCAGGAACTCTGCACGCTGGAAGCCTTCGGGCAGCTTCTCGCGCACGGTCTGCTCGATCACCCGCGGGCCGGCGAAGCCGATCAGCGCCTGCGGCTCGGCGATGTTGATGTCGCCCAGCATCGCGAACGAAGCGGACACGCCACCGGTGGTGGGATGGGTCAGCACCGAGATGTACGGCAGGCCGGCGTCGCGCAGCTTGCCCAGCGCAGCCGAGGTCTTGGCCATCTGCATCAGCGAGAACAGGCCTTCCTGCATGCGCGCGCCGCCGCTGGCGGAGAAGCACACGAAGGGCGCGCCGATTTCCAGCGCGGTCTCGGCCGCCAGCGCGAAGCGCTCGCCGACCACCGAGCCCATCGAGCCGCCCATGAAGGCGAAGTCGAACGAGGCCGCGACCAGCGGATGCCCCTTCACGGTGCCACGCATCGCCACCAGCGCGTCGTACTCGCCGGTGTTCTTCTGCGAGGCCTTGATGCGCTCGGCGTACTTCTTCTGGTCCTTGAACTTGAGCAGGTCGGTCGGCCCCAGGCGCGCGGCGATCTCGGTGGTGCTGTCGGCATCGAACAGCGACGCCAGGCGGGCCCGGGCGCGGATCGCCATGTGGTGGCCGCACTTGGGGCAGACCTCCAGGTTCTCCTCCAGCTCCGGCCGGTACAGGGCGGCACCGCAACTGCTGCACTTTTCCCAAAGCCCCTCGGGGACGCTGCGTTTCCGGTTGGGCGTGTTGTCGGTGCGGATGCCCGAAGGCATCAATTTGCTGAGCCAGCTCATGCGTGATGACGGTTCCGTTCTAGGCGGCCCGGGGGCCGCGACAGGGCCGACAGTCTAGCGCGCGGCGGCAAACCGACGGTAGCGTACAGAGCCGGGCCCGCAGCATCGCCCGGAAACGCGATGACACCCCCCGCCCCGCCCGATCGGCCTCCCTCCCGGGCCGTCCCGCGGGTCAAGCACGGGCCGGGCGCCTGCCGCGGACAGGTCGGCGCGGCACTAGGGGCGAGCGCCATCCAGGGGCGCCGGCACCACGTCCGGCAGGCCGCTGGCCGGCGCGTCGTGCTCGCCCAGCCAGCGCCGCCGCACCGCACGGTCGCAGGGGTCGGAATAGAACCGCGCCAGCAGCGCCCCGAGCGCCCAGCACAGGCCCAGCAACGGCAGGTACCACCAGAACCCGGAACGGATATCGCTGCCACCGTGCCGGTATAGCGCCACCAGCCCGAACACGACGAACATGTGGGTCAGGTAGATCTCGTAGCTCAGCCGGCCGAAAGCACGCAGCCAGCCCAGTCCGCGCATCGGCGCGCCTGCGCCGCGCACAGGCTGAAGGCCGGCGATCAGCATCGCCGCCGACCCGGTCAGCACCAGCATGTAGCCGTTGCCGAGCGACGCCCACAGCTCGCGCCCATAGAGCGGCACCGCCAACAGGCCCAGCACGCCCGCCCCGCGCAGCAGCCGCGCGGTCCGCGGCGGCGCCGGCCAGCGCTCGACCAGCAACGCGGCCAGCACGCCGGTGGCGATGGCCGCCATTCCCGGCAGATAGGCCTTCTCCTGCCATATCTCGTTGCCCGCCAGGGCGGCGCGGGTGAACGGCAACGACAGCGCCGCCAGCGCCAGCAGTACGAGCAGCGGCGTGCGCCGGCGCAGCAGCAGGCACAGCAGCGGGAACCCCAGGTAGAACACTTCCTCGATCGACAGCGACCACAGCACGTCCCAGCCGCCGGGCAACCAGCCGGTGCGGCCCTCGTACCAGTTCAGGTGCAGGCCCAGTGCCGAGAACAGCGCGCCGCCCAGCGACTGGCCTTCGCCGTCGATCACGTAGAACGGCACGCCGGCCAGGTGCAGCGCGCTCAACACCGCAAGCAGCAGCAACAGGCATGGCAGGATGCGCGCGGCCCGGCGCACGTAGAAGGCGCGCAGGTCGATGGACGACAGCGCGCCCCAGCGCCGCAGCGAATGCGAGGCGATCAGGAAGCCGGACACGACGAAGAACACGAAGACCGCCTCGTAGCCGTTGTAGCTCAGCGCGTTGAGCAGGCGCCGCGGCAGCACGTCGCCCAGCGCGGTATCGCGCAGCGGGATGCGCAGCGCCAGGTGGTGCAGCACCACCATCACGATCGAGACACCACGCAACGCGTCGATGCCGGGGTTGCGGCCCCCGGCCTGCATCATTGAACCGTTCAAGCGCCATCCAGGGGAACCGGGCCGGTCCGCATTATCCATGCCCGGCACCGGCGCGCGGCGGTTCCGCCACTCAGGCGTCCAGCGCCTGCCGCAGCGGCGCAAGGAAAGCGCCAGCGCTGTGCACCGCCGCTTCCACGGCGTCGGCCGCGGCCATCGCCGCGACCAGCGCGCTGCCCACCACCACGCCATCGGCATCGGCCGCCATCGCCGCCGCGCTGGCGGCGTCCTTGATCCCGAACCCCGCCACCACCGGCACCTTCGAGCGGCTGCGCAGCAGGCGCAGGCGCGCCCCGGCGGCGGCACTGTCCAACCGCTCCGAAGCGCCGGTGACCCCGGCGAAACTGACGTAGTACAGGTAGCCCTGCGCGGCGTCGCACAGGCCATCGAGGCGCGCCTGGCTGCTGGTCGGCGAGGCCAGCAGGATCAGGGCCAGCCCGGCGGCGCTGAACGCGGCGCGGATCTCGCCGGCCTCTTCCGGCGGCAGGTCGACCAGCAGCACGCCGTCGACCCCGGCCTCCACCGCCTCGGCGGCAAACCGGGCGGCACCGCGGATCTCCACCGGGTTGAGATAGCCCATCAGCACCACCGGGGTGAGCGCATCGCGTGCACGGAACCGGGCAACGCTGTCCAGCACGTAGCGGCGGCCGGCGCCCCGCGCCAGCGCGCGCTCGGAACTGCGCTGGATCGTCGGGCCGTCGGCCATCGGATCGGAAAACGGCACGCCCAGCTCGATCACGTCGGCACCGGCGGCGACCAGCGCGTGCATCACCGGCACGGTGGCGTCCAGCGCCGGATCGCCGGCGGTGATGAACGGGATCAGCGCCTTGCGCCCGGAGGCGCGCAGGCGGGCGAAGCATTCGTCGATACGGTTCACGGTCATCTCAGGCACATCCTTCAATCAGTTCCACCGCATCCGGCCGGCCCCAGTAGATCGAGGTCACCACGCCGTCGAGGGTTTCCAGGCGCAAGGCCAGCTTGGCCTGCGCGTCGGTCCAGGTCAGGTAGTCGCCGTTGGGCGATACATAGGCATGCGGGCTGACCACCACGCCGGCCGGCAGGCGCTTCCGGGCCTCGGCCACGTCCATGCCCACCCACAGCCCGAACGGCGCGACGGGCGCGGTGGCCGGCCGCGTGTCCACGCGTACCCCCGGGTCGCCTTCGCCATCCACGTCGAAACGCGCGATGTGGTCGGCGATCACCATCATCGACATGCCCTGCGGCAGCGTGCCGCGGTCGTAGTACTCGCAGTCGCCCTCCATCGCCTCGCGCATGCCGGCCGCTACGAAGGCCGCATCGCCCGGCGCCTTGCCGAACGCGGCGCCGATCCGCAGGTCGCCGACGGCGCCCAGCTGTGCCGCGGCATCCCCCGCTTCCGTCGCGGCTGCGGGTGCGGGAGCGGCGGGCGGCGTCGGGGTCGGGGTCGGAGTCGGCGCGGCAACCGGTGCCGGCGTGGCCGCGGGCTGCTCCGGCGTGCACGCCGCCAGCGCCAGCGTGATGCAGGCCAGCGCGATGCCGCGCAAGGTCGACGCGTGCAGGACCTGCCTGCCGGCCGTGGCGGATCGGATCAGGCGCGGCGTACAGGCGATGCGCGGGCTTTCCGCGCAGCACGTGGCGGACGCACGGTGAGCGCAACGCGGGCGGCTGCAGGCACTCACAGCGACAGCCCTTCGCGCGCGGCAATGGTATGCACGTCCTTGTCGCCGCGACCGGACAGGTTGCACAGCACCAGCGCATCCCGGGGCAGCTCGCGCGCCAGCTTGATCGCCTGCGCCACCGCGTGGCTGGATTCCAGTGCCGGCAGGATGCCCTCGGTACGGGTCAGGCGATGGAATGCCGCCAGTGCCTCCTCGTCGGTGATGCCGACGTAGTGCGCGCGGCCGCTGTCGGCCAGGAAGGCATGTTCCGGGCCGACGCCCGGGTAATCCAGGCCGGCGGAGATGGAGTGGGTCTCGGTGATCTGGCCGTCGTCGTCGCACAGGACATACGTGCGGTTGCCATGCAGCACGCCGGGGCGACCGGCCGAGATGGAGGCCGCATGGCGCCCGCTGGCGATGCCGTCGCCGGCCGCTTCGGCGCCGTAGATCTTCACCTCGCGGTCGTTGAGGAAAGCATGGAACAGGCCGATCGCGTTGGAACCGCCGCCGACGCAGGCGGTGATCGCATCGGGCAGGCGGCCGTAGTCCTCCAGCATCTGCGCGCGCGCCTCGCGCCCGACGATGGCGTTGAAGTCGCGCACCATGCGTGGATACGGGTCCGGGCCGGCGACGGTGCCGATGATGTAGAAGGTGTCGCGCACGTTGGTCACCCAGTCGCGCATCGCCTCGTTGAGCGCGTCCTTGAGGGTGGCCGAGCCGCTGCTCACCGGCACCACCGTGGCGCCCAGCAGCTTCATCCGGTAGACGTTGATCTTCTGCCGCTCGATGTCGGTAGCGCCCATGTAGACCACGCACTCCAGGCCCAGGCGCGCGGCCACGGTGGCGCTGGCCACGCCATGCTGGCCGGCACCGGTTTCGGCGATGATGCGGGTCTTGCCCATACGCGCGGCCAGCAGCGCCTGGCCGATGGTGTTGTTCACCTTGTGCGCGCCGGTGTGGTTGAGATCCTCGCGCTTGAGCAGGATCTGCGCGCCGCCGACGTCGCGGCTCAGGCGTTCGGCGTGGTAGATCGGGCTGGGCCGGCCGACGTAGTGCTTCAGGTCCTTGTCATAGGCGGCGATGAACGCCGGATCGACCCGCGCCTGGTCGTAGGCGGCAGCCAGTTCCTGCAGCGGCCCGACCAGGGTCTCGGCGACGAAGCTGCCGCCATAGCGGCCGAAATGCCCGTGGGCGTCGGGGAAAGCATGGAAATCGGGGATCGGTGCGGCGGTCATGGCATCACGCGGGGCAGGACAGGCCTGCACCGTAGCGCACGCGCGCGTCGGTGAAAATCGATATATGCGCCCTTTTGTGTTAGAAAAACTCACATGAAAGAACGACAGGACAGAGGCTGTCCACGGCGGAGCCGCCCGCAGGGTGGCGCGAGGCCGGCTTTTGCTCCTGCAAAACCCGCATTCCCGCCATCCATGACGGTCAGGTGTGCGCCATGAAAGAACGGCAGGACAGCCGTTGTTCACGGCGGAGCCGCCCGCAGGGTGGCGCACAAGGACGTGCGCCATGAAAGACGATCACGCCCTGCCCTCGCTCAACGCCCTGCGTGCCTTCGAGGCCGCCGCCCGCCTGCGCAGTGTCAGCCTTGCCGCTGCGGAGCTGCACGTGACCCATGGCGCGGTCAGCCGCCAGGTGCGGGCCCTGGAGGAGGAACTGGGAGTCCCCCTGATCGAACGCGACGGCCGCGGCATCCGCCCCACCGCCGCCGGCAGGCGCCTGCAGGAAGCGGCCTCGGGGGCGTTCTCGCAGCTGCGCGACTGCGTGGCCGCCCTGCGCCGGGGCAAACGCAACGATGCCTTCGTGCTCGGCTGCCCGGGCAGCGTGCTGGCGCGCTGGATGATCCCGCGCCTGCAGCAACTGCAACAGGACCTGCCGGGCCTGACCCTGCACCTGGCCGCGCAGGATGGCGATTTCGCGCCACGACTGGCCGGGCTCGATGCCGCCCTGCTGCTCGGCCAGGCGCCGTGGCCGGCCGGCTGGACCGTGCACGGCCTGGGCAGCGAGCGCATCGGCCCGGTGTTCAGCCCGTCCATGCATGGCGCGCAGCGGCTCGTGCACCAGCCGCCGGAGGCGCTGTTCGAGCACGCGCTGCTGCACACCCGTTCGCGCCCCCAGGCCTGGCCCACCTGGGCCACGCTCAACGACCTGGACCCGGCGGCGCTGCGCCAGGGCACTGGCTTCGAACACCTGTACTACCTGCTCGAAGCGGCGGTCGCCGGACTCGGCATCGCCATCGCCCCCGAGCCACTGGTGGCCGATGACCTGGTCAACGGCCGCCTGGTCGCGCCGTGGGGGTTCGTCGACACCGAAGGGCAATGGGCGCTGTGTACCGCCGGCGGCGACCGGCATCCGCGGATCGAGGCGCTGGCGGACTGGCTGCGGCGGCAGTTGGCCGCATAGCAGCCCCGCCGCCGCGGCGGATGCCTACGCGGACACCTCGTGCATGTCGGCGCGGCGCACTTCCTCGACGAAGCGGCGCATCCGCTCGCCATCCTTGATGCCCGGTGCCGACTCGATGCCGCTGGAGACATCCACGCCCCACGGCTGCACCCGGGTGATCGCATCGAACACGGTGTCCGGGCGGATGCCGCCGGCGAGCAGGAACGGCCGGTGCAGGCCGGCCGGCACCTGCGACCAGTCGAAGGCCACGCCGCTGCCGCCGCTGCCGCCCGGCGCGTGGCTGTCCAGCAGGAAGCCGGCCGCATGCGGGTGGGTCTGCTGCAGGCCGCGCGCGGTGACCGCTTCGGCCCCGCCCATCGCCACCGCCTTCAGGTACGGCATGTTGAAGGCGCGGCAGAAGGTGTCGTCCTCGTCGCCGTGGAACTGCAGCAGGCTCGGCCGCACCGTGCGCATCACCTCGCGCACCTCTTCGCGGCTGTTGTCGCGGAACAGCGCGACCACGTCGACCATCGGCGAGATCGCCTGGCGCATGGCGCGGGCTTCGGCCGGCGCCACCCGGCGCGTACTGCCGCGGGCGAACACGAAGCCGATGGCGTCCACGCCCAGCTCGCTGGCCAGGCGGATGTCGCCGGCGCGGGTCATGCCGCAGAACTTGATGCGGGTGCGGAACAGCATGCGGGTCATAGCGTCACCTCGGCCGGCAGTTGCCACTGGTCAGGATACAGCGGACCGACGAATACCAGCCCCTGCGGCGGCGCGGTCGGCCCGGCCTGCGTGCGGTCGCGCAGCGCCAGCAGCTGCCCGATCCACGCCTCGGGTTTTTCGCCGGCGCCGACCAGCAACAGCGAGCCGACGATGTTGCGCACCATGTGGTGCAGGAAGGCGTTGGCCTGCACCTGCACCTCGACCACCTCGCCGTGGCGCGCGACCGAGATCGCCTGCAGTTCGCGGCGGGCATGCAGCGCCTGGCACTGCACGCTGCGGAACGAACTGAAGTCGTTCTCGCCCAGCAATGCCTGCGCCGCGCGGTGCATCGCACCGGCATCCAGCGGACGACGTTCCCAGCTCAGCGTCTGCCGGTACAGCGCCGGCCGCACCTGGCGGTTGAGCAGGCGATAGCGGTAGCGCCGCGCCCGCGCCGAAAAGCGCGCATGGAAATCGTCGGCCACCGGCACGCACCAGCGCACGCACACCGACGGCGGCAGGCGCGTGGTCGTACCCAGCACCCAGCCGCGCGGCTCGCGCACAACGTCGCTGTCGAAATGCACCACCTGGCATTCGCCATGCACGCCGGCATCGGTGCGCCCGGCGCAGACCACGCTCACCGGGGCATCGGCCACCGAGGACAGGGCCTCCTGCAAGGTGGCCTGCACGCTGGCACAGCCGTTCTCACCCAACTGTTGCCAGCCCTTGAAATCGCTGCCGTCGTATTCCACGCCCAGCGCATAGCGCATCGTCAAACCTCTCATGTCGCCGGCCGCGACCGGGGCAGGAATCCCCCGGCGGGTGCCTGTTCAATCCGCGTCGCGCTGGGACCATACCGCCAGCTCGTTGCCGCCGGGCTCGATGAACTGGAAACGGCGGCCACCGGGGAAGGTGAATTCGGGCTTGCTCAGCAGCCCGCCATGCGCCAGTACCGCAGCCTGCAATGGCGCCAGCCGGGTAGCATGCAGCACCACCAGCGGTGCACCGGCCGCACTGGTCGCCGGCTCGCCGCGGAAAAACCCGCCCTGCAGGCCGCCGTCGTCGAACGCGGTGTAGTCCGGGCCGTAATCCTCGAAACTCCAGCCGAACACCTCTTCGAAGAAGCGCCGGCTCGCCGCGGGATCGCGCGAGGCGAACTCCACGTAATCGATCCGCCGCTCATGCTTCACCGCCGCCTGTTGTCCGCTCATCGCAGTCGCCCCAGTAGTTCCATCGCTTCGGCGCGCGCCTGCGCATCTTCACCTGCCGCCACCTCGTTCAGCAGCGTGCGCGCGGTTTCCGCATCGCCCAGGTCCAGATAGGCGATCGCCAGTTCGAGCCGCTCGCGGCCGGCCGGAGCCGGATTGAGCGGTGCCAGGCTGGCCATGTCGGCGGCCGGCCAGGCGTCCGTCTCCTGTGCGGCCGGCTCCGCTGGCGCGTCGTCATCGGCCGGCACCGGTGCCGTTTCGGGCGACAGCACCGGTTCCTGTCGCGCCGGACGCGATGCGGGGGCACCGGCGGACGGCCTCGACCAGAACGGCGCAGCCTCCGCCTCGACCTCGACCTCGACCTCGGGTTCGTCGCCGACAGGCGCATGTCCCTGCTGGCCAGGCACATCCCGGGCAGCGGTTTCCGCCTCCACCGCCGGCATCGCCGCGGCCAGCGCGGACAGCTCCACGCCGGCAGCGGTGCCCACGGCCGGCGACGACGGAAGCGGCGACGGCCGGCGCCGGCGCGACAGCCACCAGCCCGCCGCGGCCACCACCAGCAGCAGCACGCCCAGCCAGGCCCACGGCGCGGTACCTGCAGGCTCCTTCTTCGCGACCTCGGCCAGGCGCTGCTGCGCCGCGGCCAGGTTGCCGTCCTTCATTTCGATCAGCGACTGCTGCTGCGCCTGCAGCTTTTCCAGCTCGGCCACGCGCTCGCGCAGCTCCTGCAGTTCCGCATCGCGCGTGGCGAGGTCTTCCCTGGCCTGCCGCAGTTGTTCGTTCGCCGCCATGTCACCCTCGCCACCGGCCTCGAGCCCGGTCGTCGTTCCTGCCGCCTGTTGCGCGCCGGCCACCGCCGGCGCGATTTCCAGCCGCGCATCGTTTGCCGCCGCCGGTGCCGTCACCGGCCTGGCGGTGGCGGTCGCCGCGCCGGCCACCGCCGGCTGCGGAATCGGCGCGCGCGCCTGGCGCCACTGCGCGACATGCTCGCGTACCAGCACGCGTGCCGCGGCGCTGTCGATGCGTTCCAGCTCGCCACTTCCGGGCACGCGCAGCACCGCGCCCTGGCGGAGCAGATTGACGTTGCCGCGGATGAAGGCCTCGGGATTGGCGCGCAACAGCGCCACCATCGCCTGGTCCAGGGAAACCCCATTGTCGCGGGCCAGGTCGCGGGCGATCCCCGACAGGGTCTGGCCGCTCTGCACCGGCGCCAGCGTGCCGGCGGCCAGCGCCGCAGCCGCCGGACGGGGGGCGGCAGGCACCGGCGCGGGAGCGGCGACCGGGGCCGTGGCCGTGGCTTTGGCCGGCGCGGGTTTTGGCGTTGGCGTTGGCGTTGGTGCTGGCACTGGTGCTGGTGCCGGCTCGCGCACGATCAGGTTGGACGGGGCCGCCGCCGGCGCCTCGATCACCGGCTCGGCCACCGCGGTGGCGGTCTCGGGCGCGGCGACCAGCGCGGAGTATTCGCGCACCAGCCGCCCCTGCCCCCAGTCGACCTCGATCAGGAAGCTCAGCGCCGGCACCTGTACCGGTGTCGCGCTGGTCACCCGGACCACGGCGCGCCCCTTCGCATCCTGGGCGAACTGGAACTGCAGCTCGCCGACCAGTCCCTCCGGGCGCGACAGGCCGACGCGCTCGAACGTCGCCGCCGACGCCAGCCCCACCGTGGCGCGCTCCAGCTCGCCCGGGTCGCTGGAGATCACCGGGATCTCGGCCACCAGCGGCTGCCCCGGCTTGGACAGGACGCGGATATTGCCCAGGCCGAGGGCAAGCGCGGCGCTGCTGTACAGCCCCAGCGCGAGCACCAGTACGCCTTGTATCGAGCGCATCGCTCCCCTGCCCCTTGGTTTCATGCCGGCAAATATACCGGCAGAGCCGGGTTCCGAATACCGCACCGGAAACGCGGACGCCGGCATCGCGCCGGCGTCCAGTCTGCTCCCGCCGCCAGGATGGCCTCAGCCGCCGCTGGCGACCAGCTCGGCCAGCTGCACCGCATTGAGCGCGGCACCCTTGCGGATGTTGTCGGCCACCACCCACATGTTCAGCCCACGCGGATGCGAAAGATCCTCGCGGATACGGCCCACGTAGACCGGGTCGGTGCCCGAGGCATGGGTGACCGGGGTCGGGTAACCACCGGCCCTGCGCTCGTCGACCACCTTCACGCCGGGCGCGGCGGCCAGCAGTTCGCGCGCCTGCTCGACGCTGATCTTCTTGCGGGTTTCGATGTTCACCGCCTCGGAGTGGCCATAGAACACCGGCACCCGCACCGCCGTGGGGTTCACCTGGATGCTGTCGTCGCCGAGGATCTTGCGGGTCTCCCAGACCAGCTTCATTTCTTCCTTGGTGAAGCCGTTGTCCAGGAACTCGTCGATATGCGGGATCAGGTTGAAGGCGATCTGCACCGGGAACTTGGCCGGCTCGATCTCCTGGAACCCGAGCAGCTGCGCGGTCTGCTTGCCCAGCTCCTCCATGCCGGTCTGGCCAGCGCCGGACACGGACTGATAGGTGGCCACGTTGATGCGCTCGATGCCGTACTCGCGGTGGATCGGGGCCAGTACCGGCATCAACTGCATGGTCGAGCAGTTGGGGTTGGCGATGATGCCGCGCGGGCGGTTGCGGGCCGCCTCCGGGTTGACCTCGGACACCACCAGCGGCACGTCGTCGTCGTAACGGAACGAGGACGAATTGTCGATGACGACCGCGCCGGCGGCGGCGAACTTCGGCGCGTACTCCCTGGAAATGCCGCCACCGGCGGAGAACAGGGCGATCTCGACGCCGGCGGGATCGAACGTGGCCAGGTCCTGGATGGTGACCTTTTCGCCGTTGAACTCGACCTGCTGGCCGGCCGAGCGCTCGGACGCCAGCAGGCTCAGCTTGCCCACCGGGAACTCGCGCTCGGCGAGGATCGACAGCATGGTCTGGCCGACCGCGCCGGTGGCGCCGACGACGGCTACGTGGAAACGACGGACTTCATTGCTCATGGGGCGTACTCGAAGGAAAGAGATGGGGGGACACGCGTCGAGCCAGGTTCGGGGAACCTCCGGCGACAGCCACGGAGGCTCCCTATCGTTTGTTGATGTCGATCTTGCGGCCGGCGTCGCCCAGGCCGGTGCCGCCATCGGCCAGCACGCCGGCGTTGAGCACATTGGCCGGGCGGCCGGCATCCGGGCCGATGCCCAGGCCCGCCAGCAGGTTGTCCACCGCCAGCTGCACCATCGCCCGGCGCGTGGCCAGCGACGCACTGCCGACATGCGGGGTCAGCACGATGTTGCGCAGGGCCCGCAGTTCCGGGCGCACCTGCGGCTCGTTCTCGTAGACATCCAGTGCGGCCCCGGCCAGGCGACCATGGGCCAGCGCGTCGGCCAGCGCGAGCTCGTCGACCAGGCCGCCGCGGGCGATGTTCACCAGGGTGGCGCCGGGTTTCATCTTCGCCAGCGCGACGGCATCGATGACATGGTGGTTCGACGCGGTGTACGGCAGCGCCAGCAGCAGGTGATCGACGCTGCCCAGCAGTTCATCGAACCCCGCGTAGCGCGCGCCGACCGCCTGCTCCACCTCCGCCGGCAGCCGCGAGCGGTTGTGGTACAGCACCGTCATGCCGAAGCCATGATGGCCACGGCGGGCGATGGCCTGGCCGATGCGGCCCATGCCCAGGATGCCCAGGGTGCTGCCATGCAGGTCGGCGCCGAGCATGGTGGTGAACGACCATTGCCCCCAGTGGCCCTCGCGCAGCCAGCGGTCGGACTCGACGATGCGCCGCGCCGCGGCCATCAGCAGCGCGAAACCGAGGTCGGCGGTGGTCTCGGTGAGCACGTCCGGGGTGTTGGTGGCGACGATGCCCGCCGCGCTCAGCGCCGGGATGTCGAGGTTGTTGTAGCCGACGCCGACGTTGGCGACGACCCTCAGCGACCGGGCACCGGCGATCTCGTCCGCGCCGATGCGCTCGTTGAGCGTGACCAGGGCGCCATCGACCCCCGCAAGGTGCGCCGCCAGCGCGGCGCTGTCGTGCGCGCTGACGACCGGCGTGGCCACCACGTCGCAGTACGCGGCCAGCTGCGCGACGGTATCGTCGAACAGCGGCTGCGCCACCCAGACGCGGGGCCGCCGCTCAGCCATCGAGGCTGCCGGGGATGCGCGGCGCCATCGTGCCCACGTCGCCGCACTGCGCCCGGTGGCGCAGCGCCTGGTCCATCAGTACCAGCGCCAGCATCGCTTCGGCGATGGGGGTGGCGCGGATGCCGACGCACGGGTCGTGGCGGCCGGTGGTGACCACGTCGACCGCATTGCCGTGCACGTCCACCGTGGCGCCCGGCAGGCGCAGGCTGGAGGTCGGCTTGAGCACCATCGAGGCGACGATCTGCTGGCCGGTGGCGATGCCACCGAGGATGCCGCCGGCATGGTTGGACTGGAAGCCGTCCGGCGTGATCAGGTCACGGTGTTCGGTGCCCTTCTGCGCGGCGCTGGCGAAACCGTCGCCGATCTCCACACCCTTGACCGCGTTGATGCTCATCAGCGCCGCGGCGATCTCGCCGTCGAGCTTGCCGTAGATCGGCTCGCCCCAGCCCGGCGGCACGCCGTCGGCGACCACGTTCACCCGCGCGCCGACCGAATCGCCGGACTTGCGCAGCGCGTCCATGTACGCCTCCAGCTCCGGCACCTGCGCGGCGTCGGGCCAGAAGAACGGGTTGTCCTCGACCGCGCTCCAGTCGAATCCACGCGGGGTGATCGCGCCCAGCTGCGACAGGTGGCCGCGCACGGTCACGCCGTGGCGCTGCAGCAGCCACTTCTTGGCGATCACCCCGGCGGCCACCCGCATGGTGGTCTCGCGCGCCGAGGAGCGGCCGCCGCCGCGCGGGTCGCGGATGCCGTACTTCTGCCAGTAGCTGTAGTCGGCGTGGCCCGGGCGGAACTGCGCGGCGATGTCGCTGTAGTCCTTGCTGCGCTGGTCGGTGTTGCGGATCAGCAACGCGATCGGGGTGCCGGTGGTGCGGCCTTCGTACACCCCGGACAGGATTTCCACGTCGTCGGCCTCGCGCCGCGCCGAGGTGTGCCGGCTCTTGCCGGTGGCGCGCCGCTGCAGGTCATGGGCGAACTCCTCCGGCGCGATCTCCAGCCCCGGCGGGCACCCATCGATCACGCAGCCGATCGCCGGCCCGTGCGACTCGCCGAAGGTGGTGACCGTCAGCAGCTTGCCGAAGGCGTTGGAGCTCATCGCTGCGCCGCCAGCTCGGCGATGCGCGCGTGGTGCGCGCGCAGCTCGGCGGCCTCGACCGCGAAGATGCCCATCTGCCCGACCTTGAACTCGATCCAGGACATGAACACTTCCGGCAGCAGCTTGACCAGGTGCTGCTCGGAATCCCCCACTTCGCAGATCAGCAGGCCATCCTCGCTCAGGTGGTCCGGCGCGTCGCGCAGGATCTTCAGCACCAGGTCCAGGCCGTCGTCGCCGGCGCGCAGCGCCAGTTCCGGTTCGTGCGCGTATTCGCGCGGCAGCGCGTCGGTCTCGTCGTTGGTGACGTACGGCGGGTTGGTGACGATCAGGTCGTAGACGCGGCCCTGCAGGCCGGCGAACAGGTCGCTGCGGACCAGCTCGACGTTGTGCGCGAGCAGGCGCTCCTTGTTCTCGGCCGCCAGCGACAGCGCGGCTTCGTTGATGTCGCTGCCGTCCACCTGCCAGTTCGGGTAGTAATGGCCCATGGCGATGGCGATGCAGCCCGAACCGGTGCACAGGTCCAGCGCGCGGGTGACGTCACGCCCGGCCAGCCACGGTTCGAAGCCGTTGAGGATGAGTTCGGCGATCGGCGAACGCGGCACCAGCGCGCGCGCGTCGCTCTTGAAGCTCAGGCCGGCGAACCAGGCCTCGCCGGTCAGGTAGGCGGCTGGCACGCGCTCGGCGATGCGGCGCTCGAACAGCGCCAGCACCTGCTGCTTTTCCTCTGCCAGCAGCCGCGCCTGGCCATAGGCCGGGCCCAGGTCCGGCGGCAGGTGCAGGGTATGCAGCACCAGGCTGGTGGCTTCGTCCAGCGCATTGTCGTAACTGTGTCCGAAGGTCAGGCCCGCGGCATTGAAACGGCTGGCGCCGTAGCGGATCAGGTCGATGATCGTGTGGAGTTCGGCGGCCGCCTGGGCTGTCATGGCAATACGGGGGACAAGGGTGGTCTGCGATTATAGGCGTGCACCCGGTATATTGAGCGCCCGGTTGCAGCCGAAACTGCGGCGATGTCCCGGCATCGGCCCGCAACGCCCCGGCAAGCGGCCGCCAGCGCGCACTGCCACCGCCCCCGCAGACCCGCGCCCCGCCCTGGCGGAGCCGCCACCACCCCTACGGAGAAACGGTCCATGTTCAACCGCAATACCGGCATCGTCCTGGCCATCGCGCTGGCGGCAGGGCTGGGCCTGTTGCTGGCGCAGAAGGTATTCGGCCCGGCCGGCAACGGCGGCCACCAGGCCGGTTCGATCATTTTCTACCCCACGCCGCGGCCGCTGCCCGATTTCAGCCTCAGCCAGTCCGACGGCACCCGCCTGATTCCCGGCGAGCTGCGCGGGCACTGGACGCTGGTGTTCCTGGGCTTCACCTCCTGCCCGGACGTGTGCCCGACCACCCTGTCCGAACTGGCCCTGGCGCAGAAGCAGTGGGAGCGCATCCCCGAAAGCCTGCGCCCGCGGGTGGTGTTCGTGTCGGTCGATCCCGAGCGCGATACGCCGGCGCGGCTGGGCGAATACGCCCACGCCTTCCACAAGGACACCCTTGCCGCGACCGCCGACGTGCCGTCGCTGGAGCGCTTCGCCACGCCGCTGGGCCTGGTGTTCCAGAAGGCGCCGGGAAAGAACTACAAGACCAACCCGAACGACTACAGCATGGACCACTCGGCCAGCATCGCGGTGCTCGATCCCGAGGGCCGGCTGGCCGGGCTGATGCGCCCGCCGTTCGACCCGAAGCTGATCGCCAGCGACCTGACCAAGCTCACCGGAACCACCGCACCATGAGTCTGTTGACCACGCTCACCCATGCCCTGCCCCATCGCCTGTTGTCGTCGATGGCGCGCTCGCTGGCCTATTCGCGCAGCCCGCGCGTGTCGCGCTGGCTGATCGATACGGTGACGCGCAAGTTCGAGGTCAACCTGGCCGAGGCGGCCAACCCGGATCCACGCAGCTACCCCAGCTTCAATGCCTTCTTCACCCGCGCACTGGCCCCCGGCGCGCGCGTGGCCGATGCCGACCCGCGTACGCTGCTGATGCCGGCCGACGGGCGCATCAGCCAGCTCGGCCCGATCGAGGACGGTCGCATCTTCCAGGCCAAGGGCCAGTCGTTCACCGCCGCCGAGCTGCTCGGCGACGCCGCCGCTGCCGAACCCTTCGCCAACGGCCTGTTCGCCACCGTGTACCTGTCGCCACGCGACTACCACCGCGTGCACATGCCCTGGAGCGGCACCCTGCGCGAAACCGTGCACGTGCCCGGGCGCCTGTTCAGCGTCGGCCCGGCCGCGGTGGCCCACGTGCCGCGCCTGTTCGCCCGCAACGAGCGGCTGGTGTGCCACTTCGACACCGACTTCGGCCCGATGGTGCAGGTGATGGTCGGCGCGCTGCTGGTCAGCGGCGTGGAAACGGTCTGGAGCGGCGAGGAAATCCCCGCCTACGGCGACCGCATCACCCGCAAGGACTGGCGCGGCAAGGGGATTACGCTGGAGCGGTTCGCGGAGATGGCCCGCTTCAACTACGGCTCCACCGTAATCGTGCTGCTGCCGCCGGGGGTGGCGCAGTTCGATCCGGCGCTGAAGGCCGAAAGCCCCGTACGGATGGGACAGGCACTGGCGCGATTGACCTGACCCCATGCCGGCCTTGAGGCGTGTCCCTCATGGCCGCGCACACCGGATGCCACGCCACTGACGCGACCATCCGACCATCGCCGCCACGTCATCGCCCCCATCAGTTTCTGGATCCACCGGATTCGACGCCAGCGCCCAACTGCCTGGCGACCGTAACCAGTGCCGACGGCCCCGGCCTACACGCCGGGTTTGATGTCCGCGTTACCGCTCACCACTCCGGCTCGCGCTCCGGCAGCAGCGCACGGATCACCTGGCCATCGGCACCGGCAGCCAGCTTCTCGGCCTCGGCGATGGGAATGTCCACCTCGATCAGCCAGCCTTCCTCGTCGGCCTGTTCGCTGCGGATGACCTCCAGCTGGTGCAGGCGCGAGCGCAGCCGGCCGGCGCTGGGCGGCAGGCGCACGCGGCCGGTGACGTGCTGCAGCCCCAGGCGCTTGCCCAGCACCGACTGCAGCAGGTCCAGACCGCGGCCGTCGCGCGCGGAGATCCACACCCGCTCGCGGCGCGCCTCGTCCGGCACGCCGTCCTGCGCGTCGTGGCGCACCTCGGCACCTTCGATGCGGTCGATCTTGTTGAACACCAGCAGTTGCGGAAGCTCACCCGCGCCCACCGCCTCCAGCACTTCGTCGACCTGGGCGATGCGTTCCTCGCGCAGCGGATCGGCGGCATCGACCAGATGCAGCAGGAAATCGGCCTCGCGCGCCTCGCTCAGGGTCGAGCGGAACGCCGCCACCAGCTCGTGCGGCAGGTCGCGGACGAACCCCACGGTGTCGGCCAGCATGGCGTTGCCGCCGGGCAGCGCGATGCGGCGCACGGTCGGGTCGAGGGTGGCGAACAGCTGGTCGGCGGCATAGGCGCCGGCACCGGTCAGGGCATTGAACAGGGTCGACTTGCCGGCGTTGGTATAGCCCACCAGGGCCACCCGCGGCATCTCGCTGCGCACGCGCGCGCGGCGCATCTGGGTGCGCTGTACCTCGACCTTTTCCAGCCGCTTCTGCAACTGCTCCACCCGCTTCTGCAGCAGGCGGCGGTCGGTTTCCAGCTGGGTTTCGCCGGGGCCGCGCAGGCCGATGGAACCGCCGCGCTGGCGCTCCAGGTGGGTCCAGCCGCGTACCAGGCGCGTGGCCAGGTGGCGCAGCTGCGCCAGCTCCACCTGCAGCTTGCCTTCGTGGCTGTGCGCACGCTGGGCGAAGATGTCCAGGATCAGCCCGGTGCGGTCGATCACGCGCCGCTCCAGGAACCGCTCCAGGTTGCGTTCCTGCACCGGGGTCAGGGCATGGTTGACCAGCACCAGGTCGGCGCCGGTGGCGTCGGCCATGGCCTTGACCTCGTCCAGCTTGCCGCTGCCGATCAGGGTGGAGGGATTGGGGCGGTCGATGCGCGCGGTCACGGTGGCCGCGATGCTGGCGCCGGCCGAGCGGGCCAGGTCGGTGAACTCTTCCAGCACATCCTCTTCCAGCCGCCCCGAGTGCGGCTGGATCAACAGCGCGTGTTCGCCTCGTTTGGAGCGGTCAAACACGCGCCACGTCCTGCTTATTCGTTGTCGTCATCGCCTGCCTGATTGCTGTCGGCCGATTGCACGTAGCCGCCGCCCGGCCCCACGCGCACGTTGCGCGCCGGCACCACGGTGGAAATGGCGTGCTTGTAGACCATCTGGCTGACCGTATTGCGCAGCAGCACCACGAACTGGTCGAACGACTCGATCGTGCCCTGCAGCTTGATGCCATTGACCAGGTACACCGAAACCGGCACGCGCTCGCGGCGCAGTGCGTTCAGGAACGGGTCCTGCAAAGATTGCCCCTTGGACATCTTCAACTCCTCTTTATTGTTCTTATCGACCCGGGCCATGCGGCTTCCCCTGCCTGCCCGGAACGGGGATGTTACACCGCCCGGCGCGCTTCATCGCCCCAGGAACAGGGAAACCGCGTCCTGCAGGCGGCCGGCATCGGTGGCCGGATCGAACCAGCGCGCGTCCAGCTCGCCGCGCAGCCAGGTCAGTTGGCGCTTGGCCAACTGGCGGGTGGCGAAGATCGCCTTGTCGCGGAAACCCGCGGCGCTGTCGCACCCGTCCAGGAACTGCCAGGCCTGGCGATAACCCACCGCGCGGATCGCCGGCAGGTCGAGCGGCGCCGGCACCCCGGCCATCGACGGCAGCGCGCGCAGGCGTCGCACCTCGTCGAGAAAGCCGGCTTCCAGCATCAGGTCGAAGCGGCGTTCGATGCGGGCATGCAGCACCGCGCGGTCGGCCGGCGCCAGCACCAGCTTGAGCACGCGCGCCGGCAGCCGGGCGACGCCGGGCAGCGCCTGCCAATGGCTGATCGGCTTGCCGGTTAGCCGGTACACCTCCAGCGCGCGCTGGATGCGCTGCGGGTCGGTGGCATGGATGCGCCGGGCCGCGGCCGGATCGACCCGGGCCAGCTGCGCATGCAACGCCGGCCAGCCCGCCACTTCGGCTTCGGCCGCGATCTCCGCGCGGAGGGCCGGGGCGGCTTCCGGCATCGGCGACAACCCCTGCAGCAGCGCCCGGAAATACAACCCGGTACCGCCGGCGAGGATCGGCAGCCGGCCACGCGCGACGATGTCGCGCACCGCCGCGGCGGCGTCGACCGCGAACTCGGCGGCCGAATAGCTCTGCCAGGGGTCGCGCAGGTCCAGCAGGTGATGCGCAATGCCGGCGCGTTCGGCCAGGTCGGGCTTGGCCGCGCCGATCTCCAGGCCGCGGTACACCAGCGCCGAGTCGACGCTGACGATCTCGCCGCCGTGGCGCCGGGCCAGTTCGATCGCCGCGGCGGTCTTGCCCGACGCGGTGGGGCCCATCAGCGCGATCGCCAGCGGCCGCGTGTCGGCCGCCATCAGTCCTCGTCCGGCCAGCGCGGCGGCGCCACGCGGTCGGCACGGGGCGCCGGTACCGCGTCGAGCGCGGCCAGCACCTTCAACGCATCGACCGTGGCGGCGACGTCGTGCACGCGCACGATGCCGGCGCCGCGCTGCACCGCCAGCAGGTGCGCGGCGACCGAGCCGGCCACGCGCTCGGCGGCAACGGTGCGGCCGGTGACCTCGCCGATGCAGCGCTTGCGCGACAGCCCCGCCAGCACCGGCACGCCCAGCGCCAGCAGTTTTTCCTGCGCGGCCAGCAGTGCGAAATTCTGCGCGGTGTCCTTGTTGAAGCCGTACCCGGGATCGACCACCAGCCGGTTGCGGGCGATGCCGGCCATTTCCGCGGCGAACAGGCGCTCGGCGAGGAAACGCTGCACGTCGCCGGCGACATCGTCGCTGTCCCAGGCCACGCCGGCGTCATGCGGGCCACCGACCGCATGCATCAGCACCACGGCCGCGCCGGAACCGGCCACGACCTCCAGCGCGCCGGGCTGGCGCAGCGCCTGCACGTCATTGACCATGCCGGCACCGGCCGCCACTGCGGCGCGCATCACCTCCGGCTTGAAGGTATCCACGCTGAGCGGCACCGGCACCCGCGCCGCCAGCGCCTCGATCACCGGCGCCACGCGCTCGATTTCCTGCTGCGCCGATACCTGCCCGGCACCGGGCCGGGTCGACTCGCCGCCGATGTCGAGAATGTCCGCGCCCTGTTCGACCAGCGCCAGCGCATGGGCGATGGCCGCATCGGTACTGAAATGCCGCCCGCCGTCGGAGAACGAATCCGGGGTGACGTTGACGATGCCCATCACCCGCGGGCGGTCCAGCCGCAACGGCCGGCCGGCGCAATCCACGACCGGCGAGGTATCGAACATCAGCGCCGGCTCCTGGCACGCACCACGGTGCCCAGCACGCTGAGCGCCACGCCCAGCACGATGCCGATGAAAATGCCCGTCAGGTAGTGGCCGGTCTTCACCCCGAAGGCGACGCCGGCCACGGTGGCGATCACCATCTCGGGGATGTGGGTGGAAGTGCTGGGAGAAGGTTCGTTCATGCTGCGAAGGGTAGCCGAGGACGGGGGGAAAAGCCTGCCGTCATGGTGATGGGCAGACGCGGCCGGGCGCATCGGCGGTCGCGGCGCCGCGGCCGGAGGTGCCACGGACATGAGCGCACCAGGCCGGGCATAAAAGCAACGGGCCGGGGAAAACCCGGCCCGTCGTGCGTGCATGGCGACGCAGCTGGCTCAGTGCTGGCCGGCCGGGTCGGTGATCGGTGCCACCGGGCGTTCGTCGCCGCCCTTGTCGCCGTCGGACGGGTCGCTCTTGCCCTTGTCGACCCAGCCGGCCGGCGGCGAGGGCTTGCGGCCTTCCATGATCGCCTTGACCTGCTCGGCGTCGATGGTTTCCCAGTCCAGCAGCGCGGCGGTCATCGCTTCGACGATGTCGCGCTTTTCTTCCAGGATGCGGCGCGCCACGTTGTACTGCTCGTCGAGGATGCGGCGGATCTCCGCGTCCACCTTCTGCTGGGTGGCCTCGGAAATGGTCTTGCTGTGCATGCCGTAGCCGGCTTCCTCGTCGGCATAGACCATGGTGCCCAGCACGTCGGACATGCCGTACTTGGTGACCATGCCGCGGGCCAGCTTGGTGGCGCGCTCAAAGTCGTTGGAGGCGCCGGTGGACATCTCGCCGACGAAGATCTCCTCGGCGATGCGGCCACCGAACAGGATCGCCAGCTCTTCCAGCATGCGGTCCTTGTACTTGCTGATGTGGTCGTGCTCGGGCAGCTGCCAGGTCACGCCCAGCGCCCAGCCGCGCGGCATGATGGTGACCTTGTGCACCGGGTCGGCCTTGGGCAGCGACATGGCGACCACCGCGTGGCCCGACTCGTGGTAGGCCGTGTTGCGGCGCTCGTCCTCGCGCATGACCATGCTGCGGCGCTCCGGACCCATGTAGATCTTGTCCTTGGCGTCCTCGAAGTCCTGCATGCTCACTTCCTGCTTGCCGCGGCGCGCGGCGAACAGGGCGCCCTCGTTGACCAGGTTGGCCAGGTCGGCGCCGGAGAAGCCCGGGGTGCCGCGCGCCAGCACTTCCGGCCTGACGTCGTCGGCGGCCGGCACCTTGCGCAGGTGCACGCGCAGGATCTGCTCGCGGCCCTTGATGTCGGGCAGGCCGACCATGACCTGGCGGTCGAAGCGGCCCGGGCGCAGCAGCGCCTTGTCGAGCACGTCCGGCCGGTTGGTGGCGGCGATCACGATCACGCCCTCACCGCCCTCGAAGCCGTCCATCTCGACCAGCATCTGGTTCAGGGTCTGCTCGCGCTCGTCGTGGCCACCGCCCATGCCGGAACCGCGGTGGCGGCCGACCGCATCGATCTCGTCGATGAAGATGATGCACGGTGCGTGCTTCTTGGCCTGCTCGAACATGTCGCGCACGCGGCTGGCGCCGACGCCGACGAACATCTCGACGAAGTCCGAGCCGGAGATGCTGAAGAACGGCACCTTGGCCTCGCCGGCGATGGCGCGCGCCAGCAGGGTCTTGCCGGTGCCGGGCGGGCCGACCATCAGCACGCCGCGCGGGATCTTGCCGCCGAGCTTGGTGAACTTGGACGGGTCGCGCAGGAAATCGACCAGTTCGCCGACCTCCTCCTTGGCCTCGTCGCAACCGGCCACGTCGGCGAAGGTCACCTTGATCTGGTCCTCGCCCTGCAGCTTGGCGCGCGACTTGCCGAAGGACATCGCGCCCTTGGCGCCGCCGCCACCGCCCTGCATCTGCCGCATCATGAAGATCCAGAAGCCGATCAGCAGCAGCACCGGCAGGAACTGCAGCAGGATCGACCAGAAGCTCGGCCCGGTGGCCGGCTTCATGCGCACGATGTCGACCTTCTTGGTGTAGAGCTGGTCGATCAGCTTCTCGTCGCGCGGCGCGTACAGCGAACCCTCGCTGCCGTCGCTGCGCTTGAAGCGGATGGCGTTGGTGGTCAGGGTGGTGTCGTCGGTGAACTCCACCGACTTGATCCGGCCCGCGTCCACTTCCTGCAGGAACTGGGTGTAGTTGCTGGCGTCGCCGACCGCCGGCGTGCCGCCGCGCGGGGCGAAGCTCTGGAACACCACCATCAGCACGACGGCGACAACCACCCATAGCAGGAGGTTCTTGGTCAGGTCGTTCATCCTCATCGGCTCCGGTGTTCCTCTAATTTCTGTCGCGATTCGTATGGTGTCGAGCTTACTTGATCTGCGTGCGCTTGCCCTGCCCGAGCGCATAGACCTCGGGCGAGCGCTTGCGCGAGGCTTCCGGCTTGCGGATCACGACCTTGTCGTAACGGCGGCGCATTTCCCGCACGTAGTCGTCAAAGCCGACGCCCTGGAACAGCTTGATCAGGAACGCCCCACCCGGCTTGAGATGGTGATCGGCGAAATCCATCGCCAGCTCCGCCAGGTGCATCATCCGCGGCTGGTCCACCGCGTCCATGCCACTCTTATTGGGGGCCATATCCGACAGGACAAGGTCTACCGGCTGGCCGCCGAGCATGGCCTCGAACTGGGATAGGACCGTTTCTTCCCTGAAGTCACCATGAAGGAACTCCACGCCGGCCAGCGGCGGCATCTCCAGGATGTCCAGCGCCAGCACCCGGCCACTGTCGCCCAGCTGTCTCCGCACCTGCTGCGACCAACCGCCCGGCGCTGCGCCGAGGTCGACCACCACCATGTTCGGCTTCAGCAGCCGGTCGCGCTGGAGCAGCTCCTCCAGTTTGTAGGCGGCGCGCGAGCGCATGCCCTCGGCCTGCGCCTTCTTCACGAAGGGGTCGGAAAAATGCTCCTTCAACCAGCGTTGACTGCTCTTGCTGCGGGACATCGGAATGCGGCCTGTAGGGGTGGTCATGATACCCTGAACCCCCTTGATAACCCGTAATCACTGCATGTCCATCGTCCTCACCCCGGCCCAGAACCGATTCCTGCGCGGCATGGCCCACGATCTGAAAGCACTGCTGCAGATCGGCGGCAAGGGGGTCACCCCCGCCTTCCTGGCGGAACTGGACGAGGTGCTGGAACGCCATGAACTGATCAAGGTGAAGATCGCCGCCGAGGACCGCGAGGCGCGCGAGGCGATGGTCGCCGAGCTGGTCCAGGCCAGCGGTGGCGCGCTGGTCCAGCGCATCGGCCATGTCGCCGTTCTGTACCGCCCGGCCCGGGAAAAGCGCCAGATCGTGCTGCCCCGCGGCTGATCCGCCGAGAAGCGAACGATGCAACTGAGCCGCGAACTGCCCGACTACATCTATGCCCTGCGCTCGGCCGACGGCCATCAGGCCCGGGTCAACGACCGGACGCTGGCGCGCAGCTTCATCCTCGCCCCCAACCAGTTGATCGAAGACTGGGCAGTGGTCGCGGCCGGCCAGCTCAGCGTGGCCGACCTGGCGCCGGCACTGGAACAGAACCCGGCGGTGTTCATCCTCGGCACGGGCGAGCGCCAGGTGTTTCCGCCGGTGGAAGTCATGGCCGCCTGCCTGACCCGTGGCATCGGCATCGAAGTGATGAACAACGCGTCGGCGGCGCGCACCTTCAACGTGCTGGCCGGCGAAAACCGCCGCGTGGTCGCAGCCTTCATCCTGGACGTCCCGGGCAGCTGACGCTGCACCGTCGACAGCCGGAGGCTGCGGCGGGCACGACCGGCGGCAGCGCGCCCTCACCCGTGTCCAACGCCCTGGCTCCGGGTCAGCGCAGGGGCTCGCCCTTGAGCCAGCACGCCAGCAGCAGCGCCACGACCACGCCCGCATTGCAGGCGACGAAGCGGAGCGGAGCGGCCGCCGGCGGGAAGACCACGAAGCTGGCAACCAGCAGCGCGGCCGCGCTGGCGTAGGCGAGCCATCCCTGCCACGCAAGCGGCCAGCCCCAGCCCCACCCCAGCTCCTTGGCGGCGAACCAGTAACGGGGTCTGTCCATGCTGTTGCTCCTTGGTCGATGACGGGCGCGCATGCATGCCCCGTCGCTGTCACGCCACGGCCTCCAGTGCGGCACGCCCGTCAGTCAGGCGGATACCCGACGGTCCGGCCGCGACCCGCATTCCATCCCGCCAGGGCTCGGCAGGCGGGCCGCCCGCCTGCGGCCCGGACGCCATGGCTTACCTCTGCGGCAGGTATTGCAGCGGATCCACCGGCTTGCCGTTGTAGCGGATCTCGAAGTGCAGCATGTCGCGCGAGGTGCCGGTGCGGCCCATTTCCGCGATCTGGTCGCCGGCCTTGACGTTCTGCCCCTCGTTGACCAGGCGCTTGCGGTTGTGGCCGTAGGCCGACAGCCACTGTTCGTTGTGCTTGATGATGATCAGTTCGCCGTAGCCGACCAGGCCGGCACCGGAATAGACCACCACCCCCGGGCCAGCCGCGCGCACCGCCTGCCCGCTGCTGCCGGCGATGTCGATGCCCTGCTTGGTGGTCTCGCCGGCGACGAAGCGGCCGACCAGCGCGCCGTCGGCCGGCCAGCGCCAGCCGATGCCGCTGTTGGCCGGCGCCGGCGTCGCCACGGGCGGCGGTGCCGATGGCCGCGCGGCCGACCCGCTGCTGCCCGTGGCCGGGCGCGACGCGCCCGTGCCCCCCGGATACAGGCGCAGCGTCTGCCCCGGATAGATCGCGTTCGGGTTGGACAGGCCATTCCACGCCGCCAGGTCGCCGGGGGTGATGTTGTGGATGCGGGCCAGCGCGTACAGCGTGTCGCCCCGGCGCACCACCGCGGTCTGCCCCGGCTTGGGCACCGACGTGCGCGGCGCGGCCGCGGCCCTGGACGAACTACCGCCGGAAGGCTTGACCACCGTGGCGGTGCCGCAACCGGCCGTCATCGCCACCAACAGCAGCGCCGCCATGCCGGCGACCGCCCTGGAAGCGCCCTTGATCCCTACCTCTGCATTCATGCGAATTTCGCCCTCCATACCAGCCAGCCCACCAGGCCGACGACCAGCGCGGTCGCGATCCAGCCCAGCGGTTCGATCCAGCGTCGCAGCGCATCGGCCGCACGCGCACCGCCGAAGCGGATCACCGCCGCCAGCACGTACACGCGCTTCCCGCGCCCGACCAGCATGCTCAGCACGTACTGTGGCAGCGGCACGCCGACGATACCGGAAGCCCAGGTGAACACCTTCATCGGAATGGGCATGAAGCCACCCAGCACCAGGAAGGTGAACACCGCCCACGGCGATTCGACCATCTTCGCCTGCAGCGTGGCGATGCCCGCCTCGATGCCCGACAGCATGCCCAGCGCGGCGAACAGCGGCTTTATCGCCTCGAACGCATAGTGGCCCAGCGCATAGCCGACCATCGCGCCGACCATCGAACCGGCCAGGCTCAGGGTGGCGAAGCGCCAGCCCTTGCGCGGCTGCGCCACGCACATCGGCATCAACATCACTTCCGGCATCACCGGGAAAATGATGGCCTCGATGAAGCTCAGCACCGTCAGGTAGGTGGGCGCACGCTTGTGGCTGGCCCAGTACAGCGCGCGGTCGTACAGCGGCCCGAATATCTTCATCGTCGCGAGGTTCCCGTGTGTCAGTCCAGCATGCCCGACAGCAACGGCACGAAACTGACCGGCGCCAGTTCCTCCTGCACGATGCCGTCGGCCTGCCGGGTAAGTTGCAGCAGCACCTGCCCGCCGGGGCCGCCGACCGGCGCCACCAGGCGGCCACCAACGGCCAGCTGTTCGATCAGTGCATCCACCAGCGCCGGTGCCGCGGCGGTGACGACGATGGCGTCGTAGGGGCCATGCTCGTGCCAGCCGATGCGCCCGTCGTCGTGTTTGCTGCGTACGTTCATCCCCAGCTGCCGCAGGCGCTTGCGGGCCTGCCGCAGCAGGTCGCCGATCCGCTCGACGGTGAACACCTCCAGGCCGACCGCGGCCAGGATCGCCGCCTGGTAGCCCGAGCCGGTGCCCACTTCCAGCACCGTCCTGGGCGCCACCTGCAGCACCGCCTCGGTCATGCGCGCCACCACCCACGGCTGGGAGATGGTCTGGCCATGGCCGATCGGCAGCGCGGTGTCCTCATAGGCGCGCGAGGCCAGCGCCTCGTCGATGAACAGGTGCCGCGGCACCACCCGCACCGCGTTGAGCACGCGCTCGTCGCCGATGCCCACCTCGCGCAAGCGATCGACCAGGCGGTCGCGCACCCGCTGCGAGGTCATGCCGCTGCCGACTGCTTCCGGGGAAAGACGCAGCCGCGGGGTCATGCCCGCGGCCCCAGCGTGGCGGACAACCCGCCCACCCAGCTGGCCACCTTTTCCAGCGCCTCGTAGCGGGTGAGGTCGACCTGGATCGGGGTGATCGAGATATGCCCGGTACGCACCGCGTGGAAATCGGTACCGGGGCCGGCATCCTGCTCGGAACCGGCCGGACCGATCCAGTACACGGTATTGCCGCGCGGGTCGGTGGCCGGGATGCAGGCCTCGGCGCGGTGGCGGTTGCCCAGCCGGGTGACCTCGAACCCGCGGATCTGCTCCCATGGCAGGTCCGGCACGTTGACGTTGAGGATGGTGTCGGCGGGCAACGGGTCGGCCTTCAGCCGCGCCACGATCTCGATGGCCGCACGCGCCGCGCTGAGGAAATTCCGTGCCTCATGGCGCTGGGTGACCAGCGACACCGCCACCGACGGCAGGCCGAGGAAGCGCCCCTCCATCGCCGCGGACACGGTGCCGGAATAGATCACGTCGTCGCCGAGGTTGGCGGCATTGTTGATGCCCGAGACCACGATGTCCGGCTCGTGCTCCAGCATGCCGGTCAGCGCCAGGTGCACGCAGTCGGTGGGCGTTCCGCTTACCGCGCAGGTGTAGTGGTCGATCCGGCGCAGCCGCACCGGCTGGTCCAGGGTGAGGGAATTGCTGGCACCGGAACGGTCGCGGTCCGGCGCCACCACGGTGACCTCGTGGCCGGCATTGCGCAGCTCCTCGGCGAGCATCTTGATGCCGGGGGCGTCCACGCCGTCGTCGTTGCTTACAAGTACGCGCATTGAAGACCTGAATCGCTGAATCCATGACGGCGCCAGTGCAGCCGCGCCGTCCACCGCCATCCCGGCGGCGTGCTGCACGCCGGCCGGCATGGCCCGATCCGGCATGATACCGGAATGCGCCCACCGCCTTCCCGTGACGCCCTCCCCATTGCCGCAGCCGTTACGCTATGCGCATGTCGCACCCAGAAGACGAAGACGACGGCGCCCTGTTCCGCTCGGCCATCGGCGAGGTAACGCCGCTGCGCAAGGTGGAGGTGCCCGCCATCACCCGCCCGCGGCCCAGGCCGCGCGCGCGCATGGCCGAACAGGACGAGGCCCAGGCGCTTGGCGAGTTCGCCCGGCTGCTGCATTCCAGCACGCCGCTGGAAGCCGGCGACGTGGCCAGCTACCGCCGCGACACCCTGCCCGCACGCATGTTCCAGCGGCTCAAGCGCGGCCAGTACTCGGTGCAGGACGAACTGGACCTGCATGGCGCCGGCGTCGCCCAGGCCGAGCAGCTGCTGCGCGAGTTCCTGCTGGAGGCGCACGCGCACGACCACGGCTGCGTGCGCATCATCCACGGCAAGGGCCTGCAGTCCGATGGCGGCGCGCCGGTACTCAAGAACCTGGTGGACCGCCTGCTGCGCCAGCGCAACGACGTGCTCGCGTTCCACTCCGCGCCGCCGGCGCAGGGCGGTACCGGCGCGGTGCTGGTGCTGCTGGCGCGACGCTGAGCGCGGCCAGGCGGGTGCAGCCCGCCTGCGCACCGCGAAGACAGCCGCGGGCTTACTCCGCCGCCGCCGGCGCCGCGGCGCGGCTGGCGTCGGCCACGGGCCCCAGTTCATGCAGCACCGCGGTGGCGTAGCACCCCGGCGGCAACGCGAAGGCGAGCTCCAGTACGTCGTCCTGCAGCCAGGCATGCCGCATCAACGCCGGGCGCAGCCGCAGCGCGCGGCGCTCCTGCTTGAGGCCGGCCTGCTCCAGTCCGGCACGCAGCGCCAGCGCCTGCTCATCGGCCAGCGCCGCCTGTTCCAGTGCCAGCGCCGCGCCGGCAGCGCGCAGTTCGCCCGCGCCCCACAACGGCCCGCTGGGGTGGATGTCGAACCGCGCCAGGCGTTCGGCCAGCACCTCGCTCATCGGTTCGGGACCGAACACCGAACGGCTGCCGTCGAGCACCCACACCTCGCCCTCCAGCGCACCGTCCCAGTTGCCCTGCTCCACCCGCGCGGCGAGCACCCGGTTGAACAACGCCGAGCGCGCCGCCGACAGCAGCATGGAGCGCTGGTCCTTGCGCACCCTGCGGCCGCCGAACATCGCCAGCGCCGCCGGCACGTTGCCACCGTCGCGACCGAAGCGCTGCTCGCCGAACCAGTTGGGCAGGCCGCGCGTGGCGATGGCCTGCAGCCGCGCCTCGATCGCCGCCCGCTCGCCCTGCACGCCGCGCAGCACCAGCGTGAAGCGGTTGCCGGCCAGCGCACCGCGCTGCAGCTTGCGGTTGTGCCAGGTGGAGGCCAGGACATGCACCTCGTCCGATTCCAGCAGCGCCAGGTCCGGCGCAATCCGCTTGGGCAGGTGCACGCTGAAACGCTGCGTGGTCACCGCGTGCCGGTCCTTCTGCCCGGCATAGCTGACCCCCATTTCCGGCACGCCGGCCCACTGCGCCAGCTGCCTGGCCACGGCCACGGTGTTGGCGCCGCGCTTGCGGATGTCCAGCAGCAGGTGCTCGCCCTCGCCGCTCGCCTCGAAGGCGGGCAGTTCGTCGACCTGGAAGTCCTCCGGCACGTTGCGCATCGACGCGCTCAACACCGGGGCGCCATAGGCAAGGGGAAGATCCATCATGTCGGTCCTGAACAATGGCCCGGCTCGCCTGCAGCGGCCGCGCCGGTGACGGCGGGCCCGCCGGGCACGCCGTGCGGGGGGAGGCGATGCTGCCGGCGGAGCGCCGGGCAGCGCCCGGTCGCGACCGATGACACGCCTGCGGAATGGGAATTATGCGGGAAGCAGCAGCACCACCGCCTGCGCGGCGATGCCTTCCTCGCGACCGGTGAAGCCCAGTCTCTCGCTGGTGGTGGCCTTGATGCTGACCCGGTCCAGCGCAACGCCCAGCAGCTGCGCCAGCGTTTCGCGCATCGCAGGCGCGTGCGGGCCGACCTTGGGCCGCTCGCAGATCACGGTGATGTCGGTGTTGCCCACCTGCCACCCGCGCTCGCGCAGCAGGCCGTTGCAGTGGCGCACGAAATCGCTGCTGTCCGCGCCCTTCCAGCGGTCGTCGCTGGGCGGGAAATGCTGGCCGATGTCGCCCAGCGCCAGCGCCCCCAGCATCGCGTCGCACAGGGCGTGCAGGATCACGTCGCCGTCGCTGTGCGCGAGCACCCCGCAACGGTGCGGCACGCGCACGCCGCCGAGCATGACGTGGTCGCCTTCGCCGAAGGCGTGCACGTCGTAGCCCTGGCCGATGCGGATGGGAGGAAAGGCAGGAGGATTCATGGCGTCGGATCAGATTGTCGTTTCGGGCCCGGCACGGGATTCGCCGGACGGGATTCAGCCACGCCGCGACAGCTCGAACTCGAAGCGGGCCAGGTCGGCCGGCGTGGTGACCTTGAAGTTGCACTCGTCGCCTTCGACCAGCAACGGCCGCGCGCCCTGGCGCTCCATGGCCATGGCCTCGTCGGTCACCTCGACACCGGCGCCGGTCGCTTCCAGCAGGGCACGGGTCAACTGGTGGCGCCGGAACAGCTGCGGCGTGAGTGCGCGCCACAGCCGCTCGCGCGGCTCGGTGCGGTCGATGCCGCCGTCGTCGCCGGCGCGCTTGAGGGTGTCGCGTACCGGCGCGGCGAGGATGGCGCCGACCGGGTCGGCACGCCCCACCTCCAGCAGCCGGCCCAGGTCGGCGGCCGGCAGGTTCGGGCGCGCGGCGTCGTGCACCAGCACGAAATCGTCGGCGCGCACGCTTTCCGGCAATGCCTGCAAACCGGCCAGCACCGAGGCGGCGCGGCTGTCGCCGCCGGTGCAGGTCAGTACCGGCTTGCCGGCGAAGTCATTCCAGCCCGGCCAGTCGGCATCGTTCTCCGCGATGGCCACCATCACCCCGGCCACGCCCGGGTGCGACAGCAGCGCCTCCAGCGCATGCGCCAGCAACGGTTCGCCCGCAGCCAGCAGGTATTGCTTGGGCACCGGCCCGCCGAAGCGGGTGCCGCGGCCGGCGGCGGGCACCACGGCCCAGACCTGGGTGGTCATGGCACGACCTCCTGCGTCGCGGCATCGTGCGTGCCGGGCTGGGCCACACCCGGCCGCGCGGCCGGCGCGTCCTCGACCACGCGGTAGAACTTCTCGCCGGGCTTGATCATGCCCAGTTCGCTGCGCGCGCGCTCCTCGATGGCGGCCTCGCCTTCCTTGAGATCCTTGACCTCGGCGGCGAGCGCGTCGTTGCGCTGCTGCAGGCCTTCGTTGTCCCGCTTCTGGTTGCTCACCTGGGCCTCGAGCATCATCACCTCGCCCGAATTGCCCGGCCCGAACCAGAAGCGGTACTGCAGCAGCGCCAGCAGTACCGCGAGCACCAGCAGCAGCCAGCGCCAGTCACGCATCGGCGTCAGCGCTTGAGCGAGACGAACGCGTCACGCCCGGCGTAGCGCGCGTTGCCACCGAGGGCTTCCTCGATGCGCAGCAGCTGGTTGTACTTGGCCACGCGGTCGCTGCGGCACAGCGAGCCGGTCTTGATCTGGGTGGCGGTGGTGGCCACGGCGATGTCGGCGATGGTGGTGTCCTCGGTTTCGCCGGAGCGGTGCGAGACGATCGCCGCGTAATGCGCCTTGTCGGCCATGGCGATCGCTTCCAGGGTCTCGCTCAGGGTGCCGATCTGGTTGACCTTGATCAGGATGGCGTTGGCGGTGCCCGACTCGATGCCTTCGGCGAAGATCTTCGGGTTGGTGACGAACAGGTCGTCGCCGACCAGCTGCACCTTGCCGCCGATGCGCTGGGTCAGCAGCTTCCAGCCGGCCCAGTCGTTCTCGGCCAGGCCGTCCTCGATGGTGATGATCGGGTACTGCGTGGTCCAGTCGGCCAGGAAATCGACGAACTGCTCGGAGGTCAGGCGCTTGTTCTCGCCGACCAGGTTGTACTTGCCGTTCTCGTAGAACTCGCTGGAGGCCACGTCCAGGCCCAGCAGGATGTCCTCGCCGGCGGTGTAGCCGGCCTTGCCGATGGCCTCCAGGATGGTGTCCAGCGCCTCGACGTTGCTGCGGAAGTCCGGCGCGAAGCCGCCTTCGTCGCCCACCGCCGTGCTCAGGCCGTGGCCCTTGAGCACCGACTTGAGCGCATGGAAGATCTCGGTGCCGGCGCGCAGCGATTCGCCGAACGAGCCGAAGCCGACCGGCAGCACCATGAATTCCTGGAAATCGACGTTGTTGTCGGCGTGCGCGCCGCCGTTGATGATGTTCATCATCGGCACCGGCAGCGACGGCGTGGCGCCGGTCCTGCCGGCCAGGTACTGCCACAGCGCCTGCTTGTTCGAAGCGGCGGCGGCGTGCGCGGCGGCCATGGAAACGCCCAGCAGCGCGTTGGCGCCCAGGCGGCCCTTGTTCTCGGTGCCGTCCAGGTCGATCAGGCGGCGGTCGAGCCCGGTCTGGTCCTGCGCATCGAAATCCTTCAGCGCCGCGGCGATCGGGCCGTTGACGTTGGCCACCGCGTCGCGCACGCCCTTGCCCAGGTAGCGGGTCTTGTCGCCATCGCGCAGCTCCACCGCTTCCTTGGTGCCGGTCGATGCGCCCGAGGGCACGGCGGCGCGACCAAACGAGCCGTCGGCCAGGGTGACTTCGGCTTCCAGCGTGGGGTTGCCACGGCTGTCGAGGATTTCACGGGCGTGGATCTTTGCGATGTTGGTCATGGTTGATTGGGGTCGGGATGGGTAAGTGAGGATTCCACGGCGGCCAGCTGGGCGGCGGCGCTGGGGGTCTTGTCCAGGCGAAAGGTACCATTCATCGGCACGATCCGGTCGCCCCGCGCCTGTGGTTTCATCGCAAACAAAACATAGTCCCCACCTTGCTGCAGCGCGACCTCGCAGCTGGTGGGGCCGTTGCGGATCAGCGCATCGACCGGAACCTCTCCCTTCAGCAGGCGGTTCACGGTGAAGCGCACGGAAGGCGCGGGCGGCACGAAGAACCCGCCATCGGCCGTGGTAAACATGCGATCCGTCTCAGCCCGTTCCCTGGCGGTCAGGCGCGCGACATGATCCACGTGGATGACGGCGACGATGTCTGCGGCGCGCGCGGCGTCGGCAGGCGCGGGCGTGGTCATCGGCGGGTCGGTGGCACATGCGCCGGCATTGCCCGCCATCGCCACAAGCACGCCGGCAACGGCAAGAGCGGCCCGTTTCACGCGGGTCGCTCCTGCGCGGACTCGCCGCTATCGGCCATCAGAGCGCGCTCTCCAGGAACCCGTTCTTCTTGGTGATCGAATCCAGCGCCAGCAGCGTTTCCAGCAGCGCTTCCATCTTGTCCAGCGGCCACGCATTGGGGCCGTCGGACAGCGCCTTGGACGGATCGGGATGGGTCTCGGCGAACAGGCCGGCCACGCCCACCGCCACCGCCGCGCGCGCCAGCACCGGCACGAACTCGCGCTGGCCGCCGGAACTGCTGCCCTGCCCGCCCGGCAACTGCACCGAATGGGTGGCATCGAACACCACCGGGCAGCCGGTGTCGCGCATCACGCTCAACGAGCGCATGTCGCTGACCAGGTTGTTGTAGCCGAAGCTGGCGCCGCGCTCGCAGACCATGATGTCGTGGTTGCCGGTGGAGCGCGCCTTCTCAACGACCGGCTTCATGTCCCACGGCGACAGGAACTGGCCCTTCTTGATGTTCACCGGCCGCCCGGCACTGCACACCTTCTTGATGAAGTCGGTCTGGCGCACCAGGAACGCCGGGGTCTGCAGCACGTCGACGACCGAGGCCACCTCGTCCATCGGCGTGTATTCGTGCACGTCGGTCAGTACCGGCACGCCGATCTGCTTCTTCACTTCGGCCAGCACCTTCAGGCCCTCTTCCAGCCCCGGGCCGCGGAAGCTGGTGCCGGAGGTGCGGTTGGCCTTGTCGAAGCTGGACTTGAAGATGAAGTTCATCCCCAGCTTGCCGGTGATTTCCTTGAGCTTGCCGGCGGTATCGAGCTGCAGCTGCATCGACTCGATCACGCACGGGCCGGCGATCAGGAACAGCGGTTGGTCCAGGCCGACTTCGAATCCGCAGAGCTTCATTCAACTACCTCGTGTTTGAAGCCCCTCTCCCGGCGGGAAAGGGGTTGGATGAGGGGCCGGGGCCAGGCCCTTGCGGAACCGGGAACCCAGGCCTTCGCCGGCCTCCCGTCCGCCGCTACGGCGCGCCTTCCCCCGCGGGAGAAGGCGGAAACGAGCGTCAGGCCCGCGCTTCCTTCAACAGCTTGCCGCCGGCCTTCTTCTCGCGCGCGGCGCGGATGAAACCAATGAACAGCGGGTGCCCTCCGCGCGGCGTGGACAGGAACTCCGGGTGCGCCTGGCAGGCCAGGAACCACGGATGCACGTCGCGCGGCAGCTCCACCACTTCCACCAGGGTGTCGTCCATCGACTTGCCGGAAATCACCAGCCCGGCGTCCTCCAGCTGGGTGCGGTAGCGGTTGTTGAACTCGTAGCGGTGGCGATGGCGCTCGGCCACCACGTCCTTGCCGTACAGCTCGCGCGCCAGCGTGCCCGGCTTCAGCCGCTGCTCCTGCAGGCCCAGGCGCATGGTGCCGCCCAGGTCGGACTTCTCGTCGCGCTTCTCGACCTCGCCGCTGGCGGTGCGCCACTCGGTGATCAGGCCGATCACCGGGTTCGGCGTCTGGCGATCGTTCTCGGTGCTGTTGGCGCCTTCCAGCCCGGCCACGTGGCGGGCATAGTCGACCACCGCCGCCTGCATGCCGTAGCAGATGCCGAAGTACGGCAGCTTGTGCTCGCGGGCATATCTGGAAGTCAGCACCTTGCCCTCGAAGCCGCGGTCGCCGAAGCCGCCGGGCACCAGGATGCCGTCCACGCCCTCGAGCGCGGCCATGCCGCCTTCTTCCAGGTCCTGCGCTTCCAGCCACTTGAGGTTGACCCGGGTGCGCTGGCGCAGGCCGCCGTGCTTGAGCGCCTCGCCGACCGACTTGTAGGCGTCCTGGTGGTCCACGTACTTGCCGACCACGGCGATGGTCACCTCGTCCAGCGGGTGCAGGGCCGCATCCAGCACCGCCTCCCACTCGGACAGGTCGGCCGGACCGGCCTTGTCGGCGAGCTTGAGCTGGTTGACCACGATTTCGTCCAGGCCCTGCGCATGCAGGCCCATCGGTACGCGGTACAGCACGTCCACGTCCGGCACGCTGATCACCGCGCGTTCGGAGACGTTGGTGAACAGCGATATCTTGCGCCGCTCCGAATCAGGAATGGCCTGCTCGGAGCGGCACAGCAGCACGTCGGGCTGGATGCCGATCGAACGCAGTTCCTTGACCGAATGCTGGGTCGGCTTGGTCTTCAGCTCGCCGGCGGCGCCGATGTACGGCACCAGCGTCAGGTGCATGAACAGCGCCTTCTCCGGGCCGCGCTCGGTGCGCACCTGGCGGATCGCCTCCAGGAACGGCAGCGACTCGATGTCACCGACGGTGCCGCCGATTTCCACCAGCGCCACGTCGTAGCCCTCGGTGGCCTCGTCGATGCAGCGGCGGATCTCGTCGGTGATGTGCGGGATCACCTGCACGGTCGCGCCGAGGTAGTCGCCACGGCGCTCCTTGCGGATCACGTTCTCGTAGATGCGCCCGGTGGTCACCGAGTTCTTGCGGCTCAGCCGGGTGTGGACGAAGCGCTCGTAGTGGCCCAGGTCCAGGTCGGTCTCGGCACCGTCATCGGTGACGTAGACCTCGCCGTGCTGGAAGGGACTCATGGTGCCCGGATCGACGTTGATGTACGGATCCAGCTTCATCATCGTGACCTTCAGGCCACGCGCCTCGAGGATGGAGGCCAGCGACGCGGCGGCAATGCCCTTGCCAAGCGAGGACACCACACCGCCGGTAACGAAAATAAGGGGGGTCATGGCTCACTTGCCTCCCGGAAAGCCCTAGTTTAAAGGTTGTCGCGCGAACACCCAAGCACCGGATGCGGCGACCTCGGAAAATCCTGCCCGCGGCGCGCCGGCCCTGCGGCCCGGCCGCCACGGGGCCGTAACAAAAAAAGACGCCCCGGCCTGCGCCGGGGCGTCCACGTACACCGGGAAACCCGCATCAGCGACGCTTGCGGGCTTCCTCTTCTTCCTCTTCGCGCGGGGCCGGCTGCTCGCCCCTGGCCTTTTCCTGGGCGGCGGCGGCGGCGCGGCGCTTGGCCTTCTGCTCGGCCTCGCTCTGCGCCTTGTCGGCGGCGGCATTCTGGGCGGCCTCGCCCGTCCTGGCCTTGTCCGCGCTCTGTGCCATTACCAGCGGCACCGCCACGACGGCGGCGGCGGCCACGGCCAGAACCAGCAATTTCGACGATTTCATAGTCATCCTCCGGAGTTCTCGCCGGCACATGGGGCGCCGGCTGCGCACTTTCCAGCGCCCACAGGATACCCCTGCCCGCCCCTCCCGGCACTGAACACCGGCGTGCAAATTTCCCCGGCAGACCGCAAACTTGCCCGTCGCATCAGCGCCTTATCGAGATACATGAACGCCCGCTACAACGCCGCCGACATCGAAGTCCTCTCCGGTCTGGACCCGGTCAAACGCCGCCCAGGCATGTACACCGACACCGCGCGCCCGAACCATCTGGCGCAGGAAGTCATCGACAACTCGGTGGACGAGGCGCTGGCCGGGCACGCGAAAACGGTCGAGGTCGTGCTGTTCAAGGACGGCAGCTGCGAGGTCAGCGACGACGGCCGCGGCATGCCGGTGGACATCCACCCGGAGGAGAAGATCCCCGGCGTCGAGCTGATCCTGACCCGGCTGCACGCCGGCGGCAAGTTCAGCAACCGCAACTACACCTTCTCCGGCGGCCTGCACGGCGTGGGCGTTTCCGTGGTCAACGCGCTGTCCACGCTGGTGGAGATCCACATCAAGCGCGAAGGCAGCGAGCACCGCATCAGCTTCCGCGACGGCGACCGCGCCAGCCCGCTGGAAGTGGTCGGCTCCGTCGGCCGCAGGAACACCGGCACCCGGTTGCGCTTCTGGCCGGACCCGAAGTATTTCGACACCCCCAAGTTCAACGTGCGCGCGCTGCGCCACCTGCTGCGCGCCAAGGCGGTGCTGTGCCCGGGCCTGACCGTCCGGCTGACCGACGAGGCGACCGGCGAGACCGAGACCTGGTATTACGAGGACGGCCTGCGCGATTACCTGAAGACCGAGCTGGGCGAACGCGAAATGCTGCCGGCCGACCTGTTCGTGGGCGTCCTGAAGAAGGAGACCGAGGCGGTGGACTGGGCCGTGGCCTGGCTGCCGGAAGGCGAACTGGTGCAGGAAAGCTACGTCAACCTGATTCCCACCGCCCAGCACGGCACCCATGTCAACGGCCTGCGCACCGGCCTGACCGAGGCGCTGCGCGAGTTCTGCGATTTCCGCAACCTGCTGCCGCGCGGCGTCAAGCTGGCGCCGGAAGACGTATGGGACCGGGTGTCGTTCGTGCTCTCGCTGAAGATGACCGACCCGCAGTTCAGCGGCCAGACCAAGGAACGCCTGTCCTCGCGCCAGGCCGCCGGTTTCGTCGAGGGCGCCGCCCACGATGCCTTCAGCCTGGCCCTGAACCAGAACGTGGAAGTCGGCGAGAAGATCGCGCAGATCGCCATCGAGCGCGCCAGCGCGCGCCTGAAGACCGAGAAACTGGTCGTCCGCAAGAAGGTCACCCAGGGCCCCGCCCTGCCCGGCAAGCTGGCCGACTGCATCAGCCAGGACCTGTCGCGCACCGAGCTGTTCCTGGTGGAAGGCGACTCGGCCGGCGGCAGTGCCAAACAGGCCCGCGACAAGGATTTCCAGGCGATCCTGCCGCTGCGCGGCAAGATCCTCAACACCTGGGAAGTGGCCTCGGGCAGCGTGCTGGCCTCGGAGGAAGTGCACAACCTGGCCGTGGCCATCGGCTGCGACCCGGGCAAGGACGACCTGTCGGGCCTGCGCTACGGCAAGGTGGTCATCCTGGCCGACGCCGACTCCGACGGCCTGCACATCGCCACCCTGCTGGCTGCGCTGTTCCTGAAGCACTTCCCGGCACTGGTCGCCGCCGGCCACGTGTTCGTGGCGATGCCGCCGCTGTTCCGCGTGGACGTGGGCAAGCAGGTGTTCTACGCGCTGGACGAGGAAGAGAAGCGCTCGCTGCTGGAAAAGGTCGAGCGCGAGAAGATCCGCGGCCAGGTCAGCGTCACCCGCTTCAAGGGCCTGGGCGAGATGAACCCGCAGCAGCTGCGCGAATCCACCATCCACCCCGATACCCGTCGCCTGGTGCAGTTGACCGTGGACGACGACGAGCAGACCCACTCGCTGATGGACATGCTGCTGGCCAAGAAGCGGGCCAGCGACCGGAAGGGGTGGCTCGAGAGCAAGGGCGACCTGGCCTCGCTGGAAGTCTGATCCCCGCCCGGGTGGCGGCTGTCGTGGCGACGGCGCAGGCGCCCTGACGCGGCCGCCGTCATGCCCGGCCCAGCGCTGGAGATCGCCCGCCCCGGCCCCGCCTCGCGCCCGGGATTGCACCCTTGGGCCGGCCCTGCATGGCTTTGGGCACATTTGCCACTCCCGTCACGGGCCTAGGATCGTCCGCTCCCCGATCCTGTGGTCATCCGCATGAAACACCTGCTGTACGTGGCCGCGCTCGGCGCCGGCCTGCTGTTCGCCGCGCCCGCCCCGGCCAGACCCGCCGCCGACGCCGGTGAAGACAAGGCCGCTGCGGCCGCTCCCGCGGCGCTGCCGGCCGATGCCTCGGTCCGCCAGAGCATGCGCCTGGAAGGCCGCACCCTGGACTACACCGCCACCGTCGGCTCGCTGCCGGTGCGCGATGCGCAGGGCAAGGCCATCGGCGATGTGGTGTTCACCGCCTACACCATGCCCGGCAAGGACCGCCCGGTCACCTTCGCGCTCAATGGCGGCCCCGGCGCCTCGTCGGTGTACCTGAACCTCGGCGCGGTGGGCCCGAAGGTGGTGGCCTTCGGCAGCGAGGGCGACAGCGCCTCGGCGCCGGCCACGCTGCGCGACAACCCCGGCACCTGGCTGGACTTCACCGACCTGGTGTTCATCGACCCGATCGGCACCGGCTTCAGCCGTTCGCGCATTCCCGACGAGGAGGCGAAGAAACGCTTCTTCAATCCCACCGCCGACATCGAGTACCTGTCGCGGGCGGTCTACGACTGGCTGCTCAAAAACCAGCGCATGACCTCGCGCAAGTACCTGGCCGGCGAGAGCTACGGCGGCTACCGCGGCCCGCGCATCACCCATTACCTGCAGACCCGGCTGGGCGTGGCGATGAACGGCCTGGTGCTGGTCTCGCCGTACCTGAGCCCGACCCTGGAGGACAACAGCGACGTCTCGCCGATGGCCTGGATCCAGACCCTGCCCTCGATCGCCGCCGCGCACCTGGAGCGCCAGGGCCGGCTCACCGATGCGGCGATGCGCGAGGTGGTCGAGTACACCCGCGGCGACTACGCCACCGCGCTGATGAAGGGGCGCTCAGACCCGCAGGCGACCGAGGCGATGCTGCGCCGGGTCACCGAGCTGACCGGCCTGGACCCGGCATTCGTGCGCCGCGCCGGCGGCCGCCTGGAAACCCAGGCCTACCTGCGCGAGGTGTTCCGCGACAAGGGCACGCTGGGCAGCCGCTACGACTCCAACGTCACCGCCTTCGACCCGTTCCCCACCGACCCCGAGCAGCGGGCCAACGACCCGTTGCTGGACAGCATCATCGCCCCGACCACCACCGCCATGGTGGACTTCGTCACCCGCGTGGTCGGCTGGAAGGTCGACGCCCGCTACAACGCACTGAGCTACGAGGTGAACCGCCAATGGGACCGCAATGGCGACCTGCGCGCCGGCGCGGTCACCCAGCTGCGCCAGGCCGTGGCCATCGACCCGCGCCTGCAGGTGCTGATCGTGCATGGCTGGAACGACCTGTCGTGCCCGTTCATGGGCTCGATCCTGACCGTGGACCAGATGCCGGCCATGGGCAGCGACCTGCAACGGGTGCAGGTGCGCAGCTATCCGGGCGGGCACATGTTCTACAGCCGCGCCGACAGCCAGGCCGCGTTCCGCCGCGACGTACGCGCCATGTACCAGCGCAACTGAAGCCGCCGCTGGCGCACAAACCAAAGGCCCGCCGGGAAGGCGGGCCTTTGCGCATGCGTCGGCCGGCACGCCGGCGGTCGCGTCGACCGCTCAGTTCCAGCCGGCCAGCTCGAACAGTTTCAGGATCAGGTAGGCGCAGCCACCGGCCGCCGGGATGGTCAGGATCCAGGCCCAGATGATGCGCTCGATCACGCCGATGCGCAGCGACTTCGGGTTCTTGGCGAAGCCGACGCCCATGATCGCGGTGGAGATGCTGTGGGTGGTCGAGACCGGCATGCCGAAGTGCGCGGCCAGGGTCAGGATGGTGGCCGAGCTGGTCTCCGCGGCGAAGCCGTGGATCGGGTGCAGCTTGACCATCTTGTGGCCCAGGGTCTTGATGATCTTCCAGCCGCCCGAAGCGGTACCGGCGGCCATCACCACCGCGCAGGTCAGCACGATCCACATGGCGATGCCGTCACCGGCATGCGCGTCCGGGTGCATGAACGCCAGCCACGACGGCAGGTCGTTCAGGGCGCCGGTGGCCTCCGCGCCGATCAGGGTCATGGCAATGATGCCCATGGTCTTCTGCGCATCGTTGTGGCCGTGGGCGAAGCCCATGTAGGCGGCCGAGACGATCTGTGCCTTGCCGAAGAACGCGTTGACCCAGCGCGGGCGGGCCAGCCGGCGCAGCACGCCACCGGCCCGCGCCATGCCGGCGATGATCGCCCACAGCAGGCACATCACCACGATGCCGAGCAGGAAGCCGGCGATCGGCGAGGTGATCATCGGCACGAACACCTTCCACAGCAGGCCCTTGTTCTGCGCCCAGTTGCCGAGGTTCTGCGACCAGATCAGCGCGTCCCAGTTGTTGTGCGCGGCGGCCAGGCCGGCACCGCACAGGCCGCCGATCAGCGCGTGCGAGGACGAGGACGGCAGCCCTTTCCACCAGGTGATCAGGTTCCAGACGATGCCGCCGAGCAGCGCGCACAGGATCACCTGCGGGGTGACCTCGACCACGCTAGTGTTGAGCAGGCCGTTGGCGATGGTCAGCGCCACCGCGGTGCCGGTCAGCGCGCCGATCAGGTTCATGCCCGCGGCCAGCATCACCGCCCAGCCGGGCGAGAGCACCTTGGTCGCCACCACGGTGGCGATGGAGTTGGCGGTGTCGTGGAAGCCGTTGATGAACTCGAAGACGAGCGCCGCCAGGATCACTACGAGGACAAGGGTCAGCATCGCAGCTGCCCCCTTGGGTCAAGGGAGCAGTCCTGCCGTGCCGCGGCGGGACGGGGGACGTCGAAGCGCGGCTCGCGGGCATCGGCACAGCCGATGCCCCCGCTTCCGAAGCCGGAAATGCACGGGATCCGCATCATGGCAATCACGAGTTCTTCAACACGATCTGGTAGACCACCACCCCCGCCTCGCGGCAGCGGTCGATGGCTTTTTCCAGGATTTCGAAGAATTCCTTGAGCAGGAACATCTGCAGGTTGTCCAGGCGCCCGGAATAGATTTCCCGGTACAGCTCGAGCATCAGCCGGTCGGCCTCGTTCTCCAGCGCGCGCAGCTTCTCGTTCATCGCCGTCATGCGGTCGATGTTCATGTGGCGCAGGTCCTTGACCATGTCCACCACCACGCCGGCGGCCTGCTCCAGCATCGCCGCGCGCGGGGCGAAGTCGATGTGCGCAAGGTGCTGGGTGGCCAGCGCATAGCGGTCGGCGAACTTCTCGATCTGCTTGGGAATCTTGTACAGCGCCGAGCCCAGCGCCTCGATGTCCTCGCGCTCGATCGGGGTCATGAAGCTGTCGACCAGCGCCTGGCTGATCTTGTCCGAGGCCGCGCGCTCGCGCAGGCGCGCCAGCTTGAATGCATCCAGGGCGGGCTCGCGGTCGGCTTCGCGCATCATCGCGTGCAGCGCCTTGGCGCTGTCGGCGGCGGCCTGGGCGGCCTCGTCGAGATAGGTGTAGAACTGCTTGCCGGAGCCGAAAATGGTCTGCAATGAAAACATTGGAAATGCCTGTCCGCCGTCGCGGAAGGGACGGCACCGGGGCGAATTATGACGGCTGGATGACTTCTCGGGTATTCCCGGCCCATTCCCGCCCGCGAAAATGAACAGGCGGTTGCCGCTACCGCATGCCGGTTTGCTAAGATGCGCCGGCGCCCTCCGCGGGCGCACCCTATGGACGACGACCCTTACCCCCCGCCGCAGCGCCCGGGCACGCCCCTGAGCCCCTGCCGCCACCGCAAGCACCCTCCCTCCCTGCCAACAACCCGGGGAGCGACCCGTGTTTGAACTGATCCTCATCGTTTTCGCCCTGATCCTGCTCAACGGCTTCTTCGCCATGTCCGAGATGTCGGTCATGACCTCGCGCAAGAGCCGGCTCAAGCAGATGTCCGCCACCAGCAAGCGCGCCGAGCGCGCCCTGGCACTGGCCGAGAAGCCCGAGAACTTCCTGTCCACCGTGCAGATCGGCATCACCGTGATCGGCGTGCTGACCGGCTTCCTCGGCGGTGAAGCGCTGGGCGAAGCCATCGCCGCCTGGATCCAGGGCCTGATGCCGGGCTTCGCCTATGCCGGCGCGGTCGGCAAGGCGCTGGCGGTGACCCTGATCACCTTCGTCACGCTGATCTTCGGCGAACTGGTGCCCAAGCGGCTGGCACTGACCCGTTCGGAGGACATCGCCGGGCTGGTCGCAGTGCCGATGGGCTGGCTGGCCACGCTGGCTTTCCCGTTCGTGTGGCTGCTGTCGCGGACCACCCGGCTGGTGCTGCGCCTGCTGGGGCTGGGCAACACCGACTCGGCATCGGTGACCGAAGAGGAAATCCGCATGCTGGTGGCCGAAAGCCACGAGGCCGGGGTGATCGACATCCACGAGCGCGACATGATGAACCGGGTCATGCGCCTGGGCGACCGCACCGCCGACAGCCTGATGACCCCGCGCAACCGCATCGCCTGGCTGGATACCAACGCCGACCTCGAGAAGAACCTGGAGACCATGCACGAGCATGCGTTCTCGCGTTACCCGGTGTACCGCGGCAACGACCAGGACATCGCAGGCATCCTCGAGGTCAAGTCGCTGGTCACGCGCCGCCTGCAGGGCGACACCCATGCGCTGTTCGAGAACCTGCGCGAGACGCTGTATGTCTCCGAGTCCACCCATGCGATGAAGCTGCTGGAGATCTTCCGCGAGGAACACCAGTCGATGGCGCTGGTGGTGGACGAGTACGGCGAGATCCAGGGCCTGGTGACCATCAGCGACCTGATGGGCGCGGTGGTCGGCCGCCTGCAGGCGCCGGAGAACACCGACGAGGACGCGCTGGTGGTCACCCGCGAGGACGGTTCGCTGCTGGTGGACGGCTCGCTGCCGGTGGACGACCTGCGCGAACTGATGGGCGGGGTCGAGCTGCCCGATGCCGAGGAAGGCGACTACTACACGCTGGCCGGCATGTGCATGCACTTCTTCGGCCGCATCCCGCACGCCAGCGAGTACTTCGACTGGGCGGGCTGGCGCATCGAGATCGTCGACCTGGACGGCGCCCGCATCGACAAGCTGCTGCTGCGCCGGCTGCCGGAAGAAGACGAAGATGACACCACCGGCTGAGCCGCAGGACGGCGGGCCGGAAGGCGGCTGCGGCCCGGCGCCGGGCGCCTACCGCAACGAGGGCATCCGCACCCTGCTGTCGATGTTCGAGCACGGCGACCCGGAGGAACAGCAGCCGCTGGGCAGGATCCTGCAGGGGCTCCAGGAAAGCGCGTTCGGCGTATTCCTGTTCATCGCCATCCTGCCGGCATTCATTCCCGTGCCCGGCATCGGTGGCGCGGTCAGCGGCCCGCTGGTGCTGCTGATCGGCCTGCAGATGATGGCCGGCCTGTCGCGGCCCTGGGTACCGGGGTTCATCGCCCGCCGCGGGCCCAGGCGCGGCACCATGCACCGCTTCCTCGGCCGGATCGACCGGCCGCTGCGGCGCCTGGACCGGATGCTCAAGCCGCGCCTGTCGGCCCTGGTATGGCCACTGCCGGCGAGGGTGTTCACGGGGCTGCTGCTGGTCATGACCGGGGTCCTGCTGTCGCTGCCGATTCCGCTGACCAACTATCTGTTCGGCTTCCAGCTGCTGCTGTTCGCGCTGGCGTTGATCGAGCGCGATGGCGCGCTGATGCTGTTCAACTGGATCGCGGCGCTCGCCGCCGGCCTGTTCTTCGGGCTCGGCTCCGGGCAGCTGGTCAGCCACAGCATCGACCTGTTCCAGCACTGGACCAGCTGAGCCGCGGCCATCAGGCGGCCGCCCCCGCTGCCCGCGATCGCCACGGCCGGCCCTGCGTGCCGGCGCCGCCACGCTCCGGGCGCAGGGCGCAGGGCTCAGTGCCGTGCCTGCCAGGCCTGCATCGCCAGTTCGAACGAGCGCAGCCGCGCGGCATGGTCGAAGATGTTGGCGGTGAGCATCATTTCGTCCGGCCGGTGGCGCGCGGCAAAGGCCGCCAGCCCCTCGCCCACCTGCTCCGGGTCGCCCAGCACGGTGCAGGCCAGCACCCGCTCCACCCCGGCCTTCTCGTGCGGTTCCCAGAACGCCTCGATGTCGTCGACCGGCGGCGGAATCCGCCCCGGGCGGCCACGCCGCAGGTTGACGAAGGCCTGCTGCTGGGTGGTGAACAGGCGTCGCGACTGCGCCTCCGACTCGCTGGCCACCACGTTCAGCGCCAGGATCGCCCACGGCGTGCGCAACCGTGCCGACGGCCTGAAATCGCGGCGGTAGAGCGCCAGGGCCTCGTCCATCGCGTCCGGGGCGAAATGCGAGGCGAACGCGAACGGCAGGCCCATCGCCGCCGAGAGACGTGCGCTGAACAGGCTGGAGCCCAGCAGCCACACCGGCACCTCGATGCCGGCGCCCGGCACCGCCCGCACCGCCTGGCCCGGCTGCACCGGTTCGAAGTAGCGCAGCAGCTCGCTCACGTCCTGCGGGAACTGGTCGGCGCTGTCGAAGTAGCGGCGCAGCGCGCGGGCGGTGGCGTGGTCGGTACCCGGCGCGCGGCCCAGTCCCAGGTCGATGCGTCCCGGATACAGCGACGCCAGCGTGCCGAACTGCTCGGCCACCTGCAGCGGCGAGTGGTTGGGCAGCATGATGCCGCCGGCGCCGACACGGATGCGCGAGGTACCGCCGGCGACATGGCCGATCAGCACCGAGGTAGCCGCGCTGGCGATGCCCGGCATGTTGTGGTGCTCGGCCAGCCAGTAGCGGCGGTAGCCCCAGCGCTCGGCATGGCGCGCGAGATCGAGCATGTCGGCGAATGCCTGGCCGGGCGTCGCGCCTTCGCAGACGGGGGCCAGGTCGAGGACGGAAAGGGGAATCATGCGGCGGCTTCCGGCAGGGGATGGGCAGGACATGGGGCGCGCGGCGCGGTTTCCCATCCCCGTGCGTGGCCCCGGCGGCCGAACACTGTTTTCCAGCATCCCTGCTGCGGGGGGCTCAGGCCGCCGCGTCGTCCACCAGCGGCTGCAACTGCGGGTCCAGGGCCACGCGCTCGTCGAATACGAAGCAGCGGCCATCGTAGCCCTCGCCGCCGACCTCCTCGAAGTAACCGAGGATGCCGCCCTCCAGCTGCAGCACGTTGTCCATGCCGTCGTTGCGCATCCACAGCGCGGCCTTCTCGCAGCGGATGCCGCCGGTGCAGAAACTCACCACGGTGGCGTCGGCCAGCGCGGCGCGGTGCGGCTCCAGTGCCGCCGGCAGGTCGGTGAAGCGGGCGATGGGCAGGGTCAGGGCGCCAGCGAAGGTGCCATGGGCGAACTCCTGCGCGTTGCGGGTGTCCAGCATCACCACGCGCCTGCCATCGTCGTCATGGCCCTGCCGCAACCAGCGCGCCAGCGTGGCCGGCTCCACCGAGGGCGCGCGCGGGTAGTCCAGCGGCTGGCCGTCGTCGCGGCGGAAGCTGATGATCTCCTGCTTCACCTTGGCCTTGAGCCGGGCGAACGGCTGCATGCGGCTGTAGCTGTACTTGACGCGCATGGCGGCAAAGCGCGCATCGGCCTTCAGTTCGGCGTAGAAACCATCGATGCCGTCGCGGCTGCCGGCCAGGAACAGGTTGATACCCTCGTCCGCCACCAGCACGGTGCCGCGCAGCGCGTGCGCCTGCGCCCGCTCCAGCAGACGGGTGGCCAGCGCGTCGGCATCGGCGACGGGGACGAAGTGGTAAGCGGCGGTGTTGACGATCATGGGCATATTTTACGGCGCGCGCAGGCTTCAGCCACGCAGCAGCATGAACGGCAGCAGCACCAGCGCCGCCGCGGCCAGCATGCCCAGCAGCACCGCGATCACGTACAGCGGCCGCCGCAGCAGCAGCGCGCCGAACGTCTCGGCGGTGCCGTCGCGCAGCGCGGCCTCGCGTTCGGCGCGCACGCGCTGCCCGCGCTCGGCCTGGTAGCCATCCATCAGGGCCCGCGCGCGCGCATGGTCCTGGCGATCACACAGCCACAGGCCGCCACTGGAAATGCCCCAGGGGCTGGGCTCGGTGCGGTACCAGGCGATGCCGTGACGGTCGAGCAGTTCGCAGACCTCGCGGCTTTCGTCTTCACCGACATTACGCAGATTGAGCAGCAGTTTCGCCATCGCGCCATGATACCCGCTGGCGATGCGCTACCCTTGCGCGCCGTGGCCGTGACTCCCCCATGCGGTACGCGCCTGCGCGTGCGCGGGGGGCGGCTCGCCGCCCTTCCCCTGGCCTGCCCCGCATCCCGCGCGGCCGCCTTCAACCTGGAGCCCATCATGCGTCGCCTGTTCGTGCCGTTGCTGTTGTCCCTGCTTGCCGCCGGCTGCACCCCGCCCGGTCCGCCCCCGGGGGGCAGCATCGCCGCCTTCGAGCGCATCGACACGGTACCGGGCAGCGGCACCGAAGCGGTACCCGGCACCCGGGTCACCGTGCACTACACCGGCTGGATCTACGACGAGCGCCGCGCCGACAGGCATGGCGAGAAGTTCGACAGCTCGCTCGATCGTGGCGAGCCGTTCACCTTCGATCTCGGCGAGAAGCAGGTCATCCGCGGCTGGGACGAAGGCGTGGCCGGGATGAAGGTCGGTGGCAAGCGCACGTTGATGATCCCGGCCGACTACGGCTACGGCAACCGCCGCGCCGGCCCCATCGCGCCGGGTTCCTCGCTGGTATTCGACGTCGAACTGCTCGATGTCCAGCCCCGCTGAACCCGGGCGCGCCGGCACGCGCGTGGCGGTGGTCGGCGGCGGCCCGGCCGGGCTGTTCGCCGCCGAGCGCCTGCGCGCGTGCGGCCTGTCGGTCGACCTGTACGAGGCCAAGGGCTCGCCCGGGCGCAAGTTCCTGATCGCCGGCAAGGGCGGGCTCAACCTCACCCATTCCGAACCACGCCCGCAATTCGACCAGCGCTACCGCGAACGCGAGGCCGAAGTCGCCGGCTGGCTGGATGGCTTCGACGCCGATGCCCTGCGCGACTGGGCGCGCGGCCTGGGCGTGGACACCTATGTCGGCAGTTCCGGTCGGGTGTTCCCGCTGGACCGCAAGGCCGCGCCGCTGCTGCGTGGCTGGGTGCGGCGACTGAAGGAACAGGGCGTGCGCTTCCACGTCCAGCATCGCTGGCTGGGCTGGAACGACGACGGCTCGCTGCGCATGCAGCGCAGCGAGGGCGAAATCGCCGTGACCGCCGACGCCACCCTACTGGCGCTGGGCGGCGGCAGCTGGCCTGAGCTCGGCTCGGACGGCGCCTGGGTGCAGGCGCTGCACGCGCGCGGCGTGGACATCGCGCCGCTGCAGCCGGCCAACTGCGGCTTCGACCTCGACTGGAGCGGGCATTTCCGCCAGCGCCATGCCGGCAGCCCGCTGAAGCCGGTCGTCGCGCACTGGCGCGACCTGCATGGCCGGCCGCAGCAGCTGCAGGGCGAATGCGTGGCCAGCGAGTACGGCATCGAAGGCAGCCTGGCCTACGCCATCGCCGCCGACCTGCGCGAAACCATCAATCGCGACGGCCATGCGCTGCTGGAACTGGACCTGGTGCCCGGCCGCGACGCGGCACGCCTGCGTGCCGACCTGTCGCGCCCGCGCAAGGGACGCAGCTTCGGCGAGCACCTGCGGCGCGCTGCGGGCATCGACGCGGTCAAGGCCGCGCTGGTGTTCGAACGGCTGGGCAAGGATGCCGGCCACGACCCCGATGCCGTGGCGCGCACGCTCAAGCGCCTGCCGCTGCGCCTGCTGCGGCCGCGACCGATGGCCGAGACCATCAGCACCGCCGGCGGCGTGCGCCTGGAGGCGATGAATGCGGAGTTGATGCTGCAGGCCCTGCCCGGCGTGTTCTGCGCGGGCGAGATGCTGGATTGGGAAGCGCCGACCGGGGGCTACCTGCTCACCGCCTGCTATGCCAGCGCGCTGCGCGCGGCCGAGGGCGTGGTCGACTGGCTGCGCTGAGCGCACCGTGGCGGCCGTGCCGCCACGGCGGGGTGCCGTACTTCCAACAGGCGTCCGGCCTGCCACGCCCTCCCGCCGCCCCGGGATGGCTCCGGCTTCAGTGCAGCTTGGTACCACGCAGCGCCGCGATGCGTGCCGGCGGCTGGAACGAATCGCTGCGCGCGTCCGCCCAGTACTCGCGGAACACCGCGTGGCCCGGCACCCGGTCGAGCAGTTCGCCCGGCGCCAGGTAGCGGTACAACGTCGCCATCGAGCGGATCTCGATCGGCGACACCCGCCGCAGGATGTGCTCCGGGCCCAGTTCCGACGGATCGTTCAGGCCGGCCGCGCCCAGCAGGTCGCGCAGCGCGCGCAGGGTGTTCTCATGGAAATTGCGTACCCGCTCGGCCTTGTCGGTCGGGTCGAGGTGGCGCCAGCGGCTGGGGTCCTGGGTAGCGATGCCGGTCGGGCACTTGTCGTTGTGGCAGCTCAATGACTGGATGCAGCCCAGCGCGAACATGAAGCCACGCCCGGCGTTGCACCAGTCCGCCCCCAGCGCGATGGTCCGCGCGATGTCGAAGGCGCTGGTCACCTTGCCGGCGGCGCCGATGCGGATCCGCTCGCGCAGGTTCAGCCCCACCAGCGTGTTGTGCACCAGGATCAGGGCTTCGTTCATCGGCACGCCGACGTGGTCGATGAACTCGGCCGGCGATGCGCCGGTGCCGCCCTCGGCGCCATCGACCACGATGAAGTCGGGCAGCAGCCCGGTCTCGTGCATGGCCTTGGCGATACCGAACCATTCCCACGGATGGCCGATGGCCAGCTTGAAGCCGGTTGGCTTGCCGCCGGACAGCTCGCGCAGGCGCGCGACGAACTGCAGCAGTTCCACCGGCGTGGAGAACGCCGAGTGGCGCGACGGCGACACGCAGTCCACGCCCATCGGCACCCCACGGGTGACCGAAATCTCCGCGCTGACCTTGGCCGCGGGCAACACCCCGCCATGGCCGGGCTTGGCGCCCTGCGACAGCTTGATCTCGATCATCTTGACCTGGTCGTGGTTGGCGTTCTCGACGAAGCGCTCCTCGCTGAAACGCCCCTGCTCGTCACGGCAACCGAAGTAGCCCGAACCGATCTCCCACACCAGGTCGCCGCCGTTCTCGCGGTGGTAGGGCGAAATCGAGCCTTCGCCGGTGTCATGGTAGAAGCCGCCCATCTTCGCGCCCTTGTTCAGCGCGCGGATGGCGTTGGCCGACAGCGAACCGAAGCTCATCGCCGAAATGTTGAACACACTGGCCGAATAGGGCCGTGCGCAGCCGGCGCCGATGACCACGCGGAAATCGTGGTGCGGGATGCTGGTCGGCGCCATCGAATGGTTGATCCACTCGTAGTCCACCGCGTAGGTACTGCGCAGCGTGCCGAACGGCACCACGTCCATCACGTTGCGCGCACGCTGGTAGACCAGCTGGCGCTGCTGGCGCGAGAACGGCACGTCCTCCAGGTCGCTCTGCACGAAGTACTGGCGGATTTCAGGGCCGATGGATTCGAAGCCGTAGCGGAAGTGCGCCAGCACCGGATAATTGCGCCGCAGCACGCTGCGCCGCTGCAGCATGTCCCAGGTACCGATCAGCGCCATCGCGGCGAACAGGCCGACGCCCCAGTACCAGGCGGGCCAGCGCACCGCCAGCGCCAGCGATACCGGCAACAGGACCAGTGCCAGTACATAGACCAGATAACGATGCATTGCCGTCCTCGTGACCGGGGATGGCGGATTCTACAACCGGTCGTCCACCGCGTGCCGCGGCCACACCGATTTGACGTCGTAGACCACCATGTCCGGCACGCCCAGCGCGCGTATGCGCGCGGCGTCGAGCTCGCGGAACTGGCGGTGCGCGACCGCCAGCACCACCGCGTCGTAGTGCCCCTGCGCGGGCGCATCGACCAGCCGCATGCCCGATTCGCGCTCGGCCTCGGCCGCATCCGCCCATGGATCGAAGGCATCCACCTGCGCGCCCTGCCCGGACAGCAGGCGCGCCAGGTCCAGCGCACGGCTGTTGCGCAGGTCCGGGCAGTCTTCCTTGAAGGTCACGCCCAGCACCAGCACCCGGGCACCGCGCAGCGGCTTGCCCTTGCCGGCCAGCAGTGCGTCCACCCGCGCCACCACGTGCGCGACCACCCGGTTGTTGACCTGGCGCGCGGTGTGGATCAGGTCGGGGTGGTAGCCCACGCTCTCGGACTTGTGCAGCAGGTAGTACGGGTCCACGCCGATGCAGTGGCCGCCGACCATGCCCGGGCGGAACGGCAGGAAATTCCACTTGGTGCCGGCCGCCTCGAGCACGTCCAGGGTATCGATGCCGAGGCGGTCGAAGATCAGCGCCAGTTCGTTGACCAGGGCGATGTTGACGTCGCGCTGGATGTTCTCCACCACCTTGGCCGCTTCGGCCACGCGCAGCGACGGCGCGCGCCAGGTACCGGCGGCGATGATGCGGCGGTACAACGCGTCCACCACTTCGGCCGCTTCCGGCGTGGATCCGGAAGTGATCTTGCGGATGTCCGGCAGGCGCCGCTGGCGGTCGCCCGGATTGATCCGCTCCGGGCTGTAGCCGCACCAGAAATCCTGGTTGAAGCGCAGGCCCGAGCCCTGCTCCAGCAGCGGCACGCAGACTTCCTCGGTGGTGCCGGGATAGACGGTGGATTCGTAGATCACCAGGTCACCGCGCTTGAGCACCCCGGCGATCAGCTGGCTGGCCGCGCGCAAAGGCTCCAGGTCAGGCTGCTCCCAGGCATCGATCGGCGTGGGCACGGTGACGACGAACACGTTGCACCGGGCCAGTTCCGCCACGTCGGCGCAATAGCGCAGGCAGGTGGCCGCCGCCAGTTCGGCGGCCTCCAGCTCCAGCGTGCGGTCGTGGCCCTGGCGCAGCTCGGCCACGCGCGTGGCATCGATGTCGTAGCCGAGCGTGTCCAGCGTCCGCCCGAACTCGACCGCCAGCGGCAGGCCCACATAGCCCAGGCCGACGACGGCGATGCGCGGCGCACTGGCTGCGGAAATGTCGGCGCTCATCCCATCCCTCGAGGTTGCATGCTGGTGCCCGGAGCCGGAATCGAACCGGCATGGGGTTGCCCCCGGCGGATTTTAAGTCCTGTCACCGATCTAAGTGTATCAAGGCTTCCGGGGCTTCTGGCGTTCCGCAAAAGCGATGAAGTCGATGCACTCAATCGCCTGTTCTGCAAGGGTCATTGTTGGAATTGCGGAACGGTTCTTGCGGCATCTCACCCGCTGATCTTGGACAGGCGCACCATGCCGCCATGGACACCCCCGCCCTACCTCCAGAGTTCCACTGGCGCCCCCACGTCGGGCAGACCAGGGCGCTGCAGTACGGCCAGCACATGATCGCCATCGTGGCTCCAGCCGGGACCGGGACGAGGTCGACGCGGAACGTGGGCACCTTGAACGTGACCGATCAAGCACATCCCGACATGGATGCCGCCATCCGCTTCATCACCGCATGGGCTGCGAAGTGGCGGGATCGAATCGTGGCCCAGTACGCGGGGCTGGGAGTCGGGGTTCCCCTCGCGCCCCAGCACCGCGACGAGCCCGCGCAGGCATTGCCGTTCCCGGTGCCGGCGAGGAAGCCGCGAAGGCGGCGGTAGATCTAGGGCGCCAACTGCCCCCGCATCCATGCGGGAGCCCGGCGGGATTGGCCTGGACTGTCAGTCGGCGCGCTGGTGCTGACTTGGCCATGATCGTGCCCCCGTGCAGGCGGTGCAGTCGGCCGACTCCGCGGAGCCCTGTCAGGGTTGCCCTACTGGGCAGGCCATCCGCCATCCAGATCGTACTGCGCGGCGGCTTCGATCGAAGCGATGGCATCGATCGCTTCGTGATGCGCACGCTCAGCGCTGAAGCACGCCTGCACATGGGTGGTGATCGCGTCGGCGATGCCCTGCAGGTCGGCAAGGGTGAGCGTCACCCAACCACTCTCCGCCTTGAAATCAAGCGTGGCCGGCGCACCGATCGAGGCGGTGGCGATCCGATTCTGGTCCTCGATGCCGGTCAGCACCCGCACCCCGCCGACCGTGATGCCGCCGGTCTCTCGCTCCCAGCGCAGCGCGGTGGCGCGTTCGCGCAGCCGGCGCTTTGCCTCGGCCAGGTCCTCGGTGCTGACCTGCGCAGGGTGCACCAGCACGCCATCGACCAGAAGCCAGCCTGGGCCGGCGCTCCCGGCCTCCATCACGTGGTCGTAGCCCGGCAGCGCCTGCGCGAACGCAAGCTCTGCCTCGATGACGTTGGCGACCCATCCGCCACGGATCAGCGCGATGCGACTCATGGCACAGTGTCCCAGTACTGATACTCCACTCGACCGGAACCGCCGGCGCCGGCCGACGT
>Ga0067045_1001413_pt1 | contig 120835 bp, 92 predicted proteins | sample TerdegcTABiofilm_FD_59184 | JGI IMG/M metagenome (GOLD analysis project Ga0067045, IMG submission 59184) | Combined Assembly of (Gp0054472, Gp0054536) Wastewater bioreactor microbial communities from Singapore -Terephthalate degrading...
CCGGCTGGCATTTCGATCACTGGGAAGGCGCGCTGAGTGGTTCGGCCAATCCGGCCACGCTGCTGATGGACGGCAACAAGTCCGTCACGGCGGTGTTCGTGCTCAATCAGTACACGCTGTCCACGAGTGTCGTTGGCCAAGGCACGGTGACGCTCAATCCGCCGGGCGGTGTGTACACGCACGGCACGACCGTCGAGCTTGCGGCGGAGGCAGCCACCGGCTGGCATTTCGACCACTGGGAGGGTGCTCTGACCGGCGCGGACAACCCGGCGACGCTGTGGATGGACGGGAACAAGTCTGTGACGGCGTTCTTCGCCCAGAATCCGGCGGGCTGCCCGGGTGACCTGAATTGCGACGGTGAGGTCACCTACGCCGACATCGATCTGTTCGTTGTAGCGCTCAGCGGTCAGGCCAACTGGCCGTACCCCGCGTGTCCCTGGATCAACGCCGACCTGAACAATGATGGGGACGTCACGTACGCGGACATCGACCCGTTCGTGGCATCGATTGGGACTTTGTGCCCGTAGTCAGAGGGTGAGAAGCGCCGCGTCGCGATAGCGACGTCGGGCCGGACGGGGCCTCGGTCGTAAGACTGAGGCCCCGCGGCGTTTTTCTCACCGGGTGCTCACGCCGCGTGCGCTGCGCGCCGCCCTTGGCTGCATACGGGCGCGCGTCCGGCGCGGGCGGGGCACGAAGTAGCGGGCGGTGCAGCCGGGTTCCTCTTCGACCTCGACCCAGGCCAGACGGGCCGGTGCCGCGACCGCCTCGGCCAGTTGCTGGGCCACGAAGCGCGCTACGTTCTCGGCGGACGGGTTCGCGTTACGGAACGCTGGCAGCCGATTCAGCGTTCGTCGATCCAGGGTACCGAGCACGGCGACAAGTTTGCGTCGCAAGTGTCCGAAGTCTGCCAGGATGCCATCGCGGTTCAGTCGCGGGCCGGCCGCGCCGACCGTGACGGCCCAGACGTGTTCGTGCAGGGGTTCCCACGCGCCGACCGGCGTGCGGAGCTGGTGGCGTGCGATGAAGCGCCCGTTGACAGTGATTTCAAACATGGCCGGTTCCGTCTGCGTTGGGTGCCCGTTGCGCTCAACAGACTGAGCCGTGAATTGTACGGTTGGCGAATGCCAGCGCCAGTTCCGCCCTCGACAATCGGCGCCGGGCCGCCTAAGAATACCGGCGACGGGTCGGTCGGGCGCCGCGCGAGCCGCTCCATCACGGAGAGTGCGGCGGATCGTAGTGACCACAGACAGCCGTCGGCATGGTGCAGGTTTGGCGACGAGGGTTTGCTTCACGAGCGATCTGCATGGCGACGCCAGGCTGTACGAACAGCTCGGGGAACTCCTGCGCGCTGAGATGCCGGACCTCCTCGTGCTCGGCGGAGATTCTTTTCCGCGATGTTGATCGCGATGCTCCCGTTTTGCCGCAGGTCACGCGCATGGTGCAGGAACTCCTGCACCGGGTCCGGCTCTGGTGCGACGGCAACCCGCGGCTCAGGGTGGCGTGTGTGGCGGGGAACCACGAGATTGTTCCGATCCGGGAGGAACTCGAGGTCCAGCATGCGGCGGGGCGACTGACGCTGCTCAGCCGTGGTCGTCCCTGGCATTGCGGGGGGCTGATATGGCTCGGTTACGAGTGCACGCCGCCCTCCCCCCACTGGGCCAAGGACTTCGAGCGACGCGACGTGCCGGACGATCCCCCGCCCGCGTTCGACGGCGTCGAGTGGGACCCGGTCCAACAGCGGCTGCGCGAGGTGACAGCGGCGGAGTATTTCGCGCGGCAGCCGTCGATGGCGGCCGACCTCGCGGAGGTCGTTACGCCCGCGCAGCCTTGGGCACTGGTCGCTCACGCGCCGCCTTACGATTCCCGGTTGGATCGTTTGTTCAGCGTGGCGCATCCGATCGGCTCACAGGCGGTGCGCCAGTTCCTTGAGGAGCGTCAGCCGGTGCTTTCGCTGCACGGGCACGTGCACGAGTCGCCCCAGGTGACCGGGGCGTACACCGACCAGATCGGCCGGACGCTCGCCATCAATCCGGGGCAGGGCCATGAGCGCCTGCACGCCGTGCTGTTCGATCTGGAGCGGCCGACGGGCACCTTACGGCATACGGTCTTCACGTGACGGGTGAGAACACCGCGACCGGCGAGCTGCGCGGCATCAGGAATGTGATCCTGGTGGGTGCGCGGGGCAGCGGCAAGACCAGCGTCGGCCGCGAGTTGGCCCGTCGGCTGGGCTGGACTTTCATCGACACCGACGCCCAGGCAGAAGCGGCGACCGGTCAAAGTATCCGTTCGCTGTTTGAGGATGGCGATGAGCCGTTCTTTCGCCGGTTGGAGACCGGTATCCTGCGCGCCGCCGCGCGACAGTCGCAGCAGGTCATCAGCGTCGGCGGCGGAGCGGTTCTAGCGACGGAGAATCGAGAGCTGTTGCGCAGCGCTGGCGTATGTATCTGGCTCGTCGCCCCGGCTGAGGAGTTGTACCGGCGTGTCGCGCAGGACCCGGCCTCGGCCGAACGCCGCCCCGCGTTGACTGCGCTCGACGGGCTGGAGGAGATGCGGGAGGTACTGCGACGGCGTGGTCCGCTGTATGCGGAAGTCGCGCACCACGTGGTCGAGACGGCGCAACGCACGATTGCTGAGGTGGCCGACGCGGTGCTGCGCGCGCTGGCCGAGCATGGCCCGTCCGGGAGGCGGCCCTGATGCCCCACCTGGTCCTGGAGGTTTTTCTTTGGTTGTGCGGGTTGTGTGTCGGCAGTTTCATCAACGTGGTCGTCTATCGTCTGAGCGTTGGTCTGACACCCACCGAGCCCCGCCGTTCGTTTTGTCCCCGTTGTCAAGCGCCCATCGCCTGGTATGACAACGTTCCGCTGCTGAGCTGGGCTTGGCTCCGCGGTCGCTGCCGCCAGTGCCATGGACTGATCTCCGTTCGGTATCCGCTGATTGAGGCCATCACCGGCCTCGCATTCGTCCTGGTGTATCACCTCATCTTCGTGGCCCAAGCCCGGCGCGGGTCACAGCCCGCGGCCCTGCCGGGTGACTGGTCTCTGCTCGTCGCGTGGCTGGTGCTTGCTGCGGGCCTGGTGGCCTGCGCGGGGCTCGACATCCGCTCATACACGATCGACATCCGCGTCACCAACTTCGTTATCGTGGCCGGCGTGTTGCTCCGGATGGCGTCGCCCGCTGACGCGCCCCTTTTGGCCGCCGCGCGGCGTGCGGCGGCCGCGGCGGCCATCGCGGCCTTGGCCGTCGGCGCCGCAACCCTCTGGTTCCATGCGCGCCGCACACGGACCGCTTCAGAGCCGCACCCATCCGAGGAATCTCCAGCCCGCAGTGAGGATGAGCCGGAGTCCAGGCTGACCCGGGTCGGCGGCGCAGGGGCGGTTCTTCTCATCGTTCTGCTGGTCGCGTGGCTGGTCAGCGTGCCGCTTTGGCCTGCATCGGCCCCACCGGGAGGCCGCGACCTGCCCGTTGCCCTCGCGCTGGCTGCACTTTTCGCCGTCACAGCACTGGCCGGCGGGCAGGAGCGAGCGGCAGACGAGGAGATCCGCGCCGCGATCGAGGACGAACGTCCGCAGGCCCGCCGGATGGCGCTGCGTGAGCTGGCGGCCCTGCTCCCGGCCGTGGTTGCTGCGGTGCTGGCGTATGAATTGGTCCGAGGCATGCCCCTGTGTTGGCGTGCCTGGGAAAGCCTCGTGAGCTGGGCTCCCGGCGGCCTGTTCGTCCCGGTCGCCGGCGCCGTCGTCGCCATGCGGGACGCGCTGCTCGTGTCTGCGGTCGGCTGGGGAATGCGGATTCTCTTCACGCTGATCTACGGGCGCGAGGCCTTTGGGGTCGGCGACATCTACATCCTCGCCGCCGCGGGCGCCACTGTGGGATGGGACATCGCGCTGCTGGGGCTGGTCCTGTCCGTGGGTATCGCCCTGGCTGGGTGGACCATCGGCTTGCTCCTCAAAACCACCGTGCTGATTCCCTTCGGCCCCTGGCTAGCGCTGGGGTTCCTGTTAGCGCTTTGGTGGAGCCGCCCCGTCGGCCGCATGATCGAGCGGTACGTGCGCGGCATCGCCGCGGCCTGGGAAGAACAGCCGCACGTGCTGCTCATCGCGGGCGGGCTGATGCTGATCGCGTCGTCAGCGGCCATCGCGCTGTCGCGACTCGTGCGCCGGTGGGTGGCGCCGAACGATGCGCCTTGACGGCAGGACCGCTGCACAAGGACGCCGCTTAACGCGGACCGGCTGGAGCGTTACGCTGTGTCGATGCGTGTCAAGGAGGACCCGATGAATCGCGCTCCCCTCGCCGTCTTCGACTCCGGGCTGGGCGGCTTGTCTGTGGTTCGGCACCTACGACAACTTCTGCCGCAGGAGGATGTCGTGTATTTCGGCGACACGGCTCGGGTGCCGTACGGAATCAAGTCGCAGCCGACGGTGGCGCAATTCGCGCTGGAGACGGCGAGCTTCCTGCTCCAGTTCGAGCCAAAGCTGATCGTGGCGGCGTGCAACACCGCCAGCGCGCTGGCGCTGGATTTCCTGGCCCGCGAGCTGCCCGTGCCCGTGATCGGTGTCGTGGAACCGGGAGCGCAGGCCGCCGTGCGACTGGCGCAGGGGCGGCCCATCGCGGTCTTAGGCACGGAGGCGACGATCGCCAGCGATGCCTACCGGCGGGCGATCCATGCGGTCGCGCCGGACCAACCGGTGATCGGCGTGGCCTGTCCGCTGTTCGTTCCGCTGGTGGAGGAGGGCCGCGGATGCGACGATCCGATCGTTCGCCTGACGGTGGAGACCTACCTGGCGCCCCTGCGGGCCCAACAGGTGCAGGTCGTGGTCCTGGGTTGCACGCATTATCCGCTGTTGCGCGAGGCGATTGCGGCGTTTCTCGGCGCCGGGGTGACGATCGTGGACAGCGGCCGCGAGACGTCGCTGGCGGTCCAGCGTCATCTGGTCGCCAGCGACAGCTTGTCCGACCGTAGCACGCGGGGTACGATCCGCTGCTACGTCAGCGATAACCCGACGCGCTTTCAGCGTGTGGGGTCGCGCTTCCTGAATGAGTCGATCGAGCACGTGGAGCTGGTGGAGGCGGAGCGGTATGTCAATCTTCCGCGCCGGCCGAGCCCGGTACTCTAGCGTCGGGGTATTGCTGTTTGTCCTGGCCGGCTGCTCTGAACACATGACCAAGATCGACGCGCGACTCGACGAAGCCGCTCAGAAGCTGCTCGCGCCGCGCAAGACCCCCCAGCAATACATGATTCTCGCGGTGTCGTCCGAGGACCCGGACGTGCGACGGGACGCCGTGGCGCGCATCTCCGCCAGCCGCCAGTACGCGCAGGACTGGGCGATCAAGGGATTCGTCGCGATTGCCTGCCTGGACAACGACCCCCAGACGCGGTGTGTGGCGATCCGTGCTCTGGCGCGCACGGGCGATCCGCGCGCCGCGGAGACGATCCTCAAGATTCTGAACTACCGGGACTATCCGGCGCACGAAGTCCGCCCGCCGGACGATCTGTCCCGCTGGGACGCGACGGTGGGGCTGGCAGACCTGCTGCTCGGCGGGCGGGTGCCGGACGAGTATCGAGCGGCGGCACATAAGACGCTCCGTGACCGACTGCACCTCGATTCGGACCGACACGTGCGGATCGCTGCGGCCCGTGGGCTGGCGGCGGACGCCAGTGTCGAGACGGTCCGCACGCTGATCGACGGCCTGCGCGATGAGGACTACGCCGTCGTGCATCAGTGTGAGGATTCGCTGGTGCGGCTGACGGGGCAGACGCACGATGCAGATCCAGCGGCGTGGCAGGCGTGGTACGAGGAGAACCGGACGGAACTGTTTGCTCACGCGGGCGAGATCCCGGAATCACGCCGTCCGCCCTATCGAAACGACTTCGAGAAAGCGGTCCACAACGCGCGGGAGCTGGTGCGCTGGCTGTGGCCCGGAGCCAAGGAAGAGTAACCCGCCTTGCGTGCCTTGGTGGTTTCCTCAGGGCTGTCGCCTCGCCTCGAAGTGACGGACGAATACCCGCGCCCGGTGCCTGCCGAGGGGGAGGTGCTGGTCCGCGTGCATTGGGCCGGAATCTGCGCCACGGACCTGGAAATCCTTCAGGGTTACATGCAGTTCCACGGCATCCCCGGCCATGAATTCGTCGGCACCGTCGTGACGGGGCCGACGCGCTGGGTCGGACAACGCGTCGTGGCGGAGATCAACTGCGCGTGCGGCGTGTGCGACATCTGCCGGCGCGGTCAGTCGCACCACTGCCCGCGGCGTACGGTGCTGGGCATCTCGGGCCGGAACGGTGCCTTTGCCGAATATGTCGCCGTCCCCGAAACGAACTGCCACGTTGTTCCCGACGGCGCGTCGGACGAAGAGGCGGTGTTCGTCGAGCCGCTGGCAGCGGCAGCCCACGTGTTGGACGTGCAACCGATCGTGCCGACTACGCGAGTCGCGGTGATTGGCTCCGGGCGACTGGGATTGCTGGTCGCGCAGGTGTTGGCGCTGCAAGGCTGCGAGCTGGTCGTCTGGGGTCGAAACCCGCGGACGTTGGCGCTGTGTCGGGAGTATGGCGTGGACGCGCGGGCGGTGGATTCTTGCCCCTGGGACGCGTGCTACGACGTCGTCGTGGAGTGCACCGGGTCGCCGGAAGGTTTTCCCATGGCGTTGGCGCTATGTCGGCCTCAGGGCACGATCGTGCTCAAAAGCACCTACCACGACCGGGCGCCGCTCGAGCTGGCACCGGTCGTGGTCAACGAGGTGCGGGTCGTGGGCAATCGCTGCGGGGACTTTTCACGCGCGCTGCACCTGCTGGAGACGCGTCGGGTGCGGGTGCGGGAGCTGATTACCGCGCGCTATCCCCTGTCGCGAGGTCTGGAGGCCTTTGCGGCGGCGGCGCGGCCGGAGAATACAAAAGTTCTGCTCGCAGTGGGGTGACGTAGTGCACGTGGTGGAGGTTCACGGTCGACGTTACGCTCAGTTCGAGCGGCTGCGTCAGGAAGCCGGGTTGGTGCACGCCTTCTCGACCCGTCCCATGAACGTTGCGCCGCACAGCCGGGAGGAGGGCGCGCGCCAACGCCGCACTATGGTGGAGGACTGGGGCCTCGATCCCGCGGCGCTTCATTACTGCCAGCAGGTCCACAAGGCGGGCATCGCCCTGCTGGAGGAACCGACGCCGGGCGGCCCGCTGCCGCGCACGGACGCTGTGGCCACGAAGGTGCCGGACCTGCCGCTCATGACCTTCTCCGCGGACTGTCCGCTGGTGCTGCTGTACGACCCGGTGGAGCGACTGACAGGCCTGGTGCATGCGAGCTGGCGGTGCACCGTGGCGCGCCTGACGGAGCGATTGATTACCTTGCTCTCATCGCGGTTTGGGTGTCGGCCGGCCCACCTGCGGGCCGGGATCGGCCCGGGGGCCGGCCCGTGCTGCTACGAAGTGCAGGACGATGTCTACGCCGCCGCGGGGGAGCTCGACGAGCGCGAGCGTTTTTTCGTGCGGCGGGAAGGCCGTCTGTACTTCGATCTGTGGGAAGCCAACCGCGCCCAATTGCTGGTGGCGGGCGTGCGCGCGGAAAACATCGAGCTGGCCGGAATCTGCACGCTTTGCCAGCCCGAGCTCTTCTATTCTCTGCGGCGCGAGGGTCGGAACTGCGGACACTTCGGGTTGCTGGCCGCGTGCCGGCGGGGCTGATCGCGCGTCTCAGCCGAAAGGCGGCTTGCCCGCCGGTCCATGTGACGTTTCAATGCCGTCGACGTGCCGAGCCGGCCGCTGAAGCGGCTGCGCGACGTGCACGCGACGTCGGAGCCAAACCATGGGAACTCCTCGCGCCGTTCACCGCTGGCCGTGCGGGCTTGTACTGTTGCTTGCCGGGCCAGTTCTGCTGGCCGGTTGTATGAGTTCCCAGTTCGGCCGGGAACTCGCCGCGCGACCTCAACCGATGGTCCTGAATCGGCCCGAGGGGATGACCGTGCGACTTCCGCAGGAGCAGCCGTTCAACATCACGCTGGCCCGGGCGGCGCGCGAGCCCGGCCTGGTCGGCACGGCGGAAGTGGATGCCTACGCGCGCCCGGAGGGCGTGTCCCGCGCGTCGGCTGCCGTGGAGAATGGGGGCAAGTCCGAAGCGCTGTTTCAGATCGGCCACGCGCTCCGGAACGGGACGGATCGGCCGGCCGATTTCGCGTTTCGCGTGCAGTGCGAGTATGAGTTCGAAATCCAAGCGCCCGAGCCCCCCGGAGCAACGGACGCGTCGGTAGGGCTGCGGTTGTACGCGCGGCAGGAGCGCGGCCGTCTGCTGCGGGACGTGCCGCTGACGCAGCACGCTGCGGAGAACGGAGCCGTCCGCCGGTCGTCACACGAGCAGGTGGAATTCACGTTGACAATAGGCCCCGGTGACGCGGTGGACGTGTTCGTGGCCGGTCAGGCACGAATGGAGGTTCCGGAGGGCCGTTCGGCGATTTGTGCGGTGACGCTCCGCGGGCTCGAGATGGAGGTGGTCACGCGGCCGGCGTCCGCAGTCGCGACCGGGGGCGGTCGCGATGGCGAGTAGGCCCGTGGCGCTGGGCGCGTGGTGAAGGCAACGGGCGGCATGGACGGTACTCAGACGAGCGGACAGCGGCCAGGTGCGTGCGATGAAGCGAAGGCCGCGCAACGCATCGCTGCTCTGCGGGAGGAAATTCGCCGACACGATTTTCTGTATTACGTGCAGAACGCGCCGGAGATCAGCGATCAGCAGTACGACGCGCTGCTGCGCGAGCTGGCCGACCTGGAAGCCGCCTTTCCCCACCTGATCACGCCAGACTCGCCCACGCAACGGGTCGGCGAGCGTCCGCTGGAGGGGTTCGTCCACGTCCGGCACGCCATCCCGATGCTTTCGATCGACAATACGTATTCGCCGGCTGAACTGCGCGAGTTCGACGCACGCGTCCGCAAGGGGCTGGAAGGCGAGCCCTACGAGTACGTCGTGGACCCGAAGATCGACGGGGTGGCGGTGTCGCTGCGCTATGAGGAGGGCCGGTTGGTACTGGGCGCCACCCGCGGCGACGGCGAGACCGGCGACGACATCACGCAGAATCTGCGAACCATCCGCAGCATCCCGCTGACGCTGCACGGCCGCGGCTGGCCGCGCATCCTGGAGGTACGCGGGGAGGTGTATTGGCCCCGGCCAGACTTCGAGGACTTCAACGAGCGGCGGATCGCGGCGGGCGAGCCCCCCTTTGCCAATCCGCGGAATGCAACGGCGGGCACACTGAAACAGCTCGATGCGCGCGAGGTGGCGCGGCGCGGACTGATGTTTCAGGCGCACGGGGTGGGTGTCATCGAGCCGCCGCCGGAGGCACGCACGCACAGCGAACTGTTTGCGCTGCTGCGTGCGTGGGGCCTGCCGACCAGCCCGTACGCCCGACGGTGTCGCGACATCGAAGAGGTGATCGCGTTCGTGCAGGAATGGGACGCCCGCCGACACACGCTGGACTACGACACGGACGGACTCGTCATCAAGGTCGAGCGTTTTGACCAGCGGGAGCGTCTGGGGGCGACCAGCAAAGCGCCCCGCTGGTGCATCGCCTACAAGTATGCGGCCGAGCAGGCCCAGACGCGGCTGCTGTCCGTCGATTTTCAAGTGGGGAAGCTGGGGACGATCACGCCGGTGGCCAATCTGGCGCCCGTCCAGTTGGGTGGCACGACGGTCAAACGGGCGACGCTGCACAACTTCGATCGCGTGCGCGCGCTGGACCTGCACATCGGGGACACGGTCACCATCGAGAAGGCCGGTGAGATCATCCCCCAGGTGGTCGCCGTGGCCCGCGCGCAGCGGCCGCCCGATGCCCGTCCGGTCAGTCCGCCGACGCGCTGTCCGGAATGTGGCGGCGAAGTCGTGCAGGACGAAGGGGGCGTGTACCTGCGCTGCATCCATCCCGCGTGCCCGGCGCAACTGGTCGAGCGGCTGCGCTTTTTCTGCGGCCGCGACCAGATGGACATCGCCGCCTTGGGAGAAGCACTCATCACCCGACTCGTGGAGCGCGGGTTTCTGCGGGGGCTGGGCGATATCTACCGGCTGCACGAACGACGCGACGAACTCGTCAACCTGGAATTCGCCGTCCAGGAACGCGTCATCAAGGGTCAGCTTCGCCGTATCCCGGTCACACTCGGCCGCAAGCGCACGGAAGCTCTGCTGGCAGGAATCGAAGCCAGCAAGCGGCAGCCGTTAGCGCGGCTGCTGGCGGCTCTCGGCATCCGGCACGTGGGAGTGACGACCGCGGAACTGCTGGCCGAACACTTCGGGACGATGGAGGCGCTGCTCGCCGCAGACGAGGCCGCGCTCCAGCAGGTCGAAGGCATCGGTCCGGAGGTGGCCGCGTCCGTGTGGCAATGGCTGCACAGCGCCGCGGGCCAGGCGATCATCCGTGACTTGGCGGCGGTCGGCGTGAACATGACGCAGCCCAGAGCAGCCCCGCGCGCGGCCGGCGCGCTAGCCGGCAAGATCATCGTCGTGACCGGCACGCTCCGAAACTACTCGCGGAGTGAGATCGAGCGCGTGATCAAGGAGCACGGCGGCAAGCCGACGGACAGCGTGAGCCGCAAGACCGATTTCGTGGTGGCGGGCGAGTCTCCGGGCAGCAAGCTCGAGAAAGCCCGCGCGCTGGGTGTCCGGGTACTGACGGAAGAGGAGTTCGAAGCCCTGTTGCGCCAGGGGTCCTGATGCGGTCGTTCCGGGCGTGTCACGAGATTCGGGTGCAGATGCGTGCGCGAAGGCTGAGCGGGTAGCGCATGTGGGCCACAGCGGGAACGAGGTTCTCTCCGTGAGCGCGAGCAGCGCGGGCGCTTCATCCGTTGCGGAAACACCCGTAGACCAGACGGATGCATCCCGCGACGCGCCGCGGAACGCCGGCGGGTGGCGCGGGTTGCTCCTCGTCCTGGCGATTGGACTGGTCGTTCGCGCCGTGCTGGCCGCGGGCCCCGGCCATCACGATCTGGGCTGGTACGTGCGGTGGACCCGCAGCCTCCACGCTGGCGGATTGAGGGGGCTCTACCATGGCGACGGACCGATCTGCGATTACCCGCCGCTATATGTGCTCGCCATGCGGGCCGTGGCGGCGGTTTCATCGTGGGCGGACCCGGCCTTGGCAGACGAGGGCCGCTTGCGAGCCGTGCTGCGCGGGCCGGCGTATCTGGCAGACGTCGCTATCGCCCTGTTGCTTTTCTGGGAGGGCCGCCGACTTCTGGGGCCGCGCGCCGGAGTTTCTGCTGCCGCCCTGTACTTCCTGAACCCTGCGACCGTGTATCTGACGGGCTATTGGGGTCAGACGGACAGTGTCCATGCCTGTTTCGCACTGGCCGCCTGCGTGGCCCTCAACCGGCGTTGGCCGACAACCGCCGGTTTGATGATGGCGCTGGCCATTCTCCAGAAGCTTCAGGCCATCGTGTTCGTACCCCTGGTTGTGCTCGATCAGTATCGGCAGCAACGCTGGCGTGGAGTGGTCCGCGGGTTGGCGGGAAGCGCCCTGGCGGTGGCGGCCGTCCTGGCCCCGTTCGTCCTGACGGGGACCGCGCGGGACGTTCTGACGCGGGGCTACGTGAACGTCATCGGGCAGTATCCGTACCGCTCGTTTTACGCTTTCAATCTGTGGTACCTGTCTGACCAGCCCGGCGCCCGAGACGACACCGTGCCCTCCTGGCTGCTGCCGGTCGCCGCCGACAGCGACCAGCCGCTCGCGGCGTCCCATTGGGTCACCTTCCTGACGTGGCGACGGCTGGCACTGGGCTTGTTCGCGCTCACCGTCGCTGCGATCCTTGCTGTGTACAGCCGACACGCAACCCCCGGTGCACGCTTGCTGACGGCCGGTCTACTGGCCTTGACGTTCTTTCTCGTGCCAACGCAGATGCACGAACGTTACCTGTTTCCGGCGCTGGCCATGCTGCCGCTGTGGGCGGTGGGTGGGGCGTGGCGCGAACGCCTCTACGGGCTGATATCGATCGCGTTTCTGCTCAACCTGACCGTGGTCATGCCACCTGGCGGCTTGAGCCGTGAACTGGCGGTCGTGCTGCTGTTTGGAGCCGCAACTCTGCTCGTCCTTTTGTACGTGACCGCGCGGCCCTCGTCCGAGGTAGTCACGGCGTCGCCGGTGGATGCATCCGCAGCCCGGCCCCAGCCCCGCACGCGGCTACTGCTCGAAAAGCCCGAGTCCCTGGCGCCGTCACGGCTCATTTGTTGGTACCGGCGGCTTACGGTCCTCGCCCTCGTTCTCGCTTTGCTTTTGGGCGTCTGGGTCGCCGTTCGCAACGTGCAGTTCGCCCGGTCGGCGCGCCACACGACCGACGTGCTCTACCTCAGCACACTGACGCCCGTGCGGCATCAGCAGGGCTACGGACGTTTGCGCCGGGACGCGTCCGTCGATGGCAGCGCACTTGCACTGGGCGACCACCTGTACCCGCGCGGTCTCGGCACGCACGCCCCGTTCGAACTGGTGTACGCTGTGCCCGACGGATTCAGCCGCTTCGTGGCCACCGTCGGTCTGAATCGGCACGCATCCGGGTTGGCGGTCGTGGAAGTGTTCCTCGATGACCGGCTGGTTCAGACTTGCGGTCCCCTGCGGGCGTCCGATCCGCCGGTGCGGGTGGACATTCCCCTGGCCGGCGCCCGGCGGCTGCGTCTGGTGGGCCAGGATTGGGGGGACAAGACCGGCGATCAGGTCGATCTGGCGGAAGCGCGGCTGGAGCGTTGATCGTCCGCCGCTCGCGCGCCACGGTGGGAACCGTGCCACAGCGCATGGTGCCCGCGGCTGCCGTCAGGCGACGAGCGAGTGCGCCGGCTTGGGCAGGTCGTCGCGGATTTTCTGCTGCTTGACGTTGTCGCCGTCGCAGCTCAACAGCAGCATGTCGTCCTTGATGCGGGCTTGGAGGTGCACGGGCCGCCGCCAGAGGATGTGCAGGTTGCGCAGCGTCTCGGCGGCGTACTTCAGGTCCAGGTCCATGCCGATGTGCTTGTGGGCCAGATACAACTCCCCGCGGTTCGCGTAATTGCCGTCCACGATGTAGATGTACGGGTCGCCGTGATTCGTGAGCATGAACAGCAACGTCTGCTTGATGGTCTTGAAGTCGCGATTCACGATGACCATCCGGCCGGTGGCGGGATCCATGCGATAGTGATAGAGCTTGAACCGGTCGACGAACTCGGGGGTCAGAAACTCGTCGATGAACGTCACATCGTTATGGACCCGGCGGACCTCAAAGATTTTCTCTTTGCCCAGGCCGAGCTTGCGGTCCCACGTGCGGCGCTGCTCGATGGACTCGCACTCCTCATATTCCTTGCCGAAACGCCCCCGGTTCCACCGGTCCTCGATATCCCGGAACAGCTCGACGCCGAGCTTATACGGGTTCAGGCGGCCGGGGGCGGTGGCCAGCGTTCCGGAGTGATGGTCTGCGTAGGTGATCAGTTCGTGGTCGCGCAGGTGATAGCGCGTCATCAGCCGGGAATGCCAGTACGTGGCCCAGCCTTCGTTCATGATCTTTGTCTGGGCCTGGGGCGCGAAGTAATAGGCTTCGTCGCGGATGATGTCCAGGATGTCCGCCTGCCAGTCCTCCAGCGGCGCATGGTGCAGCAGAAACAGCAGCACGTCGCGCTCCGGCTGCGCGGGGAACGCCCGCTTGCGACTTTGGACGGCCTTCTCCTCCCGCTCGCGTTCCGCTGCCAGCCGCTCCGGCGGATTGATGTACCGGTCCATGTACGGCTTGGCGGGAAAGCGTACGACCCGCTGTTCGACCTGCTCGCGCAGCGTGATGCGCGGCGGCCGGCGGTTCTCGTCCTGGCGCTTCATGAAGGGCAGGTAGGGATCAATCAGGTTCTCGAGGCTCAGGCAGACGTCGATGAACCGCTCGACCGTTTCCGCCCCCTCGCGCTCGATATGGCGCTGAATGCGCGTGGCATGGTTGGCCATGCCATCCATCATCTTGCGGTTCGTCTTGCTGAACCAGACGTTGTTCTTGAAGAAGTCGCAGTGCGCGTACACGTGGGCCATGACCGTTTTCTGGTCCACGAAATCGTTGTCGGCCAGGAGATACGCATAACACGGGTCATTGTTGATGACCATCTCGTAGATGCGCCCCAGCCCGTACGAGTGCTGCTTGCGCAGTCGCTCGTACTCCATGCCGAAGCGCCAGTGCGGATAGCGCTGCGGGAACCCCCCGTACGCAGCGACCTGGTTGAGCTGGTCGAAATCCAGGATTTCGAAGATGGTCTCGAAGAAATCCAGCCCCTCCCGACGGGCCACTTCCTCGATGGCCCGACGTTCCTTCTCCAGTTCCGGCGGAAACGTCCGCTGCACACGCGACTCCTGCTAAAGTCCGACGATAGATTCTATCGGGTGTCGCGGCGGACATCTTCGGGCGCGGCCGCCAGCGGGACCTGCCGGAGGGGCAACCCTTCGCGCCGCCGGCGCCAGACCGCACGAGGTCAGCGACCCGGGGGCCAGACCACGTAGCCGGTAGCGGGTCGGGTCGTGGCGACGCGGAGGTGCCATGTCGGACGCGCGGCGCTTCCGCGTGCGTCGCGCCCGGATGGTGCTGTCGGTTTACGGGGTGACTTTGCGCTGTTACAGTGGCTGTACTCCGTCGCGGACGCGACGCGCGCAGGAATCGCGCATGTCGGAAAAGCCTCTCACAGATTCGGTCGCACAAGCGGAACCGCTACCGCCCCGGAAGGGCGTATCCGCCAGGGCGGTTGTGGTCTTTCTTGTTTTGCTCGCCGCGCTACTGGTCATCAATCAGCTGGCCGCCACCAGTGGACCGCCGATCCGCTGGATCGAAAATGACCTGGACGCTGCTTTGGCTCGGCTGACCGACCCGGGGCACCGGGTCTTCCTGTATCTATACGAGCCCAACGACCCTGTGCATGCCCGGAACGAGCGTGAAGTGTTCCGCCAACGCTGGGCCCGCACGCCGCTGACGCGCGTCGTCTGCTGCCGGGTCGCGCTCGGCAGTGACGCGGCGTCCAACCGTCTGCGCCTGGAATTCAACTATCAGGGCAAACCACTTTTCCTGATCCTGACCAAGAGCCGAGTCGTCACCAGCCGCACGGAGGGCGCAGTGACGGAGAAGGAGTTCTACACTTACGTCACGGAGCCGGCCAACCGCGCCCGCAGCATCGGCCCATAGACGGCGAATGCGCAACTGCGCGGAGAGATCGCGTCCGGCGTTCCCTTCGGCGGCTGATACAGGCACGTGGGCGCGGTCGCCGCGTTCCGCCGGTCAGAATTGAGCCAGCAACCAGTCGCGGAAGCGCTCATAGTCTGCGGGCATGTGTTCGTAATGTTCCGGCCGCTCGTCAAGACCGGCCAGGCTCGGGGGGACTTCCGGGTTCACGCCGATTGTCGCCTGAATCTCTTCCGGGAACTTCGCCGGGTGGGCGGTTTCCACTGAGACGGCCAGCCGGTCCCGGTACTCCGCGTGCTCGGCCAGGAATTGCTGCAACCCGGCCCAGCCCACGGCCCCATGGGGCTCCAGAAGGACGCGAAAACGCTCGTACGCCTCCCGGATCGTGGCCCGCGTGCGGTCATCGTTAATGCTGACGGCATACAGGTCGCGGCGCATAGCGGCCAGGTCCGGTGACGCGCGCACGACGCCCGTCTCGTCCATCCACCCGCCGTACACCGCGACGAGTCGCGCCAGATTCGAGGGGTGGCCGACATTCATCGCATTGGAGATGCACACCCGCGACGGGCTGATCTTCTCGTACCTTCCGGTGCGCAGATACTTCGGGACCTCGTCGTTGGCGTTCGTGGCGATGACTATTTGCGTGACCGGCAGGCCCATGCGGGTTGCGATCACCGCGCCCATCATGTCCCCGAAATTGCCCGAAGGCACGCTGAAAACGATGGGCTCGCGCCGGCGTACATCCGCCAGATTCACCCACGCGTAGACGTAGTACACGCTCTGCGGCAGCAGCCGGCCGATGTTGATCGAGTTCGCGGACGTCAGCCGGATGCGCGCCAGGGCTGGATCTGCGAACGCGCGTTTGACCAGCGCCTGACAATCGTCGAACTTGCCATCCACCGCGATGGTCGTCACGTTGCCGCCAATGGTCGTCATCTGCTTCCGCTGCCGATCAGAAACCTCGGCGGGCGGAAACAGGACGACCACGTGCACCCGCGGCACACCGAAGTAGGCATGGGCGACCGCGCTGCCGGTATCGCCGGAGGTGGCCGTCAGGATGACGAGTTCGCCCGCCTGCCGCTCCATGAGCACGCTCATCCAGCGGGCCATCATGCGGGCAGCGAAATCCTTGAACGAAGCGGTCGGACCGCGATCCAGGCGCAGCAGGTACTGCCGGCTCGTCACGTGTTCGAGCGGGACTTCATAGTTGTAGGCGTCGACGCACAGCGACCGGAGCGTGTCCGCATCGAAGGTCCCCTCCGTATACGGGCCAAGGACGTGCGCGGCCACCTCCCAGTACGGCCGGCCCCGGAGAAGCGCGAGCTCCTCCAGCGCAAGCTGCGGAAAGCGGTCCGGCAGGAAAAGCCCGCGATCGCTGGCCTGTCCCTGCAAGAGCGCATCGGCCAACGTGACGGGGGGTACCGCGCGGTTCGTGCTGACGTAACGGATCGGCTCGGGCATGCGGCTCATCCCGCGTTGTCGGTTAACGCGGACCGATCATATCGGAGTGGCCGCAACGGGGCTACCGCCGATGGACAGCGCTCCGCAAGGTGCAAGCGGTCTGTATGGCTGGCCGGCTCAGCCGGTCGCGACGGGCTGAGCGTCGCCCGGAGCAGGTGCGGAATGGGCCTGCTGCGCAGCCCGCAGTTCGCACAGCCGCGTCGCAGCCCGCTCGTATCGTTGCTTGAAGTCCGCCGGCGACATGTGGGCCGCCGCCGCCAGCTTGGCGAGCATGATCGGGTTCTCCAGATCGCTGCGCTCCAAGCGAATCTGGTACGCGCGGCCGACCATGTACTCGTCCGAGTTGATGTCCACGTACCGGATCTTCGTGCGGTTGGTCACCGGGTCGATGATGTCATCGAACCGGACCGTGGTCAGGTTTCCGTTGACCAGCGCCACCATCACACCCGAGCCTGCCTGAGACTTCTCCATGAACAGCCGGATGCTGTGGTAGCCCAGTGCCCGACAGTAGGCCATGTCGTGCGGCGTGGGATCGGCCGAGCGCAGCTCATAGCCGATATTGTGGGTTACCAGCGGCAGGTTTTCCCCACGGGCCTTGAAGCGGGCCCGCAGCTCGTTTTTCAGCAGTTCCAGCAGCGGAATCTCCGACAAGCGCAGGTGGCCGGCCGCATCGAGCGGCACCTCGTGTCCCAGCAGTCGCTCCAACTCCTCACGGTCCCCCAGCCGGTAGGCCAGCCCCTCGGCGAGCACGGCGACGCCGTCACAGCGCCCCATGACCTGGCGCTTAAGGATCGAGCCTTCCAGCACATCCGCAATTTGCTGAACGGTGCTGTGCTCCTCGAATTCCTCAGGGATCAAGGTTATGGTGGCACCGGCCGCCTGGCCGATCGACATCGCCAGCCAGCCGGCACTGCGCCCCATCGCGCTGACGAGGTACCAGCGGCCCGTCGTCTGCGAGTCGGTCATGAGGTTCTTCAGCAGCATGGAGCCGATCATCCGGGCCGTCGAGAAACCAAAGGTCGGCTGGTTCTGCGGCAGCGGCAGATCATTGTCGATCGTCTTGGGCACGTGGACGACGCGGAGGCTGCCGGGAGCCGCCTCCGACAGGAAACGAGCGCTGAGGGCGGTGTCGTCCCCGCCGATCGTCAGCAGGCAATTGATGCCCAGCTCACGGAGACGCCCGAGCGCCGTGGAGACCTTGCCGGGATGCGCCTGGGCCCGCTTGGTCTTCTTGAGTGCCTCTTCGTCCAGCAGGTTGTGACGCGACGTACGCAGGATCGACCCGCCGTCGAAATGAATCCGGGCGACCCGTGCGATTTCCAGCCGCAACGTGTGCGTCGGAGGATCGAATTCGTCCGCACACAGATGGCGAAAGCCGTCGTAGAACCCGATGACTTCAAACCCGCAGTTGATGGCCTGAATGGTCGCAGCGCCAATGACCGCGTTGATTCCCGGCGCCGGTCCACCGCCCACAATAATCCCAAGTCGTTTTGCAGCCATGTGCTTACACCTGTCACTAGCGGTCCAGGAGGCCACCGCCTCAGGGTGGCACCATCCCAGCCAGTTTATCGGCTGGTCAAGGCGGGGTGGGGAAGTACCCGCACCCGGTTCTCGACCCTCGGCCGGAACCCCCGCTCGGCCGGACGATACGCTCGCGAGCCGCTGAAAGGCGACAAAGAGCCTGTAGCGGCATACGCACAGCCGGAACGATACAGCATGCAGGCAGCTAAATCAATTCTATGCGCGCCAGCCGGGCGGTAACGCAGCTAGTCGGCTGGTGGCCTGATCGGTTATCGGACATTGGCTCCGGCCGGCGTTGCAGGTGCCCTTACCCTGTGAAATGCGCTTGTACGCCCAACACGAATCCGGTAACCTGAAGTAAGGCTGGCCCGCATAACAACACATCGGTGCCGGCACCAGAGAGAGGAAAGGAACGTTTCGAAACAATAACCCAAGCCGACAATCGCGCAAGGATCCGTTCGTTCGGTGGCCGTTTAGACGCCGTTCCAGGCGGACAGGAAGTTCGGAGAGGAGTCTCGGAGTTCGCGGCGCAGCAATGCGCGCTTCCGGTGGAGGAAACGAGGATGAGAAAAGCAGCAGCGTTGGTGGCAGTTGGGTTTCTGGTCAGTTCTGCGTTTGCGGTCCCGTTCGTGAAAATCTCGCTTGGCGTCCGCGAAGTGACCGGAGGACTACTGGATAGCTACTCGCCTGGTCAATTTTACATGGCTGGGAATCCCTCGGGGCAGATCGAGTGGTACCAGCTTGACGAGCAGGTCTTGTGGCTGGATGGGACCTGGCAGCAGTTCACGTTCCACCTTGATCCGGCTCACATAAGCCAGCCCTCGTTCACGGGCGACAGCGTGCCCAACGTCGACAAGGTCATCCTTGAGCACATTCGCTTCCGCAGCAACGGTTGGGCTTTCTTGCCCATCTCGATCTGGATCGACGAAATTCAACACACATTCGATCCCGCCGGCATACCGCCGCCGCAGAGCGTGCTTATCAGCACGTTCACCGGCTACGCGGATAACACGGAAGTAATGTTCCAGGAGCCGCGGTTCTCCGGATCCACGTCGGGAAACTTGGCCCTAACGCCGAATTTCTCCGGTATCGACAACGCGGTCGGCCACGACGACTCGCACTCGGTCCGGACGGAGTTCCAGTGGGTGGATACGCTGGACACTCGCTGGCTGCGTCTGACCACGTACCTGGTGCCGAGTACCAAGCCGGAGTCGAACCCGGTTCTCGCGCAGGTCCGTGACGGCGGGGCCTACGCCGCCAGCACTGTGACCTTCTGGATGAGGGGCATCCCCGAGCCGGCTTCCTTGGTGCTGCTGGGGCTAGGGGCTCTGCTGGTCCGGCGCCGTTAGGCCCGTGAATCCGGTTGCGCGTGGGTCGGTCCATACCGCGAACGGACGCGCGACCGGCGCGTGAGAGAATACGGGGCAGGAGAGAAGAGGACTCCGCTCTGCCCGTGCCAGCGGCGCCGGGCGGAGCGGGTCCTTCTTATTGCGGCGCCCCTGCGGGCGCGAAGAATTGGCAAAGTCGCGGAGGACAGGGCGATGACACGAAGATGTGTGACAGCGGCGGCGGTCAGCCTCCTGTGTCTGACCGGTGGGGCGCAGGCGGATTTCTCCAGACTTATCACCGATTTTGAGAATCCCGCCTGGACGCCGTTCATTACCGAAGTGATGTTTCGAAATCCGTCCGTGTCTGGCTCGACGACCGGTTTGGATCCGGCCATTACTAACATGACTTTCTTGACGGACATTACGCAGGGCGACACGTTTTCGGTCGTCCACAGCGGGAACCGCGCTTCGGCCGTGACCTGGGGTTGGGCCAACCCCGGCTACCACACGTCGTGGGTGCGCCTCATTACGTTGAACGCCCAGCAGCTTCCTAATCCGGCTCTACACTTGGGCGGTAAAGTGCGCATGTGGGTCGCGGTCAAGGCGTACACGAACGCCAATTACACGACCCCTGTGACCAACGGGTACCTGTACGTTGGCCTCGGCGTGCGTGAGACGGGGGCCGGAGTCGGGTTGGGCGGCAACGGTGGCGTCTCCGGCGATGTCGAGTGGGTCGGTCTCGATCGGCGGCTCGTCGAAATCTTTGCGGGCGCCAACGGCATCTGCAACACGACCGCCGACCCGAACAGCGACGATATCCAGGTAACCCCGAACGGCAGCCCTGCGGGACCGGACACCGTCTGCGTCTCCGCCGGCCCCGATGGGATTCTTCAGACGTCGCCCGGCGGCGACGATACCATCCGCGTCACCCCGATCGGAATGTACCGGATCCGCAGCAACGGCGTGATGCAGGAGCTGGTGTTCGACTTCCCGACCTTGCAGGCCACTGGCAAGGTCTTTCCGTTCGCAGGTGACGGGCAGTTGCTGGCCACGCCGAATAATCGCGGCACGCTCGATCACCTCGTGCTGACGAACGACCCCAATAACGCCGGCGTGAACGCGAAGGTATTCCTGGTCAACATCGACGACATTACGTTCGAGGCGCCGGTGATCGATCCGCCGGCGATCGTTGCTGAGCCGTACCCGCCGCCGCCGCTGGCTGAACACGTGCCGGTCCGCGCGATCGATCCCAACGCTGCGCTGGTCGAGGTATACCGGCTGCAAACTGACGGTTCGCCCGTGCTGCTCGGTTCGGTCGCCCCGCAGCACCAGACGGAGGTGAATGTTCCGGTGACGCCGCTGGCGGCGAACATCCGGATCGTGGCCCGTCAGACGGTGGGGACGGACGTCAGCGACGACTCGACGCCGGTCATCGTCGCTCCGCCCGGCAACGCCCCCTTGCGGATCGCCATGGCGGTACGCGAAACGGATGCGTATGACCATGATCTGGGCTGTGCAGCGGACGGAACGGGGTTTAATCCCAACCAGCCGTCGGTGATCGAATTCATCGGCGCCAGCGGCTACGACGCGTTCGGGGTGCCGAACTGCCCACGCTACGTGCCTCAGCTCGAGTGGTTCGAGTTGCGGTTCAATCCGTGCGACCCGGTGTACGGGGTCTACGCGTTCAGCGGGAACGGCGTTTTGAACTTGAACCCGCCGCCCGACCACACGAACGGCGTGTGGGAAGGCCTCTACTTCCGGATCGACGCCTTCAGCCCGAGCAAAGGCCCCTTCACCGTGTACCTGGACGACATGGCGGTCAAGGATGCGGCCGGGAACGTGTGTTTCGTGGACGATTTTGAAAGCTATCCGGCAGATGCCTGGTACATCGTGGCGGACTGCACCGGAAACGGGGTTGCCGACACGTATGCAGACCCGAACAGTGATGATGTGCAGGTGGTGTGGCCCGGTTCGACCACCTTCTGCGGGCAAATCGTCGTGGCCCCCGGCCCCGATGGCATCTTGTCAACCACACCGGCCGGCGACGATGGAATTTCGCCCATGCATGCCCGGTTCAACCTGCCCACGGTCGCCGGGACGAACGTAGGCGTTGCCAACTCGCCTGACCTGGCGATCGTGACAGCCGAGGAAGCGTACAGCGGCAATCAATCGCTCAAGGTGCAGTGGGCGTTCATCGACGCGTCCAACTTGCGCAGCACGCTGCGGCTGACGACCAACGGCTCGACGGCTACGAACCCGCCGGAGACCCTGGTCAACCCCGACCCCGTCGTCCCACTGAGCCTCGACGGCACCTTGTGCGACGGCAGCGGTGACCTGTATTACAGCGTCATGATCAAGCTTGCCCCGCCGCAGATCCCCGGCGACTGCGACCGCGACGCCGATGTGGACTTGCACGACTACGCCTGCTTCCAGCAGTGCTTCAGCGTGTACCCGGTCCCCAGCACCTGCGGCGTCTTTGACATCGCCCCGAACGGAGCGCCCGACGGCTTCGTAAACTACGCCGATTTCGCGCTCTGGTCGTATCTGTACATCGGCCCGACGCCGTAACGTTTGGCGATTTTGCTGAACGGACTTCGCGACTTGCCCGGCTACGCCGGTTTCGGCCGGCGCAGCCGGTTTTTTTCCGCTGGCGGGGTCACGATTCCGGACCGGAGCCGCCCGCGGCTCGCCGGTTTCGTCGCGACGGCAGAAGCAGACCGACCTCGCGCGAGCCGAGCAGCGCCGCCACGACCAGAAACGTGAGCGTCCCGAGTCCGAGCAGACCCAGAGCCTGGGCGGCGTGTGGCAGTGCGCGCCCCGGCAGGCCAGCGGTGAGCCGCAGCCAGTGCGGGGTGCCCGCCCACAGGACCAGCGCGCTGCTCGCGGCGGCCGCTGCCATCTGTCCCAAGGCTCGCCAGGTGCGGGCATCGAGGATGCGTAGCTGCACCCGCCGACGGAGTATCATCAGACCGAGAATGACCGAGGCGGTGGATGTGACGGCGGAACTGAACGCGAAGGCCGACTCGCGAATCCCGCTGAACCAGACGAGTGCCACGTTCAGAACGACATTGACCGGCAACAGTATGGCACTGATGGCCAGAGGTGTGCGGACGTCGCCGATGCTATAAAACGCCCGCAATACGATGTGTTGGGCGCAGAAGGCCCACAGGCCGAAGCCGTAGAAAGCCAGCACCCGGCTGGCCCGCAGCGTGTGCTCCGGCGTAAACCGGCCGCGCTCGAAAAGCAGGCGGGTGATCGGCTCGGCCAGCAGAATCATCATCGTGCCCGCGAGCACGCCTTCGAAGATGGCCAATCGCAGTGTCTGCCGTACTTGTTGCATCCAGGCCGGCCAGTCGGCCCGGGCCGCCAGCCGACTGAAGGCTGGCAAGGCCGCCGTCCCCAGCGAAATCACCAGCACGCCGAGCGGAAACTGGTACAGGCGCTGGGCGTAGGTGACGGCGGACAGGGCCCCTTCCTCGAGCGGGTAGCGCAGCGTCATGCCGAGCACGCGGACGGTCTGGGGGGTGCCATGGACGTGCGTGAGGAGCGTGCAGACCTGGGCGTCCAGGAAGACGCCGAAGGCGAGCACACCTTGGCCCAGTGCGACCGGCACCAGCAAGCGCAGCATGTGCCGCATGGCCGGGTCGCGCGGTTCGAAGCGCCAGCCCAGTATTACGCCGTTGGCGCGCAAAGCCGGCCACAGCGCGGCGAGTTGGAGCAGGCCCGCTACCAGGACGGCCAGCGCCACGATGTAGACCTGCCCCCGCGGATTGCCCGGGTACAGGCGGGGGGCGATCCACCCGACGGTGGCGATCATCCCGACATTCAGCACGATGGGAGCCAAAGCCCCCGGGACGAAGCTGCCCACGCAGTTCAGGATGCTGGAGAGCAGCGCCAGCACACAGATACTGAGCATGAACGGCAGCATCAGCGCCGTCAGGGACAGAAGCAGCCCACGGGCTTCGCGCTGCTCGGCCGGCGGCGGAAAGACGAACCAGATGAGTGCAATGATTCCGAGGATCAGCAGGATGACCGCGACGAGCGTGATCGTCAGTAGGCTCAGCGTCCGCGCCAGCAGCCGCCACGCCGACGCGCGGCCCTCGTTTTCCAACGTCCGAGTGAACGTCGGCACGAAGACCGGTGCCAGAGCGCCTTCGCCGAACAGGCGTCGGAACAGGTTGGGGAACTGGAACGCGTAGGAGAAGGCGTCCTGCACCCACCCCAGACCGAACGCCTGCGCCAGCAGAATGTCACGGATCAGACCGGTGACCCGCGACAGCAGCGTGCACAATGCGATGAGTTTGGCCGACGAAACGACACTGCGCGACGACGGCATGTCGGGATGATAGCGACCCGGGGTCCCCTCGCGCAAGGCGACCATGGTTCCGCAACCGGCCCGCGCGGGACGTGTCCGGCGGCTTCCTTGTCACTCAAATGTGGGCGTCGCGCCCGGCTGTGGTGGGAGCGGCGTTACCTGCCCTCTCAGCGGCCTGCTCGAACAGCGGCGTGGACAGGTATCGCTCCCCGGCGGAAGGCAGGATCACGATGATCATCTTGCCAGCGTTCTCGGGCCGGCTGGCAACCTGGTTTGCGGCGCACAGTGCCGCCCCGGAGCTGATCCCGCACAAGATGCCCTCTTCGCGCGCGGCCCGCCGGGCCCAGGCGAACGCCTCGTCGTTGCTGACCTGTACGACCTCGTCGATCACATCCAGGTTGAGAATGTCCGGGATGAAGCCGGCCCCGATGCCCTGAATCTTGTGTGGCCCGGGCTGAAGTTCCTGCCCCGCCCGTTTCTGACTGATCACCGGCGAATGTGCCGGCTCTACGGCCACGCAGCGGAAAGATGGCTTTCGCTTCTTGATCGCTTCGCCGACCCCCGTGATCGTGCCGCCTGTCCCGATGCCGGCGACCAGGATGTCGGCGCGACCGTCGGTGTCGTTCCAGATCTCCTCGGCCGTCGTCCGGCGGTGAATCTCAGGGTTGGCGGGGTTCTTGAACTGCTGCGGCATGAAGGAGTTCGGCGTCGAGGCGGCCAGCTCTTCGGCCTTCGCGACGGCCCCCTTCATCCCTTTGGCGGCCTCAGTCAGCACCACTTCGGCTCCCAACTGGCGCAGCACCGCGCGGCGCTCGAGGCTCATGCTCTCCGGCATGGTCAGGATGAGCCGCAGCCCCTTGGCCGCGCACACCATCGCCAGGGCGATGCCGGTGTTGCCCGAGGTGGGTTCGATGATGGTCGTGTCCGGGCGGATCCGACCCGTCTTCAGTCCGTCTTCGATCATCGCCACGCCAATGCGGTCTTTGACACTCTTGAGCGGATTGAAGTCTTCGAGCTTGGCGTACACGATGGCCGACGTGCGGATGATCCGGTTGATGCGTACCAGGGGCGTGTTGCCGATGGTCTTCGTAATGTCGTCGAACAGGCGCGCCATATAACACCCTCACACACACACCAGTCACGGAGCAATGTTCCGGCCCGAAAAGCAAGCACACCAGTAAAACAGTATAGTGCTGGGCCGGCCGCCGGGCCAGATACAGGGCGCGGCGACCCCCACCGACTGTTGAGCGTTGGCATCTTTCGCAACGGCTGTGACGGTGTGCAATAAGCCGGGACTTCGGATCGTTTGGTCCGAAGCCCCGGCAGGGCCATCTCACTGCGGCGGCGGAAAACTAGCCTTTCTTGCCGGTGCCCTTCTCCACGCCCTCCCCCTTTTCCTTTGGTTTCTTTTCCTCTTTTTTAGCTCTTTCTGCCTTTTTTGGTTCGGCCTTCCTGGCCTCTTGCTTCTGGACCTCCGGCTTGGCGGCTTCCTGCTCCTTTGTGACTTTGGATTTCTCTTCGGCGTGTTCGGGAGACGGTTTCGCCGTTTCCGGGCAGATGGACTTTTCCTTGCACTCGCACGCCTTTTTCATGACGGCGGTCCATTCCTTGCCTGTTTCGCCGCCGGTGACTTTCAGCTCATCGCCCATCCCGACGACCTCGGCGTGGTAGCTCCGCGTCTTGCCGTCGGTCGTGAACGTCAGCATCTTCGCTTTTGCGTCGTACGTGTACGTCCCCGTCAGTAGCCTGTGTTGGCCGCCCTCCATACCGCAGGCCTTGTAAGTCCCGTCGGCGTTCAGCGTCATCCAGTGAATCTGAAAGTGCTGCTTGGCGGCCTCCGGCTCGATCGAATGCATTCTCCAGTGGCCGGTTACGCCGCAGCCTGTTAGACCTGCCAGCAGAAACATTCCCAGCGTTGTTCGTGCGATGAATCTCATGTTCGTCTCCTTCCTGGTTTGTGAATATTCCACTCGCTGCGTCGTCTTCCTGGCTCGGACCGCACCGCGTCATTTTCACCCGCTGTCCCGACCATGCAAGCGCCGCGCCCCGCTTGGACGAGATGCCAGAGTACTTCGTTCGCCCGCGCCGCTGACGGCCGCTTAAACCTGTCAGCCCATGTTTCGGACCACGGCTGCGCCGAACTCGGAACATTTCAGCAACGTTGCTCCCTCCATCAGGCGCGCGAAGTCGTAGGTGACCGTCCGCGCCGCGATCGTCCGCTCCATGCCCGCGATGATGAGGTCCGCCGCCTCGTTCCATCCGAGATAGCGGAACATCATTTCGCCGCTGAGGATCAGCGAACCAGGGTTGACCTTGTCCTGACCTGCGTACTTGGGCGCTGTGCCGTGTGTAGCTTCAAACACCGCGTGACCGGTTTCGTAGTTAATGTTGCCGCCCGGCGCGATGCCGATGCCGCCAACGCAGGCTGCCAGGGCGTCAGAGATATAGTCCCCGTTAAGGTTCAACGTCGCGATCACATCGTACTCGTCCGGGCGAGTAAGAATCTGCTGAAGGAATGCGTCCGCGATCACGTCTTTGATCACGAGTGGCTGTCGCGGCCGAAGGTTTTCCCGTGCGGCCGCATCCGGTTGGATAACGAGCCAGGGTCCGCCGTCATAGGGCACAGCGCCGAACTCCGCCCGCGCGAGCTCATAGCCCCAGTCGCGGAACGCGCCCTCGGTGAATTTCATGATGTTGCCCTTGTGCACCAGCGTTACGTTTCGGCGTCCGTGCCGCAGGGCGTACCGCAACGCCGCGCGGACCAAGCGCTGCGTCCCTTCGCGACTGACCGGCTTGATGCCAATACCGCTCGTCTCCGGAAACCGAATCTTCTGGAACAGCGCCGGAAACGCCTCCGCGAACAACTTCTTGAAGCGGTCGCACTCCGGTGTGCCGTGCTGAAACTCGATCCCGGCATAAATGTCCTCCGCGTTTTCCCGAAAGATCACCATGTCGGTCAGCTCCGGCCGCCGCAGGGGGCTCGGCACGCCCGGGAAGTACCGTACGGGCCGCAAGCAGACGTACAGGTCCAACAACTGCCGCAGGGCGACGTTCAGCGAGCGGATGCCGCCGCCGACCGGCGTGGTCAGCGGACCTTTGATTCCCACGAGAAACTCGCGAAACGCTTCGACCGTGTCGTCCGGCAGCCAGGTGCCGAAGCGCTGATGTGCCGCTTCGCCCGCGTAGACCTCCATCCACGCCACCTGGCGCTGTCCGCCGTACGCCCTCTGAACGGCGGCATCGAAGACGGTTTGGGCAGCCTGCCAGATGTCCGGTCCGGTGCCGTCGCCGCGGATGAACGGGATGATGGGCCGGTTCGGTACATGCAAACCTTCAGCGTGCGATTGGATTCTTTCGCCAACCGGAACGACACACGTCTTATGGGACATGCTTGGACTCCGCGAAGCTCCCAGCATTGGGGGTGAGCTTGACCTCTCGCTGTTGCCCACGTGGCGCGGGCGAACGTTGGCCGATGCCAGATGATAGAGACCGTACCCGGAAACGTCCGGTGCCGGTTGCCGCCCGGATGGCCCGCGCCGGGCGTCGATTCCTTTGACGGGCATCGGTGCCGCGCGTATCCTTACCGATTGAGCAGGCGTTGTGCAACGTGCGGCGACAGTCGTCGGCCGCCTTCCTTCCTATTGGACGCAGCGGCCGGGCCGCCGCCGATCGCCCCGTTTGTGGAGTTGAACGGGCCCGAGGGCTGATGTCACAGATTCTGTCGCAAGTTCCGCGGACACTTCTCCAGCAGCAGTTGCGCCTGACGCCGCAGTTGATCCAGGCGATGGATATCTTGCAACTCAATGCGTTGGCGCTGGAGTCGCGGATTGCGCAGGAGCTGGACGGGAACCCGGCGCTGGAACAGGTCATCCCCGAAGAGGAGGCTCCGGTTGCCGAGCCGCCGGCCGCCGAGGACGAACGTGAGGAAGACGAGCAGGCGCTGGTCGTCGAGGATGGCGGTGCAAGCGACTTCGCGCGGCTCGACAATCTGGTGCGGGAATACGACTGGATCGAGGATGATCCGGAATACCGGGGAACGAAGTCCCGCGCCCGGGAGCTGGAGGAGGCCGACGGCAAGCTGGATGCGATGGCGAACACCGCGGCGCGGCCGATCAGCCTCCAAGAATACCTGATTCAGCAATGGAATCTGGCGGACGTGGACGACCGCACGCGGGCGATCGGGCTGCGCATCATCGACCAGCTTGAAGAAACCGGCCGGCTGGAGACGCCGCTGGAGAGCATTGCGCAGGACCTTGATCCGCCGGCCACGAAGGAGGAGTTGGAGGCAGCCCTATCCGCGGTGCAGCGGCTCGACCCACCGGGGATTGCGGCCCGCTCACTTCAGGAATGCCTACTCTTGCAGGTCGCAGCGCTGCCGGGGGACAACACGTTGGAACGGCGAATTCTCAGCGAGCATTTCGACGACTTGCAGAAGAACCGCTTGCCGGCGATCGCCAAGGCGCTCGATGCCGATCTGGAAGACGTGAAGGCGGCGATCGGCGTGATTGGCCGGCTGTCGCTGCACCCGGGCCTCGATGTCATCCAGCGCGAGGCGCCGCCGGTCGTGCCTGACCTCCTCGTCGAGTACAACCCACAGGAAGACCGTTACGAGGTACGGCTGGCGCGGGGCAACCGACGTGAGCTGCGGATCTCGGATGAGTTCCGGGCTCTGCTGGAGCGGGCCCGCGATGACCCGCAGACGCGCGAATTCGTGCGGCAGAAGATCGAAGCGGCCAATGCGCTGATTGAGGCGATCCGTTATCGCCGCGAGCGGCTTTTGGAAGTGGGCCAGGCCGTGGTGGACGCGCAGCGTGAGTTTCTGGATCACGGCGAGGAGCACCTTAAGGTGCTGCGGATGAGTGACTTGGCGGCACGCTTTGGCTGCGACCCGTCGACGATCAGTCGCACAGTTGACGGCAAATACGTGCAAACCCCGCGCGGCATTTACCCGTTGCGCATGTTCTTCACGGGTGGGGCCGAGACCGAGGATGGCGAGGCGATCGGCTGGGCCGGCATTCGCGCGAAGGTGCAGCAGATCATTGCTGCGGAAGATAAGTCCCGACCGCTCAACGACGACGAGATCGTTGCGAAGTTGAAGGCTGAAGGAATCGATATCAAGCGTCGCACGGTGGCCAAATACCGAGCGCAACTTGGAATTCCACCGGCCCGCGCCCGCCGACAGTACTGAGCGCCGAACCCCGCTGAACTGCTGCCGATCGTCGTACCCTTTGCACGTTCCCGCCGGCAATACGGTTAGCTCGCCTGGCTTTTCCGCTGCGCGCCACCGCCACTGTGCGGCCGGTGAAGCCGCTCGCGTTCGCGCGCGCTGGTGACGCGAAGGGCCACAGGGTGCGAGTCTCTGAGGGCCCCGACTCAGGGGCCGCGGTTTCAGTCGGAACACCCCCGTCGGCGCCAGTTCCTTTTTTCTTGTTGACTTCTCATTCTCATTTGCGTACTATGTGTTTCATACGGGAAACTTGGGCCGAGCAAAGCGTTGTAACAAGACGAGAACCCGAAGGAGGAAAGGAGAATCTGGATGAAGTTTTCTTATGTTGCTTCTTTGACAGCAGTTACCGCATTCTTGAACTTCGCCTCGGCGGCTCGGGCGGACACGATCGCTTATGGGCCGTTCAGCATTCCGCTTCAGACGACGAATTGGTCGCAGACCATCAGCGTTCCGAAGTTCGATCCGTCTCTGGGCATACTGGACGCCATCGACTTCACGCTTATCGGTCATGTGGAAGGATTGGCGGCATTCGAGAGCCTTGACGCGGCGCCGGCGAGCGTCACCGTAAACCTCGCAGCACAAATACAGTTGCAGCGGCCGGACTCGACGATCATTCTCGTCGCGTTGCCTCTGGTAAGCAGCAGTGAGACCGTTGCCGCTTTCGACGGCGTGATCGATTTCGGCGGTGACTCAGGTCGTCAGTACCCCGACCTTTCGGCCACTGTGACCGAGAGCACGACCAGCCCGCCGCCGGCGAGCGACTTGGCCTTGTTTACCGGGTTGGGTTTCATCAACTTGCCGGTCGTGGCAACGGGTGCATCCTCGGGCAGCGGGGCCGGCAACCTGCTGTTGTACTTCAACACCTTCGGCTCGGCAGAAGTGAGCGTGGTATATCACTACACGATTCCTGAGCCCGGTTCGTTGGGGCTGCTGGGCTTGGCGGGTCTCAGTCTTTTCCGCCGCAGAGCCTTCTAAGTTACTCGCCTCCGAAGTAGCGTGCGAACGCCGCCTCTTGGGGCGGCGTTCTTTTTTCTCAGCGGACGACGGCGCAGATGGTCAGCTCACACGGCTGTACGACTTCGCGCAGCCGCCCCTCATTGGCAACCAGGCGCGGGAGCTACAAGATTGGCGTACAGGCCGGTCCCGGCTACTACGACGCCGGGACGGCGACCCTGCGGTTGTTGCTGGCGACGGGTGGGGGGATGAGCGGAGCCTGCGGTTCAGGCCGCGACATGATCGCATGTTGCGCTGACCGGCTTTGCAGCGGTTCGGCTGTGTCGGCCTCGAATTGCACCGCCACGCGGCGTGTCAAGCCGGTTTGCCCGTCGTGGCGGATGACGCGGCCCCGCGGCGGCAGCGGACAGGACGTCTCCCGCACTAACGGGTCCGTCGTGTGCATCTCGCACAACTCCACGCGTGCTCCGATCGGCGGTACGCGGTCCGCCGGCACCAGCAAGGCTGCCCCGCCCGCCGACACATTGAGCATCCAGCCGCTGATTCGCTCGCCGGTTTCTGGACGTCGCAACCACAGCGCGAACGCTTTGGGATATCGCGGGTCGCGACGTCGCTCGACGAAAGGTGGAGCCGGTTGCCGCATGCGCCGCTTTCCTCTAGAGATACACCGCCGACGGAGCCGTCGGCGTTCCGGCCGCGGGGGCCGGAAGCGCAATAGTGTCATCGACGCACCGGCCGGGGGTCTTCAGGCTGCCGGCCGTCAGGCAGCGTCCGATAGAATGCCGCGAGGTCATCTGTGCCCGTCGCAGTCGCCCTCAGCGAACTGGAGGATTTTTCCTGGCGGGCTATCTTCGGCCGCGAGGCGCCCGTCGAGCTCGAAATTGGGACTGGCAAAGCCGGCTTCCTGCTGCGACGCGCCCGCGCACACCCCGAGCGCGACTTCTTCGGTATCGAATGGGCCAACGAGTACTACCGGTACGCGGTCGACCGCATGGAGCGGTGGAAAGTCACCAACGTGCGACTGCTGCGACTGGACGCGTCGCACTTTATCCGCGTGATCTGCCCCCGCGAGTCGCTGACCGCGTTGCACGTGTATCATCCGGATCCCTGGCCGAAGCGGCGCCATCACAAGCGGCGACTGTTCCAGCCGCCTTTCGTCGACGCCGCGGTGCAGTGTCTCGTTCACGGGGGACACTGGGCTGTGCAGACGGATCATGCGGAGTACTTTGAGATTATCCGCAGCCTGCTGCTGAGCCATCCGGAGCTGTATGAGACGCCGTTCGACGATCCCGAGTTCGGCGTGGAGGCCGCGCGGGTCGCGACAAACTTCGAAATCAAGTACCTCAAGGAAGGGCGAAAGCTCTACCAACTGGCCGTCAAGCGGCGGTGAGTCTGACGTGAGCGCCAAGGCTGCGAGGGCCGCGTCGGCGCTTGAAAGCGGCCGGGTTCGCTGGCGGAAATCAACGGGTGGACTCCAAGGGCTGCCTGTCGCCAGCCGGTATCATGCCGGCACTGTTGGCCACCGAGGTCGAATCCCATGCGGTGTACGTGTCCGGTACGGTGGTTGCGCTGCGTGCTGCCCGCAAGCCCGGTGGACGCCGCGCTGGCGGTATGCATGGTGTTATCGGCATGGGTGGCCGGCTGCCAGCAGCCGCGGCCGCGCGGCGCGGCGCCGATGCCCGAGCCGCGGGTCATTGGCCGTTCCGTCGAGGGGCGTGCCATCGAGGCTTACACGCTTGGAACCGGGACAGAGGCGGTGCTCGTGTTGGCCGCCATCCACGGCAACGAAGTAGCCGGGGCGAAGCTCGCGCGGTGCCTGATCGACGAGTTGCGTGCCCAGCCGGCGCTGCTCCGCGATCGGCGGGTCGTCGTTGTGCCGGTCGCTAACCCGGACGGCTTGGCACGCGGCACGCGGGCGAACGTCAACGGCGTGGATCTCAACCGCAACTTCCCGGCGAAGAACTTCGCGGCGACTGCACGTCACGGCCGGGCGCCACTTTCGGAGCCGGAGAGTCAGGCGCTGGACCGACTGCTGCGCGAGGTGCGTCCGGTGTGCGTCATTTCAATCCACCAGCCGCTGGGGTGCGTGGATTACGACGGTCCGGCGGCGGAGCTGGCGGAGGCGATCGCGGCGCGGGCTGGATTGCCTGTGCGACGCCTGGGCAGCCTGCCAGGCTCTATGGGTTCCTACGTCGGAGCGGAACTCGGCATCCCGGTGATTACGCTCGAGTTGCCGCGGAGTGCGAGCCGGCTGACGGCGGACGAACTGTGGGGTCGTTACCGGTCGGCCATGTTGACAGCCGTATCTTCGGAACGGGTGGAGCGACGCGCACGGTAGGGGATAACGGGTTTTCGTTGCATCGAATGATCTGATTGGGGTATCGTGGGAGTATAGCGCTGGCAGGGCAGCGTCCAGCGAGCGTTCTCGGAAGGACGGGCCCTCGCCATCCCCATGCCGAGGAATCGTGTTATGGCGCGCACAGCCCGCGGCCCGCTCATGCTGCTGTGCTTGGCGACGTCGGCTGCGGCGGCGGCAACGGACCGCCGCGACCCGATCGACGATGTCTTCTACCACTTCATGCCGATTGCGTGGCGTGACTCCGATAACGATCCGTATCGCTTCGGCGACTTCGGTGGGATGACCGCCTCGCTGGACTATCTGGAGGAGCTCGGTGTCACCGCCGTCTGGATGAACCCGATCTTCCCATCGCCGGCATATCACGGATACCAGCACGGTCCGGGCGATCAGCTCAACGCGTGGTTCGGCACGCCCGCAGACTTCCGCAATTTCGTCCTTCAGGCGCACGCGCGCGGCATCAAGGTGTTCGTCGATTTTGTGGCGTACGGCATCAACCGCGATACCGTGTGGTTTCAGGACGCGTACAACAATCCGAGTAGTCCGTATGACGACTGGCTGGCGTTTACGAACGCTCAGAACACGCAGTATCTGGGCAGCACGTACACGACCTGGAACGGCAGCGCGGTACGTTTCATCCACTGGAATCTGAACAACCCCAACCCGGTCGCGTTGGTCACGGGCTGGGCACAGCACTGGCTCGATCCCGATGGCGACGCCGACCTGAGCGACGGCATCGACGGCTATCGGCTCGATCATGTGTGGGAGCACTACAACAGCGGTCCGAACGGCTGGGGTTACAACATCGACGACTTCTGGATCCCCTGGAAGCAGGCGCTACGGGCGGTAAACCCGGATGTCTTCACGTTCGCGGAGCAGGCGGACTGGGGCAGCCACGGGGCCGAGCTGTTGCCGGCGCACGATGCGGCCATGACCAAGCCCTTCGAGTTCGCGGCCCGCGACGCGCTCCGCAATGAGTCTGCGGCGCCCTTGTACAACGAAATGGCCGCGACGCTGGCGTCGCTGCCGGCCGGCGGGCTGTACATGGGGATCCTCGGCGACCACGACGTGAACCGGATTGCATCCGAAGTGGGCGGCAGCATGCCCAAGGCGAAGGTCGCCGCGGCCATCCTCCTGACGCAGCCCTTTCCGCCGATCATTTACTACGGCGACGAAATCGGCATGTTAGGGGTCAAGACGGGCTGTTCGGGCGACGCGTGCGACATCGCGATGCGCGAGCTGTTCAAGTGGCGGGCCGTCGCCGGTCCGCCGATGAGCAATTATTGGGCGCTCAACAGTTGCGCGGTGGCCAATGCGTTTTCACACGACAACGACGGGCGGAGTGTGGAGGAGCAGGCCGGCGTGTCCGGATCGCTGCTGGAGGAGTACAGGCGCCTGATCGCCGCCCGACGGGAGCATGTGGCCCTGCGCCGCGGCTCGTATCACGCGGTCCCGAATACGACCACGGAGGTGTGGTCGTTTCTCCGTTACGCCGTCGGGCAGGAGACGCTGCTCGTCGCGATCAATCTCAAGACGCAGGCGCGCACGGCGGCGCTGGATCTGTCCGGCGTCACGATTCCGGGGGGCGCCAGTCCGGTCCAGGACATTTTGACCGGCGAATTTCTGCCGGACCTGACCAACGCGAACAAGGAAGCGTACGCGCTGTCGTTGCCGGCGTGCGGATACCGGATCCTCGCCGTGCAGGTCGTGCCGGCCGAGCCGCAGCCGCAGCAGATCGACGGTCAGAACATTCCCGCGGATGTCGGACCCGGGGCGCTGCGGGCGACGCAGGACAACGCGACGGGGATGGGCGATAACGTCAACGAACTGGATCAGCTCTTCGTCCGCGTGCAGGGGAATGCTTTGTACGTGGGGCTGACCGGGAATCTGGCGACCGATGGAACGGGGCTGGCGCTGTTCTTCGATACGGTGGACGGCGGACAAAACGTGCTGAGTACCGCCTCGATCCAGGCGTACGGCGCGGTGCCGCGCTTGCATGGCATGGTGCTCGACGCCGGCTTTGCCGCCGACTACATCCTGTGGGTCAACGCGTGGAACGGGACCGTGTATGCGGATCTGTTCACGCTGGCGACTACGGGCGGAGGCTCCAAACGCTACATCGGCGCGGGGACGGTCAACGATGGCGACGGGTACCTCAGCGGAGGAAACAACCCGAACGGAATGCTCGTGGCACTGGACAATCGGAACACGGCGGGGGTGACCGCGAGCAGTGCGGCGGATGCCGCCACCGCCACCCGCGGCTTCGAAATGTCGATTCCGCTCGCGGATGTGGGCGTGCCAGCCCCGGTGGGGACCATCAAGCTGTTCGCGCTGTTGGCCCGCGGCGACGGCTATGTGGGCAACCAGTTTCTGCCGGGGCTGGGCGGCGGCTACAACAACCTCGGCTACGTCCCGATCAACCTCAACACAATCCCGACGACTCAGTATGTTCTCGTCGCGCTGGACCGCCTGTTCGGCGACTGGGACGGCAACGGCCATATCGACCAGAACGACTGGGCCGCCTTCCGCAGTTGCTATTCCGGTCCGCAGCCCGATGTGCTCGGTCCCGGATGCACCGCGTTCGATTTCGACGATGATCTCGACGTAGACTTGGTGGACTTCGCTGCCTTCCAGCCACTGTTCACCAACTGACGTGCCACCCGGCGCTGTGACCGCGAAGCCCGCCTGTTTGCTGAAAAGGGAAGCCGATGACGCCTCGAATCATATGGGACCGCCTGCTGCCGGCGGCCGTGATCTTGGCTGGTATGTCCGTTGCTGCCGCAAGGACGCATTATCCCATCCGCGTCGGTTTTCTGTGGCACATGCACCAGCCGATCTACTACCCCTACGAATCGCCGCTGGTCACCGATGCGAACCACCGCTTTTCGTTCAGCGTCGTGGACGTTCATAACCAGCGATTCGGGCCGTATACGACCTGGCCGCGCGACGCCGTCCAGGCGGGTCTCGCCCTGCCGCACCTCGGCGCGCAGGTCAGCTTCAGTGGATCGCTGATTGAGAACCTCAACCTTCTGGCGGCGGCAGGCGTCAATGGCGGAATGTGGATCAACTGGAACGCCGCGTACAACCAGGCTGCGAGCTGGCACACGGCGCTCGGCCACCCGCGACTCGACCTCGTGGCGTTCGGTTACCACCATCCGCTCATGCCGTTGCTGGATGAGCTCGACTTGCGCATGCAGATTCGGCTGCATCGCCACGTGTACGGGCAGACTTGGACGCGCGGGCCGGTGTATTCTCGGGGGTTGTTCCCGCCTGAGACGGCGTTTTCCGAACGCATGATTCCGGCGCTGGTCGCCGAAGGGATCGAGTGGGTTCTGGTAGACAACATTCATTTTGATCGGGCGNGCGCCGGATACCCGCACACCAACGCCTCCGGTCTGTGCGCGCCAAATCGTGCGGATCAGATCAATCCTGATCCNGCGGCGGCGGGCGGCGCCTGGGTGCAGTTGCAGAATCTCTGGGCGCCCAGCCGCGTGAGCGTTCCGTTCGGATATCAGCCGCACTACGTCCAACATGTCGATCCCACGTCCGCGGAGATCGTCCGGATGATTGCCGTGCCTGCGGCCCGCTATGAGGGCAACGAAGATGGTCGCGGCGGCTACGGGGCTTTCCTGTATGATCAGGTCATGGATTTGTATCTGCCATACAACACCGATCCGATGCACCCCATGCTGGTAATTTTGCATCACGACGGGGATAACCACGGTGGCGGCAGTGAGGCATACTACCACTACAACTTCCAGAACATGGTCAACTGGGTTAGTGGGGATCCCGATTACGAGGTCACTACGATTGAGGACTACCTCGCACGGTTCCCGCCCGAACCCACGGATGTCATTCACGTTGAAGACGGCGCGTGGTGCGGAGCCGATGCCGGCGACCCCGAGTTCAAGAAGTGGCTGGGCGACCCGGATTCCAGCGGCTGGAGTCCCGACCGCAACAGTTGGGCGGTACTGACCGCAGCCAAGAACCACGTCTTCACCGCCGAGCAAATCGCGCCGGCGGCCGATCTGAACGCCGTGCTGGCGGGGTTGGGCAGCAACACGGAGCGGGCCTGGCACTGGTTGCTGTGTGCCGAGGCTAGCGACTATTGGTATTGGGACGGCACGGAAATCTGGGACAGCAACGTGACGCGGGCGTGCAACCAGGCGGTGGCGTGGGCCGACGCCGTGCTGATCGGTCAGCCCGATCTAACGCCGCCCACGATTCTTGCGCCGCAGCGCGACCCCTATAACCCGGGCGGCTATGAGTGGGGGACTACGCCGGAACCGTCGGACTTCACCGTCTGGACGTACGTTTATGACGTCAGCGGTCTGGCCAGTGTTACGCTTCGGTGGCGCGTGGATCTCGATGGGCAGAATCCGCTGTCTTCCATTCAAAACGAGACGTACGCCGGCGGGCCCGAAGTCGGTCCGTGGCAGAGTGTCGCGATGACGGGCACGGACGTGTCACCGCCGGCGGGTATTCTGCCGGCTACCTATCGTGCCCTGCGTTACAGCGCGATCATCGCCGGTCAGCAGAACGTCTTGATCGACTACTACGTTGAGGCCGCGGACAACGTGGGCAACATCAGCAAGTCGCCGATTCAACACGTCTGGGTCGGCACCGCGAGCGGCGGCCCGGGCGGAGAGGTCGTGACGATCATGCCGAACCCCGCCCAGGCGGGCGAAAACGTTACCATTCGCTACAACCCGGCGGGTCGCCCGCTGGCTGGCGCGCCACAAGTCTACCTGCACTACGGCTTCAATCATTGGAACCTTGTTATCAGCCCCGATCCGGCGATGACGTGGAACGCGGCGGAAGCCCGTTGGCTGATTACTGTGCCGGTCGCGCCCAACGCGACGCAGCTTGACATGGTTTTCAACAATGGCAGCGGCCTGTGGGACAACAACAACGGTGCCGACTGGCATTTCCCGGTCGTCGGCGCGCCATCCCCGCCGTGGGTGATGGACGGCCAGCTTGACGCGGACGCACGTCGCGTGGCCCGCAACGGTCCCCTGGAGCTGTACGCCGGTTTAAAGGGCACCGTTCTATACGTTGCTGCGGCGGATGCGGGCGAGGGCAACGATCACTTCGTCTTCGTGGCGGCCCCGCCCGGTCCTCTGCGGGCCGCACCCTGGGCCAAGGCGGGTCAGGTCGCCGCCTGGGCGGCTTACCTGTCCAACGAGAACGACAACATGTGGGCCGGCTGGCAGGATGCCAGTGCGGAAACCCACTGCGCCACTGGCGGCGGCAGCGGCTGGCTGGAGGGCACCATCGACCTGGCCGGCGAGCTCGGCGCGCTGCCACCGCGTGTCTATCTCGCCTTCGCCGCGTGGGGCACGCCGAACGGGGCCCCACTCGTGCCCGGTGCTCAGGTTCCCGCCAGCGTCAACGGCGACGGCAATGTGGATGTCGCTGAGTACGCGGTGTTCTCGCTGCTGGAGTGCAGCGATCGCGATGGCGACGGGGACGTGGATCTGGCGGACTGGGCCGCGTGGCCTGGGTGCCTGACCGGACCCGAGCACGGCCCGCTCGCTACCGGCTGTCAGCCGCTCGACTGCGCCCACGATGACGATGTAGACCTCGCCGACTTCGCCCGCTTCCAGGTGATGTTCGCGCCATAAGGGCCCGGCGGCTCGTTGCGCGGGGCGAGTCCGGGGCAGGTTCCCGCGTCTGTCAGGAGTCGGGTAGTTGAGGCATTCTTATGCCCCAGCCCGGGGCGCACTGTTTGGGACGTCTCCCGTCCATCGCCCCGCCGACAGGCTGCGTGCGACCACCCATCCCAGTGCGAGGGCCACAGCCAGCAGCAGCGCACCCACCCCGCGCGGGGGTATCGGTCCGGCGTTTTCAAATGGGAGCCCCAAGATGAGTCGATGCGTTCCGAAGAGAGCGCAGTACACGGCGATGCTGCCTAGCAAGCCGCGCCGGAGATTGGCCCAAGTCAATGGCGAGTGGCACACGAAGTCCGGCTCGCTTTGCCGGATCAGCCGCTCCACCGGTCGCCAGCCCGGGCCTCCCGGCTGTACCCGGCGATAGAAAGCGATCAGCCGCTCCGTCGCGACCGGCGGGGTGAGGCAGGTGACGAGCAGCCCGACACCAACTGAATAGGGTACGAGGATCAAGAGGTCGAGCGGATAAGGAGGAAGGAGCGGCCCCAGCGTCGGGCGCAGCAGTTTGAGGACGATGACTGCGAGCAGCAGCGCACCGAGACAGGCGATTTCCGTCCAGGCANTTACGCGCCACCAGAACCACCGCAGCAGGTAGACGAAGCCCGTACCGGCGCCCAGCGTGCCGATCAGAAACCAGGCATCAGAGATACTCTCATAAAACAGGCTGACCGCCAGGCCGATGGCGGCCATCAAGACCGTGGCGCCCTGCGATACCAGCACGTAGTGTCGTTCCGAGGCGTCGCGGCACAGAAACGGCCGGTAGAAGTCGTTCAACAGGTAGGAAGCGCCGAGATTCAGTTGCGTCGAAATGGTGGACATATAGGCAGCGAGGAATGTCGCCAGCAGCAGCCCCAACAGGCCACTGGGCAGGACGGTCAGCATGACGCGGATGTAGCCGCTTTCGGCTTCCGCCTGGCCCGGATACTGACCGGTGAGCGCGTCACGGGTGTAGGGAAAGAGAACGGCGGCGACGACGCCAACTATCAGCCAAGGCCACATCCGCAGACAGAAGTGGGCAATCGCATACCAAAGGTAGCCGAGAGCGGCGTGGCGTTCGTCTTTCGCGGCAAGCATGCGCTGGGCGAAATAGGAACCGCCGTCGGTCAGGCCCGCGACATACCACACAAACAAGACGAAGGTCAAGAAGTGCGACCAGGGCATCAGTTCCAGGTCGCCGGCCTTTGCCACAGGGATAAGGCTTAGCATACCCCGGGCTTTCTCGGGCGAGTACAATGCCGCCATCTTTTGCAATACTGCGTCGAGCCCGCCTGCATGGTTAACGGCCAGCACCGCGAGCAGCGTGCAGCCGGCCATGGCGGTCCAGAACTGGATGAAATCCGTGACGAGCACGCCCCACAGGCCCGAAATAACAGTGTAACTCATTACGATCACAAACAGCAGCAGGATGATCTTGAGCTTGTTGACGCCGCTTACGGCCACATTGACGCCGTACAAACCCTCCAGCGCGGCAAGGTGGGGGAGCTCACGTGCGGTCCACTCCGTTCCGCAGGTCGCCAGTGCGCCAGTGCAGTCAGCCAGGTTGAGGCGCGCCAGGTATGTGCTTGGCTCCAAGCTTGCCAGGTACGTCTGTAGTGCAGCGAAAGCCGGATCTGCCCGGCCTGGAGTGTCGGCCGCCAGGCTGTGATAGCGAGCGACGCGGCGAAAGACCCAATCCAGCTCGTTCATGACCGCGACGCGTTCTGGAGCGCGGTGCAGATGCCAGTCCTCGTAGTAGGCATGCAGGGGATCCACACGACCGGCGCGCAATGCGTTCCGCACGTCTGTCGGAAGCTCGTTGGATAGCGGCGTATGCAGGTATACGTACAAACAGGCTTCGTCGATGATGGGCACGCGCGGGATGTCCGGGAGCGTCAGCCGGATAATTTTCGTCATGGCAAGGTTGACCCACCCCATCACGATGCAGCCATACACCAGCGACAGGTACAGAGCCTTGAACCCCCGCAACACGTCGGCGGAACGGCCCGAGTAACGCAGGTAGACCAGCTCCGTATCCGTCACGAGACCGGCTCGTCGCCACAGCCGCGCGATGAAAAAGACGCCCAGCATGACCACCGGAATCTGGCACCACCAGAACCAGTTCTGGGCAATGCCCTTAGTGACCACCCAGCCGGCCAGTGTGAGCGGTGTGTCGGCGGCGAAGGTTGTGGCCACCATCGACGTGCCCAGCAGCCACCACGGCGTGGCGCCGCCGGACGTGAAGTACTCCCGCACCGACCGGCGGCCGCGACGGCTCCAAATCACCCCGATCGCGATCGACAGCGCGAGAAAGGCGAGAATGATGGCCCAGTCGATCCAGATCAGCCGCGGCGGTACGCTACCCACGTCGTTACCCCGTTTGCTCAGGTGCCCGTGCGTGAAACCTGGTTCAGGTCTGCCGGCGGTCCATGCGTGTACCGCCGGCACAAGATAGTGAAGCGGCGCGTCACGTGCAGGCCGAAGCGTTCATAGAAGCGCCGGGCAGCATCGTTGGCCCAGTTGAACCAGACCCGGCGACCGCCTGCGGCCCGGATGCGCTGCACCGCCTCCGTGAAGAGTCGTGCGCCGACGTGTTGACGGCGTGCCTCAGGGGCCACCCCGAACGGTCCGAAGTGCTCCCCGCTCCACTGGCAATAGCCCACGACGCGGCCGTTCGTTTCGGCGATCAGCAGCTCATGTAGGGCACCGCTGCGGATCTTCTGGCGGGCAGCGATGTTCCACGCCCCCGGGAGCGCTTCTGCCAGGAAATCGAGCAGCGCCGGCAACTGTCCGGGCTCCGGCGACCCGATTCGGGGTTCAGTGGCACCTTCCCCGGCCCACTGGCGATACCGGTCGACGTCGAAGTCTACGATCTCGCGCGCCATGGAAAAGGCGGGCTGTTCTTCTTCGAACCCGTATCGACGAAGTAACGTCAACGCCGCCGGGTACGCGTCCACATCCACCCCGGGCACGATCGAGCCCGGCGCCGACGTCGGAGTTCCACATACCCATATGCGCTGGCGGCCTTGCCGGCGAAGCCAGTCCAAGGCGGCGTCCACCAAGGCCCGGCCCACGCCGCGCCGCTGGAAGGCCGGGTCGACCGCGAAATACGGGATCCAGGCGTCCTCCGGTTCGAGGCCGAGACGGTCGTTGGGCTGCCGGCGGATGATGGCTCGTAGAAACCCGGCGGGGCGATCGTCGAGTTCCGCGATGAAGAATCCGGAATCCGGCCCTTGCCAGTAGTCGGCATCCGCCAGGACCACTTGGACGAAGCGCTCCGCACTTATCGGGTCGCGGGTCAGGGCCCGGTTCCAGATCCCCAGCACGGGCTCCAAGTCGCATCCTTCCAGCGTGCGAATGCGTACGTGCTTCATGGACGGCTTCAGAAGATCAGCACCGGCTCCGTATCGATCGGGAAGAAGTCGACCTTGCGCTTGCGGCTGATCGGCGGCAGGCTCACCGTCACGGCGTACTTGACGCCGACCTCTGCCCCCCGCTTAGCCGCCAAGCCGGTGTAGTAATGCAGGTAATTGAACGAGATCTCGCCGCGGAGCAGTTGATGTTCGCGGCAGGCTTCTTGCCAGACGCCGAAGACGTCCGAGACATCCACCCACAGGTCAGGGTGGTAGTCCTCCATGTCCTCCCAGTTCTCCAGGTAATACAGACCGCGAACCAGGTGCGCGGGTCGCGACCGCGGCACGTCGGGCAGCGCCGCCAGGAACCCGCCCTCCATGGTGATTTGATACGCGGCCCGATGATCCCGGTGAAACGACCCGCGCCAGTGGGTTAGAACGATATCCGGTCGCAATTCGCGGATCAGGTCGCACATCTGCTCGATCGTGGCGCGGTCCGCTTGCAGTTCCCCGTCGGGGTGATCCCAGACAATACACTCCTGAGCGCCGAGCTTTTCGGCCGCCGCGCGCGCCTCACGCATGCGTTGCTGCCGGTAGTCCGCCGCCGACATCCGCGGATTGCCACGCTCCCCCGCCGTAAGATGCAACAACGTCGTTCGGTGTCCGGCCGCGGCGTACTTGGCGACCAGCAGGCCGGCGGTGATCTCGGCGTCGCCGATATGCGCCCCGATGGCCAGCAGGTGCAGTTTGGAGCCCGGAGTCATGATCCATTCCTATCGCGTATGCTGCTGATGGCCCCGGGCCGGTTGGGCGGGGGCAAGAAGGGGTCCAGCGCGCGGGCGAAGAGCCCATATCCGGCCGTGTTGAGGTGCAACCCGTCTTCGGTCAGCTCCGCCCGCAGTTCGCCCGCGCCGTCGACCAGCTCGCGGTAGAAGTCCAGGTGCGGGCAGCCGTACTCCGCAGCGATGCGCGCCACGTGCGGGTCGAACTGCCGCACGTACGGGTTCAGCCCCGCGTACTCTCCGCGGGTCGGAAAGACGTTGACGATCAACATCGGCACCTGCGGCAGCCGGCGGCGGATCGTGGACACGACACGGTCGAAGCAGCCGATGATGTCGTCCAGCGGCGGCGTGCCGTTGCGCCACAGTTCGCCCAGATCGTTGGCACCGTTTTCGAACACGATGAACGCCGGCCGACAGTCGAACACGGAGATGTCCAAGCGGTGCAGAATGCCCCGCTCCGTGAGCCCCAGTCGATCGGCGGCGATGCCGCGGTTGACGAAGCGTCGCCCGGGCAGGAAGCGCGGGGCGTCGAACCACTCCAGATGTGACGAGCCGAGCAGCACAATGCCGCCGGGCTCGACCTGCTCCGCTGCGAAGGCCCGCAGCCGGCCACGATAGTGTTGTTCCGGGTCGATCATGAGCGTTGCCGATCCTCATTCGCGCCGGGCCGGCCGGCGCACCGCGGCCGGCTGCATGTTGGCAAGCAGCCGGACCGGTTTGGTCCGCCTGTGCTACGCATACACGCGCGCCAGATGCGACTTCGGATAGTAGTGTCGGCAGATCGTTTCGTAATCGAGGCCGCACAGCGCCATACCCAGGGCGCCGATCTGACACAGACCCACGCCGTGACCCCAGCCGGCCCCGCGCAGCGTAATACTCCGGAGCGCACCACGCCCGTCGCGCTCGGCGCGCACCGCGAACGCACTGCTGTACAGGAAACGCGGATGCAACACCTGGCGGATGCGGTATTCACTGTCCAACCGCACCGTGACGGGCGCCCCACGCGTGTCGATCCACTCGACCGCCACCGCGTACGCCCGGCCGCTGGCCCCCCGTGCCCGGACGCGAACGTCCCGCAGTTCGGCCAGCTCCTTCGCCTCGGGCAGTTTCGCGCGCAGCAAGTCCTCCAGCTCCTGCCGTGCGTAGCGTACGGTCCAGCGGAAGTAATTGTCCGTGGTGTCCACCCGCCCAAGGTACCGCCCGATCTGATCCACCGGAACCACGTTCGGACTGCAATAGCACCGCGTCGTCTTTAGCCACTCGCCGTCCAGATACTCGTCCAAATTTGCTTCGGTGACGGGGAAAAACCGTCGTTCCGGTGCGTCCGGCGGAGCATCGACGATCGGCGAAATGCCCGGCTTGTCGAGCCCCCAGACCGCCACGGGCGTCTCGGAAATCCCGCCGCAGCTCTTGGCGTAGTTCGCATCCAGCACGTTGCCGGTGGGGGCTTGAAGCACGAGCCCGCGCGTATCGCGCACGGCCCCGAGCGCGGCCGAGCTGAGGTCGCCCGTCCCCTGGTAGCGCTGACAGCAGTCGTCGTTGCAACGGTCGAACGGCTGATCGCGGTGCTTGGGTTCCGTCATCGCGAGCAGCCACGACCGGGCTACGACGCACTGCGCCTTGAGCAGGTCCGTCGGACAGGCGCCGCTCATCTCGGCGGTGATCACGCCGGCCAGATAGTCCTCAAGCGGCAGCTCATTGATGAGCACCACGCCACCGCGCGCCGGCCGCAGCTCCAGCGTCCCTGCCAGCGTCTGGTCGATCCGCTTCTGCCAGTGAAAGCCGCGGCCGGCCACCACCTCCCGCACCAGAACCCCAGCCCCAGGGGTCAACTCCATCGGCGTGGCCGGCGACAGCCGCACGCAGCCGGCCGTGTCCGGTGGCCGGTGGTCGACACGGAGCGCTAAAGCATCCCCGCTCAATTCCAGGCTGAGCTCAGTCCGCGGCCCCAGCCCCTGCGGCGGCCGGTGGTCGACGCCGAGCAAGTAGTTCTGATCCGGCGTAAGTAGCCGAACAAGCGCTTGCGCATCTTCTTGCAGGATGACGCCGACCCGGACGATCGGCTCGAGCTGGCAATCGCGGGTCCATTGCCGCATGGTGGGCTTGGAGGCGGTCATTCGTCGGCTCCGGAGCGTGCTAGCGCGCGGGCCTGCTCTGCAAGGTCGCGAAGTACCGCGGTGACTTCGCGCAGCCGGGAAGGCTTATGGCGGGCCAGCCAGAGCGTCTCAAAAGCGGGGATTATCGTCTCCAGCGTCTCGGCCAGATGACTGAGACCCGCGGACAGAGCTTCAGGCGTCGGCGACTGGCCGCGTGGTGCAGCAGCAGCCCGTTGCGATTCGTCGGGCGTTCTCGCCCGCGAAACGGACGTGGAAGAGAGAGCCTCTGGCCTGGGAACGTTCAGGTGCTGGCCGAGTCGCAAACGCCGGGCTGCCAGCGCGTGTAAGTTGAAAGCCAGAATGAGTTCGTCGCGGTCGCGCGCCGCGACATGGTCCCGTGGCCGCACGGCGGCAAACGCCCGGGCGGCTTCTTCCGCCAGCTCTCGCCACCGCTCCAACGCGACACCATCGAAAGCAGCCAGCGCCGCGCGGTCGACCGGCAGCGGGGAACCGGTAACGGCCGGGCGCGGGCGACGACAAACCGACGAGGCCCCGTTCGTCTGCCCGTCCGTGTCGACCAGTGGAGCGTAGAACAATGGCCAGATGCGGGAAACAGGGCTCGCGGCGATCGCGTCACGCCAGGCCTGTACGGCTTCCGGGCCGCCGTCGCCGAGAAACAGGTGCCCGAATGCCCGGTCGAATGTGCCGTTCGTAGGGCCGTCGGCATTCCAGGCCAGCGCCGCTGCCAGCGTTAGCGGGTGCCAAGCTGCCGCCGGCGGCGCAACGTGACCGTCGTCGCCCCAGTCCGTAATCAGCAAGCCTTCGGCGCCATAGTCGCGGGCAGCGGCGACTTGGCCACGGATGTTGATTTCCGCTACGTTGATGTCGTGGGCGAAGCGGTTCCNCCCGGACGTCCCCGGGCATNCCCAGGCGGTCAGCCCGGCCGCCGTGAAGCGCCCTGTGCTGGCGTAATCCACGTTCGCGTCGTAACCCCAGTTCAGGACGATGACATCTTTCGGCAGGCGGTCGATCAGTTCGGGGTACTTCAGGAGCATGTCGCCCCAGATCATGATTTGTTTGCCGTGCCCCGCACACACTTCGCGCAGCCAGCAGACGTGCTCCAAGAACAAGCCCCCGGGCCCAAGCTCGGCCGACCGTCTTGCTCCGCGACCTTTTCCTAAGTCGTATGTCTCGTCGCAACAGACGTTTACGCGCCTGGACGAGAACAGCGGCAGATACTCCGCGTACATCCGCCGCAGTAGCTCTCGCGACTCCGGGTTCGACACGTCCAGCGTCAGGCCGCGCACACGTTGATGCCAGCTCATCTGCTCCCAGCTTGTTTCGGGGCTGACCTCGGCCAGGTGCCGGTACTGCGGCAGGCTGAGAATGCGGGCCATGTGTCCAAAGGACGCCAACGACGGGACGAGCTCGATCCGACGTGCCCGACACCAAGTGTCCAGCGCGCGGATTTCGTCCGGCGTCAAAGGCGAGCACCCCGCGCTAATGTCCGGATCGAATGCGAACGCGAAGGTGTGCTCGACGTAGAGCTGGAGCTGGTTGATTTTCAGGAGCGCCAGCCGGTCGGCCATGACCTTGAGCGTGTCGAGCGTGGGGACCTTGCCCCGGCTGACGTCATAGGAAACGCCGCGGACCGCCAAAGCGGGCCGGTCTTCGATTTCCAGGCAGGGCCAGGTCGGACCGCACAGAATGGCCAGTTGACGGAGCGTTTGGAGGCCGTGAAAAACGCCGGGCGGTGTCGCACCGGTAAGCTCGATCTGCGTCGGCAACACCCGCAGGCGATACGCCTGCATGGCTGGTTCTTCGTTGCCGGCGGGCATCGCGCCTTCCACACGCACGATCAGCCTGACGCCGTCTGGGCCGGAGCTGCCACGCGTCGTTGACGCGGCGTCGGCGCGACGGGGCCAGAGGCGCATCAGTTCGGTCAGGGCGGCGGCTTCCGGGGCGTCGAGGGCGGCAGCGTCAACAGTCAAGCCCCTTACGTGACACGTGCCTTCGAGTAAACGAAGCGTACTCGGGCGCGGGAGCAGCGCGTCCAATATCGAGTCGGCGGAATTGTTTCGCAGTCTAGAATCAATCATCGGGACGGCTCGTGTAGCTTGGGACCGCAGCGCCCGGGGCTGCCTAACTGTCCGATGCTCGATCGCCGCAAACGTCTGCGGCTATAATCTTATCAGAACGGTTTCTGTGTGCCGATGACAAGGATAGAGGCAGCGTGCCGCGGTATTGCGGCTGTGCGGAAGTCCACCCAGCGGGGTCCGGCGACGGGCGCGTCCCTGGCTGTCGGACGCCGCCGGGGCCGGGAGTGGGACGGATAGAAGACTGTTTTCGTGCGGAATGGGCGCTGGTGGACCGTTGATTTGATTCGAATCTCGGACAAATTGACCGTAAAAACCTTGCAGTCCGCCGGTCGGAGTGGTAATTGATATTGAGGAGCTCGTTGCCGGGCTTTGGGCGGCGGGTCGGCAGACACGCGACGGGTGGTGCCTGGGACGAGCATGGTCGACGGGGGTGTGATTCGGAGTGGGCGCCGTGCTCAGCGAGGGCGGCGTGAGACGGAAGACGACGATGCGAACAGGTAGAACCGGACCGGTTGGGCGTGCTTTCACGTTGATTGAGTTGCTGGTGGTCGTTGCGATCATCGCGTTGTTGATTTCGATTCTGCTGCCGGCGCTTGGTCGGGCGCGCGAGCAGAGCAGATCCACGAAGTGTCTGGCCAACCTCAAGACGCTCGGCCAGGGCGTGATGCTGTACGCCGCCAGCGAGCGCGACGTGCTGCCGGGGCACTTGCATCCGGCGGTCTTTAAGGACATGAGCTTGGACGTGCTCATGCAGATATACAGCCTGGACGCTGCCAAGTACTACCAGGAGCGTCAGCTCGCCTGGAAACTGCGCCGGTCTTTCACCGATACCAGCGGCGGCAAGGAAACGATAACGGACCAGGTTGCCACGTGTCCCACCCTGTTGGGCATCAATCCTCCTTCTAGTTTCGAGGGGGCGTACCAGGCAACCGGGAAGCGGGTGCCGCCCACCTACTATGTGATCAACAACCACGGCGTGGTGACGGAAGACGGGCAGCAATCGGGGCCGACCAACGGCACCCGCGCGACGAACCCCCAGTTCTATTTCGGTTACAGCCCGCCGCCCGGCAATCAAAACAATTCGCAGCACATCGCGTGGATGCAGCAATTTCCGCCGCAGGCGTTATCGCGGATCCCCGCGCCCTTCGGAGGAATGGATGATCGCCGATGCCTGGTGGCGGCGGAAGACGAACGCCAGTGCTCCAGAACTCCAGCAGGAAGGTCCATACCAGTCTGCATGGTCGGGAGAGGCCCTCCCCGCGTGGGCGCCTCACTTCGCCAAGTACTCCGCTACGTATGCTTTCCCCGGCACGAATCAGCGGGACCAACTGGCAACGCAGATCCGAAATGGCAAGAAGGATGGTCGTACGAACACGGTGTACTTCGACGGGCACGCGGCGGGCGTTCCGTCCAAGAGGCTGCTGCTGGGCGGGTTTGAACTTCTTTACGGCTTCCGTGGGACGGTGAATCCGCTACGCAAGAGCCCCAATTGCGATCCCGTTGCCAATCCGAGCTGCGTCTGGAACGCGAGCTGGGAATAACTTTTTCTGGTCGGCGAAACGGTTGCCGGGGGGCCACGAGCGCGCGCAACGCAGCGCGCTGCTTTCTATTGTCTCAAGAATCATCCGGCCATCTGCGAACACAGGTGCGCCGTTAAGGGGTAAGCGAATCTCGACAGCGCGAACTTAGACGATGCGCGGTTCTCGCACCGGCGTCTGACAGGGCGCGGCCTGCGCTTCTGAGTATCTCGCTTTCTGCTCACCTGTCTGCTCTCGGCATCAGCCCGGTTCTGGCATGGCCAGCGCGCCGACCCTGACCCTCGCGCCTACGATAGGTGTGAGGGAGTCGGGCGAAGCCGGACTCCTTGCTGCGCCCTGGTTGCGGCGCGGCAGAACGAGTGGTTGGCTTTCGGCCACGTCGCGCCCATAATACCCGACTCCGCGTGCGCGCGTGGTTCTCCGGAGGCTCATGCCGTATGTTCCGTATCCTCGCTGCCCGACAACTGGCCTCGGACGTCAAATGGTTCCGCATCGAAGCGCCGCTGGTGGCACGTCATCGCCGGCCCGGGCAGTTCGTCATTTTGCGCCTTGACGAAACCGGGGAGCGTATCCCGCTGACCATGGCCGCTGCCGATCCCCAGACCGGAACGATCGAACTGATCGTCAAGGCGATCGGCAAGACGACCCGGTTGCTGTGTGCGAAGCAGGCCGGCGACACGATCCTCGACATCATGGGGCCCCTGGGCCGGCCCACTGAGATCCACCCGGTGGATCACGCTGTCCTCGTTGGCGGCGGCGTCGGGACCGCCGTCATCTACCCGCTGGCACCCGCTCTGCGGGAGGTTGGCTGTTATGTGACGGCCATCACCGGCGGCCGGACCCGTGAACTGGTGGTTCTGGAGGACGAGCTGCGGCAGGTCTGCGATGCCGTTCACGTGACCACGGACGACGGAAGCTACGGTTTCCAGGGAACGGTCGCGGACAAGCTGCGGGAGCTGATCGCGGAGTGCGGCTCTGTGGGCGAGAGCGCGGGCCGTACCGCTGAACAACCCGGGCTCAAGGACGTGTCTCGACGACCCATCGGCGTCGTGTACTGCGCGGGTCCGGTCCCGATGATGAAAGCGGTCTGCGAACTGACGCGCCCCTACGGCATTCGCACCATCGTCTCGCTGAACCCGATCATGGTGGACGGGACGGGGATGTGCGGCGGTTGCCGGGTGACGGTGGGCGGCAAGACGCAGTTCGCCTGCGTGGATGGGCCCGAGTTCGATGGGCATCAGGTCGATTACGACGAACTGTGGGATCGACTGAGTGCGTATAAGACGCAGGAGAAGATCGCGCTGGAGCGCTGGGAGCATGAGTGCCGGCTGGAGTCCGCGCTGAAGGGCGGAAAAGCCGGCTGAGTCTTGCGCTGCGGGCCGGGGGCGGGCGGGGTCTGACGATCACCGACGTTTTCCGCGGCCCTCAGGAAGGGAGTAGCGATGGCTCTAACCCCGAAGGAACGACTGGCGATCGACCGGCAGAAGATGCCGGAGCGTCCGCCGGAGGTACGAAACCGCGATTTTGACGAAGTGAATCTGGGATATCCCGAGGCCATCGCGCGGGTGGAAGCGCAGCGCTGCCTGCAATGCAAGGATGGCAAGTGCGTGCGGGGTTGCCCGGTCGGGATCGACATACCGGGGTTTCTGGAGCGGGTTTCGGAGGGGGACTTGAAGGGGGCGGCGGAGCTGCTGCTGTCGGCCAACGCGCTGCCGGGAATTACCGGCCGGGTCTGTCCGCAGGAAGAGCAGTGCGAGCAAGTCTGTGTCCGTGCCAAAGGAAAGAATGGTCGGCCGGTGGCGATCGGCCATCTCGAACGGTTTGTCGCGGACTGGGCCCGCGAGAACCTGGAAATGAAGACGCTGCTCGCGCCGGCGACGGGCATCAAGGTGGCGGTGGTCGGATCCGGACCGGCCGGGCTGACCTGTGCCGGCGAGCTGGCCAAGAAAGGCCATACTGTCACCGTGTTCGAAGCGCTTCACGCGCCGGGCGGCGTGTTGCGCTACGGCATTCCCGAGTTCCGGTTGCCCAACCACATCATCGACGCGGAGGTGGAGCGGCTGCGACAGATGGGCGTCCAGATCGTCTGCAACGTGGTCATCGGGCGTACCTTCACGATCGACGAGCTGCTGGGCCCGGAAGGCTTCTCCGCGGTGTTCATCGCGAACGGTGCCGGGCTGCCGATCTTCATGAACATTCCGGGCGAGAATCTCAAAGGCGTGTATTCGGCGAACGAGTACCTGACCCGCTCCAACCTCATGCGGGCCTACACGTTCCCGGAGTACGACACGCCCATCGTCCGCGGCGACCGCGTGGTGGTGGTCGGCGGAGGCAATGTCGCGATGGATGCGGTGCGGACTGCCAAGCGGCTCGGGGCCCGCGAGGCGATTCTTGTCTATCGGCGCAGTCGCGAGGAAATGCCCGCCCGGGCCGAAGAGGTACAGCACGCCGAAGAGGAGGGCATCATCTTCAAGCTCCTGTGCAATCCGGTTCGCATCCTGGGAACGCCGGACGGCTGGGTGCGGGGGATCGAGTGCATCCGCATGGAGCTGGGGGAGCCGGACGAGTCCGGTCGGCGGCGGCCGGTGCCGGTGAAAGGCTCGGAGTTCGTGCTCGACTGTGATCTGGTCATCATGGCCATCGGGACACGGGCCAACCCGCTGCTGACGCAGGCCACGCCCGACTTGAAAGTGAACCGGTGGGGATACATCGAGATCGACGAAAACGGAGCGACCAGTAAACCGGGCGTGTACGCCGGTGGAGACATCGTGCGCGGCTCGGCAACCGTGATTCTGGCGATGGGCGACGGCAAGCGGGCGGCTGCCGCGATTGACCGATACGTTCGTGCCAAGCACGGTTTGCCGCCGCTGGCCTGACGCCGTGTGGCCCGGGCGAAGAATGAACCTCCCGGAGTCGGCGACACCCGCAGGACGGTTGGGTGACATCCGGGCGCGTTTTGCGGCTCGGTTCGGGCGGAGCTGTTCGGTCGTGGCGCGCGCGCCGGGGCGGGTCAATCTCATCGGTGAACACACGGACTACAACGACGGATTCGTGCTGCCGATTGCGACGACTCAAAGCACATGGGTCTCGGCGGCCCCGCGCGCGGATGACCGGCTGCGGGCCGTGTCCCTGACCCTCGACGCGGAGTTTGTTCTCGAACCAGCCCGGGCCGAAGGGTCTGAGCTGCGCGGCGGGGCGGCCTATGTGGGCGGGGTGGCGGTGGCACTGCGCGAACGCGGCGTTTCCGTTCCTGGAGCCGACCTGTTGATCGACAGCGATGTGCCGGTCGGTGGCGGTCTGTCCAGCTCAGCCGCGTTGGAGCTGGCAAGCGTGCTGGCCCTCCTCGAATTGGCCGGCGGTCGGATGGAGGCTCTGGCGGCAGCGGACCTGGCGCGCGAGGTCGAGCACCGCTTTGCCCGCGTTCCCTGCGGGATCATGGATCAGTATGCCAGCATGCTCGCGCGGGCGGACGCCGCTCTGCTGTTGGACTGCCGGACGCGGCGATGGGAGCACATTCCGTTGACGCTGGGGGACTACGTGGTGGTGGTGGTTGATTCCGGGGTCCGACATGATCTCGCTGCCGGCGAGTATGCTCGTCGGCAGGCCGAGTGTCGTCGAGCCGTCGAGCTGTTGCGCACAAAACATCCCCAGGTGCGTGCCCTGCGGGATGTGACGGAAGCAATGCTGCTCGAGTTGGCGGAGGAAGCCGACGCGCGATTCGTCGCCCGGGCCCGACACGTCGTGACCGAAAACGCACGGACACTGGCGGCGGCAGACGCCCTGCGCAGCGGGGACCTGCCGCGACTGGGGCGACTTATGCTGGAGTCCCACCGTTCGCTCCAGCGGGACTACGAGGTTTCGGTTCCGGCCCTGGATCGGCTGGTCGAAATCGCAGGCCGCGTTCAGGGCGTGCTCGGCGCGCGCCTCACCGGCGGGGGATTCGGAGGCTGCATTGTTGCCCTTGTGCATCGTGCGGCGGTGGAGCGACTGCGGGATGCACTGCGTCGCGAGTACGATGTCGGCGGCCAAGGCCCCGCGCGCCTGTTGGTGACCCGCGCCGGCCCCGGGGCGGAGATAGTCTGGTCTGCCGCCGGCCTGTCCTGAACTGCCTTCGATCGGCCACACTTGACGCCCGTATATACTGACGTCGGGTGCCGCGATGCCTGCCAACCTGACGCCGCAGTACCTCGAAGCCGAGGCCAAGTACCGGGCGGCCAAAACGCCCGAGGAACAATTGGCCGCGCTGGAGGAAATGTGGCGGGAGCTCCCCAAGCATAAGTCCACCGAGAAAATTCAGGCGGATCTGAAGAAGAAGCTGTCGGCGGTGCGGCGAGCGCTGCAACAGTCGGCGCGCAAGGGAGCGACGCACGCGGATCCGTTCGCGATCCCCCGCTGCGGTGCGGGGCAGGTCGCCCTGCTCGGGACGCCGAACGTCGGCAAGTCGTCTATCGTGGGCGGGCTGACGAACGCGCGGGTGAAAATCGCGGACTATCCGTTTTCGACCGCGGTTCCCGTGCCGGGGATGGTGCCGTACGAAGACATTCAGATTCAGCTCATCGACACTCCGCCGGTGACGGCGGAGGATGTGCCCACAGGGTCCCCCGGCCTATGGCGTTCGGCCGACGCTCTGCTGGTCGTCGTAGACTTGTCGGCGGACTCGGTGCTGGAAGACGTCAACACATGCCTGCGGCATCTGGCCGATCGGCGGATCGAGCTCACCGACGGCGCGCGGAAGCGGCCGGACGAGGGCGATCCGATTCTCCGCGTTCCAGGGCTGATCCTGGCGAACAAGATCGACCTGCCCGGGACCGAAGAGAACTTCGAACTACTGAAGGAGTACCTCGGGCCCCGCGTGCGCGTCGAGCCGATGTCGGCGCGCGACCCGGCGCGGCTGGCCCGTCTGCCGGCGCTCCTCTTCCAGCTCCTGCATATCATCCGCGTGTACGCGAAACCGCCCGGGCGCAAGCCGGACTTGAATGAGCCGTTCGTTCTCCCCGTCGGCAGCGATGTGCGCGAGGTTGCACGGCGCGTGTACCGTGGCTTCGACCATCGCGTCAAGTCGGCCCGGATCTGGGGCCATGGGGTCGCGGACGGCCAGAACGTCCAGCTCGAGCACGTTCTGCACGACCGCGATATCGTCGAACTGCACACCTGACGGCCCCCGCCGCCGGACGCGGCAGGGGACGAAGTCGACGCCCGGCGTCGGCTCAGCTAAGGCTGCCAGCCCGCATTGGAATTGGCGCTGCCGCAAGTCCGGCCGAGGCTATCGCGGAATACCGCCCGATGATTCGTGATCACCGCCGAGCCGATGTTGCGGCCGTATTCGTCGCGGAAAACGGTCCGCTTGCCCTGCCGGACGGCTGTGGCTGTCAACTGCCCCATGCTGTCGCGCAACACGATACGGTCGCCCCGGACGTAGGCGGTCCCGGTGGTTCGGCCCCATTCATCCCGAAAGATGATGCGGTCCCCGCGGATGCTTGCGCCGCCCGTCGTGCGGCCGAACGCATCGCGGAAAGTGATTCGATTGGCGGTCACATCGGCCCGCGCCAGCGGACGGCCTACACTGTCGCGCAGCGTGACGCGCGAGTTACGTGCGGCGTGCGTCGCCGCGAACACGCCGAAGCGGGTCTCCAGCGCCGGTTTCCGGTTGCACCGATCGTCGGCGTAAGTGGAACCGACGCAAAGCAAGGCGAGTCCTGTCGCAACGTAGAAGATGGAACTTTGACGCCGAACGGCCCGCGGCACGAATGCGCCCTCAGACGGCAAGTGCACGTTGTGAGCCATGCGATTCCCCTTTTTCGAAGAGCCCCGTAAGTAGACGCCACCGATACGTTCGCCGCCTGAATTTTAGCCGGACTTGAGACGGGGCGGTAGCCGAAATGAATGACGACGACCGGTGCGGCTGCGTGTTCGTCGTCCCATTCCGGCGCGTCCGATCGGGCGTTGTGCCCGCTGTTGCGGCGCTTACGTGGGAGCACAGCTTATCGGACGTGGCGTCGCCCCAGGCTGTGTGCTTCGGGCAGGACGTTTTTACAGCCGCTTCTCGATCTTCGACCACGTGTCTTTCAGCGTCACGGTGCGGTTGAACACCAAGCGGCGAGACGAAGGCGGCCGGTCGGGTGCTGGCGGATCGGAATCGGGGTCCACGCAGAAATATCCGTGACGTTCGAACTGGAAGCGCGCTCCGACGGGAGCTGTCGCGACGCTCGGCTCCAGATAGGCCGTGATCACTTCCAGCGAATGCGGATTGAGGTTCGACTTCCAGTCGGCCGCCCCGCCGCCTTCGGCCGATTCCATGATTTCCGAAGCGGAGAAGGCATCCAGACCGTCGCCGACCGCGGTCGGACTGCCCCCGCTCGCACCGCTGGCAGCGCGCGTGGCCCGCGGCGGACCGGATGCCGGCCCCGTCCCGGATTTTGCCGGTGTGACATCGTCCGGATCGGGCTTCGTGAACAGATAGTCGTACAGCCGGACCTCGACCGGCAGCGCGTGAGCCGCGCTGACCCAGTGGAGCGTGCTCTTGACCTTCCGGCCGTCGGGCGCGTCGCCACCACGGGTCGCGGGGTCGTAGGTGCAGTGCACCTCGACGACGTTGCCGGCCTGATCCTTGACGCAGCCGGTGCAGCGGACGAAGTACGCGTAACGGAGTCGGACCTCGTTCCCCGGATAGAGCCGCCAGTACTTGGGCGGCGGGGTTTCGCGGAAGTCGTCCTGTTCGATGTAGAGGACGCGGCTGAAGGGGACCTTGCGCGTGCCCGCGCCGGGGTCCTCCGGGTTGTTGATCGCGTCCAGCTCTTCGACCTGGTCGGCGGGGTAATTGTCGATGATCAGCTTGAGCGGGCGGAGCACGCCCATCACACGCGGGGCGACCTTGTTGAGGTGCTCACGGACGCAGTGCTCGAGCAGGGCCACATCGACTGTGCTTTCGGTCTTGGATACTCCGATCCGCCGACAGAACTCGCGGATGGCCTCGGGGGTGTAGCCGCGGCGGCGCATGCCCGAGATGGTCGGCATGCGGGGGTCGTCCCAGCCGCGCACGACGCCCGTTTTGACGAGTTCCAGCAGTCGCCGCTTGCTCATTACCGTGTACGTGAGGTTGAGCCGCGCGAACTCGATTTGTCGGGGGTGGTGGATTTTCTTGCCCCAGGGGCCGGAGCCGTCGTCGGTTCGGCCCTCGTTGATCATGTCGATGAACCAGTCGTATAGCGGGCGATGGTTCTCGAACTCGAGCGTGCAGATGCTGTGCGTGATGCCTTCGATGGAGTCCTCAAAGCCGTGCGCCCAGTCGTACATGGGATAAATGCACCATTTGTCGCCGGTGTTGTGGTGCGTCGCGTGCAGGATGCGGTACATCACCGGGTCGCGCAGGTTCAGATTCGGGTGCGCCATGTCGATCTTGGCGCGCAGCGTCTTGCTGCCGTCGGGGAACTCGCCTCGCCGCATGCGCTCGAACAGCTCGAGATTCTCCTCGATCGACCGGTTTCGATAGGGGCTTTCGATGCCGGGGGTGGTCAGCGTGCCCCGGGTGCGGCTGACCTCTTCGGGTGACAGGTCGCAGACGTACGCCTTGCCCTTTTTGATGGCTTCGACGGCCCATTCGTACATCTGATCGAAGTAGTCCGAGGCCCAGAGGACGCCGGCCCGCGGATCGTCGTCGCGCATGCCCTCCCATTTTGCCCCAAGCCACCGTACGTCCTCGATGATCGCGTCGACGTATTCCTGCTCCTCCTTGGTGGGGTTGGTGTCATCCATGCGCAGGTTGAACTTGCCGCCGTATTCCTGCGCCAGCCCGTAGTTCAGACAGATCGACTTGGCGTGGCCGATATGGAGGTAACCGTTCGGCTCGGGCGGGAAGCGGGTATGAACGCGTCCGCCGAAGCGGCCGGTACGATTGTCTTCGTCTATGATCTCGCGGATGAAATCGCGCGAACGGGGTTCGCCGGCCCCTGTGTCGCGGGACCGGGCCGCCGCGCCGTCAACGGACTTATCAGGCTGATCCGGCTTGGGTTTGCCCATACTTCTGCACCTGGTCGCCGAGCGGTCCGGCACCGCGCGACGCCCCCGCTCGGGCGCGCTCGGAGCTCGACGGGCCGTTATGATAGCCGGCAACGCCTACGGGACAATCGGCGGTCCGGTCAGGTGCGGCGGACTCGCGACGGAGGCCGGTCACGCACGCAGGTGGCCCATGAGCGACCTTTCTCCAGCCGAGCGCGGCGAGCGCGCGCTGATTCGCCGGTTGCAAAAGTTGCTTGCCCTGCCGGCGGGGGCCACGGCGGCGACGTCCGCGGCCGCCGGTGTGCCGTTTGGCGATGACATGGCCGTTCTGCCGACCGGTCCGACGCCGTGGTTGTGGACCGTGGACATGCTCATGGACGGCGTGGATTTCGACTCCGCCGTGCACGATTGGCCCGCGATCGGTCGCAAGGCGATGGCGGTCAACCTCAGCGACTGCGCGGCGATGGCGGCGGTACCGGTGGCGGCGTTGTGTGCGGTGTCGCTCAGCAATCGGTTGTCGATGTCCGACGCGCTGGAGCTGGTGCGCGGCGCGCACGAATTCGGCTTGCGGTACGGTTGCCCGATCGTTGGCGGAGACACGAACAGTTGGGACCACCCGACCGTCGTGAGCATCTCGATTGCGGCCCGCCCGCTGCCCGACCGGCCACCGGTTCAGCGGGATGGCGCCCGTCCCGGCGACACCCTGTGGGTTACCGGGCCGCTCGGTGGTTCGATCCTCGGTCGGCATTTGACGTTCGAGCCGCGACTGGAACTGTCCTGGCAAATCAGTCGGCAGGTGCAGCCCCACGCTATGATCGACATCAGCGACGGGCTGGCGCTGGACCTGAGCCGTGTGCTGGAAGCGTCTCGCTGCGGGGCGGTGCTGTGGGCTGCGGCGCTGGAGGCGATCATTCACCCGGACGCCCGCCGGCTGTCGGCCACCGACGGTTGTCCGGCGCGCGATCATGCGTTGTATGACGGGGAGGACTTCGAGTTGCTGGTGGTGGTTCCGGCGGGAGTGTCCGAGGTCGCGTGTCGGAATCTGGGGCTGCACCCGCTGGGGCAGATTACCGACGAGCGCGGACTATGCCTCGCGGACGGTGAAGCTCGGACGCCAATTCCGGTGCATGGCTGGGAGCACTTCCGGTGAATGGCGGCGTGGAACGGCTACTGCGGGGGGTCGAAGAAACCATCGCATTGGGCCGTGCGCTGGGTAGGCTGCTGCGCGCGGGCGACTTTCTGGCCCTGAGCGGTCCGCTGGGAGCAGGTAAGACGCAGTTGATCAAGGGCGTCGCGGCCGGCCTGGAGGTGCCTGATGAGGAACCGGTGGTCAGCCCCACGTTCGTGTTGATCCGCGAGTACGTGGGAAGGCTGAAGCTGTATCACGTGGACGCCTATCGGCTCCGCAGCACAGACGAACTGCTGGCCCTGGGGTTGGAAGAGATGATGAGCGAGCCGCGGGCGGCGGTTGCGGTGGAGTGGGCTGACCGGGTGGCGGACGCCGTGCCCGGGCATGCCTGTCGGATCGAGCTGGCACACCAGGACCCGGAGTCGCGTCGGGTTTGCGTCCACTGGTCGGATGCCGACCGGCTGAAGGAGTTGTGGCACGGTGCGGGTGTCACGTGAGCTGAGGCGGTGTGTGCGTGCGACGAGGCGGAAAACTCGACCGATTCCGATACGGCCGATACACTCTGGGTGTGGCGGTCAGATCGTTGCCGGCGGCCCGCAAACGACCCGTCTAAGCCCGCTTGAGCGAGGGAGTACGAGGAGATGAAGGTCGTGATTCTGTGCGGCGGGCTGGGGACGCGGATGCGGGAGGAGACCGAATTCCGCCCGAAGCCGCTCGTCGAGATCGGCCAGCGCCCGATCCTGTGGCACATCATGAAAATCTACGCCCATTACGGGTACCGCGATTTCGTGCTGTGCCTCGGCTACCGGGGGAACATGATCAAGGAATACTTCCTGAACTACGAAGCGATGAACAACGACTTCACGATCCGCCTCGGGGCGCAGAAGCAGTTCCAATACCATGGCGCACACGAGGAACAGGACTTCTGCGTCACCCTCGCCGACACCGGCGCCGAAACGATGACCGGCGGCCGCATCCGCCGCGTGGCACGCTACCTCGACGGAGACACGTTCATGGTGACGTATGGCGACGGGCTGGCGGATTTGAACGTGGCTCGCCTGGTCGAGTTTCACCGTCAGCACGGCAAGCTCGCCACGCTGACCGCAGTTCGCGGGCAGTCGCGCTTCGGGATCGTGTCGCTCAGCGATACCGGCCAGGTCCTCCGCTTTCAGGAGAAGCCGACGCTCGAGGAGTGGGTGCACGTGGGCTTCTTCGTCTTCCAGCGCCAGGTGCTGGAGTATCTGACTGGCGATGAGTGCGTGCTCGAGCGTCAGCCGCTCGAGCGGTTGGCCCGCGAGGGGCAGTTGATGGCCTATCGCCACCCGGGCTTCTTCTACGCGATGGACACTTATCGGGAATACAAGGCGCTGAACGCCATGTGGGACGCGGGTCAGGCGCCGTGGAAAATCTGGTCATGAGCGTCCCGTTCGCCGACGCCTTTCGCGACCGGCGCGTCTTCGTGACCGGTCATACCGGGTTCAAGGGTTCGTGGTTGGTACTGTGGTTGCACGCGCTGGGAGCGCGCGTGTACGGGTACGCGCTGCCGCCCCCGACCCGTCCCAGCCTGTTCGAAGCGGCTCGCATTCGCCGCCTGCTTGCGCGACATACCGTTGGCGATGTGCGCGATTTCGACCGACTTCGCCGCGCCTTGCACACGGCCCGACCGCATTATGTTTTTCATCTGGCCGCGCAGGCGATCGTCGGTGTCGGCTATCGGCGACCGCGGGAAACCTTCGAAACCAATGTATTGGGCGCCGTGAATCTCCTGGAGGCGCTGCGTACGGTGCGGCCCCGCCCGGACGGTCGTTGTGCCGTCATCGTCGTCACGAGTGACAAGTGTTACGACGCGGGCTCGACGTCCCGGAATGCGCGAGGCACCCGCGCCGGCTTCCGCGAAACGGATCCACTCGGTGGCGACGAACCGTACAGTGCCAGCAAGGCCGCCGCGGAACTCGTCGTCCGCGCCTACCGCCGCTGCTACTTTCCGCGACAACAGTTGGGTCGTCACGGCGTGGTTTTGGCGACGGTGCGGGCGGGGAACGTAATCGGGGGTGGAGATTGGGCTGCGGGACGCATCATTCCGGACATTGTGCGCAGTCTCGCCGCCGGCCGGCCGGTGCCGGTCCGCCAGCCGACGTTTTGTCGCCCTTGGCAGCACGTTCTGGAGCCGCTGGGCGGGTATTTCCAGTTGGCCGCCCGCTTGAGGGCGCACCCGCCACCCGCCCGCGACGCCGCACTGTGGGAGGCGTGGAATTTCGGTCCCGCGCCCGGCCGCGACGTGCCGGTCAGTGAACTCGTTCGTCGATTCCTGGCCGCCTACGGACGGGGAACCTGGCGGCGTGTCCGTAGCGGGATCGCTGTCGTTCCCGAGACGCCGCGGTTGTATTTGTCCAGCGCCAAGGCCAGACGCCTGCTCGGCTGGCGCCCGCGCTGGACCCTGGACGAAGCGATTCGCCGGACGGCGTCCTGGTATCGTACCTTCTACGACGAGCCGGGTGCCGACTTGCCGGCCGTTTGTCGAGAGGACATCGCGGCCTGGGAAGCCGCGGGGTGAGCTCAGCCATGTCCCGTGGCGTTCAGAAACGGACTGCCTGCCGCGTCTGTGGCGCCCGCGATGTGCGGCGTTTTCTGCATCTGCCGGATATGCCGCTGACGGATGAGTTTGTCACCGCCGACGGGCGCGGCTCGGAATTCGTCGCCGATCTGGATGTGTTTTTCTGTGCTGCCTGCGCTACGGTCCAGACGTTGCACGATGTCGAAGCGGGCGACTACTACCGCGCGTATCGCTACACCGTTTCGCGGTCCACGCTGGCCCAGCAGTTCATGCAGGAACTGGCCGAAGCGACCTGCCAGCGTTTCGGGCTTCAACCCGGGGATCGGGTGCTGGAGATCGGTTCCGGCGACGGCTACCAGCTCGCGTGCTTTCAACGGCGGGGAGCGCGCGTTCTCGGGTTCGAGCCGTCTGCGGTGCTCGTCGCAGCTTCGCGGACGTGTGGTGTTGACGCCCTGCCGTACCTCTTCACCCCGGAAACCGCCGCGCGCGTGCCGCCCGAGTTCCGCCCGGTGCAGGCCGTACTGCTGACCTACACGTTCGACCATTTGCGCGATCCGGTGGACTGTCTACGCGCTATTCGTAGTCTGCTGGACCCGGCGCGCGGCGTTCTGGTCATCGAGGTGCACGACCTGGCGCAGATCGTTGCCCGTTGTGAGTTCTGCCTGTTCGAGCACGAACACACGGTTTACCTGCACGCGGGCTCAATGCGCCGCCTGCTGCGTGGCGCCGGGTTCGAAGTGGTGACGACCGAGCTGCTGCCTGCGTCACGACGACGGGCGAACTCGCTGCTGGTGGCAGCGGTCCCGGTTGCCCGGTCGCAGCACAGCAGCGCAGCAAACGTGTCAGATCACAACGCACGTGCCGACCGGCCGGTCGTCCCCGCGCCGGACGGCGGCGTCGAGCCGTTGGACGACGGGACGACATACGCGAAGCTGGCCGAGCAGATTGAGCGAGCTGCGACGCACCTGCGCGACACGGTCCGCCAGTGGCGTCGGGCGGGTCGACGGGTGGCCGGGTACGGCGCGGGCGGCCGCGGCGTGATGACGTTGGCCGTGGCGCACCTCACGAGCGACGATCTGGACTTCGTGTGTGATGCCAATCCGGCGTTGCACGGGCTCTACACCCCTGTCAGCCACATCCCGATCGTCCCGCCCACGCGACTGCTGACCGAGGACGTCGACGACGTGATCGTGTTCTCTTACGGGTATCTCGACGAGATCCGCTCCGCGTACGCCCCATTGGTGCAACGCGGCGGACGGTTTATTTCCCTGTTGGACCTGCTGACATGCGCGCCTTCGTGACCGGCGCTACGGGGTTCATCGGCTCGCACCTCGTCGAGCGTCTGCTTCGCGCGGACGTAGCCGTCGCGGTTCTTCTGCGACCGAACAGCAACGCCTGGCGGATCGCCGCGCTGCTGCCACGCGTGACCGTCATCCCTGGCGACCTGCACGCCCTGGCCGCGCTTGAGCCCCCCCTGCGAGAGTTCGCCCCGGACACGCTGTTCCATCTTGCGTGGGAAGGCGTGGCCGGCCGCGAGCGCAACAGCCCGGATCAGATCGAGGCCAACCTGATGCCGACCGTGGCGCTCGTGCGGTTGGCTGGGCGCGTCGGTTGCCGAACGTGGGTTGGCCTGGGTTCGCAGGCAGAGTACGGTCCGCAACCCGCCATGATTCACGAAGACACGCCGCCGCGGCCGACAACGCTCTATGGCGTCACGAAGCTGTGCGCCGGGCTGCTGGCCGGGCGGCTCGCCGCGGATGCCGGCCTGCGTTTCGCGTGGCTGCGGGTGTTCTCCGTGTACGGTCCGAAGGACAACCCGGGTTGGCTCCTGCCCGACCTGATCCGTGCCCTTTTGCGCGGCGAGCGCTTCGCGCTGACTGCGTGCGAGCAGCGTTGGGATTATCTCTACGTGACGGACGCGGCCGAGGCGATTTATCGCGTCGGGGCTACACCCAACGCGGCGGGCATCTTCAATCTGGGGTCTGGCCAGACCCAGCCGCTGCGGACGATCGTCGAGCGGGTTCGCGATTTGATCGATCCGCGTTTGCCGCTCGGCTTCGGGGAACTTCCCTACCGACCCGACCAGGTGATGCACCTGCACGCGGACATTACGCGTCTGACTCGCGCGACGGGCTGGCGCCCGGCTGTTTCGCTGGACGACGGCCTGCGGCAGACCATCGCCTGGGCCCGGGGTGTGCGCGCTAATCCCAGCACGTCGGTCCGCCCCGACGTTGCGCAAGGACGCTGAACTGCCGGGACCGCCGAATGGCTCAGGCGCGGTTACACTATGACCTCCGGCGTTTGGCACGCCGCCAGGACACAAGATGATCGCCTATAGCATTCCCTCATCGACCGAACTGGCCCGCCGCATACGGTGTCACGCGCTGCGGATGGCCCACCACGCGCGGGCCTCACACATCGGCTCGTGCCTGAGCTGCGCGGACGTGCTGGCCGTACTGTATCATGAAGTCCTGCGCGTCGATCCGGGCCGCCCCGATTGGCCAGATCGGGACCGGTTCATCCTGAGCAAGGGACACGCGGCCGCCGCGCTCTACGCCGTTCTTGCCGAGCGCGGCTTCTTTCCCGTCAGCCGCCTGAGCACGTTCGGCGATGACGGTACGCAGTTGGCAACGCACGTGGCGCGGCACGGCGTGCCGGGGGTAGACTTTGCCACGGGCTCACTAGGCCACGGGCTGTCCGTCGGCGCGGGGATGGCATTGGCCGGCCAGCGGGACGGTCGTCCTACCCGCGTCTTTGTCCTGCTCAGCGATGGGGAGTGCGACGAAGGCTCGACGTGGGAGGCGGCGCTCTTTGCCGCCCACCACGGTTTGGACAACCTTGTGGCGATTGTCGATTACAACAAGATACAAAGCTTCGGGCGGGTCAGCGAGGTGCTCGGACTTGAGCCGTTGGCCGACAAGTGGCAGTCCTTCGGTTGGGCCGTCCGTGAACTGGACGGCCACGAACACACGCACATATCCGGCGCCCTGCGAGCGGTGCCCTTCACGCCGGGACGCCCGTCGGTGTTGGTGGCTCACACCATCAAGGGCAAGGGGGTCAGCTTCATGGAAGACCAGCTCTTGTGGCATTACCGTTCGCCGGATGACGCCCAGCTCGCGGCGGCCCTGTCGGAACTGGGGGAGTCGACGTGAGAACAGCCTTTGTGCAAACGCTGTGCGAACTGGCTGCCGCTGACGAACGCGTCTGGCTGCTGACCGGCGACCTCGGTTTCTCCGTGCTCGAGATTTTTCGCGACCGCTTTCCGCAGCGCTTCGTCAACGTCGGCGTGGCGGAGCAAAACCTCATCGGTGTCGCCGCTGGTCTGGCCAGTTCCGGCAAGCTCGTTTTTGTATACTCCATCGCCAACTTCCCAACCCTGCGCTGTCTTGAGCAGATCCGCAACGACGTTTGCTATAACGAGCTGCCCGTGAAAATCGTGGCGGTCGGTGGCGGTTTTGCCTATGGTCCGCAGGGGTACACCCACCACGGCCTGGAGGATCTTGCCATTTTGCGTACCCTGCCGAACATGACCGTCCTCGCCCCCGGGGATCCCGTCGAAGCCGAGCTCGCCACACGGGCGGTCATGCCCCTGTCCGGCCCTTGCTACCTGCGACTGGGCAAGGCCCGCGAACCCGTCGTACACGCGGTTCGACCGCCGTTTACGATCGGCCGCGCGATCCTGCTGCGTGACGGGCCCGACGTCACACTGATCAGCACGGGGGCGGTGCTGGGATACGTCCTCCGGACCGCCGAAACACTGGCTGAGCAGTACGGCATCAACGCACGGGTGCTGAGCATGCATACCTTGAAGCCACTTGACGAGGAAGCTGTCCAGCGGGCCGCCACCGAGACCGGCGCTGTAGTCACGGTCGAAGAGCATTCCGTAATCGGCGGCCTCGGATCGGCCGTCGCGGACGTGCTGGCCGCAAGAGCAACGTCAGTACGGTTTGCCAAGTACGGCGTGCCGGACCGCCTGTGGCATCAGACCGGTAGCCCGGAATATCTGCGCGGGCTGTGCGGCGACCTGGTTGCCGTGGTGCGCGAGTTGCTGGCGAAAAACGATCGGTAGGGGAAGGCTGCTTTCTCAGGTTACCTGGCGATTATTCGCTCGCGCTCTGTTGGCCGCATTGGTCCCTCCGTGGCCAGCGGACAGCGAGCCGGTGACGGAGCCGTCGGATCCGAATCCCGCCCGCAAGTGCGGGGTGCGGGTTGTGCGCATGCGGCTCCGCCCCCACCGCGTGCGAGGGGACAATCGCTGTGATCCAGTGGCATGCCGCCCCGGCGCCGTCCAGCCGAAGTTCCGGCGTGGTAACGGCCGGGCCCCACGTAGGTTACCGGCAATTGCCGTTGACGCGCCCCCCCCCGCGTATGCTACGCTAGCGGGTGCGTTCGGGGCGCTTGACACGCGACGTGGGCCGCGCGGTCGCCCGGACGCGGGCAAGTAGATTGACTGGGGGTTGGCGGGCTTCGCGCCCGGGTTTCCTGCCGGGCGCGGCAGGAGCACATCCATGACACGGGGCGATCTTACCAGGTACGTGGCGGCTGCGGTTCTGCTGGTGGCGGCGTTTGTCTCGGTGGCCGTCGTCGTGCGGCGGCACGCAGTTGTGGACGGGCCTGTGTTGGAGCAAGCCGACGAGGCGACCAATCAGCCAGCCGCCTTTGAGCACCGGCCGCGTGGGCTGGCGCTCGGACGCGATGCCACCCAGGAAAGCGCGCTGGCAAGTGTCGCAGATGCCGAATCCAGTAAGGCGACGAACGAGGCTGCCGGGCCGCATCCCGGTCGGCGTTCGCTGTGGCAGTGTCTGACGGGTGTGTCCATGCCAATTGAGGGCGGCCCGCCCGATCAGGGGCAGGTTCGTGGGTCGGAGCTTGGCATGGCGCCGCCGCCCCAGCCCGCGGACGGGCAGGCCGCCGAACCGGTGGACAGTGAGCCCGCGCCCGCGGCGGAGAGCAGTTCGTCAGACGTGCCGACGGAGGACCTTAGCGACACGGCGGGCACGGCTCCGACGCCAGTGCAGCGGGTGGTGTTCCGCTTCTATGAGCTGTCGAATCAGTGGGTTTTTACCCGGGATGTGCCGCCGGAGGCGTGGGGGCGGATTCGCGATGAGCTTCTGGACGCCATCGAGCGCCATCCCGACGATAAGGGTGTTCCAGATGCGATCTATGCGCTGTCACAGATGGTGTCCGACAAGAAGTACCCGGACATGAAGCGTTGTCTGCTGGAAAGCTGCATATTCCACCCGCGGGCGGATCCGACGTTGCAGATAATGGTGCTTCCGGAACTGATACCTTATTGCGATCCGCTGCGCCAATTCTGCCTCTGGAGCTGGCGAAACGAACTGATACTGGGATTGCCCAATGAGCCCATGGGCGAGGGGCGGCCGAACCTGCGCGATGGCTGGATGCCGGAGTACTACGAGGGGCTCAAGTGGAAGGGCATGTTGGCAGGGGTGCTCCTGGAGCGAGGGATTTCTCTGGACAGTCCGGAGCTGCCGGAGCGCGACCGCGGCAAGAAACCATCGGATCACCTTCGGGAGTTGCTTGCTCTCATGCCGCAGATCCGTGCTGCGCCTCCGCCGGGGGTGAATTGCGATGAGCTGGAGGCGGAAACGCTTTCCGTTTTGGGATCTCTGCTGATGAGCGAGGCGGCACTCCAACACACAACAATTATCTATCCACCTGACGGCGGACCGGCGCGGCACATTGTGCACGGCGACTTGCCGCCGAACGAAGAGGCTGCGGAGGTGTTTCGGGAGCTGCGGATGAGATTTCCCGAGCAGGCGCGGAGGCTGGGCGCCGCGTTCGACGAGGCCCTCGCGCGCGACCCGAGTGGGGGGCTGGTATATCTGCGCACGCTCGAGGAGTGTGAAAAAACGATCGGATCGACGCTTCTTTCTTACAGGATCGGGCAAGAGTACCTGCGGCTTGGACAGGGTCGACCGTTCATCGAGCGTTGGGAGAAGGCCATTCTGGCCGGCACCGTGGAGCTGTCGAACGAGCCTGTCGCGCAGCCGTTGCGTTCGGACCGGTCGTCTAAGCAACCCGAATACCGTGCAAACGACTTCCTGGAACTGGCGCGGGCCTATACGAAGGCCGATGTCGAAGACTGGGAGAAAGCGATCGGGCACTATGAGCGTGCGTTCAGCCTCATGTCGTCTAATGAGCGCGGCCGGCCTCAAGCATTCCGCGAGATAATCTGGGCCTACCAGCGCGTGGGCGACTACGAGAAGGCGCTGCACTACGCGGAACAACTCGTGGCGGAACACCCAGAGGGCAGTGGCTGGGTGCCTTCGGACGTGGAACTCTTGGAGGAACTGCGCGCCACCGTGCAAAGTGCGCGTCAGAATGAAGGTGAGGATGCGGAAAAAGGAGGTAACGACCAATGACAGCAGCTATTGCACAGGCAGTCGTCGGAACGCTCGTACTGTTAATGCCGCCACCGCCTTTTGATGGGGGTCCGTACCTACCACCAAGGCATGGGCAGGTCCCGTCTGAACCGCCGGACCTCGTAAGCGGGGACTGTGCCTGCGCCCAGCCTACACCACCGCCGGGACCGCCGGGGGAAGTGCCGAGGCTGTATCGGTGCGTCTGGACGACGGTGGGGCCGGCCAGGTTGGTGGCTCAGGAGGACGAGCAAGGTCAGCCGCACAATCTCGGTATTTGCGAGTTTTGTGAGTGCTTTGGTTCTAAGACCTGCGAGTATAGCGACAGCGAAACCGTTGAAGAAACGGTATCTGCGTCGGGCGGATTTTCGGCCGGCCTGCAAGCCCAGATCAACATGGCAGGTCTCAGAGCCTTGGGTCTTGGGATCGCGCCCACCGTCGAGTTTCGAACTGGGGTTGAGCTCACCATAAGCAGGACTAGCACTGTTTCTCTGCGTTGCACCGTCACTGCTGCCCCTTGCCGCATTGTCGCGACCACGTACTACCTACATCAAAAACGGGCGCGCGCCGAGGTGCCGCTGGGGCACAAGTGGGTTTCCAGCGAGTACCGCAACGGTCGCTGGAGCCAATGGCAACATGCGGGTACCTGCGAAGGGGAAATGGGCGTCGCTACTGTAACCGGATCCGCGGGCTGGCTTAGCGGGTGTAAGAGTCAAGGCAGCCAGTGCCCCAACTGCGACTGTCCGCCGGGAACCAGAAGACCTGGCCCCGACGCCTGGTGAGGTGGCGAGCGCGCCCGGGACAGGCCTGAAGTAACAGGCGGCGGACCCGTGCCGGCGTCGTGTGGCGCGGAGCACGCGGCGCCGGCTGCCGACGGAGAGAGCAGCTCCTGATAAGGAGGACGACCGCATAAGTCGGGGCGCAGTCAAGAGTGTGCGACGGGCGCTAGGTGAGCTGCGCAAGACCCCGACGCGCGGCAGGGGTGTGCCTTTGGGCCCGCGCTTACGCGGCAAGCCCTTGTCCCGGCATGCGGCAGTCGTGGGTGGCCGGGCACTGGCCTGTGGGCCGTGAGCGAGTGTCGCGGTGTGCGTGCTTTTCGCACGTGGAGTCTCCACGGGAGCAGTGACCTACTGGATGGCCGGCGTGCCAGATTGTTAGAAAAGGCATCGTTTCCTGTGAGAATGCTCACGGCCTTTCGCCAGGAGATGCACCCGGTGCCCGCAATCGTGACGCGCGCTGATCGGCTGCTCGCAGCGCGTCGCTGCGGACACGCCCTGTGCGGGGTCGAACGGACCGTGACGGAGCACGCCACGGGTAAGCGCCAGGGCCAGCGGACAATGAGCTCTTGACGGCGCTCTCTGATATTGTTATGCAGCCGGTAGAGACGTGCACCAGGTATTCCCAGACGGGAGGCGAGGGACAATGACTGGCGCCATAGCGCCAATTGTCACACGGATGCTGCTTTCTGTTGCTTTTTCTCCGCCGTTGAACGCGGTCGTTCTGCTGCCCCGGCCGGCAGGCACACAGGTGCCAGGGAGGTTGCTTCCTGCCGAACCGGCCGACGTGGTGGCAGGAGATTGCGGGTGCGCCCCTGCGCCCCTGCCGCTGGAGCCGGGGACGCCGGTGGAACTGCGTTGCGTGTGGATGCTGTTGCCCGGGCCGGTTGAGACCGTCCGGGAGGAAAGCATTCGGCAGTCACACGTGTCTGCTACGCTTGCCAATTGTCTGGTTCCTGAGATGGATAGCCAGGAAGTGAAGTACACCATCCCGACTCTGGAGAAGGTTACCGTATCGTGTTCTTTCTCGCAGGAGCTGCAACGGGAAGTCAATGATGCAGCGCTTGACGCACTCAAGGCACGCGCTTTGGCCCCCTCAGAGTTCAGAGACGGTAAGACATCTTCATTCACTTCGAGGGGAACGTGTAGCGTGGGTTGCAAATCCAATATGCCGCCCTGCACGAGCTTCGTGCTGGATTCGTATTTAATTGTGGATACAAAGGTCGTGCGGCTGCCCATGGGCCACAAATGGGTCGTTTCGTGGTACCGGAACGGCGCGTGGACTCCCTGGCAAACGCACAGCGCGTGCGAGGGACAAATGGGTAGCGTCACGGCTACCAGCGTAATAACCAGGCTCAGCGGCTGCGAGTTTAAGGACGGGCCGCCATGTGAGGACTGCGATACTTCGCCCGCGGTGCCTCAGACCCAGCCCGCGCCGAAATGAGCGGACCGGCCCCCGCGCAGGGCAGCGTTTAGGCGAGCCGCAGCCGGCTGCTGCGGGCCACGAGCGTGGGCCCGGGGCAGAAAAGGTGGACGAACTTCGATCGGGCCATCACGCCAACGGCTTCGCTAAGCAATCCGCCGGACGCTGACCCACCCGAACCCCCGTCGCCAGGCGGGAGCGTGCGATGACCACTATCCGAACCCCCGATGCAAGTCGGGGGCAGCTTGCGGCTCCGGTCGGCCAATGGCCCCCGCACTGGCGTGTGGGGTTCGGATGAGCGCGACCGCGCACCGGTGTGGTTCAGTCCCTTGCGCGAGGGAGGGGTATACTCGCCCGGTCGTTTTGCGGGCTGGTCAGGGGTCGTCAGGCGGCCCGAACGACCGGCGGCCGCACGCGGTCCTTGCAGGCGGAGCTGAAGGGGGGTATACTCCAGGGCTCTGTTTAATTTAGAGGCTGAGCGACATGGCCAGAAAGAGCCAGAAGCCCCACAAGGGATTGCGAAAACGCGTCAAGGTCAGTGCCACCGGCAAGGTGCGCTACAAGAAGCCCTTCGCCGGCCACCTGATGAGCACCAAGTCCGGACGGCGGCGACAACGTCTGCGGCGTCCAGGCATGCTGACCGGGAAGATCGCTCAGAACGTCCGCCGCGCGCTGTGCGTCGGCTGACGACCTTGACCAGGAGAGCCGCCCATGCCACGTGTCAGACCCGGCCACAAGACCCGTCAACGTCACAAGCGCGTGCTGAAGGCCACGAAGGGCTATCGGGCGACGCGCAGCACGCTGTTTCGGCCCGCCAAGCAGGCCCTGATCAAGTCAGGCCAGTATGCCTTCCGCGATCGTCGTGCCCGCAAGCGCGACTTCCGCTCGCTGTGGGTCATTCGCATCAGTGCGGCGTGTGACGCGCGCGGCATCTCATATAGCCGGTTCATGAACGGGCTTAAGAAGGCGAGCGTATTTCTGAACCGGAAGATGCTCAGCGAGATCGCGATCGCCGATCCGTCGGCCTTCGACCGACTGGTGGAGCTGGCCAAGAAGCACGTTTCTTCGGCGGCATGATGGGCAGCGGGGGCCCGGGCGTCAGTGCGTATTGCAGCGGCCGGCGTGCAGCCGGCCGTTATACTATCGGCGGCCGGACGCAAGCGGCGCGGACGGGGGGTCGGTAGCCGGCGGACGATGCGACAGGATCCGATCGAGCGCATTCCGACGACCGACGGCGGGTGGGTAGCCGTCAAACGCAAGCACGCTCCGGGCGGTACGCCGGTGGTGTTTCTCCACGGCCTGGCGGTCAATGCGGATCTGTGGGACCTGCCCGAGATTCGCGGGCCGGACTACCACTATCGAAGCCTGGCGTCGCTTCTGCACGCGCGGGGGTACGACATATGGCTGGTGAATCTGCGCGGCCACGGCGCGCCGCACATGTACAGCGCACCGCCGCCGGGGCAGATCGACTGGTGCGTGGATCACTTCATTCTTTATGACCTCCCGGCGGTGCTGGAACGGGTGCTGTGCGTTTCCGATCGGCGGCCTTTCCTCGTCGGCGCCAGCATGGGCGCGATGACGCTGGCGGGCTACCTCCAGGGCGCACGGCTGCTGCGCGGCGAGGGTCCAGCGCGAATCGTCGCCGACGAGGAGCTGGCGCGTCGCAGGCAGGTCGCCTTGGCGGGCTGTGTATTCGCCGAGTTTCCGGCGTTGCTGCGCTGGCCGCACTCGCTGTATGACGAGGGCGGCAACCTGAACTGGCGCATTCTGCTGCGGGACTGGTGGCGGAATGACGGGGACGTGAATTTCCCGTTCGAAATGCTGTCCCGGTGGCGTTGGCTTCAGATCCTGCTGGCGGCCTGGGGACAGGTGCCGGTCCACTGGGTGAAGGGCAATCCCAGCGCCGACCCGTGGTATCGGCGGCTGCCGGGCCCCCTGGCCGACCGTGCCGCCCGACTGGAACGCAGCGTGGTGCAGGCCATGCTGCGCGTGTCGGGAACGTTCACCGGCGCCACGCACCACCGTGCAGAGGTCCTACTGCATGGGCGCCGCTATGTCCTCGACCATATGAAGGCGGGCGTGTTGCGGCAGATGACAAAGTGCGTTCGACGGGGCGCTTTTGTCAGTCTCTTGGGCGCCGGCGAGCACGTGTACTCGGAGTACTACCATCTCGTCGAGGTGCCCACGCTGGTCGTGCAGGGTGCGCGCGACCGGATTGCGAACGCAGAAGTCGCGCGGCGAGCGTTTTTCGACCGCATCCGAGCCCCGGACAAGCAGTTTATCCTTGATCCGGATATCGCCCACGGGGAGATCGAAGCAGCGCCCGTCGCGTGCGAACGGATCTATCCGCGAATCATCGCCTGGCTTGAAGCGCACGATGTGCCGGCGAGGTCGCCGATTGCTGCAAGCGGCGTACGCGAGCCGGTCCTACACGCGGCCCGGAGCGCGGCGGTGCCGGGCTGTCCTGTCGGCTCGGAGGGTTGGCCACTGGGCGCAGTGTCCGGCGGGGCCGGCTGATTGCTGGCGTCTGGCAGGTGGAGCGCGGGGACAGGTAGAATTGCGCGCACGGCGGACGGTCCCCGAGGGCGGTCTTATGCCGGGGAGGTACGCATGACGGCACCCGCAGAACAGCAGGTCGCTCAGTTCCGCGAAGCATTTGTCAGGCTGCGCGACGAAGTGGGCAAGATGATTGTCGGTCATCGGGATGTGGTCGAGGGGGTCCTGGTATGCCTGTTTGCGGGGGGTCACACGCTGCTGGAAGGCGTCCCCGGGCTGGGCAAGACGTTGCTGATCCGCACGCTTGCGCAGGCCTTGAGCCTGGATTTTTCGCGTATCCAGTTCACGCCCGACCTGATGCCGGCCGACATCATCGGAACCAACATCATCACGGAAGACCCTGCCACGGGCCGGCGACATTTCGAGTTCCAGCGCGGGCCGCTCTTCGCGCAGATGATCCTTGCCGACGAGATCAACCGCGCCACGCCCAAAACGCAGTCCGCCTTGCTGGAGGCGATGCAGGAGCACACGGTCACCTCCGGCGGCGTGAAGTACCAGCTTCGCGAGCCGTTCTTCGTCATGGCTACCCAGAATCCCATCGAGCAGGAGGGTACGTATCCGCTGCCCGAAGCGCAGCTTGACCGTTTCTTCTTCAAACTCCTGGTCGGCTATTCCGACCGCGAGGAGCTCAAGACCATTCTCGATCGCACGACGGCCGGGTACCGTCCCGACGTCCGGCCGGTTATGACGGGCGAGGAGATCATCGCCGGCCAGGAACTGGTTCGCCGGATCATCGTGGCCCCGCATGTGCAGGATTACGCCATCCGGCTGGTCTTGGCCACGCATCCGAACGGTGCGTTCGCGCCGCCGNTTGTCAACAAGTACGTGCGCTGGGGATCCAGNCCGCGCGGGGCGCAAGCGCTGACGCTCGCGGCGAAGGTGTATGCCATGCTCGACGGCCGGTGCCACGTGAGCTTTGAGGATGTGCAGAAAGCGGTCCTGCCCGCCCTGCGCCATCGGCTGCTGTTGAATTTCGAAGGCGAGGCGGAAGGGCTCAGCACCGACTTCATTCTGAACGAGATCCTGGGGACCCTGCCGACCGCGGCTGACAAGGCTGCCTGAAATGAGCACGAGAAATGGCGGCCTGTGTGATGCGGCCGCCAGTTACTTCGTGCCCGGTCGCCCGTACATTCTGCGCTCGAATAGCTCTTTGTCCGTCGTGACAACAAGTTCGACTTTGGGGCAGGTCGGATCGGTGGTCGTGTACTCGATGACGAAACCCTCAGGCGGTGTTTCCGCACCGGACGGCAGCGAAACTTGCGATTGCACAACAGCCCGGACCGGGGGGTTGAGTTTGGTCCGCATCCAGGCTTCCGGCGGCTGGGTGGGGCCGACAGTCACCTTGACGCGCGGGTCCTTGCAGGTCCCGCCCGTCACGCGGAATTCGTTCGGATCGTCCGGGCCGTAGTACTGGAGGCTGATCACCCGCTGCACGGGGCTGGCATCCGTCTTGAGCAGGTAAATGGCCGGCGGCACGAGCTCGACGTGAGACAACATCTCGATGCGCGCCGGAACCGCAATCTCTCCCTCACGCGACAGGCCGGTCACGAAGGTCAGTTCCCCACGAACCTTGCCCGGCTCCAGCGCGCGGTTGGTCCGGCCGATGACTTCGTACTCCACGCCGGGCGTAATTTCGCGGATTTCGATGTCCAGTTCACGGATGCTGCTGGACTTGAGCTGGAGGCGCATTGGTTCGGACATCTGGTTCTTCAGCACCAGTCGGCCACTCTGGCCAGGCTGGCGATCCAGTGCACGGACGACCAGCCCGCCGAGCGGCTCCCGCAAGACCGCCCGCTTTACGAAGCCGCGAATGTGGAAATGGGCTTCCCCGGGCTTCGGGGCGGGGTCACGGTTGCCCAGTTCGCTGCCGACCCGCGGATCGTTCGTCAGCAGAATGACCTTGGACGTGACTTCGCCCTGCTTGCCGTGGGTATCGAAGTGTACTTTGACGCTCGTGGACTCACCCGGCGGCACGTTCTTCCGCTCCGGCTGGGCCACGGTGCACCCACAGGTCGTCCGAACTTCGGTGATCACCAGCTCGGCGTCGCCCTCGTTGCGGACGACCAGCGTGGTTTGCGGCTGCTCTTCCTGCCACACTTGGCCGAAGTCCCAGGCCGGAGGTTGCAGGACCAGGCGTGGGGCCGCGGCGGCGGCGTGACCGACGGCCAGTGCCACCATGATGGACAGCCACAGGACATCGCGATCGGACCGATTCATGCGTGCTACTCTCCCGCACCGGCCGGCGGCTCGGCACCGGCCCGGCTGGCCTTCAGTATCGCGGGGCCCCAACGGCGATGCAACGGCTACTGGCCGCCAAACCCCGTGTCTTTCATCTGCCGAATCACGTTGATTACGGCCGGCCCGCCCAGGACGACGAACATCGCGGGGAAAATGAAGAGGACGAGGGGGATCATCAGCTTGACGGCCGTTTTCTGAGCACGTTCTTCGGCCTGTTGCCGACGTTTGGTGCGCAGGGCCTCGGCCTGGTTACGCAGGGCCTTGGCGACGCTGGTGCCGAATTTTTCCGCCTGCGCAATGACCGACACGAGACTCTTGACCTCGTCCACCCCCGTCCGACGGGCCATGTTTTCCAGCGCCTCGCCGCGCGGCAGACCCATCTGTGCTTCCATCGTTGCGATGCGCAGTTCTTCGGACAGTTCCGGATGGACGGCAGCCATTTCGTCGCCCACACGTTTCAGGGCCGCGTCCAGAGCCAACCCAGACTCTACGGACACTACCAGCAGGTCGAGGGTGTCCGGAAGACCATAACGAATCTTGGTGCGGCGGGTGCTGGTGGCCAGGGAGAGCCACACGTCGGGCAACATCATACCGACACCGGCGCAAAACGCCGCCAGTCCCAGGATCATCGGGAGGCGCATGGTGCCGGTTATCCCGATCACGATGGCCACGACCAGGCCGAGCAGCGCCAACACGGACTTGCTGGCCAGAAAGAGAGTTTGCGCGCTGGCCTGTCGGTAGCCCGCGCTGGCCAATTTCATGCGCAGGTGGGTCTGCTCCTGATTCGTGGTGGGCATGACGAGCTTGGAGAGCACGGGCGTGGCCCGCCGCACCAGATCGTCGGCCGCCGATGCCCGCGCCTGTTTGCGGATCTCCGCCGCCTCGTCCAGACCGCGGCGGCCGGTCAGTCGGCGCTTGACGGCATCGCGCTCCTCGCGCGCCCGCGGCAGCAGGCTGTAGGCGATCAGCGCCCCCGCCACGACAATCAGGATACCGAGCGTGAGCAGGTTCGTTTCCATAGTGTCCGCTCGCACGGGGGCGGGCCGCACGACCCTACACCCGGATGTTGACGATCTTCTTGATCATGGCCCAACCCATGAGCTGCATCACGATCGCCCCGGTAAGCATCAGCTTCCCGAGCGGGTCGGTGATCAGTAGCTTGGCGTACTCGGCGTTCACCTTCAGCATGGCCAGAAACACCAGCGCCGGCAGAGCGAGCAGCACGTAGCCGGACAGACGCCCCTCGGCGGTTAACGCCTGCACCGTGCCGTACAGCTTGATTCGCTCGCGGATCACCGTGCCGATCTTGTCCAGAACCTCCGCCAGGTCGCCGCCCACCTGCCGCTGGATCAGAACGGCGGTAACGAAAAAGCGGACATCCAGCAGGTCGACCCGCTCGGCCATGTTTCGCAAGGCGTCCTCGATCTTCATACCCAGGTTCTGCTCATGGAACACCCGCCCGAATTCCGTGCCGGCCGGGTCCGGCAACTGCTTGGCCACGAGCTGCATACCGCTGGCCAGCGAATGCCCGGCGCGCAGCGATTGACTGAGCAGTTCGAAGACGTCGGGCAACTGCGTCACCAGACGTTTGAGTCGTTTATTCCGCCGATGGAACAGGTACAGAACCGGGAGCACAAACACGGCGGCGGTCGTGGCGAAGGTCGGCAAGGCCGGCACGCCGAGCACCAGCAATCCGGCCAGCAGGCAGGAGGAGACCGCCGTCAGGTTGACCAGTGTCTGGGCCGCCGACCAGGGCAGATTGGCCTGGTCCAGGGCGCGCTGTAACCGCGCGGTGAAGCTCCAGCGGGCAAACGCACGGGCCAGAAAGCCGACCGCTTCCCGACTTTGCCGCCGGAAGTTCGTGAAATCGAACGCGTCGTCCTTCTCCCGGTTGGAGCGTGCACCGCGCAGCCGGTCGATGACGCGTTTGCGGGTCCCGCCCCGCAGATCGACCGCCGCGTTGTACACGCCGTAGGCCAGGAGCGTGGATCCAACCAGCGGCAGGATGATGAACAGGAGACTGCCCAGCGTCCCCGAAGATTGCAGCGCCAAGAGCAGCGAAACCATGCTGGCACCCGTTACGCGTCGTCGACAACCAGGTCGCGGGCGACGAACCACTGTGGATCCACGACGGCCCCGGCCGCCTTGAGGCGCTCGAGGAAACTCGGCCGCACGCCGGTGGCGACGATCCGCCCGTACGCTTTGCCCTCCGCGTTCACGCCGTCCTGCTCGAACTTGAAGATGTCCTGCATGGTGACGACGTCCCCCTCCATGCCCTGCACCTCGGTGACGGCGACGATCTTGCGCGGCCCGCCGGTCAGCCGGGCCGCCTGCACGATGAGGTTTACGGCGGAGGCGAATTGCTGCCGGATGGCTCGGGCCGGCAGCTCGAAGCCCGCCATCATCACCATGGTTTCGACGCGTTGGACAGCGTCGCGCGTGCTGTTGGCGTGAATGGTGGTCATCGAGCCTTCGTGGCCCGTGTTCATGGCCTGGAGCATGTCCAGTGTTTCCCCGCCGCGGCACTCGCCCACCACGATGCGGTCCGGCCGCATCCGCAGCGCGTTGATCAGCAGGTCGCGGATCGTGATCCGCCCCTTGCCCTCGATGTTGGCCGGCCGCGTTTCCAGACGGACGACGTGCGGCTGGCGGAGCTGAAGTTCGGCCGCATCTTCGATGGTCACGATGCGTTCGTCGTCCGGGATGAAACTGGACAAGTTGTTCAGCAGCGTCGTCTTACCGGAGCCCGTACCGCCGGCGATCAGAATGTTGAGCCCGGCCTGGACGCAGGCCCGCAGGAACTCGACCATCTCCGGCGCGCAGGACTTGAAACGGATATAGTCCTCCCACGTGATCGGGTCGCGCCCGAAGCGTCGAATCGACACGCACGGGCCGTCGATCGCCAGCGGGGGGATGATGGCGTTCACGCGGCTGCCGTCCTTCAGCCGCGCGTCGACCATCGGGCAGACCTCGTCGCACCGGCGGCCCAGCGGCGAAACGATCTTGTCGATGACGTGCAAAAGATGGGCGTTGTCCTTGAACTTCACGTCCGTCAGACTCAGCCGCCCGTTCTTCTCCACGTACACCTGGCGCGGACCGTTGATGAGAATGTCCGAGATCTGCGGGTCGGCCAGCAGCGGCTCCAGCGGACCCAGCCCGAACGTCTCGTCGAGGATTTCGCGTGCCAGTCGCTGGCGCTCGCTGAAGTTCAGCAGCGTGTTGGATTCCTCGCACAGCGCCACCACGATCTGGTGCACCTGCGCGCGTATCTCCTCGGTCACGTTCTGCGCCAGCTTGGTCATGTCGAGCTGCTCGACCAGCTTGCGGTGAATCTCCGACTTGAGGTTCTGAAAGCGGGCGGCGCGATCCTCCGTCAGCGGATCGTTCCGCGGCCGCGCCGGCGCCGGCACGGCCGACCCGTTCGCCGGCTTCGGTGCCGTCAGACGCGTCGCCGCCTGATCGGAGGGTGCCGGCTCGGTAGCTGCCGGTTTCTCTGCCGGTGTCGGTGGCGGAGGGGGCGCTTCCGGCTCGGGTTTCGGATTCGCGGGTTTGCGCGTGAATAAGGCCATGCGACCGATCTCCCTGTGCGCCGCCGGCAGGTGCAGCGCCGCGCCGCCCGCTTGGGACGCGCAGACGGCGCGCAGGCCGCGACGTCACAACGGTCCGATTACCGTGTGACTCGGCCCCCGCGCGACCTGACCCACCGGCCATCTTGTGTCGCCACGGAGTTAATCGACCAAGTGCCGCGCCCCCCGCACTATGTGTCTTGCGCGAAGCGCCGCGCCCGAATGCACGTCCCGAAATGCGCGGCAAGACGGGTTGCCCCTGCGGGGCTGGCGCGCGGCTATGCCGAGTCTAAAGCCGTTTGGAGGCCCCCGGAAGCGGGATGGAGCGCGCGAACCGCCTTCGCAGTTGCTCAGGAACCGATCTGAAGCGCCGCCAGACCGCTGGGCACGTCGTCGACGAAGTCGAAGATGCGGTCCAGTCCGGTAACGAGGAAAACCCCCCAGACCCGCGTGTTGACGCCGGCGAGCTTCAACCGCCGCTGGTTTGTGATCGTCACCAGCTTGCGCAGCTTGAGCAGCTTGGCGATGTTGGAGGAGTTCAGATAGGTCACGCCCGCGAAGTTCAGAAGAACATCCTGGCGCGGATCACGCGTGCATTGGTCGATGATCGCCACCAGATCGTCGGTGAGCTGTGGATCGTCCGCGAGTTCGGCGAGCAGAATCGTATCCGACCACTGTTCGATCGACATGACGACCACCTTCTTGAGCCGCGGACCACGTGCCGCAGAAACCAGCCGCGACGATACGAGCCGCGTGCCCCGATTGTCAACACGCTGCCGCTGCGCAGCGACTTGAGGCGATGGTCTTTTGCCCCGCAGAAACTGCGCCCGCGTTGGCCCGTGCAAGGGCGGGCCGCTCGCCGGGATCCGTTACGGTTACAGCCTGTGGGTGCAAGGGCAGCCGCCTGGCTGTCGGGGATCCGTGCCGTTGATCCGCGCGGATTTAACGAACCCAACCCCCTGCCGACCGGCGCATGACGTCGTGATATCGGCTCCGTGCGGCCGGTGTGTGCCGCCGCTCACCAGGGGTTGGCGACGTGGCACGCGCGTCCGGTCTTCGCGATGTAATCCTGGTGGTAATCCTCGGCGGGCCAGAAGGTCCGAGCGGGTTCCACTTGCGTGACGATTTTCCGTCCCGCAAACGGTCCCGTGGTGCTCAGCTCCCGGATGTATGCCTCGGCTTCCTGCCGCTGCTGATCGTTCACATACCAGATGCCGGAGCGGTATTGTTCGCCAATGTCCGGGCCCTGACGGTTGAGCTGCGTCGGGTCGTGCATTTGGAAGAACGCCTCGAGCAGTCGGCGGTACGTGATTCGACGGGGATCGTAAACCACCTTGACGGTTTCCGCATGGCCGGTGCGGTGCGTGCAGACCTGCTCGTAGGTTGGGTGGTCCACGTGCCCTTGCATATAGCCGCTGACCGCATCAAGGACCCCGGGGCCCTGTTGAAAGTAGTGCTCAATGCCCCAGAAGCATCCCCCGGCGAAGTACGCCACTTCGGTCGCCACCGGCCGGCTTTCGGGCGGCAGCGGTTGTCCTTCCTCATAAAAGCGAAGTGCGGCCGAGTTCAGGCAGTGTCGTTCGCCGGTCGGCAGCGGGCCGTCGTCGAAGACGTGACCCAGGTGGGCGCCGCAGCGGGAACAACTCAGCTCCACCCGCAGCATGCCCAGACTGTGGTCCAATCGTCGCTGAACGTGGTCGGGGTCGAAGGGCTGGTAGAAGCTCGGCCATCCGGTGCCCGATTCGTACTTGTGTGCGCTGGAGTACAGCGGCAGCCCGCAGACGACGCACGTGTAGAGGCCGCTGCGTTTGTTGTCCAACAGCATTCCGCACCAGGGCGGTTCCGTCCCCGCCCGCTGCGTGATACGGTAGGCCTCCGGATCGAGGCGCGCCGCCAGCGCGTCGACTTCGACCGGCGTCAGCGGCGTAACGTCATAGCCTGATTTGGAATAACGCGGTTTCATTGGTAAAGACCAGGGTTTGGACGTGGGCGCTGCGACCTGCGGTGCCTCGGCGGCAGGTTTTCCGGGCGGTCGACAGCCGCCAGCTACGCTCGCCAGCGTCGCGATGCTCACCAGCATACACAGAGAGCGCCACACCATCAGCAGTAACAACCGCCGTGGCCCGACGGTATTCCGCAGGTCGCTTTCGGGTGTGGGCGGTTCGACGGTGCGTGTAGCGGCCAGCGCAGCACCTACACAGTTTCGTGGGTTGCCAGAGCTCCGTCACCCGGCGTACGCCGGCAACCCCAGGCTGGCGGCGCTCTCCAAAAAAAGTCGGCGGACCTCGCGCAGCGACTGCGGTATCACCGTCACGTCGCCCAGCACCGGCATGAAATTTGTATCCCCGTTCCAGCGCGGGACCACATGAATATGCAAATGCCCCGGCAGACCCGCCCCGGCGCACCGGCCGAGGTTCAACCCGATGTTGAACCCCTGAGCGTGCAACGCCGCCTCCAGCACACGCCGCACGTCCCGCGTCCGCTGCATCAGTTCGAGCAGCGTGGCGTCATCCACGTCTTCGAGCTGGGCGACATGGGCGGCCGGCGCCACGAGTGTGTGCCCACTGCTGTATGGGAACCGGTTGAGCACCGCGATGGTCCGCGGGCCGCGCCACAGCACGTGGTCCTGCTCGTTGTTCTGGGGATTGGCCAGTGCGCGGCACAGGAAGCATTCTTCCGTCTGATCTGGCCGCAGCGAGCGGATGTACTCCATTCGCCACGGGGCCCAAAGATTGCGTTTAAACTCGGCCATGTCACCCGTTTCCACCCCCCCGGCATCGCTGTTCCCGCCTCCGGTCGAGGCACGACCGTCGGGCGAGCCCGGTTCAGGGCCTTTGGGCGGCGGTCTCCGTGCTGCGCAGGACGCGGATTGTCCGCCGGGCGCAGTGGGGTTCGCCGCGGTCCGTTGTGATACACAACTCCAGGGTATAGTCGCCCGGCTCCGTAATTGTCGTCTGACCGTTGACCCCCTGGCCGATCAGGGTGCCGTTCAGCCTCCAGGCGAAGTCGGCCGACCGGTACCATTCTGTGGGGCACTCGGCACCGAATACCAAGAGCAGCGGCGCAAACCCGATCGTCGAAGACACGCTGATCGCGATCGGAGTGGCCGTCGGCGAGGACGAATCCGAAAGTCCCCGACGTTTGGGCGTCAGCGGTCCCGCGGGCGGAGTTTGCGCCCGTGCCGTGCGGGTACCGCTGTCCCCCGCCGGAGGCTGGGCCACGGGTCGTCGCGGCGTCGGCAGGCCCGGTCGCGGAGCCGCCTCGGTGGTGATTTCCACTTCGCCTTGCGCGAGTTCATCGGAACGCGGAAGACTGCCGGCCAGTAGCGCCAGACCACTCGCGTTGCCATCCAGGGCCTGACGCTGGAACAGGACGCGCGGCGGCCATTTCGGCGGTGCGCCGCAAATGCGCGCGAAGAAATCCGCCGCCATGTCGGGGGTGCGCTCGTGTCCCAGCCGGCTGAGATACACCCAGGCGAGTTTCTTGTAGCCGTGGCTTTCGTACCAGCGGATCGCGTCCCGCGTCTCCTGCTTGCAGACCGGGATGTCCAGTTCCGAGCTCAGGATCAGCACCGGATGGCGCACCGAGCGCGCGGTGGAAGCCGGGTCGAGGACGGTGGCGGAGAAGTTGGACTGGCGCGCCGCCAGACATGTGAACCGGTGCGGGTGCCGATTCAGCATGTAATGTGCCATGTACCCGCCGGAGGACCAGCTCGTGGCCAGTACGCGGGTGGGATCGGCGTGGGTCGTTTCGAAGACGTGGTCCATGATGGCCAGCGTGGCCAGCTCGTCCGACTTGAAGGTTCGACTCAAGGTCCGCAGGGGAAACTCGCCGGTAAAGAAGTCGAACGAGCGCAGTTCCGGGGCGACGACGATGAAGCCGTAACGATCGGCTTCCTGCTCCCACTCCTGCGCCTGGTAGAGCGCGATGTCGTAGGGTTTCATGCCGTGGAAGGTGACCACCAGCGGCCAGCGCCGGACCGTTCGGGTGGTCTCGTCGGCCTGCACGTAGTCCTTCGGCAGATACAGCCAGTACCCGCGGCGGGTCGTCGGCTCGACACGGTGCTCAAGTTTGCCCTCGCCGCGCGGCTGGTGAACCATGCAGCCCGACAAGGGGATCAGCAACAGGGTGCCGACCAGGTGGATGAGGGCCCCGCGGATAGAGGCCCGGACGTTTGCGGCGGTTCGCGCGGGTTGGCCGCGGTATGCCGCGCACAGTTTCATGCCCACGACTGCGGTTCGCATGGCACCGGGGCGGATTCTACCGGGGCGAAGACCCGTTCGGCTACCGCGCCGGCCGTCGGCGTGCTCGACCGCTCGCCCGCTCTGGCTAAAATGCGATATCCTGGGCCGTTTGGCCGGTGGGGCGCATGATGGGCCCTGGACGGGCCGCTGGAAGCGAGGGCTGCGCTGTATGTTCGAATTCAAGCTGCCGGATTTGGGCGAGGGTGTACACGAGGGGCAGGTTGTCAACGTGCTGGTCAAGCCGGGCGATACCCTGGCCGAGTACCAGCCGATGCTCGAGATCGAGACGGACAAGGCCGCCGTGGAAATTCCATCCCCGCGCGCCGGCGTTGTGGCCCAGGTGCACGTGCAGGTCGGACAAGTGGTCAAAGTGGGTGAGGTGCTGATCACCATCGACGACAGTGCCGCGGCGGGAGCGGCCGCGGGGCCGTCGACCGCGGCTGCCGCACCCCCGCCGCCGGCGCCTGCCGCCGCGGCGCCGGCGCCAGCGCGCTCCACGGGAGCCGCGCCTGCGGTTGCCGCTGCACCCCAGGCCGCCCCGCCGCCGGCGCCTTCGGAAGTGTCGGCAGCTTCCGCCCCGGCCGAGGGGCCCGTGCCGGCGGCGCCGACGGTCCGCAAGCTGGCGCGCGAACTCGGGGTGGAGATCAACCTTGTGCCGGGCACTGGACGGGGCGGGCGGATCTTGAAGGAAGACGTCGAGCGATTCGCCGCCGGCCAGACGACCGCCGTCGCGTCCACGCCGGCCGTGGAGGTGCCGCCGAGCGCTTGGGCTCCGGCCGGCGAGTTGCCCGATTTCAGTCAGTACGGCCCCATACGCCGCGAGGCGGTGCCACAGATCCGCAGGACCATCGCCCGTCAGATGACCCGTGCGTGGCAGAATGTTCCCCGCGTCACGCACGGCGACCAGGCGGACGTCACCGACCTGGAGCGGAACCGCAAGCAGTTCAACGAGACGCTGCGCGAAGGTCAGCCGCGACTGACCATGACTGCGATCGTGATCAAGGCGGTCGCCGCGGCGCTGCGCGACTTTCCGATGTTGAACGCGAGCTATGACGCCGCCCGGGAGGAAATCATCTACAAGGACTATGTGCACATCGGCGTAGCCGTGGACACGCCGCGCGGCCTGGTCGTGCCGGTGCTGCGCGATGCAGATCGCAAGACGCTGCCGCAGATCGCAGCCGAGCTCGGCACGATCACGGAGAACGCGCGGACGGCCAAGTTCGAGATCGCGGACCTACGTGGCGCAACGTTCACGATTACCAACGTCGGTGCGCTCGGCGGCGTGTTCTTCACGCCCATGGTCAACTTCCCGGAGGTCGGCATCCTCGGTTTGGGGCGCGCCCGACTACAGCCCGTCGTGGTGGACGGACAGATTGTCGCGCGGCTGATGCTGCCGATGGCGCTGTCCTTTGATCATCGCGTAATCGACGGAGCGGTGGCAGCCCGCTTTGTCAACGCGGTGATCGCGTCGCTGGAGAACCCGCTCCGTTTGATCAGTCTGACGTAATCGGCCGCGCTGCGGCTTCAGGGAGTTTCCAGGCATGGTCGTGGGCGAATTGACGGAACAGACGGACCTTCTGGTCATCGGCGGCGGACCGGGCGGCTACGTGGCGGCTTTCCGGGCGGCGGACCTCGGCCTGCAAACCACGCTGGTCGAACAGCACCCGCTGCTGGGCGGGGTCTGTCTCCGCGAAGGCTGCATCCCCTCCAAAGCTCTGCTGCACGTGGCCCACGTCATCGAAACCGCAGCGGCCGCCGATCAGTTCGGCGTACGTTTCGGGCCGCCACAGATTGACCTTGATCGGCTGCGCGCGTGGAAGCAGTCCGTGGTCGATCGCCTGTCCTCGGGAATCGCCACACTGGCCAGCAAGCGGAACATCCGCGTGCTGCGTGGTTGCGCGCGCTTCGAGGACTCGCGCACGGCACGGGTCGAAGGCGAAGGCGTCGTGCGACTGAAGTTCAAGCACGCGATCGTCGCGACTGGCTCGCGCCCGAAAACGCTGCCGGAAAGCCTCGTGCCGCCCGAGTGCGCTATGGATTCCACCGGCGCCCTGGAGCTGGCCGAAGTGCCCCGGCGGCTGCTCGTCATCGGCGGCGGATACATTGGGCTCGAGTTGGGACAGGTATATGCCGCTCTCGGCAGTCAGGTTACCATCCTCGAAGTTCTCGACCGCATCCTTATGGGCCCGGACGAAGACCTGGCCCGCCCGCTGCTCGCACGCCTTAGGAAGCAGTTCGCCGCGATCCTCACCAGCGCTGCTCTGGAAAGCGTTCGCCGAACGGGGGACGAGATCGAGGTCACGTTCACCCGCGACGGGCAGCGGCAGACGCAGATTTTCGATCGGGTGCTGGTGTCGGTCGGGCGGGCGCCCAACACGCGCGACCTGGGGCTGGAAAACACCAAAGTCGTCGTCAATCCGCAGGGCTTTATCGAGGTCGATGCGGCCCGGCGAACCGCAGACCGCCATATCTACGCCATCGGCGACGTCACCGGCAACCCGCTGCTGGCTCACAAGGCGAGTCATGAGGGCATCGTGGCCGCGGAGGCCATTGCAGGACACCCGCGCGTCTTCGATGCCCGCGCCATTCCTGCGGTCGTGTACACGAGCCCGGAGCTGGCCTGGTGCGGCCTGACGGAGGCCGAGGCGCGGGACAAGGGCCTGGACGTCGTGGTCGGGAAGTTCAACTGGGGTGCGTCCGGTCGTGCCATAGCGATGGGCCGACCGGAGGGGCTGACCAAGGTGATCGCCGACCGTCAGAGCAAGCGCGTGCTCGGTGTGGGCATCGTCGGCGAACACGCCGGCGAGTTGATCGCCGAAGCCACACTGGCCCTGGAGATGGGGGCGACGGCAGAGGACTTGTCTATGACGATTCACCCGCATCCGTCCATTTCCGAGACGCTTATGGAGGCCGCCGAAGGTGTGCTCGGAACCGCCATCCACAGCCTGCGGAAGTAGCGCGGGGCGCGTCAGAGGGGCGACGGTGGCACGCCGCCACCATGCCCGCGTCGTGTACCGGGTCTGCGCTGCGTCCGCCGCGCTTGGGCTGCTAGTTGGTTGCGAGACGTTGCCACCGCAAGATCAGGCCGCCGCCGGCCGGGGCGGTTTGCCGCCGGTTCTGGAGCGTTTGCGACGTGCGTATCCGGACCTGGAATCGGGTCGTTTCGTGAGCGTGGCAGACTTTGAGTCCCCGGGTCAGTTGGGCCTGTTTCGCGTGGTTGACGAGGCCGGGAACGAGAGCGGCCGACCGCAGCCGGCACTCAGTATTCTGCGGGCGCGGGACGAGACCGGGGTGTGCAGCCTGAAAGTGCGGGTCGAGCGGCCGAACGACCGCGTGCTGTGCGATGGTCGGCATTCGCCTCAACTCGCGTTGATCCGCGATTGGCGTCCCTACGGGCTGCTGCTGATGAGCGTTTGCGGGCCGCCCGAAGGGATGCGACTCGAGTTCGGTGTGCAAAGCGGGGCGACGACGCCGCTGACGTGGACCCGCACCCTACACGTTCGTCCCGGATGGAATCTCATCCGCCTGGACGTGGATACCATCGGCGACTACGTCGACCTGACGGACGTGCGGGCATTGTGGTGGCGCGTCCCGCAGGCGGCGGGCCCGGTCGAGTTCTATCTCGACGATCTCGTCCTCACCGACAACACGCGCGAGGTGGTGGGTCCAGGTGTCGAGCCGGAGCAACTGCGCGTGTACACGCGCGGGCAGCGCATTCACGTCATGGTTCCCGAGCGATTCGAGCTGGCATTTCACGACGGTGTGCTCGTGAGCTGGCGTCAGCCCGGCGGCCCGAACCTCGTTGATCCCGGCGGCCTGGGACCTTGGCCTGTGCCGCTGCCCGAGGATTGGGCGGACCGCGCCGCGGCGCCCGTCGCCTACGACGATCCGCAGCTATTTTCCGCCTGGGGAACAGCCGTCGCGGCGACGCAACGCATCGTCGAGGCCACCACCTATCGCGTGATCGTCGAGGGAGTCTGGCGCTTTGGTGAAGACGCTGTGGACCTCCAGGCGCCCGACGCGGCCGAGCGCCAGTACCCTGGACACCGGTGGCGATACACGATCTACCCGTCCGGGCGAGTCCATGTCCTTACGGCGACGCGGCCCGGACCCGCTGGGTGGCCGGCACCGCGTGTCGGATACGCCCTCGGCTTGGACGCGCAACAGGGTTTTCGGACGCTGACGACGCAAGCGGAGGCGTCCGCACGTGCCAGCGCCTTGATGCTCGCCCGGCGCGAGGGCGCGCAGCGCGCCGACCTGTTGTGGACGTGGCCACCGCGTGCGGGCTTCGCGCGGCTGCGTGAACTCGTCAGCGCCGACGAACGACGACTCGCGCTGCTGGCCGGTGACCTGCCCGCGGCGGACGTGGTCCGTTGCGCACACCTGCTGCGCCTCTGGCCGCCGGACATGGAAGGGCTGCCGGAAGCGCTGCCGCTAGCGACGGATTATCAGAATCCGGTTTCGTTGCAACCCACCGCGGGCGACGTCGTGACGGAAGTCGACGGCGACACCGACGGTGACGCCTACAACGAGGCGGAGGGTTGCTACGAGCTGGCGGTCAGTGGTGGCGTACTGCGGTTCGACTTCGACCCCGGTTCGTATCTGCGCTTTGAACCGGTGTTCCGCGTGCACGGTACCGAGGGCCGCCGCTGCTGGGTGTATGCGCGCGGCCGCGTGCTGACGACGGTGGGCCGCGATCGGGAAGACAATCTGCTGTTCCATCTGCCACGCCTGACCAGCGCGCGGACGGCCATCGAGGTACACACCGCAAGCGTGGCCCCCTAGCCGTCGGAGCGGGTGGGCAAGACGTGTGTCGTGCGCGCCGGCGTGCCGCGCGGAGGGCCGCGCAACCGGGTGTCCCTTGACTCGTACTCCGCGGAAATCTACGATCGAACATACGGAGGGGCGCAAGAGGAGTAGCCCCGATGGGGTTGTGCGAGCGCTGCAAGAAGGCCCAGGCGACTTTTCACCTGACCAACATTGACCGGTCCGGCAACAAGACGGAGCGGCACTTGTGCGACCGTTGCGCCGGTGAGGAGGGCCTGTTGCACACCGGCAAGCCGACCTTGGACGTGGACGAGCTGCTACAGAACTTCATTTCCACCAGCAAGTCCGGGGGCGTCGATCTCAGCAGTCTGGTGTGCGACCAGTGTGGCATCAGCTACGTGGAGTTCCGCAATCAGGGCCTGCTGGGCTGTCCGCACGACTATGATGTGTTTAAGGAACCCCTGACGCGCCTGCTCGAACGGACCCACGGGGCGACGCAGCACGAAGGCAAAGTCCCCAAGTCCCTGGACGCCGCCCGCAAGCCCCAGCGCGATATTCGGCGGCTCAAGCGCCAGTTGGAGGAGGCGGTCGCGGGCGAGGACTACGAACGGGCCGCCAAGCTCCGCGATCGCATCCGGGAGCTGGAGAACTCATGAGCGGACCGCTCGACCAGGTCGCTCGGCAACCGGGGGAGTGGCTGCGCGGCACGGGCCCCCTGCACGAGATTGTCATCTCGACGCGCATCCGGCTTGCCCGCAATATCCGCGGCTTTCCATTTTTGCCGCGGGCCGACGTCGACACCCGCCGGGAAATCGTCGAGACGGTTCGCTCCGCGGTACGTCGCGCGACGTTGCTGAAGGATCACGTCTGTGTCGACGTGGATGCGCTGGACGAGCTGGACCGGACGCTGCTGGTGGAGCGGCAACTCATCAGTCGGCAGCACGCGGACGGCAGCGGTCCGCGGGTGGTGTTTTTTGAGCCGAGCGAAGCCTCCGGCATCATGGTGAATGAGGAGGACCACCTTCGTATCCAGACGATGCGCAGCGGGTTGCAGATTGACGCCGCCTGGGAGCAGATCAATGCGCTGGACGATGCCCTCGAAGCCCATCTGGACTACGCGTTTCATTCGCAGTACGGCTACCTGACCGCCTGTCCGACGAACGTCGGCACGGGCATCCGGGTGTCGGTGATGCTCCATCTGCCGGCGCTGCGGCTGACCAACGAGCTGGAGAAGGTGGGACAGGCCGCGCGGGACATGAAGCTGGCCGTACGGGGGTTGCACGGCGAAGGCACCGAGGCGCTGGGCGACTTCTTCCAGATCTCCAACCAGATCACGCTCGGTCGCAGCGAAGAGGAGATCATCGACGATTTCCGCAATGTCGTGATCCCGAAGATCGTCGAGTACGAGCAGGCCACGCGGCAGGCGCTGCTCAAGCACCGTCCGCACGCGCTGGACGACAAGATCTGGCGCGCCATCGGCCTGCTCAAGAACGCGCGGCTGATCAGTTCGCACGAGGCGATGCAGTATCTGTCGCACGTCCGCATGGGGCTGCACGTCGGCCGCCTGGACAACATCGACCTCCCCACGCTCAACGAGCTGTTTCTTCAGATTCAGCCGGCCCATCTCCAGAAGCTGCACGGGGAGCGCTTGACCGGCGAGCAGCGCAGTATCGAGCGGGCCGCGTTCATCCGCGCCCGACTGCATACGAACTGAATCCGTTTGCCTGCCGGAGCTTCAGTCCGACGACGGCGGGGTGCAGAAGCTGGGGAAGCGCGCACACAAACCGGCTGCCACTTGCTTGAGTGTCTCGATGGGTTGGCCGGCCAGCGCGGCGTCGCGCAGCAGGTCGTGCAATCCCTGTTCCACTTCATGGGCGCGCAGGTCATCGGCGCCCACGGTTTCCGCGAGGAGCGACACTGCTTCGTCCTGCTGCCCTGCCACCAGCAAGGTTAAAGTCAACTGATCGCGGAACGGTCGTACCAGCTCGGCGTACTTCTGCTCCTGAATTGCCGGCAGCGCGCCGATGGCCTCCCGCAACAGCGCAATGGCCTGCGGGGCGCCGGCCGGCGACGCACGCAGCACATAGTCGGCCTGCTCGGCCAACGCGACGGAAAACAGCTCCGGGAATCGCGCGCGCAGCGGCCGGTACAGTTCCGCGGCCCGCGCGCACGCTGCGGCCGCCGCCGCATATTCCCCGCGCAGCGCGTGCCAGGCTGCTTGAAGTCGATACGTCTCGGGCGCCAGCGAAGCCACGAGCGCATCCAGGTCTGTGCCGGGGCCCAGTGGGTCCACCGCGGCGACCCACTCGGCCAGCAGTTCATCAAAGCCCGGAACTTGGCTGATCCGGCGCAGGCGATCGAGCCAGATGAAATACAGCCGGGGACCGGCGGCGCCCGTCGTGCCCGGCCGTTCGTCCAGCGGCAACGTGCGCAGCGTGCGCAGGCAGTCTCGCAGCAGCCCCAGATGCCCCGCGAGCGTGCCCTGGTAATCCATGAGGGCCAGCAGCGTGCGAACGTCGAACGGTGTACGCACCCGCTGCCGACGCCATGCCCGTTCGGCCTCCCGTCGCCAACGCTCGGCGTCGGCCGGCGCCGTGGTGCGCAGTGCGTCCGCCAGCCACCACGCGGCCCACGCGGCCAGGCTGTCCGTCGTGTCGAGCGCGGGGACGCTGCGGCGAAGCTCGTCCGCTGCTGCATAGGTTGTCTGCGCCCACTGTAGAACGGCCTCAGGGGGCGTCGGGGACACATCTGCCGACCGCTGCCACGCCGAAAAGGCCTGCGAGGCAATCGTCCAGCGGTAGCGCACCGCGGCCTCACGCGCGAGGACTCGGCGAACCGGATCCAGCAGGCGCGGCTCCGCGCGCGTGATCTGCCGCAACGCTTCTGAGTAGTCGCTTCCTTGGGCCGCTACGCTGGCCGCCTGCTCGGCCAGCACACCGCGCCAGTTGGTCGCCGCCAGCCACGCGGCGCCCGCCGCGGCGACGAAACACATGGCGGCGCGCCACACATCCAGCATCGGCGTCCGGCGTGGCGTGGCCGCTGCATGGGAGCGGCCCGGCCCGGGTTGGCCGTGTGCCAGCCCCCAAAGCACGCCCATCAATGTCCACGTGATCGCAGGCCCCCCGGGCAGGCGCAGACTCACGCCGACCAAAGAGTCCGCCCACAAAGCGCTCAGGCTGGCGATGACGCCGATAAGGTACCAGTGTTCCACATTCAGTAGCGGGCTGGTCGGTGCGCCTGCGGTCCCTGCGGCGAGGGTGCTGTTTTGCGAGCACGGTTGGCGCAAGAGCAAGCCGCCCACGGTAAAGGTGGCGAGCAGGCCCGCGACGAGCGTGACGCCGCCTACCAGGCCGATCTCACTGAAAACCTCGAACAGCTCATTGTGCGCATGCTCGACCAGATCGCCCATGAACGCGGCGGGGTCCAGCACGCGGTCACGGACGGCCAGCTGGCCCGCCAAACGTGGATAGGCGCCGGCGCCGTGGCCGGCTATGGGGCGCTGACGCCACAACTCGGCCGCGTACCGCCAGGCATAGACGCGGAAGCGCATGGCGGCCCCGCGGGCCATGGTGACGTCGAGATGCGATGTGTAGTACAGGGCACCACCGGCGGCCAGAATGACGACCACCAGCAGACCGCCGAGCAGCCACCGCAACCGGCGGCCGGCCAGTAAGACGACAACAACCGCCAGTCCCAGGGCGAGAGCCAGCAGGGCCCCGCGCGAGCGCGTCAGCACCAGGCACCACGCTAGCGGAAGCAGCGCGACCAGTGTGCCGCAGGCGGGGGCCAGCAGCGCCGGCCGGCGCAGGTCGATGGCCGCGTAAATCCCCGCCCCCACACGACACACCGCCAGCAGCGTCCCCGGCAGCAGGCATGCCGCCAGCACCGTCGGATTGCCAATCGGGAACCCCGGCCGGTGGTGCGGATTCCTCTCGTAGAAGTACCACACGCACAGCGCCGCCGCGAGGGCCGCGATGGTTATCGTGCCCGTGGCGAACGACCGCAGGTGCCGACGGTGCAGCGTGTGTGCCACAGCCACCGCCCAAGAGAGGTTCAGGGCGTATAGTAGCGCCTGGCTGCGGGAAATGTCGGCGTCGCCGGACCACAAGCTGCTCGCGAGCGACAACAATGCCCATGCCGCCAGGAGGAGTTGTGCATGCCCGGCCACACGGGCGGCCGGTGTCGGCCCAGCCACGAGCTGTGGCCGCGTGATCAGCAGGCGCACTCCGAGCAAAGCCAGACCTGCCGCGGCGGCAAGGTGGAATGCGAAGTCCTTGATCTCGACGCCCCGCACGGTCGCCAAGCGGCCGCCGAAAGACATGAGTTCCGTCAAGGGTCGCAGCAGCGACACGTCGCGCCATGGGATGGCACCGGGATAGACCTGCCCCGGCGGCGGACTGATGAGGAAGAACGTCGCCGCTATGAGCGCCAGTGGCAGCCACACGGCCCAGCGCGAACACCACCCGAGCCATGGGGACGCGCTCGGATCAGCGGTGGTGGCTGGGGTCGGGTTGGTCACACGCACTCTCGGCTTGACACGGGCCGGCAGATGTTACAATGGCGGCACGGTCGCGGGGTCCGCGGTTCGCCACGGATGGCAACCCACCGCGCTACGGAAGGCAAGTAGTATACGCGAAAGACTGGCCGACGCAGCACGCGTCTGCGGTCCGGGTACCACGCCACGACTCAGCGAGAACAGCAGCGGGCATGCATCAGGGCTGCGCGGGTTACTTTCCGCGCGGGCTGGTGCTTTGCTTGAGTTGCGACGTACCATGCCCGGGCCGCCGCGAATTCTGGGGTGATTACATGAACCCGGTGGCATTGGTTGACCGACCGGTTCGGTCCACGCTTGACATGAGCCGCGAACAGATCGAAAAACTGCGCGTTCACATGATCGGCATCGGGGGCTGCGGCATGTCCGGTCTCGCGGCGATGCTACTGCGGTGCGGCGCGCGGGTCAGCGGGACGGACGCCCGCGCGTCTGCTGAATTGACCCGCCTGGAGCAGAGCGGCGCCCGGATCAGCACACAGCAGATGGCCGAAAGTGTGCCGCCGGATGCGGACCTCGTCGTTATCTCCGCAGCGATCCCGCCCACGCATCCCGAACGGGTGGAGGCGGAGCGGCGGGGGCTGCGGGTGATCAAGTACGCGGAGCTGCTGGGCCTGCTGATGGCCCGGCACGACGGGATTGCGATCGCGGGCACGCATGGTAAGAGCACGACGACCGCCTGGATTACCTACGTGCTGCGTCAGGCCGGCCTGGATCCGAATTTCGTGGTGGGAGCGACGGTGGAGCAGTTGGGCGGCGGGAGCGGGGTGGGCAATGGTCCGCATTTCGTCGTGGAAGCGTGCGAGTATGACCGGTCGTTTCTGAACCTGACGCCGCGTCGGGCTGCGATTCTCAACATCGAAGAAGACCATCTCGACTGCTACGCCGACCTGCACGCGATTCAACAGGCGTTCGCCGCCTTTGCCCGCCGTGTGCCCCCCGATGGGCTGCTGGTGGTGAACGGTCAGGATCCGCGCTGTCGCGCGGTGGCCGAGGGCCTGAGCTGCCGCGTCGAGACGTTTGGGGCGCACGACGGCGCGACGTGGCAGGCCGCGGATATTGCGGCGGAAAGCGGGCGCTACCGGTTCTTGGTCCGCCATGGCGGCCAGACGTTCGGGCCGCTGCGCCTGGGGTTGGCGGGTCGGCACAACGTGGACAACGCGCTGGCGGTCATCGCCCTGGCCCGCGATTGCGGGGTGGCCTGGGAGCACATCGAGCGCGGGCTGGCGGAGTTTCGCGGCGCCCACCGCCGGCTGGAGCTCCGTGGGGTCGTCAACGGCGTCCACGTTCTGGACGATTATGCGCATCATCCGACCGAGATCCGTGCCACGCTGCGCGCGGCCAGGGAACGGTTTGCCCCGCGGCGTCTGTGGTGCGTGTTTCAGCCGCACCAGCATTCCCGCACGCGTTTTCTGCTGGCGGATTTTGCCCGCAGTTTTTCGCTGGCGGACGAAGTGATCGTGCCGGATATTTACTTCGTGCGCGACAGCGAACGGGAACGGGAGCTGGTCTGTGCCCAGGACCTGGTGGAGCGGATCGCGACGCAGGGCGGTCAGGCCCGCTACGTGCCCGACTTCGCCGAGATCGTCGCCCTGCTGGCACGCGACGTTCGACCGGGCGACATCGTGTTGACCATGGGCGCCGGGAACATTTGGAAGGTCGCCGATGAACTGGTACAGCGGCTTGGAGGACATCTGCCGGCCTGACGCCCCCCTCTCCGAGCATACCTGGTACAGACTGGGGGGCCCGGCCCGCTGGCTTCTGACGCCCCGCGACGAGGACCAACTGGCGGAAATACTCCGCCGGTGTGCGCGCTATGGCATCGCGTGGCGGATCCTCGGCCGCGGGGCCAATGTGCTGGTGCGGGACGAGGGCTTCGACGGCGCGGTCATCAAGCTGACCGGGCCGCATTGGGAGTCGTTCGCTGTCGACAGCCCACGCGTGCGGGGCGCCGCCGGTGTGGACTTCCCGCGCTTGGTCCAGCACACGGTCAACGCGGGGCTGGCCGGCCTCGAAAATCTGGCCGGCATTCCAGGCACGGTGGGCGGGATCATTCGAATGAACGCCGGCGGTCGCTACGGCACCATCAGTCAATACGTCCACGAGGTACGTCTGATGCGGGCGGACGGGACGACCGAAGTCCGCGCGGCCGCGGAGATGGGCTTCGGATATCGGACCTCCGGCGTCGAGGATGCGGTCGTCGTCGAGGCGACCTTCGTGCTGACGCCCAGCGACCCACAGCAGGTCGCTGCGCGATTCCGCCGCATATGGCAGGAAAAGGCTGCGAGTCAACCCGCGGTGGCGGCGCGGACGGCGGGCTGTGTGTTCAAGAACCCTCCGGGGCACAGCGCGGGTGCGCTGATCGACCAAGCGGGGCTCAAGGGTCGGCGAAGCGGCCAGGCCGAGATCAGCACGAAACACGCGAACTTCATCGTGGCCCACGCTGGGGCGACGGCGCGCGACGTGCTAGACTTGATGGCGCTGGCACGCGAGACCGTCGCGCGGCGGACGGGCATCACGCTGGAACCGGAAATCGAGGTCTGGTGAAGGGAGTGCCGCAATGTCATCGGCGGGGCAAGCCGAAGCTCCGGGGCGCGCGGCGCGGAAGCGGTTGCGCGTCACTGTTCTGTGTGGCGGTCCGAGCGCTGAGCGGGAAATCAGTCTTCAGTCCGGCGCGGCCATCGCCGACGCACTGCGCCGCCGTGGCCACGACGTCTTTGTGGCCGACATTCTGCCGGACGATACCCGCGCGCTGGATCACCCCGCCGACGTGGTTTTCCCCGCTTTGCACGGCCCGTTCGGGGAGGACGGGACGGTGCAACGGATGCTGGCCGCGCGACGTATGCCGTACGTCGGGTCTGACGCGCGCGCTTCAGCGATCGCGATGGACAAGGTAGCGACGAAGCTGCTGGCGGTCGGAGCCGGGATTCCGACGCCGCGCTTCGAAGTCTGGGATTGCGACACGCTCGGTCAGCGAACGGTGTGCGACGTGCCGCTGCCCGTCATCGTGAAGCCTGTGGACCAGGGCAGCAGTGTGGGAACGCGGGTGGGGCGCACGCCGGCCGATTTCAGGGAAATCGTGGAGCGCGTGGTGACGGAGTTCGGTCGGGCGCTGGTCGAGGCGTTCGTCGCGGGGGACGAGCTGACGGTCGGCATTGTCGGCGACCTCACCCTGGCGCCGGTACGGATTCGGACGCGGGCGGAGTTCTACGACTATCAAGCCAAATACTTCGACAACACCACAGAATACCTGTTCGAGACCGGCTTGCCGGAAGCCGTGCTCGAGCAGGCCCGTGCCTGGAGCCGACGACTGTTTGAGGCCGTCGGTTGCCGGCACCTGGCCCGCCTGGATTGGATGGTGGACAGCGACGGGCGTCTGTGGTTCCTGGAAATCAACACGCTGCCCGGTTTCACTAGTCATTCGCTCGTGCCCAAGGCAGCCGCACATGCGGGTATCCCGTTCGACGAGCTGGTCGAGCGGCTGGTATTCATGGCTTTGGAGGACGGCGTGTGACCAATCTTTCCGCCAGGCGATCGGCTGCGCCGCTCCGCGCGTCTCCGCGCGACCTGCCGCCAACGCCGGGCGGGTCGTCGCTGCGTCGCATCGGGTTACTGGCCTTGTGGGCGGCGACGGTTGGCGGCATCGCATGGGGTCTGCGCTGGACCGAGCGTGCGGCGCGCGCCGGCGTCGGCGCGCCGCGCTGCCAGCTCGCATGGATCGATCTGCCCCCTTGGCTCACGTTGCCGGACAACGAGTGGGTGCTCCGGGAGGTAACCGCCGCCGCGGGGCTGCGGGAGAATGACGATTTGCACGATCCGCAGCTTTGTGCTCGGATTGGAGAAAGCCTGGCCGAGTCGCCGTGGGTGGCCAGAGTCGAGCGTGTCCGCCGCCACGCGGACGGAACCGTGACAATTCGGGCGGCGTTTCGGGAGCCGGTGGCCTGCGTGGAGAAGGGCAAGCGTGTGTATTTGGTGGACCAGGACGGGGTGCGCCTGCCGCCGGAGTACCCGGCGGATGCGATCGACCCGACGAATCCATCGAATCCGTTGCTGATCGTGGGGGTGTCGACACCGGCGCCGCCCGCGGGCGTCGTGTGGGCCGGCAAGACCGATCCGAATCGACCGGCGCCGGAGCTGGAGGCCGGCCTTAAGTTGGTTCGTCACTTCCGCGAGGCCGCGGTGCAGGGGCGGCTGCCCTTTCGCTCGTCAATCCGGGCGATCGACGTCGCCAATTTCGACCTGAAGGAAAATGCGTTCGACGGGCGGTTGCGAATCCGGACGATCTACCCGCGCTGCTACATACGCTGGGGTGAGCCGCCCGGGGCCGAGTACCCGGTGGAGCCGACCGCGAATCGCAAACTGGACATGCTGCGCAGTCTGTACGTGGAACAGGGACAGTTTGTCGACGGACAGATCCTCGACGTGCGAAAGGCCGAGGGTATCGAGAAACGGGCTTTTCCGGGCGGTGACGGTCGCCGGTGACGGCGGCGTGGAGCGGCACCATGGAAAGCACTGCTGCCAGTCTGTGGGACACGCTGACCAAGCAGCTCTCGCCTGACGTGAGCTGGGCTCCGATCGGCGGGGCGTTGTTGAGTGCTGCCTTGGGGCTGGTGTTCATGGTCAAAGGGGCGCGGCTGGCGCCGGTGCTGGCAGCGCTGGTGTTTGCCGCTTTAGGCGCGACGACCGGAACCGTGCTCGCCTTTGCCTTGAACCTGCCCTTCTGGCCGACGGCCGTCGTCGCCGGCACCATTGGCTTGGTGCTGGGAATCGTACTCTTTCGGCTGTGGTTCGCTTTGCTCGTGGCGGGATGCATGATTGCGGGCGGCGTGAGCCTGTACACGGGCCATTCGCTCGTGCCGGCCCTGAAAGACTACCCTGTACGGGGTCTGGTAGCGACCGAACTTGGCGGAGCGGTCACACTCCCGGAGCCCCAGACGTTGGAACCCGGCGGACTGACCTGGCAGAAGGAATTCGCCGAGCTGTGGGCGCATCTTGACCGGCACGTGCCCAACTTCCGGACCAACTTGACGACGGTGATCATCGTCACCGGGTTGTCCGGACTGATTTTCGGACTACTGCTGCCGCGTGCCGCCCGCGCCTTCTGGGCCGCCACCACCGGCACACTGCTCTTTGTGCCGGCCGCGCTCGCCGTGCTACACACTGCCCATCCGCAGGCCGCGGCGTGGCTTAGCCGGTGGCTGACGCTTCTGGCCGCGGTCCTCTGGAGCATGTCCTTTGTGTACAACCTCGCGGACGTGTTGGAGTGGCGTCCGAAAAAGCAGACCGCGAGAACGAACCCCGCACCGTGAACCGCGGGCGATCCCCCAATTTCGACGATAGTACCAGCAGTGAAACGTACCACGCGCGCCGCGTTGAGCGCCGGGCGGCGCTGATCTACGGGTTCGCGCTGGGCCGCCGCGTCAGGGAGCGTGTTTGTGGACTGTCAAGAGATCGTCTTCGACTGGGTCGCGAGTCAGCCCGGCCTGACGGGGGCAGCACTGCTGGCCGGTGGCCTGTTATACGGGCTGTGCGGTTACCGCTTCATCCGCATCCTGGTTCTCGTCCCCTGCATCGGCGTGGGGTGCTTGCTCGGCTTGTTGCTCGCGCGCTCCGGAGGACTGCCCACGCTGGTGACGGTCCCGACGCTGGGCGTCCTCGCTGGCCTGCTCGCCCAAAACCGGCCGGCCGGTGCGGTCCTCCTGACCAGCACCGCAACTCTGGCCGCTTTGGGAGGATACCTCGCCGCCCAGATGGGGGCATCCATGGTCGTGACGGCGATCCTGGTCGCTGTGTTCGGCGGGATCAGCCTCGTTCTGACGTTGCTCTCGCGCGCCACCATGATCATGGTGCACACGACATTGCTCGGGGCTGCACTAGCGCTGATTGGGGCGGTCGGACTCGGAGCGGCAATCGCGCCGACGCTGGCCACGACCTTCCGGCAGCTAGCCAACGACTTCTGGCCGACCGTCCCTCTGTTGCTGCTGGTGAGCTCGGTCTCGCTGTATTCCTACCAGGCCAACGTGCGGCAGGGCGACATTCTGACCGGTGCGCGGGCCGAACCGCGGTTGTGAGCCCGCGCACGGAGGGAACGCCGCCCGGCCCTTCGACCCATTCTGCCCCATTCCATATAATGCGCGCGCAGAGACGGAGTGCCTGCAATGGCCAGCGAAGCAATGCCACCGATTTCGCAGCTCAAGGGTCGCCCCTTGGGTCGCATTCTCATCAAGATGGGGAAGCTGACCCGCGCGCAGGTCTCCGAAGCGCTGGAACTTCAAAAGAAAAAGCGCGGGCCGCTTGGTCAGCTCCTGATCGAAATGGGCTACGTGGACAAAGCCGACGTCAACCGGGCGCTGGCCGCTCAGGTCGGGATGGAGTCGATCAAACTCGGCGACATCGACATCCCCAAGGAAGTCATCGACCTGATCCCCGCCCAGATGGCCCACGCCTACCGCGTCATCCCCACCGACTACGACCGCGAGACCAACACCCTCGGCGTGGCCCTGGCGCATCCCGACAACTTCCATGCGACCGACGATCTGAAGACGCTCTGGGGCTACAACGTCGTCGCCCGCATCACCACCGAAGAAGACCTCACGGAAGCGCTGAACCGTTATTACCCCGAAGAAGCGGCAGAGAGCATCCACGACATCATCGGCGAACTGGCGACCGACGAGGAGGTCACCCGCCTGGAAGGCCGCGGCGAGAGCATCGATCTCGACGAGCTCAAGGCGGCCGCCGAAAGCAGCCCGGTCAAGAAGCTCGTCAATCTGGTGCTCTTGCAGGCCATCCGCGACAAGGCATCGGACATTCACTTCGAGCCGTTCGAGGACGAGTTCAAGATGCGGTACCGCATCGACGGCGTGCTGTTTGAGATGGTGCCGCCGCCCAAACACGTCGCGATGGCCATTTCGTCGCGCATCAAAGTCATGGCCAATCTGGACATAGCTGAACGCCGGGTTCCGCAGGATGGCCGCATCGAGCTGCTGGTGGAGGGGCGGCCGGTGGACCTGCGGGTGAGTGTTCTGCCGACGATCTTCGGCGAGAGCGTCGTTCTGCGTGTCCTAGACCGGGCGCAGGTCAACCTCGACCTGACGCAGGTTGGAATGCGCGAGGATGATCTGAACGTTTTCCGCCAACTTATCGAGAAGCCGCACGGCATCATCATCGTGACCGGTCCCACCGGCAGCGGAAAGACCACGACCCTGTATTCCGCGCTGCGGGAGCTGAACACGATCGACGTAAAGATTTTGACCAGCGAAGACCCGGTCGAATATGACATCGACGGGCTGATTCAGTGTCAAATCAAGCCGGAAATTGGTCTTACGTTCGCGCGCTGCCTGCGCAGCTTCTTGCGGCAGGACCCCGACATCATTCTCGTGGGCGAGATCCGCGACTTGGAGACGGCGCAAATTGCTGTCCAAGCGTCACTTACCGGTCACCTCGTGTTTTCGACTTTGCACACGAATGACGCCCCTAGTTCGATCGCCCGCCTACTGGACCTCGGGCTGGAGCCGTTCCTTGTTACGGCAACTCTGGAAGCCGTTGTGGCGCAACGGCTTGTGCGCAAGATCTGCGAGAACTGCAAGGAAGAGTTCGAGCCGTCCGAACAGCAACTGATGCAACTTAATCTCACCCCGGAGGACGTTGCGGGCCGGACGTTCTTCTATGGCAAAGGGTGTGACTATTGCAATCACACGGGCTACCGCGGGCGGCGAGGCATTTTCGAGATCATGGTGCTCGATGACGACCTGCGTGAGCTGATCATGAAGCACGCGTCGACTACAGTGCTTCGCAAAGAAGCGCGAAAGCGGGGGATGCGCACGCTGCGTGAGTCGGGGTTGCTGACGATTTTTGACGGGATTACGACGATCGAGGAGGTGGTGAAGGAAACGATCGGGGCGGGCGAGTTGGACTAGTGTGGCATGCGGGNGCCCTGACGTCCCATAACTATGGAATGCCCAGTGGCCACTTGGTCGACACCATAATGCCTCGNGAGGGCGACATATCGGCGGCGCCAGCGCTTCGCCGCCGGCCGGACCGTGAGCCCGTCGCGCACGGGAACCGTCACGTGTGGAGCACCCGGGATGCCAGTTTTCAAGTATGAAGCCCTGAACGCTGCGGGACAGGAAGTCAAGGACGAGGTCGAAGCGCCGACCAAGGAAGAGGCGGTTTCTAAGGTTCGCGCGCTGGGCTACTTCCCGACCAAGGTCGTCGAGAAAGTGGACCGGAAGGCCGGGGCGGCCAAGCGGGCTGGTCCCGGCCCCAAGCAGCGCAAGGCGGCGGGCACGGGACTGGGCTGGGTCAGTACCAAGCAGTTGACGACCTTTACCCGCCAATTGTCTACGTTGCAGGATGCCGGTCTGCCGATTCTCCGCAGCATTCGTATTCTGGAGCAGCAGCAGAAACCGGGCATGTTGCGGGCCTGCCTCAAGCAGATCTCGGAGGACATTGAAGGCGGGGCGACTTTGTCGGAAGCGATGGCCCGGCATCCGAAGGCTTTCAGCCGGCTCTACTGCAACATGGTGGCGGCCGGCGAAGCGGGCGGCGTGCTCGACGTCATCCTCCAGCGTCTGGCGGACTTCCTCGAGAAGGCAGCGCGTCTGAAGCGGAAGGTGATCGGCGCGATGATCTACCCGGCGGTGGTACTCTCCATCGCCGCGGCGATCGTCACCTTCATCATGGTGAAGGTTGTGCCGAAGTTCGAGACGATCTTCAAGGATTTCGAGACATCCTTGCCGCAACTGACCAAGACGCTGATCGCGATTTCTTTCTGGTTTGCGAGCGGTACACCGCCGGGCTGGGTGGTGGTGGTCGTGTCACCCATGGTGCTGGTGGCGAGCTACAAGCTGATCCGTAAGTCCAAGGCGGGCCGGTATGCCCTTGACACGGCCGTCATGAAGATTCCGGTCCTGGGGCAGATTGTGAGCAAATCGTCGATCGCCCGCTTCACGCGCACGCTGGGGACGCTGATTTCGGCCGGCGTCCCGATCCTGGAGGCCGTCAACATCACACGGGAGACGACAGGCAACGAGGTGTTCGCGCGGATGCTTCAGAAGGTGCACGACGCGATCCGCGAGGGCGACACCTTCGCCAACCCGCTGCGTGCCTCGAAAACGGTCGACCCCATCGTCGTCAACATGGTGGACGTGGGTGAGGAGACCGGCGAGCTGGACAAGATGCTGATGAAGGTGGCGGACAACTACGACGAGGAGGTGGACACGCTGGTCGCCTCGCTCGTCAGTCTGTTGGAACCTCTGATGGTGGTGTTGCTGGGCGGGATCGTGGGCTTCATCGTCGTGGCTCTATTCCTGCCGCTGGTGACGCTGATTCAGTCCGTGATGCAGCAGTAGTCCGCCGGGGTGCCGGCCCGGGTGGCCGGCTGTAGCGAGGTACGTCATGAATTCGGGAACACGCCGACGTGCGGCCGCGTTCACGCTGGTCGAGCTGCTGGCGGTGATTGCGATCATCAGTCTCTTGATCGGGCTGCTGGTGCCGGGCATCGCGGCCGCTCGGCGCAGCGCCCGCAAGACCGTCACGAAATCGGTGATCGGATCCCTCACGACGGCTTTGGAGGCCTTCAAGGGCGAGGAGCGGTTGGGCGGGAGCTATCCCCCGTCGCGCTCCGACCGTGGGGAGGCGGCCAGTGACCGCTTCAAAGTGCGGAACCCCTACGTGGACGGCCTCGTGGATATGCAGATTTCCGGCGCGGGGTTGCTGGTCTGGGCACTGCTCGGTGCCGACTACCTGGGCCCGCCGGGCTTCAAGGTGTTCAACACGAACGGCAGTCCGGCCAGCACCCGCTGGAGCGAGGATACCCATCGGACAAACATGAACGATGATCCCGCGCGCAGCGGCGCTTACGCTCTCCGCTCCGATGGCCGACCGGTTCAGACACGCGCGGGGCGCTTTGTCGAGCCCGAGAACATGCGGCTTAGCAAACGCAAGGAGGGCGCCAGCACGTTCATCATCGAAACCGAGGCCGACAAGCGCGAACGCGAGTACCCCATGTTCCTCGACGGATTCGGATTTCCGCTGCTGTACTGGCGGGCGGATGCGGCGGGGCGGCGCTGGGTAGACCTGACTTCCGACGGCTCGGTGGCCAGCACGGCGGCCGACCGCGGCATCTACCACTGGAGCGACAACGGGATGCTCCTGGACACGAACAGCGACCTGCGCCTGCGCACCGACGGCAGCGACGGCACGAAGCACCGGCTGGGGTGGCCCGGAAACGTCGCGAGCTGGACACCCACAAACGCCCCGCGCGACGGCAGCTTTCCGGCGTTCATCCTGGATCGGCAGATTCAAGCTCGTCTGACGCCATTCCGCCCCGACTCGTACCTGCTGATCAGCCCCGGACCGGACGGCGCCTACGGCACCGGGGACGACATCACCAACTTCAAATAGAGGGCGCGGGCATGCCGACGGAATCCCATTGCACGCCCGCACGAATGCCCGGGGTCGCCGCTCGGCCCCTCTCGCGTCGCCCACATAGCCAGGGGTCGGCAACGTGGGCCGGGCGCCGCGGATCGTGGGCCGGTTTCACGCTAGTTGAGCTGCTGGTGGTCGTCGCGATCATCGGGTTGCTGGCGAGCATTGTCGTGCTGGTGGGTTCGCGGGTGATGTATGCCCAGAAGGTGAACTACACGAAGACCATCATGTCGACGGTGACGATGGCCATCGAGCAGTTCGCCGCCGAGAACCCCCTGCGGACGACCTACGACCGGAGAAACGCCGCGACGTTCGGTCCGTATCCGCCTTACATGCTGGCGACGCCGGGGGCCCAGGCACCGCTGCCAAACACCGTGGCCGGGACCATCGAGCCCTACAACCAGTATTCGCCTGGCGGGGGCTTTCGGTACGTGCTGGCCGACCGGCTGTGGCGGGACCTGAACGGCCAGGGCAATGTTGGAGACTGGGTGCGCGTACGGGCGGGGTCGTCGGATCCCAACGAGTCGAACGACGATATTCGCGCCTTGTACGCCTACCTTAAGGTTTACAGCCCGGGTGCGGCCGGACAGATTCCGGACGACGCGATCAAACCGATCCCGGCGCCGGGTAAGGTGGAAATGGTGTATGTGCGGGGCAATCAGGACCCCAATGGCGCGGTGGACGTACTTGGCATTCACGACGCCTGGGGTGTCCCGCTGGATTATTTCCTGTACGTGAAGCTGGACTGGGACGGCGAGAGCTGGAAGGTCACGGACCGCGTGCCGGTGTTGCGCTCGCGTGGCGTGACGCTCGAGGAGTACCAGGCCGAGTTGCGCGGTGCCGATGAGCCGGATCCGGAGAAATGGATTATCAGCGAGCCATTCCGCGCACCGGCGGCTTGTCAGCAGAATTCCAGCGCCTACTCGCAATTGCGCATGAACGGCGTATTGCCAGCCGGCGCGGCCGACGTGAGCGGGNGGGTCCGGGCGCCGGGCCAGGGCGATTTCGNCCCCAACAGCTTCGGTTTTGTTCCCTAGGTCGTGGTTTTGGTGAACGCGGGAGGACCGGTAAGACGCCCAGTACCAGCGCGCAGAACCTGAGGGGCGGGTGCGGCACCCTTCTGGCGGGCTGCAACGCGCAGACAGGTGGCTCACTCTAGAATTGAAGCGAACAAACGAGCGGAACATGTTCGTGCGGATGAGTCGGACGACACGGTGGAAACGCGCTGCCGGGGGGGACCCGGCCATGCTGCGCGCGACCGGTGCCGACTCCGCCTTTACGCTCGTCGAGTTGCTGGTGGTGTTGGCGGTAATCGGCCTGCTTTTGGCCCTGGCCCTGCCGGCGATGAACACGCTCAGCGCCGACGCGAAGCAGACTTCCGCGAAGCAAACCATCCAAGCGATGCTCGCGCGGGCGTATTACCTGACCATTGCGGAGGGGAACATGACGGCGGTGCGTTTTCTGCCCGCCGAGTGGGACTTGGCCGAGAAGGGGACCCGTGGTTCGGCGGGCCGTCAGCGGATGGTGATTTACCGCTATGTCGGGGTGGTCGACCCGAATCTCGCCAACCAGGAGTATTTCGCCCGGGCGGATGGCACCCCGACGATGGACCTGCCGGATGACGTGTGGGCCGCGCCGCTCGAAGCGTTGTCGACAACGCGCGGCCTGGTGAGTCCCGATCCGGATGCGGGCGGATTCGTGGAGCGGATTTACGCGAATTTCGGAGCGGATTTTGTCTTGAACGGTCAGATCGGGACGTTTGCGTACGATGTAAACCGCGCGAACATGGCCAGCGACGGAAACGCGTTTCTGAATGCGGACGACTTCTTGCTGGTTTTCGAGCCGCAGACCGGCCTGCGTCCTTTCCTGCCACAGTCGTATCGGTTGCGCGCCTTTTCCCCCGCCGCCGGCTACGAGGTGGATCGTGACCCCAGCTACACGACGCGGCTGTACCGGCGGTTCGGGTTCGCGGGGTTGATCACGTATCCGCGGGCGGCGTATGTCGCCTTGGGGCCGCAGGCTGCTGGTGTCGAGCGGCAGGAGTTCCTGCGGGCCAATGGGCGCCCCGAGATGGTGCACCGTTTCAGTGGCGGGCTCGTTTCAGGACCGAGTGAGCAGCGATGACGCCGGGACGACCTCAGCTTGAAGACGCGCGGCGTGCCGCGCCGGGGACGGGATGCGTCGGGCGGCGCAGCTCGCGGAGGGGCGGATTCAGTCTGGCGGAGCTGATGATCGCGCTGGCGCTGCTGGGGATGGGGCTGCTGGTGATCGCCGCTGCGCTGCCGGCCGGAGCGCGCTATACGCGGGACTCGGTGGACCTGGCGACGGGGGCGGCGGCCGCGGAGTACGCGCTCGACCTGATCGAGCAGAGTGTGTACCTGCGCGACACGGTGGTGGATGCCAACGACGCGAGGTCCGGCGCGCCGTTGCTGCGCTGGCCACCTGTGCTGTTCCAGCGGCGTGTTCAGCGGGACGATCCTAATCAGGGTTTGCGCGCCGGCGAACCGGATCCCACCTGTGAACCATGGATCAAGGTGCGGCCGCTGTTCGTCCAGAACATCATTCGGACGCCCGGTGTGTATTACGGCCAAGAACTCTATCGACCGGATCTGGGTGGGTACCGGGCCGAGGTTCTGGTCGAAAAGGCTGTCGCGAGCTGGGTTGAATGGCTTGGCCCGGATGCGGACAACCCGCTCAGGGAATATGACATGCCGGCGGGGCATGTGGTCGACACCTTGCCGCGCGGCCCATGGCTTCAACCGGCCTTGCCGTCGGTGGCGCTGGTGTACCCGCCGATCAGTGCGGACGACCAGTTCTACCCAGACGGATTTTGGTATTCCCAAGCGCCGAACTGGATGTATCGCGGCCGGCCGGTGAATACGCCGGGTGCGGGCAGCGAGACGCGGCGGGCGCTGGAACGGCGGGTGACGTGGACCGCGTTTTATCGCCGAGTGGAATACGGCCCCGGCAGTGACCCCACGCTGTACGAGTTCATTGTTATCGCGGTGCGGCTGCCGAGTGAGCGGCATCGCTTCCCGGTGCAGGATCCCGCGAGTGCGGGGGCGGGTGGCTTTTCCACGCCAACGAAGAGCGCGTACTTGAACGTTGATACCCTGGCGCCCATTCCGTGGCTCGTGACATTCGACGCGCAGGATTCGAATTCTCTGCCTCGGCCGGACAACGGTTTCGATTTGAACGGGCTGCCACAATTCTACGGTTCGCCGCCGGCGACCCTTTCGTTTCGCTGTACGCCAGAGTATTCGCCTTTGTTTCCGGTGGGCAGTGTGTTCATCCCTGCACGTAACGATGGCGTAGCCGCAGCGGAATGCAGATCGGGATCGGAGTTGACGCAGTTGACGCATTTCGGCCCGCTGCTGGGCAAGAGCTGGCCGATTTACGAGGTAATAAGCCGGCCCGACGAGAGGACGGTGGTCGTCAAATACAACGGTTACTACCCGGTGAGAGGCGCGTTGGAAAATCCGACGCAATGGTATCGGCCCAACGCCTCGGAATGGCCCGTATGGGTGATCCCGCCGGCGTGCGAAGACGTTGTGGGCTATGGATCTGCGGCCAGGCCCGTATTCAGCAACAAGTCGCCGATTTTGGCAGTGGCTCGGCGGTACATCCGCCTGCCGAATCTGAGGCCGCGATGAGCAGGGTGACGCAAACGCTTCGGCCAGGCTTCACTGCGTGTCCGGCCCGCGCGCGCCGGTGCGGATCGGATCGCGGCGGGCGCTCGGTGCGTGCGTTGGCGTCGGTCCCGATGGACGTGCTTCCACGCAGGTTCAGCGGGGTGCGGTGGGCGTGGCGTGCCTTCACACTCGTTGAAATGCTCGTCTCGCTGGCGGTTCTATCGCTGGCGCTGGCGGTCGTGGGTGTCGTTTTCACCGTCACCACGCGGACGGCCGGCCAGGCCGCCGCCTATTCCGAAGCGCTGCGCTGGGCGCGGCAATTCACGGAGCAGATCCGCGAGGACTTGCGCTACTGCGATCCGGCACGCAGCGTGCTGGTTATTGTGGGACGGACGCAGGCGGCGGCTCTGCGACCCGAAGACCTCGCCGCCGGCAAGCACTACCGCGTGCTGATCGGCGACCCGGGGCAAGTGCCCAGCGGGTACGATCCTGAGTTGTCTCCCGGACTGGATCAGTCTCCTCTGGAGAACGCGCAGTACAGCGACCCACGGGCGGATATTCTGATGTTCTTCTCGGACCGGCCGACGTCTTCGCAGGCACCCGCCAGCCTGGAACGGGCCGCAAACGCCTTTCAGCGTAGCTTGTCCAGCGGTTCTAAGCTCGCGCCGATCCAGGTCGTCTACGGACATGCCTCGTTCGGACAGGCCGACAGCAGCGGCACGGCCATTCTGCCCACCGTGCGGCATATCGAGAATCCCGCCGGACTGAGCCCCTTCCCGGCGGTCCGTTGGGTGCTCGCCCGTCGCGCGGTTCTCCTGGATGCGGACGCGCCGGCGAACAAGGAGACATTCGGTAACACATATCCGTATTGCGGCGACGAGTGGGCGCGCATCACCACGTACCAGCCGGACGAGGCACTGGGGCTGGCGGGCGACTCGGCACGGCTGGATTTAGGGGCGTTTCTGCGCGACTTTGAGACGCCGACCGGAAGTTTGCGGCCGGCGCTGTTCTGGCCCTACCCGGCGAATCTGAGCACGGACACGAACTGGAACGCGGTATCGTCTTTCGGGCTGTCGCTGGCGGAGCGGATTCGACGACTCCTGTACAACTACGGCAGCACCGGCGAGGCGTATCACCACGTCGCGACGATATTGGAAGACGTGCCGGTGGCACTGCGGAGCAATCTGGGTCTGCGCGTTTTGCCGGGGTGCGTCTGGTTTCAGGTCGAATTTCTGATGCCGGAGGATCCGCGCAACAGCATCGAGTTCACTGGCAGTCTGACCGACCCGAACGTGATCAGCAAACGGACCGACATGCCGCGCTGGACCGCCGTATATCCGGGGCGCACGTACATCTTCGTGCCGGACACGGAAACGAACCGCAATATCGTGCGGGCGCAGGTCGACCCCGTTACGCAGTTGCCAACGTCGCGCCTGGCGTGGTTCGCGCGGCTGGACCAGGTGCAGTCGGAGGATTCGGACGGGGACGGGCGACCCGATGGCGTTTTAACGCAACGGCTGGTACGGATGTGGCCGTATGCCCTGCGCGTGACCGTGCGGGTATATGACCCGCGGGGGCGGCTGGACCAGCCGATCGTGCGCAGCGTGGTGCACCGGTTCGATTGACGGGCAGCGGTCACGCCGGCGATGGGCAGTTTATTGCGGACGTAGCCGGTCCCGATTGGAACGGTTCGTTAAATTCTTAGAAAGTAGCGACTTGTAGAATCGCCGGGAAACTTGGGAACGTTGCCGGGCCATCAAGAATGAGAATGGTCGTGGACAATTACTTGGTTGTTCAGACGGCGACAGGCGCATTATGAACCGTGCCCGCAGAAACCGTGCGCGACGAGCGACGATCCTCGTGTTGATCGTCGGGCTGCTGACCATGCTGTTCATGGTCGTGTCGGCCTACATTACCCTCGCGCGGTTCGATCGGCTTACCGCCCGCCTGACGAGCCAAGGCGATACGATTGGGCAAATCACCCAGAGTCTGGGCGACGTACTGGCGAGCATCGTGTCTCGACCCGCCGTCGACGACCCCACCGTCAGCCTGATGGGCGTGAACTATGCGCTGATCCCGGGTAACCCCGGGGCGCGGTGGCTCGCTTCCCTCGACCCCGTGCGCGATCCCAACGCAATCGCGGATGGGCCAGGTTATAAGCCGGACGATTTCCTCTACCCGTCGGTGACGAGTCTTGCCGGCGGGTCCGTGCGACAGCGGCCGATCGGCGACCTGATGTTCGGTGACCCGAACCGGGTCGGCGAGATCGACCCGTATCAGCCCTTGTGGGATCCGAACCGCTATGCGATCCGCAACGCGCGGGAGCCGTTCATGGATGCGGATGGCGACGGGATCGCGGATGCGGATTTTCGCGGTTCGGCGCTGGGCACGGAGCTGGCCAACGCGATCGCAGGTCGAGCGGTTACGGTCGATCCCAATCAACCGTTTGAGCCGAACGTGTGGGCCTTTTTCGATGCGCAGGCGCGGTACGAGGTGGCCGTACGGATCATCTCACACGGCGGGATGGTGCTGCTGGACAACCCGAGCGACGCGCCTGCCTGGAACGCTCGTTTTCTGACGCACATGTTCAATGCGTTGCGTCATCCGAACGATAACGATGACGCTCTGAATCCCGACGACCTCGATCACCTCAGTCTGCTTAGATCGGTGGGCTCGGAGCGGGCGGCGAACGAGCCGGTGCTGCGGCATCGCGGTGGGTTGCTGACCAGCCTGCGCACCGCGCAGAACAGCAACCCGTCTGCGCTATCGCCGTCGTTGCGCGCGCTCGGCATGTTGTTTCCGAACACTGTGTACCCGACTTGGGACTGGTCGGCCAAGCCGAATACGTACGAGCGCTTCAATCTCGCGGCGCCTTTGGGGCGCGAGTGGAAGGTCTGGTACCAGGCCGCGTCGTTGGACTCGGACGAGTACAACCGGACTGTTTCCGGTAGCGCCGCAGATCCGCGCTACAAATACGTTCCCCGTCGGTTGCTGACGACGGTCAACAACAGTGACGAGCTGGCGCGCAAGCGGCAGGGTTACCCCAGCGTGGATAACGGGCTGACGCTGGGGATCCGGCCCGGGCAGCTCAAGTTCTACCTTGGACGCATTCAGAATGCGTTTTCGAACGGGTACTTTGACCCCGTGAACGGCGCGGCCATCATTCGCGAGCTGGCCGGCTACTACGCCGAGATGTTGTCCGGCTACAGCGGCTGGCGGCCGGGCGGGTTGTGGGGATTGGGACTTCCGGCGATACCCTCTCAGCCGGTGTCGCTGCGCGAACAGGCCCTGATGCTGGCTGTAAACACCGTCGCGTTCGCGGCGCCGCGCGACGCCAACGGATACATCGCCTCGGTCTGGTACGACGACACCGAGACGATATCCGGTCAGGTGCCGGTGTACCAGACGAAGCGCTACTACGGGTATCTTCCGCAGCCGCACATCACACAGGTCGTTGTCTCGTATGGCAGCGACGAGATGGATCCGAACGATCCGAACGTGCCGGCGCTGGGGCTGGCGTTGGCGGTCGAGCTGTACAATCCGCACGACTCGCTGTGGTCCCAGACGCCGGACACGCATGCGCTGGACCTGACGCAGTTTGCGATTACGGTGGATGTGGTGGCGGGTCAGCCCTTGGGATATACGGGGCTGATTCCGCTGGCGGGGTCGCACCTGCGTAACCCGACCGGGCCGTGCGCGACGGGACGGCTGCCCGGGCGGACCTTCATGGCGATCGGGATCCCCTACGAGGGCGCCGATGGCCACCACGACCCGTTCGGCAACACGTATGTGGATGCGTCGGTTCCGGGCCGCGCCTTGTCGTACCACGAGGGCGAGAACATCGAGGTGCGACTGTGGCGCCACCATCGCGAACAAGACATCTGGTACCTCGTTGACCGGATGTACCTGGACTCGAGCTCATTGGCCGGTGCTGGCGTCGACCCGAATGCACCTTGGTACGCCAACATCGAGCGGGATACGGGCTATGAGCCCTACTTCGGTCAGTACAGCGACGCCAGCTACAGTGAGCTGCGTCCGCGGTGGCGGATGATCGCGGCGTTCCCGCCGAACAGCCAGAATAAGACGGTGGTAGGGGGTTCGGCCGCGCCGACATCGGTGCTGGCGCAGCTTCGGCGGCCGGTGGAGGAGGGGACGCTGTATTTCCCGTTCGGCCCGTGCACGCCGATGTACACCATGAATGCGGGGGCGAGTCCGTACCCGCTACACGGGGCGTTGCGGCCGGCTTCGTTTCCGACTGTGGGCTTCTTGTTGTTTGTGCCGCGTTTCTCGCACGTATGCCGGCTGGAAATCCAGTCGTATCGCTGCATGGGCGAGATTCTGTACGAGCAATGGCACCTGCGCTCGGGGACGGATCTGGTTGTGTACGTGCCGGTGGACCTGGGCCACATGCCGGTGTTCGATAACACGCAGAAGACCGCGGGCATCGGCTCTGCGGAGGAGGCAGTGGGGCGCGTGCCGTGGGGCCAGCTCGTGTTCGATTACTTCACGACGTTGAGTCCGAATGGTCCGGACGGGGTGGCCGGGACGGCTGACGACGTGGATCCATACCGCGTTCCGGGGCGCATCAACATCAACGTCGCGCCGTGGCAGGTGCTGGCCAACCTCCCGGCGTTCGGTCCGGCCGTGTTGCCGCAGACCGGTTCTCCTGCCTTCTGGAGCCCCGGCTCGGGCGTGCTGGCCGGCATGGGGCTCAGCGGGACGCCGCGCAGCGTCCTCTATCGTTTTGACCCGAATGGCGCGGTCAACGGGCAGTGGTACCGGCTGGGGGCGCGGCTTGCGCAGGCGGCGGCGGCCTATCGTGATCGGATTGCGTACGGCGCGGAGACACTGCCGGATCCGTGGCGGCAGGCCTGGAAGCGCGGCGGCGATCCGAACAGTCCGGATTCGGGGGCGATGTATCGTCCGATCGGGATTTACGGTTTTATTCGCGGTTGCGAGTCGGAAGCACCCGAGAGTCACAAGTTTGGTTTCACGACGCTCGGCGAGCTGGCGAACGTGCTGGGGTTCGATGGATCGACGGATGGCGAGCTGAACGAACCGCTCACGACGGCCGCGAGTCGCGGGGACTTCATGCGGGCGGTCAGTGCGCTGGCGCTGCTGGATACACATTTTCTGACCACGCGCAGCAATACCTTCACGGTTTATGCGTCGGTCATTGACCGCGAGAAGCCGCAATCCAGCACTCGCCTCCAGTTCACCGTCGACCGGAGTCGGTTGCTGCCACGCATCCAGTGGTTCGACCTGAACCAGAACGGCATCCGCGACGCCGAGCCGACGGACCGCTACGAACTCATGTACGGCGAGGGGTCGCCGGAGATCATTGGTCTGCGGAAGACGGCGTACTTCAACACGAGGTACGACGAGTAGAGGGCTCGGCTGGGCTGCGAGCGGTCGACGTGGGCCTCCGCTAGGGGCGTGTCAGCGTGTCGAGGTCAGCGACCGTCAGGCGATACACGTGCAGGGAGTAGCCGATGCGTTCGTCCGCCGGGCGCTCACGTAGGCGCGCGATGAGGCGCTTGGCGCGTAGTTCGGCATACTCGCGGGCGGCTTGGGCGTGCTGGGCTTGCAGTTCGGGGGGGGCTTCCGGGGCGGGCACGCGGGCGGCCATGCGGGCTAACTGGGCGTAGGCGCGGCAGGCATCGGGGGTCCAGAAGGTAGGGCGCAGCTCAGGGTCGTAGACACCGACGAGCTGCGTGGCGCTGACGACGTAGGTTCCCGGCGCGAGCTCGGCTACCGGGCGGAACGGGAAGTAGCTGGGCAAAGCCTCACAGGGCAGGTAGTACGTGGGCGGCGCGCTGCCGAAGTAGGCTAGCTTAATCGGCTCGGACGGATGTTGGCGCGCGTAGGCGGCGAGTCGTAGCAGGTCTTGGCCCCAGTCGAGGTTGCTGTCGGCCAAGAAGCGGTGACCGTTGGCGGGCCCGCCGACGAGTTCGTTGAAGTAGGCCAGATAATGCGGATGAATCCGCACGTGGGCGACGATCAGCCACGCGAGCGCGACGCCGATCAGGCCACGGCCTGCGCGGGTTGTCAGCCAACCCGCCGAGGCACCGGCCAGGGCCAGCAGGGGCGGGTACAACGGCAGCAGGTGTCGATGCCCGATATTCACGGTTCCTTGGATCAAGTAGCCGGCATAAAGGACGATGAAGGTGCCGACGCCGGCCAGCAGCAGGCCGTCGCGCAGCGCCATACGCCGCCGGAACAGCGCGGCCAGCCCGGCCAGGATGAGGAGCTGCGTGGCCAGCGGGGTCTTGATGAGGAAGGCGATGGGGAAGTAGCTACGCCAGCCGCTGTCGGAATAGTCGCCCATCAGGTAGGCCCGTCGCTGGGCGGTGAAGAAGAGCGTGCGTGCAAGGCCGAAGACGTAACCTTCCGGCAAGACGTGGTGGTCGGCCGCCCATTGGAGAAGCGCGGGCAACGGCCCGGTCCGGGGGCGGCCGGTCGGGTCGTAGAAGGCGATCTCCCAGAGAGCGATCATGATTTGGCGCGTTTCTTCGAACGCGGCCTCGGCGTTGGGATCGGCGTCGTCGGGCGGCGGTGCCAGGAGGGTCGGTTGCCAGCGATAGCCCGCCCAGATGCCCGCCCAGACGACCAGAGCGATAACGGCGCACGCGCCGAGGAGCACGCTTGCCCGCTGGCGACGGCGCACAAGGTGCCGCAGGGGGGCACCGGTCGCAGTAGTGCCGGGCGGAGTCGGCACCTCGAGCGGTCGCCGTCCAAACAGGGCCCCGAGAAGCATCACGGCCAACGCCGGCAGCACAAGCGGCCACGAGTATTTCGTGAGCGCAGTGACGGCCAGGGCGACAGCCGCCGCGATCAGACGCGGCCACGACGCGCGCCGCAAGAGCCACCCGACGGTCAGCAGGGAGAGCGCAACGCCGAACGTGACCGGCATGTCCGTGGTGACCAAACGTCCGTGCGCCAGCAGGGTGGGACTGAGGCAAGCCAACAGCAAGGCGAGCAACGCTGCTTGGGGGCCGAAGAGCAGGCGTGCCAGGGCGTACGTCGCCAGACAGACCCCCAGCAGCAAGACGACCATCATGCAGCGGGCGGGCACGATGAGTCGCTGGGCGTCGTTCAGTTCGAACAACCAGTGGACGCAGAACGCCGCGTCGTCCGCTTCGCGCCAGCCCTTGTGATTCGGGTCTGGCCAGCGATAGTCCATCAAGAGCAGGGGCAGCGCGGCCCACATGCGGCCCAGCGGCGGGTGATCGGGTGATATCCGATAGTCGGCGTTGCGCCACGCGTTGACACCGGCCGCCAGATGGAACGGCTCGTCGAAGGTCACGCTGTCGCCGATCAGTGACGAAATAGCCCGCACCGCGGTGAACACGAGCAAGAGCGAGACGGCGACATAATGCAGGCGCGGGCGGCGCAGCAGGGGTACGCGGACGCCGGGCGGGGTCGAATCAGCCATGGGAAACCCTGCTGCCTACGGCGGCGCGGGCTGGCCGCGAACGTCGGCAGTGGACAGCCGCTGCTCGACCCAGCCGCAGAGGGGATCGAAGCCCTCGTCCCGCATCGCGCTGACCTGCCAGATCGGTCGCGGGCTGTCGAGCGACTCGCGTAACTGGCGGGCGGTCGTGTCGGCACCCGGCAGATCGGCCTTGTTAACGACAAACCCGGTGGCGACTTCGAAAACGCCGGCTTTCGCGAACTGGATGGCGTCGCCGGCCCCGGGCATCACCAGCAGCAGGACCTCGTCGGCCAGCGAGCGGACGTCGGTGTCGTTCTGGCCGGCGCCGACGGTTTCCACGAGGACCACGCGATGGCCGGCGATGCCGAGCAGCCGAGCGATCTGGGCGCAGTGGGGTGCCAGTCCGCCGGCTTGACCGGCAGAGGCCAGACTGCGGATGAAGAGGTCCTCGTCGGGTTCGCTGCCTACCATCCGGATGCGGTCACCGAGCACGGATCCGCCGGTGATCGGACTGGTCGGATCCACGGCGACGACAGCGATGCGGTGCCCGCGTTGTCGCAGGTGCTGGGCGAGCTTGCCGATGAACGTGCTCTTGCCGACGCCGGGGGAGCCGGTGATGCCGATTGTCAGAAAGTCGGCTTCGCGGCTCAGGAGGTCGGCCAGCGGTTCGGTATTTCCTTCGGATAACAGCGTGATGGCCCGGGCCAGTCCGACGGGGGTGTTGATTTCCGGGCGCGCAGCGGTGCGCTGGGCCCGGCGCCGCTCGGCGAGGTTTCGTACGGCGTCAACGATGACCTGCATGGGGGTGCCGGGGTTGAAGATGCCGTCGATGCCGGCTTGGCGCAGGGGCGCGTGATCTTCCTCGGGGATGATACCGCCGACGATCAGCGGCATGTCGGGGATGCCGGCTGCGATGCAGCGGCGGCGGAGCTCCGGCATGATCGTCATGTGGGCGGCGGAGAGAAGGCTGACGCCGACGACATCGACGTCTTCCTGAACGGCGGCCTGCACGGTTGTGGCGGGGGTTTGCCAGAGGCCGGTGTAGATGACTTCCATGCCGGCGTCCCGGAGATTGCGGACGATCAGCTTGACGCCACGATCGTGACCGTCCAAACCGATCTTTGCGATCAAGACGCGCACAGGGCGGGGCATAAGGTCTCCGCTCACGGACTCGACGGGCGGGGTGACGGTGCCGCCCGAAACCCCCAGGGTACTTGCGGCCCGCGGCGTTGACAAGCGCCGGACCTGGGCGGCTTCACCGGGGGTCGTTGGGGACCGTGTTTTGATCGAGCAGGCGAGCGACCTTGGCGGCGAATTGCGCGCGGTACTGGGCGTCGAGCGTGCGCTGGAGGTTTTCGTCCGCCGAGATGATGAGGAGCCGGGTCAGTTGGACGGTTCCCAGATCCAGCAGCAGTTCGCCGTCGCGGCACGACCACGAGACGGGGCGCGTGCCGGTGTAGGCGACTTCGAAGACGCTGCGGGTGTGCAGCCAAGGCGGTGGGGTAATCCGGACGATCGCCGGCTGAACTGGATGCACCACGGTGCCATGGCGATCTACCGCGTAGTTGTCGTTGACGACGATCAGTAACAGTGTGTCCAGGCCGGCCAGCAAGGTTCGCGCCCACAGCCGCGGCGGGGCCTGCACCGGCAGCGTTGCGGGACAGCTCCGCACGATCAGCGGGCCGGCGGTGCGGACCTCGGCTCCCAGCAGGCCGATCTCTTTCCAGAGGGCGAGGGCGTGGGGGTCACTGCCGCCCACTCCGTAGTATTCGTCGTAGGGCGTGTACCACCAGTAGGAAATTCCTTTGGCTCCACCGGCCAGCGCGTAGTACAGCTCGATCCGTTTTTCCGCTGGTGTTGCAAACCGAAAGGGTTGGTCTTTGTGGTCGTGACGGACGGCGTTGAGAATGACGTGCACCGGTTTAGGTTGGGCGGCGGCGGCGCACACTACGGTGGCAGCATAGACGCACGTCGGCTTCACGAACTGGGCCAGCCAGCCCGGCCGTGCGCCGTACACCACAGCGAGCTGCTCCTGGTAATACGGATCCGTAGCCAGAACATCCGCAAGCTGCCCATAGGTATACCAGTTTTCGGGCTTGTAGGTGTTGTTGACATTCAAAAGCTGTGGTGTCAGCGGGTCGCGGCCACGCAACGCCCGGCTGTGTTGCACCAGCGGTTGGGCCAGGCAGCCAAGTCGTCGGTCGGCCGGCAAATTCGTGCGGCGGTAATCCTGCGCGTCGGGCTCGTCCATGAGAAAGTAATAAACCGGGTTGCGTGTGTCGCCAATCCATTTGACCATCATCCGCATGCCGATGGTCTGGAGAAACTCTGAGCCGGCGTCGCTGGCAATGAAGGGGCGCCAGTTGCCGCCCATGCCCATGTGCACGTTGATGTGGTGTTCGCTCAGGTCGGTCAGACATAAGCGGGCGTTTTCTTCCGGTGTGCGGCCGGAATTCGTGTAACCCCACATTCCATACACGAATTCCTGACTCCAGACGCGCAGAGCTGCGCGGGCGCGCGCGCCGTCAGACCAGCCAATCTCGAACATGTGGAACGAGCCCGGTGAAAACGGACGGTCGAGCCGGATCACGATCGGCAACGTGTCGCAACGCTGGTTGCGGTCGACGGGTTCGGTTCCCGGACCGGACGCAGGCCGGGAATCGGCTGGCGAGGCCTTCTCGCCACGGGGAGCGGGTGCGTCGGCCGTGGTCGGTCGGTATGCCTGGGGAAACACGACCGACTGGCGAGCGATGCCATCGATCCAGCAAGTCTCGGGGGACGTCGGTTCCGGGCGGGGATCACGCACATAGAGCGTCACTTCGTCCAGCGCCTGCGAACACGCTACAGATACGATACGCGGTTCGGCGGCAGGCGCATCGACGCGTGCCGTCGTGACGCCGGTGTCGCAGACGACGGCGATGGAAACGTGCGCGGTTTGCGGAGCGCGGCGGAGGCGGATGACGATTTCTCCGCAGCCGCCGGCCGGTACGGAGTGCGGGTCGGCTTTCCACCACACGGGCTCGCCGGCCGCTATCAGTTGCCCGCGCTGTGCCTCTGACAATGTGGAGAAGTGCAGGCTGGCGGGTCGATGGCCGCCGATTTCGTCTTCACTCGATGCGATGGCCTGCGAGAGGCTCACGTCGTCCAGCAGGACGTCGGCGACTTCGAGCCCGCGGTTGGTGTTGTTTCGCAGGTAGATGTGGATGTAGCCGCCCAGCGGCGCTTTCTGCTGAAGCGACTCCAGACTCTCGCCGGCGGCGTGCAGGCGGGCCCAGGTTTCGCTCCACAGCGGCAGGAATTGCGGGAACGCCTGATCCGCGCGATAAACGGCGGCTACCACAGTAACGTCAGGCACGGAATCAGCGACCCCCAGCAGCCCCGCGACAAGAAAAAGCCCACCAGACCACATCTTCTCGCTCTCCCGGGTACGCCGTGGCCAACGTCGCGAACACAGTGTACCCGGGCCGACGGACAGGATGCATAGCACCGCCGGGGCCCGACTGCCGGGTAAGCCAAGCCGACCGAGAAAGCCGCTGAGGTGTACCAACGCCCGTTATCAGACAGCCCCCCGGAGCGGGTTTACCTGGGAGGCGTGCTGTGCCGGCAACCGGCTCGGCCGGAAACGAGTTGTGCGGACCGTGGTCCCGCCGTAGTCTACTGAAGCACGCGGTCGCCCGAGAGCGTTTGGCACGGGGCGCACGTGCGCGAAGGCGGACCGGTCGCTGCGGCCGCGTGCCGGACGAGCTGCCGCTGGGTGCGCGGCGGGGTACGGGTATGCATAGGAAGCTGACGATTCCCGGAAAGGCTGCGCTCGCGTTGACTGCGTTGCCGGTCCTCGGCGTGGTACTGGCCGAGCTGTTCTGTTGAGGCCACCCGCTCGCAGGGCTCGGTCCGAGCCTATTTGTGATCGCCACGCCGGTGGTGCTGGCTGCAAGCATCCTTGCTGTGCGCCGGGCTTCTGACCGCATTTTCGCCAAGGTGGCGTTGGTTTTCGCCTCTCTGGAAACGGCCGCCTGGCTTGCCTTCTTGGTGTTCGCGGTGTATGTGTGGCGACGTTTCTATGCGTAACGTCGGCCAGCGGCACCTGATGGGCGCCCTGCGCTGAAAGTGAACAAGCGTCGCGAACCAGCCCACTGATGCAAGTCTGGCGTCTTGAGTCCGACAGCGTGCGCCTCGGCGTAACGGAGGTGGGAGGCCAGCTTGACGACGTGCGCTTCCTGACCGCCCAGGGGACATTCACGCCGTTGCACACAGCGCCGTGGGTTGACGAACCCCTGGGCAACGACATCCCTCCGATGCTGCGGCTGCTGCGCGGCGACTTCTTCTGTGCTCCCTTCGGCGAGAGCGATCTGCTGCCGGAAGAGTCGCGACCGCACGGCACGACGGCCAATGACGTGTGGCACTTGGTGCATGCGACCGCGACGGAGCTGGTGTTGGAGCTGTCCCGTCGGTTGCTCGGTGCGCGGGTGCGTAAACGTGTCCTGCTGCGGCCCGGGCATCGGGTTGTGTACCAGGAACATCAGTTTGTCGGCGGCGACGGCCGCTTGCCGATTGGACACCATGCGATGGTGCACGCGGACGAGCCGTTGTTGTTGGGGTTTTCGCGCTGGATGTGGGGCGGCACGCCGCCCGCGGCGCTGGAGCCCGATCCGCAACGAGGTCGCTCTTTGCTGAGCTACCCGCAGACGTTTGACGACCTGGGCTGCGTGCGGCTTGCGGATGGGGGGACGGCGGACCTACGGCGCTTCCCCGCGCTGGAACGGCACGAAGACCTGCTCATGCTGATTGCTGACGATACGCTGCCGTTCGCCTGGTCGGCTGCCACGGCGCCGCGCCAAGGATGGGTCTGGTTCGCATTGCGGTCGCCGCGCGTGCTGCGCAGCACGATCCTGTGGATGAGCCACGGGGGGCGCTACTACGCGCCATGGCTCGGCCGGCATCGCGGGTGCCTCGGGATCGAGGAGGTGACGTCATTCTTCCATTTGGGGCACCGGACTTCGACGGAGGAGAACTTTCTGTCGCGGGCGGGCTACCCTACGGTCGTCACACTTTCTCCGGTCAGACCCCTCGTCGTGCGGTACCTTTTCGGACTGACGCCCGTCGAGCCCGGGTTTGGGTGGGTGACGGCGATTGACCCGGTCGACGGGGCGGTCGAGCTGCGGGATGATGCCGGCCGGCGGGCGACTGTGCCGCTGGACTGGTCTTGGGTGACTGCGCCGGTAGCCGACGGCGGGTGCTGACGCTTGCCGCCGGTGGTTGGCTGGGTTCGCGGGGTGCAAAACTGGGGCCCAACGAAGCGGCCCGTCGCACACGCGCGACGGGCCGCGGGACCGACGAAGCAGCAAGCTCAGGAAACCAGGTGAAGAAGAATCGACCGGCAGGTTGGCCCTGTGGTCGGACTACATCCAGTTGTAGGTCGTGAAGGGACGCCCCGTCACGTTCTTGGTGGTGGCGACCAACCAGCAGTTCCCATTGCCGCGGGTAACGTCTTTGATGGCCGCCCCGTACTTGCGCCGCAGATACTGTCGGCACACGGTGGGCGAGGCGGTCGCCCAGCGGGCGCCGAAGTAACGGGCGAACTCATTCTGATTGAACTTGTACACTCGGACGCCATTGTTGACGTACCGGACCCACTTATTGGCAGTCGCAGGCGAGAAGTAGGTTCGGTTCCCGCCGGCGAACTGCGAATAGATGTTGCGGTAAGAGCCGATCCGCCACTGGCACTCGTCCCGCGCGGTTCGGAACTTCGGCGAGCTGCACGCGTAGTAGGTCGTGGGTCGGCTGGTACGCTTGTACTGGGTGCTCCAGTAGCTCCTGTTCCAGTTCGTGTTCGTGGTCTTTCTTGGCGGCATTCGTCGCTCCCCTTGTAGCTTGCTGTCCATCGTGGCGAAATAACACACTCGTGGTGTATATCGGGTAATTCCCGCGGCAAGTTAAGCGGAAGCTGCGCGTCGAGTCGCTCGGTGGGTGCGGCCGGCGTGAACCACTGCAATTTGGCGACCTTCGCCGGTCAAGGTAAACTGCCCGCTACGCCGAATCCGGCGCAGTGCGTTTGTGGGAGCCGGTATGAGCAACGGTGGCAGTTACGACCCGCACGCGGTCGAAAAGGACATTTATCGCTTCTGGGAAGAAGGCGGTTACTTCCGAGCGGTTCCCGATCCGAACCGCCGACCGTATACGATTGTCATCCCCCCGCCGAACGTCACCGGCGCATTGCACATGGGCCACGCGCTGAATAACACCCTTCAGGATGTCCTGATCCGACACAAGCGCATGTCCGGATTCGTGACTTTGTGGCTGCCGGGGACCGATCATGCGGGGATCGCGACGCAGGCGGTGGTCGAAAAGCGTCTGCGCGAAGAGCAAGGTCTGACTCGCCACCAGCTCGGACGCGAGGGTCTGGTTCGGAAGATCTGGGAGTGGAAGGAGGATTATAACGCACGCATTCTCAGTCAATTGCGAGCCATGGGCTGCTCGTGCGACTGGTCGCGGACGCGCTTCACGCTCGACGAGGTCTGCGCCCGAGCCGTGTACGAGACTTTCTTCCGCTTTTTCCGTGATGGACTCGTTTATCGCGGGTTGCGTCTCGTGAACTGGGACGCGGCCCTTCAAACTGCGGTCGCTGACGACGAAATCGTTCACGAAACCGTCAAGGGCAGCCTGTGGCACTATCGGTATCCCATCATTCCGGGCGACGTCGCCGGTGTGGACGACATTGTGGCTGCAAAGCTCGTGGCGCGGGCCACGCTGCCGGACGCCCGCCCGGGTTATGACTACCTGACCATCGCGACGACGCGCCCGGAGACGATGCTCGGTGATACCGCCGTGGCCGTGCATCCGGACGACCCCCGGTATCAGCATCTGGTGGGCCGACGGTGCTTGCTTCCGCTGCTGAACCGGCCGCTGCCGATCATCGCGGACCCCATTCTGGTCAGTCGCGAGTTCGGCACCGGCTGCGTCAAGGTGACCCCCGGTCACGATCCCAACGACTACGCCTTCGCCCAGCGGCACGGGGTGGAGATGATCAACATCCTGACGCCCGACGGGCGGATCAACGAACGCGGGGGGCCGTACGCGGGTCTAGACCGGTATGCCGCTCGGAAGAAGGTCGTGGAGGACCTCGAGCGGCTGGGTTTGATGGAGAGGATCGAACCCTATGAGACGGAAATCGGCCACAGCGACCGGAGCAAGACGCCGATAGAGCCCATGCTGAGCGAGCAGTGGTTCGTGCGGATGGATCGGCTGGCCGAGGCGGCGATGGAGGCGGTGCGGGACGGGCGGATCCGGTTCTTCCCGGAACGATACGCGAAGACCTATCTCGACTGGCTGGGCGAGAAGCGCGACTGGTGCATCAGCCGGCAGCTTTGGTGGGGGCACCGCATTCCTGTGTGGACGTTCCGGGGGACGGCGGATGCGGGCGCTGTGCGAGAGGCGGAGGAACGCTTTGCCAGTTGGATGGCGGAGGGCAAGCTGGTTCGCCAGTCGTTCGAGGATTCAGGCGGCTTGGCGGGGTCCTCGGCGACGGCAGCAACGGTGCCGGCCGAACTGGCTGGCTACTTCTGCCCCCACCCGACGATTCAGGCGGAGTTCGCGCGGATCGCGGAGGCGAGCGGTTTCGAGCAGGATCCGGATGTGCTGGACACTTGGTTCAGCTCCGCGCTGTGGCCGCACAGCACGTTGGGGTGGCCGGAGGTCGGCGGTGCGCGCGGCGAGAGCCGGATTTCAGACTTGGAGTACTTTTACCCCACGGATGTGCTGTGTACCGCGCGCGAGATCATCACGCTGTGGGTCGCCCGCATGGTCATGACCGGCCTGTACAACGTGGGGCGCATCCCCTTCCACCATGTGTACATCCACCCGGTCATCCAGGACGGTCAGGGGCGACGGATGTCGAAATCGCTGGGCAACGGGGTCGACCCGCTCGACATCATCGAGCTGTTCGGGACCGACGCGATGCGGTTCACGCTGACCCAACTGGCCGGCGAGACGCAGGATATCCGCATGCCCGTGAAGGCCATCCGGACCGCCGATGGCCGCACGATCAACACCAGCGACCGGTTCGAATTGGGGCGCAATTTCTGCAACAAGCTCTGGCAGGCAGCGACCGGCTTCGTCTTCCCCAACCTGCGCCCGGGCGAGGTGCCCGCAGAGCCGGTCGGCGTGCATCAGTTGGCTTTGGAAGATTGCTGGATTCTCTCGCGACTGGCCGCGACCATCGCGGAGACCAACCGGCGCCTGGAGCGCTACCAGTTCAATGAGCTGGCCAACGCGCTCTATGCCTTTTTCTGGGGCGACTTCTGCGACTGGTACGTCGAACTCGTCAAACCGCGGCTGTACCGCCAGGACAACGGAGCGTCGGAGCGCGACGGGAACGTCGCCCGGCGGGTGCTGGCCACCGTCCTTGATCAAATTCTGCGTTTGCTGCACCCGATCGTGCCGTTCATCACGGAGGCGTTGTGGCAGCAGCTCAACCAGCGTGCACCGCGCCGCGGGTTGCAGAGTGTTTGGACCGGCGAACCGGCCTTGATTGCGGCGAAGTGGCCGGATGCTGCGGCGTTCCCGCGTGATCCGGTGGTGGAGCGCGAGATGAACGCGCTTCAGGCGGTTATTCGAGCGCTGCGCGACACGCTGGCGCGCATCAACACGACTCGTGCCGCCGGCGGGCAGCCGGCCATCGGCAAGCTTCCGCGGGCCGTCATCCGTGCTGAGGCGAACGTGGTCGCGTCGCTCCGCGCGCAGCAGGCGGTTTTGGAGCGGCTTGGTCGCTGCGTGGCGATCAAGATCGACAGCGACGCGGCCAAACCGCCGGAATCGGCTACGAGCGTGCTTAGCGGGGTCGAGGTGTACGTGCCGCTCGCAGGACTGATGGACCTGGCGGCAGAGCGGTCGCGGCTTCAGAAAGAGCGCGATGAGCTCCACGGGCACATCCAGCGGCTCACCAGCAGACTGGCCAACGAAGATTTTGTCCGCAAGGCCCCGGCGGCCGTGGTGGAGCAGGAACGGGCGCGTCTGGCGGAGATGAACGCCCGTCTGACGGTCCTGGAGCGCAATCTCGCCGATCTGGAGGGTTGAAGCGCGCTGGTGCACGGACTAGTGCAAATCGTGTCCCGGCAGCATTGCGGACACCGCTGAGGCAGGGGTTGTCCACCCAGCACACCGCGCTACAATGGGCGCCGACACGACAGCGCGATACGGTCGCCCAGCGACCACCGGAGGTTGCGTGTGACCCCCCGCAAGAATCGCCCCGTTTTGTTCGAGTTGGCCTCGCGCACCGGTCGCGGACGGACCTGGTCGCTGGCAACGTCCGTCTCGAACCGGCCCACGACGCCCGTGGCGCAGCCGCCGACAGCGGCGGGCCGGCCGACGGAGG
>Ga0067045_1027468_pt1 | contig 120779 bp, 108 predicted proteins | sample TerdegcTABiofilm_FD_59184 | JGI IMG/M metagenome (GOLD analysis project Ga0067045, IMG submission 59184) | Combined Assembly of (Gp0054472, Gp0054536) Wastewater bioreactor microbial communities from Singapore -Terephthalate degrading...
CCCGCCATATTGACGGAAGCCGAAGCGGACCCCAATCCCATGATCCATACCGGTTTTTTGCTGAATGCCTTCGCCTTTTCCTCGTTCGCCACGATGATGCACGAGCTGCCGTCCGCGTTATTGCAGCAGTCACCCACCCTCAGGGGGCTCGAAAGGATGTTCCCCATCGGATTTGTCGGATCGGTAAAGGTTTCCATGTTCAATTGTTTTCTCAGCATAGCACGATCGTTCAAAATGCCGTATGTCGAGGACTTGATCCTCACCAGGGCCAGATCCTCCGGGGTCGTCCCGTATTTATCCATGTGACCTCTTGCGAACATCGCATAATAGGCCGGCATCATAGTGCCGAAGGGGGACTCCCATTGAATATCGGCGCCGCGGCCCATTCGCTCCTGGGATTCCGCCGCACTGATTTCCGACATTTTCTGAAAGCCGATGACCATTACGGTATCATGCAGTCCGGATTTGACAAGGGAGTATGCCAGACGGAGCCCCGTTGTGCTCGAAGAGCAAAGAGACTCCGCATAAAAAGTAGGCTGCGGATTCAATCCGAGGTATTCCGCGAAAACTCCCGAAGGCGATCTCTGTTTGTCGTACTCAGGCGCCGAGCACACGATTGTCGCGCCGATGTCCTTTGTCGTCATCCCCGCGTCTTCCATGGCCTCCTTGAAACTTTCGAAAACCATCTCTCTGATCGATCCTGGATAGGCGCGAACAAATTTGCTTTGTCCAACCCCGATTATTCCGACTTTACTCATATATAGCCTCCTCGCTAAGTATCGTTAAATTCATCTGCCCTTGTATACGGGCTTTCTCTTCTCAAGGAAGGCCTTCATGCCTTCCGTCTTGTCCTCGCTCGCAAAGGCGAGGGAGAAACAGGCATTCTCTATTGTCCGGCCTGTATGGAGATCCGCTCCGGCTGCGTTCTGAACGGCATACTTGGCGAGTCCCAGGGCTACCGGACTGTGTTGTGATATGATCTCAGCCGTCTTTCTCGCCTCTTCCATGAGACGGACGTCGGGAACCACCTTGTTTACGAGATTGATGCGCAGGGCTTCTTCCGCGCTTATCATCCTCCCTGTCAGAACCAGTTCCATCGCTTTTCCGAGCCCGACCAGCCTGGTCAGGCGGACTGTACCCCCGCCTCCCGGGATAATGCCGATATTGATCTCCGCCTGCCCGAACCGCGCGTTTTCGGAGGCAATCCGGATGTCGCAGGCCATAGCCAGCTCGCACCCTCCTCCGAGACAAAAACCGGCGACGGCGGCGATTATCGGCTTGCGTGACTGTTCCATTTGGAAAGAAAGATCCCAGAGAGATTCCCTGCTGAACTGCTCCAGGGCGTTTTTTTCGACCATCGCGGCGATATCGGCCCCGGCGGCGAACACCTTCGGGCCGCCCGTGAGAATAACGGCGCGTACATCCACGTCCGCGTCCAGTTCGGCGAAGGCTTGGGACAGCTCTTTCCTCATCTGCGGATTTATCGCGTTGCGGACATCGGGACGGTTAAGCGTTACAATGCCTATCTTCGCGTCCGGAACCTTTTCGAGAATAATAGTGTTAAAACCCATGCCGGTCATCCGCTCTCTTAGAATTCGATATCATTGCGCGGCTTCTTCTCTCCTGAGAGATAATCGTACCAGCCTTTGCCTGTCTTCCTCCCCAGATCTCCGCTCTGGACGAGTTGCTCGAGAATCATATTCGGCCTCCATTTCGGGTCTTTGTATCCGTCATAAAGACCTTTCAGGACCTCAAGTCCTATATCGAGGCCGACCATGTCGGCAACCTCGAACGGACCCATGGGATGGCCCAGGGCCAGCCTCGCGGCTTTATCAATGTCCTCTACACTCGCAACACCTTCATTGAGACAGTTGTACGCCTCGTTCCTCAATGCCTGATTTATCCGGTTGACAAGGAATCCCGGAACATCCTTCACCCGCACCGTTTCTTTTTTCATGGACTGCACCAGCTTTTCAGAGGTGACCACCGTCTCCATGGAAGTCTTCAATCCTTTTACAATCTCCACCAGTCTCATGGCGGGAACAGGATTGAAGAAATGCATCCCCACGAACTTATCGGGACGCTTCACGGTCGTTGCGAGCTTTGTAATCGGAATGGAAGAGGTATTCGTGGCGAAAATAACTTCCGGCCTGCATATGGCGTCCAGTTTTTCGAACGCCTCTTTCTTGGCATCGAAAGTTTCAGCGATGGACTCGATAATGAAATCCGCTTCTTTCGCATCATCCCAGTTCGTCGTCAGCGTGATCCGGGATAAAATATCCGCTTTTCCATCAGCAGTCAGTTTCTCTTTCTTGATCAAACCGTCAAGGCTCTTATTTATCAGGTTAATGCCGCGTTCCATGTTGCGGTGCAGCTTCATAAAAACTTTATACCCTGCCTGCGCGGCTACTTGCACGATACCCGCGCCCATGGTCCCGGAACCTACAACCATCACTGATTTTATTTCCATTTTTCACCTCCTGGATTTAACGCACCTTCGTATAGATTTTTTGCAAAGGATGGGCCAATCTCAAAAATTAAAATTACACGCCTAATTTCAAATACTTACATTCAACATAGTAGATAGGTTCTCTTTGATATCCATCAGAAAATGTACAGATCCTGCTACAGGAAGATTAGAAGACCTCAATAATATTCGTAATGAGTATCAAATTTATTCGGCAAAATAAATGTATTTATATTAATACATGTAGCGTTTGAAGGACACCTTGTATGTATACTCAGGAGCTGACTTTTTTCCTCGCATCCTCAATAGCCTGTCTTGCTTCGGCCACAATCCCGTCAAGCAGTTCCTGGCAGGTGATTTCCTTATCGATATTGCCGACGATCTGGCCTACAGGGAAAAACCCCTCATCCAGATCTCCCGTTTCCGCGGCCACCTTTATCCCCACCACATTCAGGGCCTGACGGGCCAGGTCCGTGATGCCCCTGTCTTTCTGTTTTAAGCCACTGGCCAACAGTTTGTGGATGGGGACATCGAGTTCTTTTTTCACCTTCATCTTTGAATTTGCTTTGGGGGACTTGTTCTTGAACAGATTCAGGGCATCATTCATCGGAAGGCATCGACAGAAGATAAGCCCTCAGGTTTTTCTTTTTATTTTTCAGGCCCAGCTTCGTCCTCAGGCTTTCCCGATGAAACTCAATGCCTCTGATGGAGGTATTGAGCAACTGCGCTATTTCCTTTGTAGCTTTCCCCTCTTTCACAAGACTGGCTACGACTAATTCCTTTGGAGTCAGTTTTAAAAACTTCGACGAAATGGTTCTGAGGAAAGGCGAAGGGACAACCGATTCCTTGAAATTCAGAAGCACATTCTCTTCGAGTTTCTTTTTGTCATCCTCTCTTTTCTTCAGTAAAACATTCAATGTGGTATTGATATCCTCGAGGTTCCTCGTCTGGATTTCGAGTTCTTTTGTCCTGTCGCGAAGAGATTCCTCCGCTTTTTTCTGTTCGGTTATATCCTCGTAGGTCACGACGATCCTTTTGTCTCTTAGCACACTGCCGATGCGGGCGGCGTTTATCCGGCAAACGATTGTGGCGCCATCCTTCCTCCTGCAGGGAAACTCGGGCTCCATGAAGTTGCGCTTCTTTTCCAGGACCGCGTATCCCTTCTTCCCTATCTTCTCGAAATCCTCTTGGGACGTGTACAGGACCCTGATCGATTTGCCGATAAGCTCCTCCGGCTTCCATCCGAATACCGACTCGACGGCGCCGTTGGCGAAAATGATTCGTCCGGTATGACAATTTATTTTTCGAAAACGGCACGCCGGCAGGCATGCTGTTTACCGGGCGTTCTCATCCCTCACCTTCTTTTTCGACGCCCTCGCGCCTTTCCTTTAAGCCTGGTTCTACCTGGCCCCGAATGCCCCTTCGGGACACATAAGGACGGTTTCGTCGGCATCCCTTATTATTTCAGTGAGACCGAAAACACTCGGCAGGATCTGGTTTATATAATACCTGGCGCTCATTATTTTTCCTTCGTAATACACTTTTTCGTAAGAGTCGACCGAGGATTCACGCAGTCGCTTTCCTGCAACCAGTGCCTGATCCATCAAGCATTGGGCCACCTGCGCCTGAGCACAGATGAACAGCGCATTCATGGCGTACAGTGGTATCAGATTCTTTTTGTCCTGAAAATTCCCGTACCAGGCGTCGAAAATATTCTTCACTTCCAGAACGCAATCATAAGCCCGTGAGAGAATTTTCATCTCTTTTTCAAAACCGGCAGCATCCCCATTACTTCGTATGAAATCCCCGATAACGGAGAGCCAGTTTTTGAAAGGGATGCCGTCCTTCATCCGCATCTTCCTCCCGACCAGATCGTTTGCGTGCATGAAGGAAGTCCCTTCCCATATCGTGAGGATTTTTGAGTCCCGCATATATTGCTCGATCGGATAATCGCATGTATAGCCTACGCCGCCCAGGACCTGCATAGCTTCGCCGATCAAGCGCAGGCTGATCTCGCTGGCATAGCATTTCACCAAAGGCGTTATTATTTCCGCCATTTCTCCGTATACACGGGCCTTTTCCTTATCCGCCGAATTCGCCTGTATATCGAGATAATAAAAGCCCTTGTAAATCATCGCCCTGATGCCCTCCGTATGGGCTTTCATATCCATCAGCATTCTTCTGACGTCCTCATGCTTGATGATCGGGATCCGCTGGCCTTCGCGGGAGCCGAAAGGACGGCCCTGAATGCGCTCGGCGGCGTAATTCGCCGCATAATAATAAGCAGCGGCTGCCTGGCAGTTTGCGTTATGTCCCGTCCCTATCCTGGACTCGTTCATCATGTGGAACATCATCGGAAGACCCCGGGAACAGCCATTCGCATCAGGAGGAGGACCGAGACGGATTCCAAGACACCGATCTTCGTCACCGAAACTGAGAAGGGCCGTGGCCTGCGCCTTGAGGCCCATCTTGTGCTCCAGTCCCACAGTAGTTACATCGTTCGATCCACCCAGGCTCCCATCCTCATTGACCCATATCGAAGGAACAATATACAGCCCCAGACCCTGGGATCCCGGGGCGCCCCCCTCAGGCCTTGCGAGAACCATATGGATTGTATTCTCGCAAAGCCCGGCATTTCCGCCGGTGATGAACATCTTTGTGCCTTTTATCCTGTAAATCCGAGGATCACTGGTGGGATATGCCCGGGTGGCCGCATCACCGACATCAGAGCCTACGCCCGGTTCGGTAAGGCACATTGTGCCCTGCCAATCCCCGTTGAGCATTTTCGGAAGGAACCGTTCTTTGTCGTCCGCGGTACCGAAGCGGATTATCAGGTTCGCCGCCCCGCTTGTCAGTTTTATATAAGATGTCAGGGAAGGACATGCCGCGGTATTCATTTCGTGAATGGCCTTATATATAACCAAGGGCATACCGCCTTCAATCTCTATGCACTCGCTGCTGGAACCCCAGCCGTTCTGCTGAAGAAAGCGGAAAGCCTCCTTATAGCCAGGGGCCGGGATCACCTTGCCGTTTTCAAACCGCGCTCCGACTCTGTCACCGGCGGCGTTGATCGGGCTGACGATCTCGCATGCCACCTTGTATGCTTCGTTCAACAGAATATCAATATCGTCCATGCTGAAATTGTCTTTGAATCTCTCACACGCAAGGACTTCCCGGGTGGGGAGCCACTCCTTGATTATGAATTTCAGATCTCGTAAATCGTATTTAAATTCCATATCTTTTCACCGAATCTCCTGTTTTGACCCACAAGGCACACTTACAGGGTGTCATCCGGCCCGTACCATTCCTCTATTTTCTCCAAAGAGAAAACCTGAAGAAGTCAGAAGCGGTCTGATGATCTATCTACCTTTAACTGACTTTCTTTGCGATATCGTCTCGAAGAACGTACTTTAAAACTTTTCCCGTGGGTGTTCGAGGCAGTTGTTTGATAACTTCTACGCGTTCAGGCCATTTGTACTTGGCCACATTCTCCTTTTCCATGAAGGATTGTACTTCTTCCAAACTGAGAGTCTCGCCCGGTTTGAGCTCAACATAAGCACAGCATCTCTCTCCGAGTCTCGAGTCTGGCATCCCGACTACCGCGACGTTGACTACTTTCGGGTGCTTGTACAAAATGAATTCCACTTCCTCGGCGCTGATGTTCATGCCTCCCCGGATGATAATGTCTTTCAGGCGCGTCGAGAAATGATAAAATCCGTTTTCGTCGAGGTAACACGCGTCGCCCGTATGGTAAAAACCATCTTTGTCCCATTTTTTCTCATTCAGATCCGGCCGTTTATAGTATCCTGCGATGATGAAGGGCGCCTTCTGGCAGAATTCGCCTATCTTGCCGGGGCCCAGAATGTTATTGTTCTCATCCACTATCTTTGTCTGGCTGTACAACTGGGGGACTCCGATGGTTGTGGAGATGAGTTCGGGCTCCAGCCCGACTTCGGTGACATTAAGATGCCCCTCATTGGAGCCGAATCCGTTCCAGACCAGGCATCCGAACTTCGCCATCATCTCCTTTATGACCGGCGTCGGACAGGGCGCCCCGCCGCTGGCGACGACGCGAAGCGAGCTCAGATCATATTTGTCCAGCTCGGGATATTTCAGAAGAGCGACATGCATCGCGGGCACGCCGGCGTAGATGGTCGCCTTCTCTCTGGATATAGTCTGAGCCATCACGGCAGGGTTGAATCCATCCAGCAGGATCAGTGTCCCGCCTACCATAGCCATGGAGAGAATCCCGACGCTCTGTCCAAAAAGGTTGATCCAGGGCAGGGCCATAACGACCTTGTCATGAACGTTCTCCGTCAGATGGTGCAGGAATGCCGACCGCTCAAAGACTTTCCAGTGATTGTGGGTTCGAGGGCACCCTTTCGGGTCCGCTTCCGTTCCCGACGTGTAGCACATGGTCAGGACATCGTTCGCGTCTATTTTGAAATTGGTATCCAGATAGTCGGGGGCGTATTTTTTCTCCAGGTTGTTCTCCCACAACTTTCCGAAAGAGACTGTACTCTCATCGGCATCGCCGAGGACTATAATGTGTTTGAGCGCCGGATGTTTCGACTGGAGCCCTTTCATCATATTGACGTAGTTGAATCCCGCGTATTCCCTTGCGACGATAACCGCGGGCGATTCCGTCTGGCCCAGCACGTAATTCAGTTCGTGCTCGCGCCATTGCATGGCAAGCGGTACAACGCAGGCACCAATGCGCGCCAGCGCCATCTGCGTGATGATGGCTTCCACGCAGTTCGGAACCTGTGTCACTACGAGATCATCACGCTTGATCCCGATTTCGAGGAAATTGAGGGCCATGCGGTCCATCATCGTTTTATACTGGGACCAGGTCAACCGCGTCCGCGGGTCGATCAGGGCCTCCTTATCCGGAAACGCTGCGGCCCAGCGTTTTATGAAGTCGCAGAAGGTCCATTTATCCCAGAACCCGAGATTTGTGTAATACTCTATCTGTTCTTTTGTAACATTACTCTGAATAGCCATAATGCACCCCCTTCAGCACGGCCGGTTTCAGGTTAGGGAAGAGACCCCCGGAACGGATGTTTCCTCCCGGAGGTCTCCATTTAAAATACATGTTACGGCAGGTTGGGGAAGTCTTTCTTTGCCCTTTCTTTAATGACATAATGAAGTTTCTTCCCCGAAGGGTTGAAAGGCAGTTCCTTTACATCCACGAATTTGTAGTACCTCGGCCTCTGGTATCTCGCCAGCCTCGGACTGTTCTTGCAAAACTCCTCAAGATCCTTCTCGGTAACCTTGGGATCCTTCAGGGCCACATAAGCGACAATTGTCTCGCCCCATTCCTTGCTTGGCGCTCCCGTGACAAAGACATCCAGGACACCCGGATGGTCCTTAAGCGCGTCTTCCACGACGACAGGATGTACGTTTTCCGCTCCGGTGATGATCATATCGTCCATCCGGCCGCAAATGGTTATGTAGCCGTCCTTATCCCAAACCGCGGTATCGCCGGGGAGCTGCCAGCCCCTGTACAGGAGGCCTTTGGCCTCGTCCTCGGGCCTGTTTATGTACCCGTAGCAGCCGTGCATCGTCCTGAGGGCTATCTCCCCTTCTGTCTTCCCGTCCTTCGGACATTCGTCCTCAGGCCTGTTGGGATCTCCACGGCGTCCGAGGTCTATTCTGACGAGCTTTATTATATCTTCGGTGATGGCAAGACCTATCGTACCCGCTCTTTCCGGCAATTCCCACGGCTTCAGCATGGTGACCCAGTGCTGGTCCGCCGTCCCGTAGCCGTTGTAAACGCCAGGGCAGAGGATCCTCATGCATCTGAGACAGGATTCCTTGTCGAGCGGGGAGCCCATGGAGGTAAGCGCCCGCAGACTGCTTACGTTCCGCGGCTTCTTCTCCTGCGCCTGGCACATTCTCTCGTATATGACGGGGGCGCTCACCATGTGCGTGACTTTGTGTTTTTCGATGAGATCGAGAGCTGCATTTTCATCGAAGGATCTCATGACAACCACGGCTCCTCCGCAATGGAGGACCGGCAAAACGCCCGTTGTGTTTCCGCCTCGGTGAAAAAGCGGGTTCGTGGCGAGAGTGACGCACTGATCGTCGATCTTGTGCAGGGCGGCGTTCATCATGTTGTCGAAGAAAATTATCCCGTGGTTCAGGGTGAAACCCTTCGGCAGACCGGTGGTCCCGGATGTATAAAGGCCGAGGACCGGATCAAGCCAGGATACGTCCTTCTCCGTCTTCGGGGGTGTCTTGGGTTTTCCCGCTATGAACTTCTCGTAGCTCACATGACCCTTCGGGGGTTCCCCGGGACCGCACATAATGCATACTTTCGGCTTTACATTAGCCATTTCGACGGCTTTAACCGCCATGTCTTTCAGGGTGGAGTCATAAACGAATACGACTACTTCGCTGTCGTCAATAAGCTTGCAGACCTGCCCTTCGGGAAGCATGAAATTCATGGAGGGGAATTTGCATCTCGCCTTGGCGCAGCCCATCAAAAGGATAAACCACTCATACGTATTGAAGAGGTCCCCCATAACCGAGTCATACGTCGTCACGCCGGCGTCGAGAAGAGCGTTCGCGAACTGGTTTGCTTCCTCGTCCCACTGCCTGAATGATAAATTCCTGTTCCTGAACGGATCTATAATAGCGATCTTGTCAGGCCATTTGAGACACGTCCTGTATAGCTGCCTCGTAATGGTGTACTCTTTATCCCACACTTCCTTAAAAATAGAATAATCAACTGGCTTTCCCATTCTCCTCTCCTCCTTTTTTTTCGAGAAACCATGGTAATGTCCAAATCCTCCTCCGCCAGTCACTCAAGAAAAACTACTCCGTCCTTTTCCACCTCCCTTCCCTGACGATTAATCAGTTGAATTATTTGTTTCTGTAATTGTAAGGAAGATACTCTCTTCCGAAGAGTTCGCGCTGGGCCACGAGCTTCGATACCTGAGAAGTGCCGTCGGCTATCTCGATCGCCAGCACATCACGCAGCCTCTGTTCGAGGGGAAATTCATTCGTATAGCCGGGATGCCCGTGGAGAACCAGACAGTCCCGTATAGCGTTAGTCGCGAATCTCGGCGCCATCCACTTCACCATTCCCGCCACCATCGTGCTCGATTTGCCCTGATCCCTGAGCCATAAACCCTTGTAACAGAGCAGACGCACCGCTTCCAGCATGCTTATATGCTCAACTATCGGGAAGGAAACGCCCTCGAATGTCGCGATCGGCCTGCCGAAAGCATTCCTCTGTTTCGTATACTCGATAGTCTCCTCGAGCGAGACCATAGCCGGTGCTATCGCCTCAAGGGCCAAAAGGATCCGGCTGATGTCGAATCCTTGCATGCCCATTACGAAACCCGTCCCCTCCTTTCCGATGAGATAGTAATCGGGGATCTCTACATCGTCCATGAAAATGGAGCCTCTGGCCACCGACCTTACTCCCATATCCTCGTACGACTGAAGGGTGACGCCCGGATAATTCGTGGGCACGACAAAACAGCTTACTCCCTTCGCCCCGGCTGCAGGGTCGGTCTTTGCGAAGACCACCGCAAAATCCGCGTCCATCATCGCCGTGATCCCCGCTTTCTCCCCGTTCAATATGTAGGACGAGCCCTTCTTCACGGCTGTGGCTTTCATCGCCACTGCGTCCGTGCCGGAGCCCGGCTCCGTAATGGCAAACGCCGGAATCTGGTCCCCGGCCAGAAACGGCTCCAGGAATTCCTTCCTTATCCTCTCGTTGCCCTGCGCCAGTATCTCGGCATCAAGGTGTCCCACTACGAAGGTGGACATCGTCAGGGAGCAGTCGCCCCGCGAGACCTCCTCGCAGACCATCCCTTCAGTCACATAGGATGCGCCCATACCTCCTTTCTCCTGAGGCACGGTCATTCCTATAAGGCCCAATTCTCCTATCTTCCTGTTCAGATGCCTGGGGTATTTCTTCTCACGGTCCCACCGGGTGTAATGAGGAGCTATTTCCTTCTCTGTGAATCTCCTGACCATATCGCGAAGAGCAATTTGCTCAGCGGTAAACTCAAAATCCATCTCTTCCTCCTGAATGGCAATGCCAGTACGCTCTGTTCAGCCTCTTCTCAAATGCCGCTATACCATATTCAAACCGCCGCTCACGCTGAGAACCTGGCCGGTAATATAGCCGGCGGAATCCGAAGCCATAAACACAACGGCCCCGGCAATGTCCTCGGGCTGTGCAAGGCGGCGCATAGGTATAGCTTTTTTCAGGCCTTCCGCAATAGCCGGGTTATCACCCGCGACCGCAGCGAAGAAGGGTGTGTCCGTGGGTCCGGGGGATACGCAATTGACATTGATGCCGTAACGGGCAACCTCTCTCGCAATCGTCTTGGAAAACGCAATAATCCCGCCCTTCGCTCCCGAATAGACGGCCTCCCCGCTCGATCCGACACGGCCTGCGTCAGATGCTATGCTGACGATCTTCCCGTACTTTCGCTCGATCATATGGGGTAGAACCGCCTTGAAAAAATTTATGGGCCCTCGGAAATTTATGGCAATAACTTTGTCCCAGGTGGCGGGCTCGCTGTTTATGAACAGTTCCATCTTATCCCAGCCCACATTGTTCACCAGAATATCGACACAGCCGAAAGCGGCTATCGTATCTTTAACTGTCTTTTCACACTGGGCCAGGTCGGTAATATCCACTTTGCAGGCCATGGCGCTTCCGCCCATTGTCTTGATCTCTTCAGCCACTTTTGCCGCTGTATCCGGATTCAAATCCGCAACGCAAACCTTCGCCCCTTCCCTCGCCATTTCATGGGCGATAGCTCTTCCGATCCCCTGTCCTCCGCCTGTCACTATTGCCACTCGGTCTTTCAGTTTCATAACCATCTCCTTTGATATCTCACTGTCCTGTTATTCTCCATCCCGGATATCATATCCGCGTTTCGAAGATAATCTTCCACCCCTGATTTCCGATCTTCCCGAAATCTACTTCTTGCCGAAGGACCCGGTATCAGTCAATTCGATGAGTAAACCCTTTGAGCTCTTCGGATGAATAAAGGCGACGCGGTCCGGCCCTTCGTACATCTTTCCGACGATCTTCACGCCCTTGCCCTCCAGCTCGCTCACAAGCGCCTCAAGATCATCGCACATCACCGAGATATGGTGCAGTCCCCCCTTTGAGTCTTTCATGAATTTGCCGATCGCGCCGTCCGGCCCCGTCGGCTCCATGAGCTCGAAATTCGTCCCCTTCAGCATTACTATGGACGATATCTGTTGAAGCTGGGGGTAAGCGGTGCGCTTGAGCTCCTCCGCACCGAAATACTCTCTCATGATATTAAGTACGTCATCTATTTTCTCTACGGCGATTCCGATATGGTCTATTCCCTTAATCATCAATTTACTCCTTCGTTATTTATAGATTAAAGCGGTATATTTCCATGCTTCCTGGGAATCCTCTCCTGGGGCTTGTTCCAGAGCAGCTTAAGAGCCCGGTAAAGGTGGGCTCTGGTGTCCTGCGGTCTTATGAGGAAATCGACGACCATTTTCCCCGCATAAAGGTAAGGGGAATTGAACTTGTTCCGATATTCATCGATTTTCTCTTTCTTGACGGCTTCCCTGTCTTCAGCAGCCTGCAATTCCTTCCTGTACAGAATCTCGACTGCTCCTTCAGCCCCCATGATGGCCATTTCCGCCGTCGGCCATGCGTACGCGAAATCGGCCCCCATCGTTTTCGAGCCCATGGCCGCCCATGAGCCGCCGTAAGCCTTCCTGACAACGACAAGGAGTTTCGGCACCTGGGCCTCTACGTACCCGTAAAGCATTTTCGCGCCGTGCCTTATAATGCCCTTGTATTCCTCTTTGACCCCCGGCAAGTATCCCGGGACGTCGGCCAGAGTCAGAATGGGGATGTTAAAGCAGTCGCAGAAACGATAAAACCGCGCGGCCTTGTCCGAGGCATCGCTGTCAATAGCGCCGGCCAGAACCATGGATTGATTCGCCACGACTCCTACGGAATAGCCGCCGATCCTCACAAATCCGGTTATCATGTTCCGGGCGAACCTCGATTTGACCTCGAAGAAATCTCCATTGTCCGCTATGGAGCGGATGACACGCTTCATATCGAATGGATCTTTGGGCGAGTCGGGGACAATATCGGCAAGATCGTCGCAGCTTCTGAACGGATCATCCCCCGTTTCCACAACAGGGGGTTTCTCATCGCAACTGTCCGGAAGAAAACTAAGGAGCTTCTTCACCTGCTCCAAACACTCTATTTCGTTTTTCGATACGAAATCGGCCACTCCCGATTTCTGGCTATGCGCCTTCGGACCGCCGAGTTCGTAACCGGTGATGTCCTCATGGCACACTTCCTTTATGACCCTCGGTCCCGTAATGTACATCTCACTCGTTTTATCCACCATGAAAATGAAATCCGTCAGGGCTGGCGAATAACAGCCCCCTCCCGCGCATGTCCCCAGGATACAGGATATCTGCGGGATTACACCGGAACTCCGGATATGCTCATAGAAAAGCAGGCTGTAGGTCCCGCTGCCTTCCTGGATTCTTGCCCCGGAAGTATCCACCAGACCCACCATAGGCACTCTGGCCTTTGCGGACATTTTCTGCGCATGAGCTATCTTGGAGGCATTACTAAGGCCGATGCTCCCTCCCAGCACGGTAAAATCCATGGCGTATATAAATACTGTCCTTCCATTTACGCTGCCGTATCCGGTGATGACCCCGTCTCCGTAAGGGCGTTTCTTCTCCATTCCAAAATCATAGCACTGGTGCTGTGAATACATATTGAGTTCCACAAAAGTACCCTTATCGAAGAAAAGGTCGATTCTCTCTCTCGCAGTGAGCCTTCCCTTTTTATGCTGCTCCTCCGTGGCTTTTTCCCCGCCGCCCGCCTGAACCTGCTTTTCGGTTTTCTCCAGAATTTCTATCAGATCTTTAACAGCCATGGCCGTTCCTCTTTCAATGGCGGGGGGACTTTTCAGCCCCCCCGCTCTTAGACAAGAAAAAAATTATACTTCCGTCAGGTTAATGCGCCATTCCTTCAGATTGACTCCTGTCCGCTCCAACTCCTCACCGAGGATTCTGATCGGGTTGCGCCAGAACATCCCCTCAAGTATGCCTTCACGGTAATCGAGCTGCATATGCCTCCAGATGATTCCGTCCAGGGGGAAGAGGTTGAATTCGGAACCGAACATGTACTTGTCGCGCTGTCTTCTGTTGAGTTCATAGAACGTCTTGGGTGCGTTCTCTTCAATGTAATCCGGCCATATCCCGGAGAGTTCGCGAAAGATGTTTCCCTTGTGGCGGCAAAGGAGGACGGCGTCCTCGTCGCGCCCGTCGGAGATGTGCAGCATGATTATTTTGAGTTTGGGAAAGTCGGCGGAAATGTCGTCGATATCGGGGATAAGCTGCATGGTATACTTGATTTTTGTCCCCATTGCCCCCGGGGCGCCGCTGCCCAGGCCCGTAAACCCGCTGTGGAGCTGAATCGGCATACCGAGCTCCTGGCAGAGATCCCACAATGGATAGAATCTCTTATCGTTCACGTGGAAAGCCTGCCCCACCTGCTGGAACTTCAAGCCGATGAGTTTGAGCTCCTTGTAACACCTGACCGTCTCTTCCAGGGCCTTCCATCCTTTCCACGGATCGACAGAACCCCATCCGGTTATGACCGTGTCGGGGTACTTGTCTCTCAGCGCGGCGATATCATCGTTGGTGTTTCCCCGGTAGAGCGGGTCACCCGGAGCCATGGTCGTTTCCGCGTCCCAGCCGCAGGGCATGACGGCGACGCCGAGTTCCTGGAAGGGCTTCACCCATTCATCTTCGCTCGGCGCCATCTCGGTTACTTCTTCGGGCGTGATGTTCTCGCGCTTGTAAAGGTATTTTTCAAGATGCATCCGGAATTTCCCCAGGCTGCGCCATCCTGTCTTCGTATAGGGGTGGGTATGGATATCGATGATTCTGGGCATCCCCTTTCTCTTTTCAAGAATCATCTCCTTGATCTCCGGATCCACAGTATGAAAGGGTTTCTTAACAACGACTTTATCCAGACGTTTCTTCTGGGCCTCGTCCATTTCCAACATGCCGTAACGTTTCTTTTCTGCCATGGCCTCTAAGTACCTCCTTGATGGTTTGTTATTGCAATTCACATTTTTGTCGGCCAAGTAACGATTCTCATGCCGGGAAACTCACCGCCCGCTTTCCTCAGCCCGAAGGAAGAGATGTATGGACTCATGACCCCATACCCAGTTGAATGACCCGGCTATATGCTGCTGCATGCGCACACAGACTACCCGATAACTGCCAATACATCGTCGGGCTCGACTTCGTCATTCACTTTTACTCTTATTTCCTGGACAACGCCGTCGGTAGTCGACAGTATAGGATTCTCCATCTTCATCGCATCAAGCTTCATGAGCTGGTCGTCCTCACTGACCGTATCTCCTACTTTCACGAAAATCGCCAGTATTTTGCCCGCCATGGGCGCCAATATTTCCTCACTCACAACGCAAACCTCCTTCTCCACGAATATTTTTATTTAATTCCTTACGGGATTTCTTTCTTGCCCCTGGTCCATGTTTTTGGACTCACGACTCTGAACTCAGAACCTATTGGCTCAATGCCTTCAGTTTCTCGATCAGCGCCGGGACCACCGTCTTATAATCGGCAACCAGCCCGAGATCGGAGATTTTGAAGATGTTGGCATCAGGATCCTTGTTGATGGCCACGATCTTCTTGGAGGTCAAGATGCCGGTAATATGCTGGGCGGCCCCGGATATGCCGACAGCAATGTAAAGATCCGGGCTTACAATTTTTCCCGTCTGTCCGATTTCCATGCTGAGCGGCACCCAGTTCTCGTCCACCGGCACCCGTGTTGCCCCGACAACACCTCCCAGCACATCGGCGAGACCCTGAATCATCGCGAAACCCTCTTTGCCGCCGAGTCCGCCGCCGCCGGCAACGATCAGCTTGGCGTCTTCGAGTTTGACGCCTTCCATTTCCGTCTTTTTCGCCTCTACCAATTTTGCCTTGATCGCCTCTGGATCGGGACCTTCCGGGATCTCCACGATTTCCCCTTTTCTCCCATCCTGCGGGAGCGCCTTTTCCAGGGATTTCGCCCGGATCGTATCCACCTGGAGCCGGCCCTTGGCCGACGCCAGAACCGCCAGCGCTTTTCCTCCGAATACCGGCCGGGTCTGGAGAAAACACCCTTTTTCAGTGTCGAATGAAATTTCGACACAGTCCATGCAAAGACCCGCATCCATGCGGGCGGCAACCCTGGGGGCCACGTCCCGGCCTAAGTCAGTCTGTCCCATGAGGCAGAGGGCCGGGGCGATCTTCGCGCATAAACTGCTCACCAGGAAGGAACAGGCATCACTGTTGAAATCCTGATAGGCATTGTTTGTCGCAGTATAGACTCTGTCCGCGCCCAGGGCGATACCTTCGCCGGCAAGGGATGCCGCGGCTTCGCCTGAAAGTAACAGGTTCACCTCGCCGGCGCATTTATCCGCAAGACGTCTGGCCCCCCCAAGGAGCTCCCTGGTCGTCGAGGCCAGCTTCCCTTTTTCAATTTCACCAATCACCAGTATATTATTCTCAGCCATTTTTTCCTCTCATGGTTTGATTGCAAGAATTTTTTCCGCCAGTTTAGCTGCAGCTTCGGCCGGGTCTTTGCCCGTTACATATTCACACTTCCTTTCGTAAGAAGGGACATAGAGCCTTACGAGGCCGTTCCGGGCCGCGGCTCCTCCCGTCTTCGAAGCGTCCGTTCCTAGATCGGCGGCGCTCCACTTCGGGATCTGCTTCTTGGCGGCCGTGATAATTCCCCACCCGGAAGGGATGCGAGCCTGTCCCATCTCGCTGCTCAGGGTAACAAGGGCCGGCAGGGCAAGATCGAAAATCTCCGATCCGTTAGCGACGACTCTTTCAACCTTTAATTTTCCGTCCAGCACTTCGATTCCCTTCGCCCTGATGACCACGGGGATCCCCAGGTATTCGGCCATGACCGATCCGACCATGCCCGCATCCCAATCTGCAGCCTGCCTGCCGCAGAGGATGAGATCGAACTTCCCGATTTTCCTGACAGCCTGACTCAGGATGTAGGCCGTGGCAAACCCGTCGGAATCCTCAAAAGATGCATCCGTGAGGATGAAGCCCTCATCGGCGCCCATGGCGATGGCCTTGCGCATCACCTCCTCGGTAAACTTCGAGCCCAGGGTGAAGACAGTAATCTTCCCGCCTTTCGCCTCCTTGATCTTCAGCGCGGCCTCCACGGCGAGCGCATCATAGGGGCTCATGACGAAGGGCATTCCTTCCGGCGGGATTACCTGATTCTTCTTGCTGTCGACAACGAATTTAGCCGGCGGAAGGTCCGGATCCAGGACCGGCTTTATGCAAACAATGATTTCCATTTTTCCTCCTTATCCGAATTGATAGCAGATGCCGAATCCACCGCGGGGGTTCACCCAGTTGATGGCGTTCTTGTCGCAGGAGAAACGGCAGCTTCCGCATTCCAGACAACCTTCGTAAGAGAAGGTGACGTGATTTTCCCTCATGGTGTAACACTCCGCCGGGCAGGCATACAGACAGGACTTCAGGTCGCATCCCCGGCACTTTTCCTCATCCACGCGGATATGTACTTCCCTGTCTATATCGAATTTATTAAGCGCCAGTTTGTCTTCTACTTTCACAAGGCTTTCCTCGCTTTCATGGCATCGGAGATCATCTGCCAGATGCTTACTTTCCCCTTCAGGAATTTCATGACCGTCCCGAATGTATTTCCTCTCGGCTTCCCGTCGCTATGGAAAATGCTGCGCATGAGACCGCATGCAAGCTCCGGGTATTCATTATAGATCCTCTTATTTTCCAGGAAATGGGGCGCATGTCGGAAAGTATTCAGGTCTTTCAGGACAAAGCGGTCCTTGAGCAGTGTTTCGTAATGCATAAGCGCCCGCGCAGTAAAATCGCCTTGTTCGCGCGCGCGGATAACCGTTTCACCGGCGGCGACTCCGGCCGCCATAGCGAAATTCGCCCCCTCCAGAATGAGCCCCGTCCCCAGCACCATCGCGGCGGCGTCTCCGGCGACAAGGATGCCGTCTCCATAAAGCCTCGGCATCATCTTGACACCCGATACAGGAATGAGGTGGGCGGAATACTCCATAGTCTCCCCGTTCCTTATGAGCGGACGCACAGATGGATGGTTCTTGAAATCCTCGATGAGGTCGGAGGCTTTGATTTTGTGCTCCAGAAGAGCGCTCAACTGCACTACCACTCCCACGGAAAGGCTGTCCTGGTTGGTGTAAATAAAACCTCCACCCGGAAGCCCGCGGGTGCACGCGCCCACGTATTCCATGACCACGCCCTCGCTGCCGCTGATATTGAAACGGTCCTCAATGGTCTCGCGGGGCAGGCGAATTACCTCCTTCACCCCCTGTTTCAGGTCGGGCGCCTTGAACTCTTCCCGAAGCCCGGCTTTCGCCGCCAGAAGGGAATTGGCTCCGTCGGCCAGCACCACGACATTCGCGGGGAATTCCTCGTTCCCGACTTTCACTCCCTTTATCTTTGTCCCGTCGAAAATAAAATCGGTCGCCTCAAGGCTTGAGGCCAGAACCGCTCCCGACTGCTCCACCTTGCCCGCCATCCAGCGATCGAATCTGGCGCGCAGTATGATGAAGCCCGGAGCCGTCGTCGCGTCGCCGTGAGGAGATTTGAAATCAACGGAAAGGCAGTCCTCCCGGGTCATGAAGGATATGACGTGGCGATGGATAAACCTTTCAACCGGGGCCTCTTTCCAGAAGCCCGGGAATACTTCGTTCATCACGGGGCCGAAAAAAGCCCCTCCCCACATGTTCTTGGCGCCGGGATATTTCCCGCGTTCAAGGACGAGCACGTTGAGACCCGATCTCGCCATGGTGCAGGCCGCCGCGCAGCCGGCCGGTCCCGCTCCAACAACAATCGCATCAAACGCTTCCATTTGTCTTATTCTTTCTTTTGAACTTTTACCCTGCTACTCCTTACGAGCTCATCCTTCGACAAGCCCAGGATGACAGTTACGGAAGATTTTTCTTGCCCTCTCCCCTTCTCACCTTCTTCATCTTGAAACAGCGTCGATTCCGAGCTCAATGCGGCCCAGAATCAGCTTGTGTACATGCGCAGTACCGCCGTATATGATGGGCGCCATGCAGTCTCTATACAGTCTCTCCAGTGGGAACTCGTCGCTCAGGCCGTACGAACCGTGTAATTCCACCGCCGCCTTGGCCGACCGGTGCACCGCCTCCATATTGTGATACTTGGCAATAGAGGTTTCCTTGGCCACATTCATATTCTTGTCTTTCATATAGGCCAGACGGTAAGCCAGCCAGCGGGACGACTCTAGATCGATGACCATATCGGCAATTTTCTCCTGAACGAGTTGGAAGCTGCCGATGGGTTTTTTGAACTGATGCCGTTCCTGGCAGTACTTAACGCTGTGGTCAAGACAGGCCTGGATTGCGCCCACCGCCGCACATGCAATACCGAAACGGGTATGCTCAACATTGGAAAAAGCCGCCCTCATCCCGAAACCTCCGAGCTGGTTTGTCCTGGGAACGCGGCAGTCCCGGAAGAAGAGCTGTCCATGGTCGTGATGGCGGAAGGCGAGTTTGTTTTCTATTGGGGCGCGGGTGAATCCAGGAGTGCCCCAGTCGACAATGATAACCGCGAGGCCCTTGGTCCCCTTGGACTTGTCCGTCTGACATACTACCATGGCGAAATCGGCGATATTGGCGTTGGTGATCCAGGTCTTGTTTCCGTTTATCACATATTCATCGCCGTCAAGAACAGCTGTTGTTTCTATTCCTGTGGCGTCGGAACCGGCATTGGGTTCGACTGTCGCGAAGCAGTGCGTCAGCTTCCCCTGGATCATGCCAGGTAGATATTTCTTTTTCTGCTCGTCATTTCCGTTTTGAACGATGGGAAGTATACCCAGCGACGTCCTGGAACAGGAGCCCATCCCCAGGGAAAAATCATAATAAGCCAGTTGTTCCGTAACCAGGCCGAGAGTCATCCAGTCCAGATCCAGCCCGCCGTACTCAACCGGCGCCTTTATACCCAGAAGCCCCTGCGCACCGAGTTTCTCGAAGACCGAATGGGGCATTTTGCACTGGCGGTCCCACTCCTTGACATAAGGCTGAACCTCTCGAAGAGCAAACTCTTTGGCCATGTCTTTAAACATTGCCTGTTCCGTGGTAAGCTCAAAATCCATATTTATTTTTCTCCTTTCATCGAAGCTGAATTAAAAGGCATGCATCCCAGCATTCTTTCGACCGCCTTCAGAAAAACAACAACAAAGATTGAAGTCATAAATGACCAGCCTCGCGGAAACAGCGGAGTGAAATAACGGAAGGCGACCGCCCAAGTCTTTCTTCTGGAAATGCAAAGGATGCGCCAATATTTCGCCAATTATGTAAGATATCTACAATATTGGACTATGATGCTTCTGGGCAAACCGAAAAACAAAACAGACTCTTTTTGGACTGATGAAAATGTAGTAATTTTTGTACAATCAGAAAAGCAGGTTCAATTGAGATATTTTATTATTGAGGATATTCAGGAAAATCCAAAAATTGTTTTTATATCACTACATGTAGGGCTAAATGTACACTAAATATTGTACCGTTTAATCTTCTGATAGAGTACTGTTCTGTGGATCCCAAGAATTTTGGCGGCTTTCACCTTGTTTCCCTTGGTAAACTCAAGCACTTCCGCAATGGCTTTTTTTTCGGCCTCTGTTACGACGTTGCGCAGCGAAGTTATATACTTAAACTGATTTGTGTTCACTTGCTTGCCCGGTTCCGCAATACGCGAAGGCAGATGCTGCAACTGGATCTCGGAATCCTCGGCGATAATCATGGCCCGCTCTATGACATTTTTTAATTCTCTGACATTTCCAGGCCATTGATAATGCTGAAGGGCGCTCATTGCCTCGGGTGAAATGGTTTTGGGGGGCCTGTTCGTTTTCTCACTTAATTCGGCGATGAGGAATGATGCAATTTCGGGTATATCCTCCGGAATCGAGCGCAGGCTCGGAGTATTTATGTTGAATATGTTTATCCGGTAATACAGATCCATCCGGAACGTACCTTTCTTGATCATATCCTGCAGGTCTTTATTGGTGGATGCAATGAGGCGGAAATCGACCTTAATCGGCCTGGTACCGCCCACACGCTCGATCTCGTACTCCTGAAGCACGCGCAGGAGCTTCGCCTGCATATTCAACGGCATATCCCCGATCTCATCGAGCAGAATGGTACCCCTATGGGCAAGCTCGAATTTCCCGGGTTTGCCCTGTGGTTTTGCCCCGGTGAATGCCCCTCCCTCGTAGCCGAAAAGTTCGCTTTCAATCAATTCAGCAGGAATGGCGGCGCAATTTACCCTGATGAAAGGACCCTCGGCCCGCTCGCTTGACCGGTGTATAAAGAATGCGCACGCTTCCTTGCCGGTGCCGGATTCGCCTGTGATAAGGACGGAGGCATCGCTCTTCGCGGCCTGGAAAGCGCTTTTCTTTGCCTCCTGGATGAGATCGGAGTTTCCGATAATCTTGTCGAACTGGTAGGAGCCCTTGAGGCTGTTCACTTCCTTGTGATAGTATTTCAACTGTCCCTCAAGGATCTGCAGTTTTCTGTAGAGATTTCTTATTGTATCAACCCTGTGGAAAATCCTCTTGCCGAGGACGCCGATAATTTCCCCCTCCCTGTTCCTGAGCGGAATCCTTGCCACGATCTGCTGGCGGTTTCCCAGTTGGTACGTTTCTCCGATCTCCGGTTTGCCCGTTTTCAGGGTTTCATGCATGCGGCTTTTTTTGTTTACTTCGATTATGTGTTTTCCTACTGCCTGTTCCGGTGTAAGCCCGTAAAGCCCTATGTTATAGCGGCTCATGAATCGGATAATCCCATCCTTATCGATTACAATCGGGCATTCATACGGATTGTCAACAAAGGCGTCAAGCAGCTTAGGATCAATGTACGACAGCCATTTCGGATTCAAATCGTTAGACATTTTCTTACCTTAACAAGAATGTTTTGCCTTTTTTTATATTCCGCAGCCAGGGCTGTCAAGGAGATATTTGTCCCACAGATTATTCGGCTGGAAACCACAAAAAGTCCTTGCTACGGTGGTATCATATTGGTATGAAGAAAATGATGCTGTGGGGGGTGATGCATGGCGCTGGTGAAACTGAAAAAGTGGCGATCCGACCGAAATTAAACCGTTCAGTGATGATTGATTTTAAGGGTGCACTGTTGCTCAGATGATCCGGCAAAGAGTTCCACCGAAGACCCGGCAATGTTGTTTATAAAGGTCATTTTGGCAGGAACTGTTTCATCCACCTTTGTTGTTTCACTGGTAACGCTTGCCTGGGTGCGAGCTCAGGTCTGGTTACGTTCATCCGGTCAAATGGGGCGGTGGATTTTATCGACCCCATTGTCGGCCGCTATCGGTTGCGGTTCCAACTGCTCTGACTTCCAGGCGATGCCGCCTTTGTCAACCCCGGGCTTTACGAGTTCTGTAAGGTCAATAAAAACCTCAACAGCGTTTCAGGATAAGGCGCGTAGGCGGGCATTGAACGCATAAGAGAAAGGAGGCGCAAGAATGAAAGGGCATGAGCGCAAAGGGGAGAAAAGAGAAGATTTGAACGGTATCGAAACAACCTCAGTGCCGGCGTCCGTGAGCCGCCGCTCTGTTCTGAAAGGGGCGATCGGTCTGGGCGTGCTGGCTTCAACCGGCGGTTTTGCGATGAATCTAACGGCTCCGGGAGCGGCCGAGGCCGCCGTACGCAAGCTTCCTAAAAAATGGGACGAGGTGATTGACGTGGTTGTCGTCGGGTCCGGTTTTGCGGGACTGGCAGCGGCTGCGGAGGCGGCGGGCCAGGGCTCCAAGGTCGTGATCCTGGAGAAGATGCCCACCTACGGGGGGAATTCCATCATCAACGGCGGGGCCTTAAACGCGTGGGACAACAGAACTCACCTCAGGCAGAAACTCAATCTGGGGGATGACAGCTGGCAGTTGTTTGAAAAGGACACGCTGAAGGGCGGTGATTTTTACAATTACCCGGAACTGGTGGAGATCATGGTTAAGGGATCTCCCGGCGCCGTTGACTGGCTGATGGACAATGGGGCGATGTTCAGGAATACCCTGCCCCGCATGGGCGGGCACTCGGCTTACCGGACGTTCATGGCCGTCGAGGGTGTCGGCCGGGGCTTCACGGAACCGATGAAGAAGGTCGCCGAGAAGCGGGGAGCCAAGATACGCCTCGGAACCAAGGTGTCCTGGATCTGGCGCAAGGACGCGGACAGTCCCGTTCTGGGCGTGGAGGTCACCAAAGACAAGAAGAAGAGCAATATCAAAATCAAGAAGGCACTCGTCCTGGCGTCGGGCGGATTCAGCAGGGACGTCAAGATGCGGATGACGTTCAACCCCAGTCTTGTGCCGGAGTACAACTGCACCAACCAGCCGGGAGCCACCGGTGAGGTGATACGATATGCCCAGGCGATCGGAGCAGAAGCCATTCAAATGGCGTTTATTCAGCTTTATCCCTGTGCGGAACCGGAGACGGGAATGCTGGATACGCCGGCAGTCTATCCTTACACGGGCACGGGTTACGGGCTGATCTATGTCAACAAGGCCGGAAAACGGTTCATCAGCGAACTGGAACGCCGCGATGTCGTTTCTATGGCCCAGATCAAGTCCGGATCAAAGCCTACCTATTCCATACTAAACGATGAGATCTTCAAGAAACTGGTTGTGCCGAAAGAAGAGCTTGAAAAAGGTATAGCAAAAGGGCGCATCCTTAAAGCCGACACGCTCGCCGAACTGGCCGGGAAGCTCGGCATCCCCGCCGACGCTCTGCAGGATACAATCAACAGGCATAACGTGTTTATCGCGCAGGGGAAGGACCCTGATTTCAATAAGCCGATCACGAAAAACATGGTGCCTCTGGTGAGCGGTCCCTTTTATGGAATCGCCCAGTGGCCGTCCATCCACCATTGCATGGGCGGTCTCAGGATCAACACCTCGGCTCAGGTGATCGATATCTGGGGCAATCCGATACCGCGTCTCTACGCGGCAGGCGAGGTGTGCGGTGGTGTCCAGGGATCTAACCGCCTGGGCGGCAACGCCACGACCGACTGCGTCGTCTTCGGCCGCATCGCGGGCATGAATGCCGGCAAGGAAAAGCCCCTGGCGTAAAAGGATGTTGCTCAAAATTTCGTCTAGAACAGAAGGCGGGGCCGTTCAAAAGTCCCGCCTTCTTTCATTTTGTCCGCCGCTTGCACTGTCCTTTCTGAGGGGAAAATTATTGAATCTTGAAATCTTTATAATTTGTGCTACAGTCGCAGCAGAGGTTTCGTAAATTTATATAGTGATTTCAGTTAGTTAAGATCATGATGGATGAATTATGGAAGAAGATCATTACCTGAAGAGACTTTTTTACCCCAGGTCAGTGACTGTCGTGGGCGCCGGAGACAATCCGCTTCTCATAAACGGAAGGAGCCTCATGTTCATGCTCCGCCACAAGAGCGCGGCCCGCATATATCCCGTGAATCCCAACCGGGACAGCGTACAGGGTATAACGTGCTACCCCCGGATATCGGATATCCCCGAAGTCCCCGATGTCGCCGTTATCGTGGTCGGTAAAAATCTGGTCCCCTCCGCAATCGAAGAATTGGGCCGGCTTGGATGCCCTTTTGCCATCGTAAATACCTCCGGTTACGCGGAAAGGGGACCCGAGGGTATCAGGGATCAGAAGGAACTGCTTGAGATTGCCCAACGCTGCGGCGTCCGGCTTATCGGTCCGAATTGTCTCGGTCTTGTCAACCTCCTTTCCCCGGTTATCCTGAGCTGGTGCGCGACGCTGGAAAGAGAGCCCGGCGATCTTCTTCAGGGGGATGTCGCCATGATTTCTCAAAGCGGCGCGATGCTCGGATCGATCTGGGACAGGGCAATGGGGATGGGGCTCGGGTATTCATACCTCCTCTCGTCGGGCAACGAAGCGGATCTCGGCTTTGCGGATTTCATGGATTTTTTCGCCCAGGATGAGAACACGCGTGTAATAACCGGTTTCGTGGAATCGCTGCGCGATCCGGAAAAATTCCTCTCTGCAGTAGACCGCGCCCATTCAAAGGGAAAAGCGACGGTTCTCTATAAGGTCGGAAGAACTGCTGAAGGAAAGCGGGCGGCTGTGTCTCATACGGGATCTCTTACCGGGTCTGATGAAACATTCGACGCCATCTGCCGGGCGCACGGTATTGTCCGCGTGGACAGTCTTGACGCATTGAATACCACCGCCCTGGCACTGAGAGCACAGCCTCCGGCGCGGGGAGGCCGTCTGGGAATATTCTCCTGTTCCGGCGGCGCCGCCGGATTGATGGCAGATCAGATGCGCGGGAAAGGTCTTTCCATTGCGGAGGTCGGCCCGGAATTCGAGCGGGACATCACAGAGATTACAAATTTCCAGCCTCCTCACAATCCTCTCGATATCATCAAAGGTCCTTTAAAATCCTTTGATGTCATCACCGCGGCCATGGACAGGTTCGTCCGCGAGGAGAATTTCGATCAAATAATCATTCTGATGACAACCATGTACCTACAGAAAATCGCCCCGGGGCTCATGCTGGAGGGGCTCCGGGGAAACCCGGGGAAACCGGTATTGGCCTGCTGGCTGGGTGATAAAGTCGTGCGCCGGCCGATTGAGGAGATGAGGAAAGGCGGCGTTGTTACATATCAGGACGTCGACTCATGTCTCGATGCCGCAAGGGCGCTGGCCATCGTCGGCCGTCACCGCCGGCGTACAGCAAAGGCGATGGACCTTCAAAAGCCCCCGGAAGGAGCCAGGAAACACGCGCTGGAGATCATTGCCGGCTGCGGCGGACGGCTGGACGAGGCGTCGTCGAAGTCGATTCTCTCTCTTTACGGCATACCCGTTCCAAAGGGAAAGGCCGTCCTCGACATGGAGGAGGCTCTCCGTACTGCCGAAGAGATAGGATACCCGCTGGTCCTGAAGGGAATTTCGCCCGATGTGCTGCACAAGACGGAGGCGGACGCGATACGGCTGGGTATCAGGAACGCGGCCGAACTTAAGCGGGCGTTCCGGGCAGTAAGCGCAGCCGTGAGAAATAAAGAGAACCCGAGGGTCCTGGTGGAACAGATGCTTCCTCAACCCGTAACCGAACTCATCATAGGATCATCGTTTGAGGAGCCGTGTTTCCATAAGATCATCTTTGGACTGGGCGGAATCTGGGTGGAAGCGCTCAGGGATGTAAGCATAAGGCTCGCCCCCGTGACCGCGGAAGATGCGCAAGAGATGCTTTCCGAAATCCGGGGGAGAAAACTGCTCGAGGGCCTGCGCGGAAAACAGCCCGCTGACAAGGACGCGATTGTGTCCGCCTTGACTTGTCTATCCACGCTGATCACGGACCTGCACGATTATATCCGGGAGATCGATGTGAATCCGCTCATGGTATATGCGGAAGGGGCTGTTGCGGCCGATGCGGTGATTACGACCCGCGGATAACTCCGTAGCGCTTGCTTTGCACACCGTTCAAAGGTTATCCGTATATTAGATACGGGATGCCCCGATCAACCACTTGCCAGTTCGTCAAGGAATTCTTCCAGCGATATAATCTTGAAAAGCGGGTAAAGAGGATTCTTCCTGTAGATGTCCATTGCCGCCTGATGGACTTTTGCGCTGTAACTGGCACAGCAATCTTCTATGATGTAGGCTTGGAAGTCGTTTGCCAGGGCATCAAGAGCAGAGCTCAATACGCACCAGTGGGAATTGATTCCGGCGAGAGCGACTGTATCCACATTATACAAGCGCAGTGTCTGATCCAGATCCGTTTTGTAAAAGGCGCTGAAGCGGCGCTTGTGGCTGTATATGTCGTTATCGGTCTGAAGCAGTCCGTGATATACTTTCGCTCCTTCGGTCCCGCGAATTGAGTGCTCTTTCATTTTACCCTTGAATATGAAATCTCCGGGGAGAAAGCTGTCCATCGAAAAGACGACAGGTATGCCCCGGTTTCTGGCAATCCCGGTCAGGCGGTTTATGCCCGGCACAATGCTCTTCGCAAAAGGCGTAACGGGATTGCCGTGCTCCTCGTTAAAACTGTCTTCAAGCATGTCCACCACAACCACAGCAGGTTTCATAATCAAAACTCCTTTTTTGCCTTAACCTATCATATCTCTTTCCCTGATGCTCGATGCGCGTGCCGCCCGTTTCAATCAAAGGTCCCGAATAATTTTGCTACCATTTTTTGCCAGGCATGTATACTGAAAATCCCTTTTCTCCATTTCAGATGACCCGGTCGGGCTGTGTAAATGACAACTTGCAAGCGCAATTTCTGTGTGATAAATGGTCCCCGTCAAAAAACGTGCTTGAGATTGACAAGTATACTTGTCCCGGCCGCTAAGGAAAGCAGAGGATGAACCCATGGAGAAAACAGAATTGACGGGTTCGGCAATCAACGACCTTGCTTTGTCCATCCTGAACGCCGCGCCTCTTGCAACATTCGGCCTGGAGAACCGCCGTATTATCTTCGCCAATCGCGCGGTCGAGAGGATCTTCGGATGGAAACCCGAAGAATTGATCGGACAATCGACAAGGATTCTCTACGCGAATGACGAGGAATACGAGAAAGCAGGCAAGGAAGTTTACCCCACGCTTGAAAATGGTCCCGCTGTTTTAAAATCGGTCTTTGAGTGCAGACACAAGGACGGCGGCATTATTATTTGCCGCCTTAGCGCAACGAGAATAGGTGACAGTCTCGTCAACAGGAAAGTGGTTGTAACCTTCGAAGATATAAGCGAACTGAAGAAAATAGAGAGCCGGCTGCTCGAAAGCGAGAAGCTTTACAGAACGCTTGCGGAAAGTTCTTTCGCCGGCGTCTATCTGATACAGGACGGCAAATTCAAATATGTGAACGAGCAGGCCGCATCCTATATGGGTTATAAGCCCCACGAACTCGTCGGCAGGAAGGCGCATAGCATTGTGCATCCAAATGACAGGAAGATGATCGGAAAGTTCGCCCGGGAGATGTTGAAAGGAAAAAGGACCACTCCTTATTCTTACAGGGCGCTGGACAGGAAAGGCCGTATCCTGTGGTTCATGGAAACCGTCACCGGTATCGTTTATGAAGGTCGGCCCGCAGTCCTCGGTACCACCATGGACATAACGGAACTGAGAGAAGCGAAGATCGAGATCGAAGAATTCAATAAGCTGAGGTCTTCCATATTGGATGCGACTCCACACGCGATCATGTATCTGGAGGACCGCAGGATCATATTCGCCAATAATGCGGTGGAGTCAGTTTTCGGATGGAAACCGGAGGAGTTGATAGGAAACTCGACTCGAATGCTGTTCCTTTCAGACGAAGATTTTGAGAGAATGGGACACATGGCCTATTCAACCCTCGAAAGGAGAAGGGTCTACGACGAACCCGAATTTTTATACAGGCACAAGAGCGGAGAGCCCATCTACTGCCGTATAAAGGCTGTTCGGATCGGTGAGAGGCTGAGCCAGAAGAGGAGTCTTATCGTCACATACGAAAATATAACGGAACAGAAAAAGACTCAGGACGCCTTGCGCCAGAGGACGAAAGAGCTCGAATTGAAGACGCAGAACCTTGAAGAAGCCAATATAGCCCTGAATGTGATATTGAAAAAAAGAGAGGCGGATAAGCTGAAAATAGAGAAAAGTGTTGTGGACAATATCCGGGAATTGATTATGCCCTGCATCCAGCAGATGAAGAAGTACCACATGGATGATGAGGCATTGAAATATGCATCACTGGCCGAGTCCTATTTGAATGATATCGTCTCTCCTTTTTTGCACAAGCTCTCCATAAGGCATCTGAATCTAACCCACAGGGAAGTATTGATTGCGAGTCTCTTGAAAGACGGAAAATCGAGCAAAGAAATAGGCGACTTATTGAATATATCATCCAGAGGGGTCGATTATCACAGAAATAAGATCAGAAAAAAATTAGGCCTGAAACACAAAAGGGATAATCTCAGATCATATCTGATCTCGTGTTTTTCGGATGACACTCCGGAAGAAGGCCACAACTCGAAAATCGTGTAGAATGTCTGCCGAAAAGGCGCTCCCTTTAACAGTGCCGTTAAATGCAGGATTGGAAATCCCCAATCCTTTTTTATTATCACGGCAGGCTGCTGAGAAACCCCCGATCCCCAAAATTCCATATCCCGAACAAATCACAATTCTAAAATGCTGAATGACCCTCTCGTCTGTCGGACGAAAGGAATTCCACCATCCTCGAGAGGACCCATAAACAGATGAAGAGAGGGATAGGAGAGTAACAAGGCAATGCTAGAAAAAACTATGATTCAGGTAGTGATCGACTTGCAATCATATGCGTTGCAAATGCCGGGAACGGTACAATATATAAACTCCGGCTCATTAACACGCGAGTCTGTATCAGAGTGCAAGACAGAAAACGGAGGGGATAACAAATAAGCTGTTATGGAAAGGAGGTTTTTTTGAATTATGGATCCCCAAATATTAAGCGTTATCGGTATCTTCATCGGTCTTGCCACCCTCGTCTTTCTGGCGTTGAGAGGATGGAGCATTATCCTGATCGCTCCTATTGCCGCCATAATTGTCCTCACATTCTCTCAGGTTGATCTCTTAAAAGGTTTGAACGAATCCTATATGAAAGGGTTCTCATCCTTCGCCATGAAATTCTTTCTGCTCTTCCTCCTCGGCACTATTTTCGGGAAGGTTATGGAAGACAGCGGGGCGGCCAAGAAAATCGCGGCCTTTATCCTTCGGTTGACAGGTAAAACAAAAGAACTCTACGTGGCCATGGCCATAGTGGCTGTTTGCGCGCTGCTGGCGTATGGAGGCGTGAGCGTCTTTGTCACTCTCTTTGTGGTTGTCCCGATCGCCAGGCCTCTCTTCAAGGAAATGGATCTCTCCTGGCATCTTTTTCCGGGGATATATTTTTTCGGAATCGCCACATTCGTCATGAGCATGCTGCCGGGCACCCCGCAGATTCAGAACATCATTCCCACGAAATACCTCGGGACCACCGCCATGGCCGCACCGGCCCTCGGCCTGATCGCCTCGGCCTTGATTATAATCATAAACTATTTCGTGATGGGCTGGCTGATCAAGCGCTCCAAAAGCAGGGGCGAGGGCTACGAGGGAAGCGATCCCCTTGGGGCCAAGGCATCCGAGGCAAAGATCGAAGATGAGAACCTTCCTAATATCTGGCTCTCTTTCCTCCCGTCAGCAGTCCTCCTCATCCTTCTGAACATACTGAAGATGGATATAATCTGGGCCCTTCTGGGAGGAATTATTGCGGGACTGATCGTTTTCTACAAGCAGCTTCCCAACAAGTTGAAGACCCTTACCGTGGGGGCGACTAATTCGGCTATACCCCTGATCAATACCTGCGCCGATGTCGGATTCGGGGCGGTAGTGGGCGCGGTTATCGGCTTCAAGCTTATCTCATCGGCCCTCCTGAGCATACCCGGGACTCCCTTGATATCTCTTTCCCTGGCCACACAGTTCATGTGCGGCGTAACCGGATCAGCTTCAGGAGGACTTGGTATCGCGATGGAGCTATTCGCCAAGCAGTACCTCTCGATGGGTATTAACCCTGAATTGATACACCGGGTAGCAAGTCTCGCCACCGCCGGACTGGATGTCATGCCCCATAACGGAGCTGTCATTACGGCTCTCGCTGTAGTCGGCCTGACCCATAAAGAAGCTTATAAACCGATCTTCATTCTCGCTTTGGTGACGCCTATAATAACAAATGCAATCTCTGTCGCGATCGCAACATTGCTGTACTAACACTTGCTGAAAAAAATCCTGCTTCAGCAAGCCGTTCGACCAATAGACCGAATCATAGGGCAAAAAAACAGCTCAGAGTCCGGAGCCCTTGGAAATTCCAAACGAAACTTCGGATTCTGAACCTGAGGGCAAAGCCCGAGACAAGCGGTATCCGTAATTTCAGAAAGGAACGTAACATGCAGACAATCAACGAAATGCTTGAAAGTGTAGCCAAGTACGAACCGGGCCGTACAGCGGTAATTTTCGAGGACCGGCAGATAACGTATAAACAACTGAACATGGAGATAAACAGGCTGGCAAACGGGCTCGTTCGCCTGGGCATAAGACGGGGTGATTTCGTCATGACGCTGATACCGAACTCACTGCGGCTGCTGATCATATATCAAGCCGTAATCAGGACGGGGGCCACGGTAGTGCCTCTCAATGTAATGTACACCGCACATGAGATCAGGTATATCGGCCAGGACACGAAGGCCAGAGCGATCTTCGCTGACGCCGACCTCTGGGCCTCCCATGCCGCGGTGAAGGCGGACCTCCCCGATCTCGAGCGGGCGATCATCTCCAAAGGGAACCCGGCCGGGGGAGAGTTATCACTTGCCGATGTAAATACGGATGTCACAATCCCGCCCGAGACGGGCTCTGAGATCGACGATATCGTGAGCATCATCTATACATCGGGGACGACCGGCCGCCCCAAGGGAGCCACCCAGACCCACAGGTCGATTCTTTCCAATGTCATGGGGTGCTGCACCAGGAACAAGTTCAGCCGCGACGACCGGCTCATCTGCGCGCTGCCCTTATACAACAACTTCGCCCTCAACGTGGTCATGATGTCAGCATTCTTCACAGGGGCGACCCTCGTGTGCATCGACCGGTTCGAGGCGAGAAAAGTTCTCGATGCGATAAAGCAGCACAGGGGGACATATTTTGCGGGGACCCCGACGATGTTCTCTTATCTTCTGCAGGAATATAAGGAAGGGCAGGATGACGTGAGCTCTCTGCGGGTTACTAATTCCGGCGGCGCTCACTGCCCGGGCGAAGTAATACGCCAGATCGAGAAGACCTTCGGAGTCGTCCACATGGACGGCTACGGCCAGACGGAGGGTTGCGGCTTTACAACCCTTAACCCTTACATAGGCGTGCGCAAGGAAAACTCGGTGGGTCCTCCGCTTTCCAACTGCCTGATCAAGATAGTTGATAACGACGATAAGGACCTGCCGGTCGGCGAGACGGGAGAGATCGTTCTAAGAGGGGATTGCTTTTCCATCCACGGTTACCTGAACAGGCCGGAGGTCAATGCGGAGGTCAACCGCGGGGGGTGGTTCCACTCCGGGGATCTCGGCTATCTTGACAAGGACGGCTATCTCTACGTGGTCGACCGCAAACAGGATCTCATAATCACGGGCGGGCAGAATATTTATCCCGCAGAAGTTGAGGAGGAACTCTACACGCATCCGGCAGTCGCGCTCGCCGCGGTTATCGGCATACCGGACAAGGTGAAAGGCGAGATCGCCAAGGCGTATATAGTACTCAAGAAGGGGCAGAAGGCGACGGAGAAGGAGATCATAAATTACGTGCGGGAACGAATCGCGAAATTCAAGGCGCCGCGCCAGGTAGAGTTCGTCGATTCTCTCCCCCAGGGACCCACCGGGAAAATACTCAAGAGAATCCTCAAAGAGGAAGTACTTAAAAAAATGGAGTAGTGCCGTGCCAGTATGAGCATCACAACAGCGCCGGTTTATCCGACCGGCGTTTGTTTTTGGGACGAGTTTTCCATTTGCGATTGACAAACTGTTTTTTATTCTGTAATTCAAAAAGGCTCTTGACCGCAGACGCATTCAAGCCCTCTGTGGCAGGAATTCTTTTTCCCTTCAGTCTGATTTTGGAGCTATGCAATGCCTCTGAGTATAATAGTATGCATAAAGCAGGTTCCCGATCCCGAGTCCTTCGACAAGATAACTCTGGATCCCGTTTACAAGACAGTTCGAAGGAGCGGGATACCAGTAATCACGAATCCGGCCGACCGGCATGCGCTGGAGGAAGCCCTTCGCATCAAGGATGAAACCGGTGCATTCGTAACGGTGATCACCATGGGTCCGCCCCAGGCCCGGAAAAGCCTCGAAGAGGCACTGGCGACGGGCGCGGACAGGGGCGTAATTCTTTGCGATCAGGCCTTTGCCGGGGCGGACACGCTGTCAACGGCCTGCACTCTGGCTGGAGGCATCCGTTTCCTGGGCGGTTACGACTTGATTCTTTGCGGCAACGAGACAGTCGACGGCGCAACAGGCCAGGTTCCCGCTCAACTGGCCGAATTTCTCGATCTTCCGCATGTGACTTACGTGAGAAAAATCGACGTGATCGGAAAAGAGCGTAAGGCCGTCGTGGAAAGGATTCTGGAGAACGGCTATCTGCGGGTGGAGGTGAAACTCCCGGCGGTAATCGCTGTCTTGAAAGGAATCAACCGGTACCGCCTTCCGACCGTGATGGGGATCATGGAGGCTGCAACAAAGGAAATCCTCGACCTCGGCTGCCCGGCCTGCGAATCCGCCGGGGTTGATCCCGGCATGATGGGACTGCGTGGATCGCCCACAAGGGTCGCCGATGTCTTCGAATCCCGGGAAAGCCGCTCCGTCGAGATGATCTCGGGAGAGCCCCGGGAGATTGCAAAAAGGCTGGTAAGGAGGCTGCATCAGATGGAGGCGATATAACCCATGAAGGAAATCGTAGTCTGGGCTGAACATCGGCAAACCGGGCTGATGTCCGTATCTTTAGAACTGCTTTCAAAAGCAACGGAACTCGCCCATCAAATCGACGCAACAGTGTCCGCTGTCCTGATCGGCTACAAATGCGACGCCCCGGCCGAGGAACTCATCCGCTACGGCGCGTCCCGCGTTTTCGTAGTCGACGACCCACAGCTTGATCTCTATCAGAGCGATCTCTATCCGGGAATCCTGGCCCGTGTTCTCGACGAGATCTCACCGGAGATAGTTTTGATCGGCGGGACGTTCATCGGAATGGATCTTGCCCCGCGTGTTGCGGCCAAGCTGAAAACGGGATTGACGGCCCACTGTGTAAACCTATATATAGAAAAGATCGAAGGGAAAGACCAGCTGGTCCAGGTGGTGCCGGGCTGGGGCGGAAACATGTTTCTCAAGATCATCTGCCCGGATCACCGCCCGCAAATGGCTACAGTGCGTCCGGGCGTAATGGACAAGGGGGCCGCGGATCCATGCCGTTCGGGCATCGTAATCCCCCTGAAATACGAAATCCCTGATCACGACATACGGGCAAGGACGCTCGAATTCATCGCCGAAGAACCACACGGCCGCTCGTTGGACGACGCCGGAATCATTGTCTCGGGGGGCTTCGGTGTCGGGTCAAGGGAAGGTTTCGAGTTGCTGGAGGAATTGGCCCGCGTCATGCACGGCGAGGCGGCCGGCACGCGGCCCGCCTGTGATCAGGGCTGGATACCCGAATCGAGAATGATCGGCCAGAGCGGAAAGACGGTCAGGCCCAGACTCTTCCTCAGTATCGGAGCTTCGGGGGCTGTCCATTATACAACCGGATTTCTCAAATCAAAAGTCATCGTGGGAATCGACAAAAATCCCAAGGCACCAATTTTCGGGGTTGCCGACCTTGGAATCGTCGGAGACTTCAGAAAGATTATTCCCTGCTTGATAGAGGAATTGAAAGAGATGCAACACCAATCAGAACAAAAAGGGGGCGACCAATGTTCGAACTGACGAAAGAACAGGAAATGTTGAAAACAATGGTGCGTGAATTTGCCGATACGGAGCTGGCTCCCAAGTCGCTCGAACTGGATAAAAAAGGCGAATTTCCGCGTGAGATCGTAAAGAAAATGGCATCCTTGGGACTTCTCGGGATCTCCACCGCCAAGGAGCTGGGAGGATCGGCGATGGGCCATCTGGCCGCAACCCTGGCCATTGAGGAAGTTGCGCGTGTTTATCCTTCCCTGGCGTTTTGCATGGAGGTGAGCACGGGTCCTCTATATGCCCTGTCGCATTTCGGATCCGATGAACAGAAGAAAAAGTACGTCCGCGCGATACTCACCGCAGAGAAGATCATGTGCATCGCCGCCACCGAGCCGAGCGGGGGATCAGAACTTACGAATCTCGGGACGGAAGCGGTATCCGACGGCGAAGACTTCGTCATCAACGGCAGAAAAGTTTTCATCACCGGAGGCGGTGTCTCCGATTATTGTATCCTGCTGGCGAAGACAGGGGAGCGGGCAAGCATCATCATGGTGGAAAAGGGAACGCCCGGGTTTACAATCGGCAGGAGGCAGGAGCAGATGGGTCTGAAGGCGGTGGATGTGAGTGAACTGGCCTTCAACGACTGCCGGGTGCCCAGGGAAAACCTTATCGGGAAGGAAGGAGCGGGTTTCCCCATCGCCATGACGACTTTTACCGTGGCGAGACCCGCCGTCGGCGCCATCGGGCTCGGCATTGCCCGCGGCGCCTTCGAGATCGCCTTGAAATACGCAAAGGAGCGCATCCTCTACGGTAAGCCCATCGCCAGGTTGCAGGCCATCCAGTTCCTTCTTGCCGATATGGACATGGAGATCGATGCCGCCAGGTGGCTGGTCTATGCCCCTGGGGCCGCCCTGGATAAAGGCGTGAATCCCAGGGACATCGTAAAGCAATCCGCACGCGCCAAGGCCGCGGGCGCGGAAGCAGGTGTCAGTGTTACACGGAAAGCCATGGAGATCCTGGGGGCGAACGGAGTCAGCCCGGAATACCATCTCGCCCGCCTCCTGAATGATGCGATGGAACTCATCCCCGCTACGGGAACACAACAAATTATGAAGGTCATTCAGGCAGGAGAAATATTGAAGTGAGCCGCCATACAAGGCCAGGGGCTGAAGAAAAGGAGCTGAAACGCGTTGTCTGCGCCTCGCCCTTTAGCCCTTGGCCAGCAATGAAGGTGCGAGTGTACATGAATGACTACATGTACTTATTTTGTGAGTATACGTAATAAGTATTGGTATTTATTGCCCATTTAAACTGCATCCCCAGTCGCAATGTCGACCGAATGCTACACCGGCATTCCCGCCAATCCACCCATATTTTGGCCTCGAGTTCAAAATTTGGTGTTCCGAGTTTATATCTTCAAACACTCTGGATTTAGGACTGTTTTTCCCCTCAACGTCAGGCAATATGCCATGGTCTGATTGCACAGTGGTCCGATGTTTGCATTTGTCTGTTCATCAAAGTCCCTCTCGTATCAACACAAGACCTCCTCCCGAGGCGGCATTTGCCGGTACAGGTTTACACACAAATCACCCTTACAAGGCAAATGCTGCCTCTCTCTCTGTTCCTTTCGCCTTTGAATCGATATCAAGTTCCCATTTCCCAGGAGGACAGATACCTCTTTTGCTCTGCAGTAAGGCGGTCGATCCTGATGCCCATGGATTCCAGCTTCAGCCGGGCGATCTCTTTATCGATTCTTTCAGGTACACTATAGACTTTATTCTCCAGCTTTTTTGCGTTCTTCACGAGATATTCGGCCGCCAGGGCCTGGTTCGCAAAGCTCATATCCATAACACTCGACGGATGGCCCTCCGCAGCCGCCAGATTGACGAGCCTGCCGTCTGCCAGAATGTAAATCCTCCGGCCGTTCTTCAACGTATATTCCTCGATGAACTTTCTGATGTGCCTGACTCTTGTGGATATTTCTCTGAGACCGGGAAGATCCAGCTCGACATTGAAATGACCTGAATTGGCCACGATGGCCCCGTCTTTCATCTTCATGAAGTGCTCTTTCCTGATGACGTTGATATTTCCGGTCAGTGTGCAGAAAAAATCCCCGGTTTCGGCCGCCCTTGCAATAGGCAGGACGCGATAGCCGTCCATGACCGCTTCGAGAGCCCTCAGTGGATCGACCTCCGTTACGATCACGTTGGCGCCCATTCCTTCCACCCTCATGGCGAGACCTTTCGAACACCAGCCGTAGCCGCAGACGACGAATACGGAACCGGCGATCAGACGATTGGTTGCGCGGATGATTCCGTCCAGTGTACTCTGCCCTGTCCCATAGCGGTTATCGAACATGAATTTCGTCCTGGCATCATTTACAGCGATGAGAGGAAACCGGAGCACACCCTTTTCAGCCATGGCCCGCAGCCGAATGACGCCGGTCGTGGTCTCCTCTGTTCCGCCGATGATGTCCCCGATCAAGCCCGTGCGCTCGGAATGGATCATCGAAACAAGGTCGGCGCCATCGTCCATGGTCATCACCGGCTTCGTATCCAGCACCGCGCTGATATGACGGTAATATGTCTTCGTGTCTTCCCCTTTGATGGCGAATACCGGAATCTTGTGGTATTTTACAAGATAAGCGGAAACGTAATCCTGCGTGCTGAGGGGATTGGATGCGCAGACGGAGATTTCAGCCCCTCCTGCCTTCAGGGTTTCTAGAAGGCTCGCCGTCTCGGTAGTCACATGAAGACAAACGCCCATCCTGACGCCCTTCAGGGGCTTTTCCTTCAAAAACCTCTCCTTTACACGATTCAGAACGGGCATGCTTTTATTCGCCCATTCGACGCTGAGTTTTCCTTCTTCCGCAAGTCGAATATCTTTGATGTCGTATTTCATAATAATCCTGAATGAAAAATGTCCGGGTTATCGGGGAGGCGGGGGCAGGCCTACATGCCGGCCTCTTTCCTGAGTTCCTTCACTTTGTCGGTCTTTTCCCAGGAGTAATTGTCGAGGAAAAGGGTCTTGGGTATCTTCCTGTAGACATCCCCGCTGAGCAGGCCGAATTTCTCGATCATGCCCCGGGGTGTAAAATCAAAAACCCTCGAAATAATATCGCCCAGTTTCTTATCGCTTATTTTTCCCGTACCGAAAGTATTCACATAGACGGACATCGGCTTGGCGACCCCGATCGCATAAGCGAGCTGAATTGAACATCTCGTCGCAAGTTTTGCGGCAACGATGTTCTTGGCGGCGTAACGGGATCCGAATGCCGCGGAACAGTCAACCTTCTCCGGCGACTTATTGACGACGGAGCCGCCGCCCATCTGGGCGCCCGGATATCCGCCGTAGAACTGAACGACCAGTTTCCTGCCTGTAACCCCCGAATCGGCGGCGCTGCATGAATTCACCGCCTGCCATTCGCCCGTGGGATTGAACAGGAATTCGGTTTTCTTATCGACCCAATCTGCTAGGCAGTCGAACGCGATCTGCTTCGCTTCCGCCTCGATAACTTTGCGGTTTTTCGGCGCCACACGGTAATCGATGGCATTGGACATGAGGACCTTCGCCACTCTAAGGGGGGCTCCTGTCTCATCATCGTACTCGACCGTGACCTGACCTTTGCCGTCGGGGGCGAAATAAGGAATCCCGCAATCCTCAAAGGCCCTCATCATTCTATTCACCAGAACGTACGTCAAGGGGAGCAACTCCGGCGTTTCATTGCACGCGAATCCGTACATAATGCCCTGATCGCCCGCCCCGATTTCCTTGTATTTCCCGAGGTCCGCCCGGGTCCCTATATTGATGTCCGGAGATTGCGGTATAATGGCGTTGAGTATGCCCATCGATGTGCCGTTGAGTCCCACCGCGCAGTCCGTATATCCGAGCGCCATGACCGTTTGACGGACGATCTTTTCGATATCGACATAGACTCTTGTGGAAACCTCGCCACCGACCACGCAAAGTCCCTTGCCGAGAAAAACCTCCAGGCCGCAATGTGGCATGGTATCGATCGTCATCCCTTTCTTCTTCTCTTCGTCCAGAATGGCGGCAATGATGTTGGCGGCGATGGAATCCGCGACAATATCGGGGTGTCCTACCTTTATCGACTCAGACGTGATCCGCATTGCATATCTCCTTTCAACACTTGCTGTAATCTTCTATTCAAAATCATCCGTATGGACTCGCCCTTTCTCCGGCACGGATTCCCTGGGAACGACCAGACCGATGGAAATGATCAGCCTGAACGCCTCTTCCACTGTCATATCCATATCGACGACTTCCTTTTCCGGAACCATGAGATAATATCCGGATGTGGGGTTGGGCGTCGTCGGAACGAATACATTGAGTGAATCCTCGGAGGTCTTCCTCTGTACTTCGCCTCTGGAGAGACCCGTAACGAACCCGATTGTATACATTCCTTTTCGGGGAAATTCAACAAGAACAACGCGCCTGAAATTCCTTCCCTTGCCGCTGAACAGGGAGTCTACAAGCTGTTTGGTGGGCTGGTAAATATTCCTCACCACGGGTATTTTATTAAAGATGCCTACACCCCAGCCGACGAGTTTATTCCCGAAATAACTCTGCGTGATGAGGCCGACGACAAATGTCAATAACAGGGTGAAAATGACCCCCAAGCCTGGTATGTGAAACGAAAGCAGCTTATCCGGATGAATACCGGCCGGAATAATCGCCAGAATGTTATCCATTATCCCGATCAGGAAGAAAAAAATGTAAAGCGTGACCCCGATCGGAATGACGACGGCTACTCCGGTCAGAAAAATGTTATTAATTCTCTTTCGCATGCTTGCCCAGGAATTCAGGAAGGAACCAAGGGATATGTTTAACAGAAAGGTGTTGTTTTTTCAACGATATATTATAGTACATCTTCTTAATAAGGTCATTCCGGTGGAGGCCGGAATCAATGCTATTTGCCGGATGCCGGCCTTCGCTGGCACGACGACATACTCGGGACGTCAACTGGAAGAAAAAAGCGAGACATGAACATGCCTCGCCGAATTCGATACCCTGAGAGGCTGTTTTGATAAGCGCCCTCCAAACTTTCAATCTTTCCAGATTCCCGACTTTCAAAAAAAGAGCGTTGGTCCTGTCCTTTAGCCTGATTTGGCGCCCATGCCCGATTCCCGACGCCGCCTGCGCTGCTTGTTTTTATCATCCACATAAATGCATTTCGGGGACCAGTTCAGCACGGAGTCATCGTCCGCGGCGACATAGCTGGCGATAATAATGACATCCCCCCTGGAAGCCCTCCTCGCCGCGGCTCCATTCAGACAAACGATGCCGGAATTCTTTTCCCCTTTGATGACGTATGTCGAAAACCTTTCTCCGTTCGAAACATTGTATATATCGACTTTTTCATACGGGATGATATCGGCCGCATTCATCAGGCTCTCATCGATAGTGATGCTCCCCTCGTAATCGAGGTTGGCATCGGTCACCGTAACCCTGTGCAGTTTTGACTTCAGCATGAATCTCTGCATGAGACTTCCCCGGAATCCTGTTCCAAGAGGCTGCTGAAAACCGTATTCCTCATCTTCTCGGCCTGGTTTTTGACGCCCTTAGCTCTTCGCTGCCGGCAAAACAGCACAGATGAGTCTTTTCAACAGCCTGTCAAAAGTCGAGAGGTTCCCCGAAAACATAATTGTCTATCAATCTAGCCGCGCCCACACGCACAGCCAGCGCCATGACCGTCCCGTCTCCCACGATATCCACATCTCTCATCGTGCCGGTATCGCAGATCTGTACATAATCGATTTTCGTGTACGGATAACTCTCGATCAGTTTTTTTACTTCCGCGATGATTTTCCCCGCATTCCGTTCACCCGCATTGTACAATTGTCGCGCGAGCTTCAGGGAGCGGCTCAGGCTCAACGCGGATTCCCTCTCCTCTTTCTTCAAGTAGGTATTCCTCGAACTCATGGCGAGCCCGTCCGCCTCGCGGACAGTCGCCAGCCCTACGATTTCGATATCCATATTGAGATCCAGCACCATCCTGCGGATCGTCACCAACTGCTGGAAGTCCTTCTTGCCGAATATGGACACATGGGGCTTGACGATATTAAAAAGCTTTGCGCAGACCGTTGCGACGCCTCTAAAATGGCCCGGTCTGGAAAGCCCGCAGAGGTTGCGGGTCACCCCTTCGACATCCACGTAGGTCTGATAATTCTCCGGATACATTTCGCGGTCGGACGGATAAAAAATCACGTCGACGCCGACATTGCCGCAGAGCCTCCGGTCCATCTCGAAATCACGGGGATATTTGTCAAGATCCTCACTGGGGCCGAACTGGGTGGGATTGACATAGATGCTGGTGACCAGACAATCCCCGATGCGCCTCCCCTCCTTCATCAAGCTCAAATGTCCCTCGTGAAGGTAGCCCATAGTCGGAACAAAGGCGATCTTTTTCCCGCTATTTCGCAGCCCTTCGGAAAATGACTGCATCACTTTCACGGAATCGATAATCTCCATGCCAACAAATCCCATAAAAAAAGCCCACCGGGGGACGGCAGGCTCACATTGGCTTCAGCGGATGGCTATTTTGACCTACGTCCCGGTCCGCACGCCGGATCCAGGCGGATATGAATCCGTACCAGAAGAACATTCTTCTGTCAAGATTTTTCTGGCGTGGGGAGGTTCCCGTCAGAGTCCCAGCTCTTCGCCGATTTCCGTCATGGCTTGAAGAGAGATCTGCACAAATTCGTCGAGGGAAAGCCCGATTTTTTCACATTCCATGATATTCTCTCTACTCACGGATGCGGCAAACGCCTTTTCTTTCATCCGCTTGACAACGGATTTCGGCCTCACACTGGAGATTTTCCTGTCCGGGTAAACCATTGCCGTGGCGACAATTAGACCGGTAATGGTTTCCCCCGCAGCAAGGGCATGCTGGAAGACGGTTTGCCGCCTGGCATTGGCCGCCGTCTCGTTATGCATGATTATCGCATCGATGATCTGCGCATCGACCCCTTTCTCCTTCAGGATTCTTCCCGCTTCCAGAGCATGAAGATTCAAATCTCCGTTGACCAGTTCGATATCGAGATCGTGAAGCAGTCCGGCCATACCCCATTTTTCCTCATCCTGCCCCAACTTCCGGGCCAGCGCCCTCATGACCGCCTCGGAAGCAAGACAGTGATTCAGCATCCGCCCGTTCTTGACATGCCGGTGAAGCAGATCAAGTGCGTCCTGTCTTGTAAATGACATTTGCAAACTCCTGTAAGTGCGTTTTGGCGTCGCGCCCCGGTCGTCTTTCGGGTACCCGGTACTGATACCATATACCATTGACAAATTCAAACATCCCGGGATTCACTCGCATCCATGATTGACAGAACACCACCTTTAGGATATTGAAATCACATGTACGAAGTGACTATAAAGAGATCCTTCTCGGCGGCCCACATGTTGAAAGAAATAGGCGGAAAATGCGAGAAGCTGCACGGCCATAATTTCATCGTGGAGGTAACCGCCGCGGCGGCGCAATTGAATGACGAGGGCGTCCTGATCGATTTCAGGGAACTGAAGGGCTGGACCGGCGAAATACTTGAAACTCTGGACCACAGGTGCCTGAACGAACTCCCCTGTTTCCGGCAAACCAATCCCTCGTCTGAAAACGTGGCGGCGTATATTTTCCACGGGCTGGCTGAAAAGGCGAAATCCAGTCGTGTCCGCATATCGAAGGTGACCGTCTGGGAATCAGAGGACGCAAGGGTAACATACCGGGCGGAATAGTCAAAAAGCGAAAGGTCTGAACATTCATTCAGCCCCCTTGGCTATTGCCCGAAACCTGTTACTTCGTCTTGCTGCTTCGTGCTTGGGATTTTTTATTATGGTCGATGTCCAGAACCTGAAAGACGAGAGGAACGTCAATATAAAGAAAGTGGGCGTCAAGGGAATCAAATACCCGATCATCGTCCTCGACAGGGACAAAGATATCCAGCATGTGAACGCCACCATCAATATGTACGTGAACCTTCCCCATCATTTCAAGGGGACGCATATGAGCCGTTTCATCGAGGTATTGAACACCTATCGGGGACAGATCAATATCAAGACATTCGAAGTCATCCTCAAAAAGGTCAGGGAAAAGCTCAATGCGGAATCAGCGCACATGGAAATCGAATTCCCCTATTTTATCGAAAAGAAAGCGCCTGTCTCCGGCGCAAAGAGTCTCATGGAATATACCTGCCGGTTTTGCGGGGAAAACAATGGAAGCAGGACTGATTTTCTTGTGGGCGTGACGGTGCCGGTTACAACCGTTTGCCCGTGCTCCAAGGAAATCAGCGAAATCGGGGCACACAACCAGAGAAGTATCGTAACGGTGAATGTCCGCTTCAAAAAGTTTTTCTGGATCGAGGACCTGATCAGGATCGTCGAGGACTCCGCGAGCGGCGAGGTTTTTTCCCTGCTGAAAAGGGCTGACGAAAAATACGTCACCGAGAAAGCCTTCGAGAATCCGATGTTCGTTGAAGATGTCGTGAGAAATGTCGCGGTCAAACTGAATAATAACCCGAATTTCCCGTGGTACAGCGTCGAAGCGGAAAATCTCGAAAGCATCCATTACCACAGCGCTTACGCTTACGTTGAAAAAGAATGATCGTGTTGAAAAACACCCGCCTTGCAGGCTGTTTCAAACATGCAGGCGAATCTATGCGATGAGGGGTTTTTCAACAGCCTATCGAGGGGATATCTATGCAAAAGGAACTAATCAAAGCCAACATCGTAGTCTTCATAGCGAGTTTTTGTACCCTTGTTATTGAACTGGTCGCCGGAAGAATCATGGCCCCCTATGTGGGCGTTTCGCTCTACACATGGACCAGCATCATCGGGGTCGTCCTGGCCGGCATAAGTATCGGCGCATATCTGGGAGGTCTTCTCGCCGACCGGTATCCGCGTCCGACGACCCTTGGATGGCTTCTCTTCCTTTCCGGTCTCGGCGCGTTAACCATTTCCCCCCTGACGAACCTGGTAGGAACGGCCGAGTTTCAGACCAGCCTGATGGTGCGCATCCTTCTCATTACCACGATCATATTCTTTGCTCCATCCTGTCTTCTAGGAATGATTTCCCCGGTGGTGGTCAAACTGGCTCTGAATAACCTCGAAAAGACGGGCAATGTCGTGGGGAAAATTTACGCTTTCTCCACGCTCGGTTCGATTATCGGAACTTTCGCGACGGGTTTTTTCCTTATCTCATGGATGGGGACAAGAAATATTCTTTTCATGATGGCGGTCATTCTGATCCTTTCGGCCCTTGTCTTTGGAGGCTCTTTCATGAAGAGGAAATCCGTCGCCGTGATCGTGATTATCCTCGCTCCGTTTCTCTGGACTTTTTACAGTTATGCCTTCAAAGCACCCGTGGACGGCAATACTTATTATTTCAAGGAGAGCGATTACTACACAATCAAGCTGAAGAAGCACGACACGCGCGACGGTAAACGGAAAGTGGATGCGCTCATCCTCGACCACCTGATCCACTCCATAAACGATGTAAACGACCCGCTGTATCTCGATTATGAATATATCCGCATGTACGAGGAATTGATAAGATGGCAGATGCAGCACAGGAACTCCTTTAAAGCCCTTTTCATCGGCGGGGGCGGGTATACATTCCCCCGCTATCTCGAAGTCAGGTATCCGGGCGCACGGATTGATGTCGTCGAGATCGACCCGGAGGTAACGAGGGTCGTTTACAGATACCTGGGGTTGCCCCGGGATACAAAAATCCGTTCTTTCAACGAGGACGGGCGCTGGTTTGTGATGAACTGCAAAGAGAAAGGATCTTACGATTTCATCTTCGGCGACGCCTTCAACGATATCTCTATCCCCTATCACCTGACCACACGGGAATTCAATTTCCGGCTCGCGGAGTTATTAAAGCCGGACGGAGTGCTCCTGGCCAACCTGATCGACAGCTACGAGAGGGGACTTTTCATGCCGTCCTACATCCGGACCCTGGAGGATGTCTTCGGTAAAGGGCATGTACACCTGATTTCCCGCTCACCTGATTATAAAAGAATTGGAATCAGCACATTCATTGTGGCTGCAAGCAGGCAGCCTCTCGACATTGAGGATTTTTCCCGGTTCCTGAAATCGGAAGGAGATCAGAAAAAAATGTCCTTCATCATCCCCCAGGACCGGCTCCAGGAACACCTCGGCAGGCGTCCGGCAACGGTATTGACCGACGACTATGTTCCTGTAGATAATCTGAGCGCGCCTATATTCGAGGAACGCTTCGGATACAGGAAGAAATAATGTCTCCTGTCATGACTTGGCTTCCGGGTCGGCGCGATGCATCGCGACTCCCGCCTTCCGCTCGCCGTTTTCGTCCGCAGGACGTTGCGCCTCCGATCTGCGCCTTCCGAACCTCAGGAATCTGAATAACCCTGAAGGACGGAATCTCCTCCGTTGCCCCTTAAACCTCCGCTCCTGTATGTCATCGAACAAATCATAGGCCGCCGGCACCACTATCAGTGTGAGAAAGAGCGAGGTCAGAAGACCACCGATAACGGCGATCCCCATGGGAGAGCGGGTCTCCGCGCCCTCTCCCAGTCCCATGGCGACGGGAAGCATCCCGAAGACCATGGCGAACGTTGTCATGAGGATCGGCCTCAATCTCACCGGCCCGGCATGGAGAATGGCCTCCCTGCGGGACATCCCCCTCTCCCGGAGGGTGTTGGTGTAATCCACCAGAAGGATGGCGTTCTTCTTCACCAGGCCCATGAGGAGGATGAGCCCGATCAGGCTGAAGATGCTGATGGTCTTGCCCGTCAGCAACAAGGCCCCGAAGGCGCCGATGAAAGAAAGAGGCATCGACAGCAGCACCGTGAAGGGATGGATAAAGCTCTCAAACTGAGACGCCAGGATCATATACGCCATAATGACGCCCAGGATCAGGGCAAAGAGAAGGTACTGGAAGGATTCGCCCATCGTATCGGCCGCGCCCTTGTACTTCGGTATGTAATCCATGGGGAGTATCCTGGCCGAAATGCTGTTGAGCTCCTGCATGGCCTGCCCCAGGGGTTTCCCCTCAAGACTTGCAAATACGGTGATGGCGCGCTGGCGGTCCACGCGGTTGATGACGCTGGGTCCGCCCCCCTCCCTGATCCGGACCACATTGGCAAGCTCGACAAGCCTCCCGTCCTTCGCCCGGACATATATCTTCCCGAGATCCCCGGGGTTGGTACGGTCAAGGGGGTTGAGCCTGACCCTCAAGTCGTAGCGCCGTCCCCTCTCCTCGTCCTTATACTTGGTCACATCGACCTCTCCGCCCACCAGCAGATTAACCGCCTCGGCGATGGAGGCCACGCTGAGACCGAGATCGGCCGCCTTGTCCCGATCTATAAACACCTTGAGCTCCGGTTTTCCGGCTTCCAGTGAGGTATCCACATCCACAACGCCGGGGAGTTTCGAAAATTCGTTCACGATCTGCCTGGTATAGGACTGAAGCGCTGAAAGATCGCTCCCGCGGATGCTGTACTGAATCGGTACATTCCTCTGGCCTCCCCCGATCAGCGATACATCCTCCGCCGTCCCCTTGAGACCCGGAATCTCCTGAAATTTCCGCCTCAATTCTTTCTTCACCTGTTCCTGGCTCTTCTTCCGTTCCGATTTCTTCTGCATGCTCACAAAGAGAATGGCCTTGTTGATCTGCACCGTGCGTCCGTATCCCTGAATGAAAAACACTGTCTTCACCTCCGGTGTCCGCCTCACTATCTCTTCCGCTTTTATAAACATATCATTGGCCATGTCTACGGAATAGTCGACCGGAGCCTCAAGACGAACCAGGAACTGGCTCTGGTCTTCCGGAGGCACGAACTCCTTGCCTATGAATTTCGTAATGAACATGCTGAAGACAAAGACTACGAGGGCGAGGACAAGGATCGTATTGCGGTGGCGCAGTGATATCTCAAGGAGTTTCCGGTATGCGGCCTCCGTTTTTTTATACCATCTCTCCCACCAGTCCCCGACACGAAAGACAGGTTCAAGCAGCGACGGTCTGCGCGCAATGGAGAGCGGACGTTTCGCATGCTCCTTTAAAAAGATGGATGACATCATGGGGGTCAGAGTGAAAGAAACTATTAGGGAGACCATGACGGAGAAGACCACGGTGAGGGCGAACTGTATGAAAAAACGCCCGATGATCCCTTTCATGAAAGCGACCGGGAGGAATATAGCCACGATGGCAAAAGTCGTAGCCATGACGGCCAGGCCTATTTCGGACGTGGCGAAAGAGGCCGCTTCCCTGGGCTTCATGCCCTCCTCGATGTGCCGGTGGATATTTTCGATGACGATTATGGCGTCATCGATGAGGATCCCTATTGACAGTGAGAGGGCCAGCATGGTCATGTTGTTGAAGGTAAAGCCGAAGGCTTTTATCAAAGCAAAGGTAGCGATGACCGAGACAGGAAGGGCCAGGGCGCTGATGAAGGTGGTCCGCCAGTTCTTCAAAAAGACGAAAACCGCCAGGACGGCCAAGAGCCCCCCGATGATCAGATGGTTCTGAACTTCATTGATGGAACGCTTGATGAACGTGGACTGGTCGAAGGCGATACCGATGTCCATTCCGGGCGGAAGCGTCTTCTTGATGTTGACCAGTTCCCTCTTGACGCGGTCCACTACTTCGACGGTATTGGTTCCCGACTGTTTCTGTATGCCGAGGCCGACCGCGGGAAGACCGTTGAAACGGGAAATGGTCCTTTTTTCCTCCATTCCGTCTTCAACCCGGCCGATATCGCGAAGCCTGACCGGGGCGCCGTTGTAATAAGAAACTATGAGTTCGTTGAAATCGGGGATCTTGGCAAACTCGCCCTTGATCTTGACTTCGTATTCCTTGGAGACGGTCTCGATCCTCCCACCCGGAAGCTCGAGATTTTCGCGCTGCAGGGCCTGCGTAATGTCTCCGGGGGCGATCCCGTAGGCCCTCATCCGGTCCGCATCGATCCAGACCCTCGCCTGCCTGAGCCGCAATCCGTACATGCGAATGGCGCCGACTTCGTTTATCCGCTGAAGTTTTTCTTTCAGGACCTCGTTGGCATAGGTGGAAAGTTCCCGGATAGGCTTGTTCCCGACGAGATTGAGCCAGAGTACGGGGGTGGCATCGGGGTCCACCTTCTCGACAATGGGCTCGTCGATATCCGTGGGGAGTTTGGAGCGGATGATGGAGATCTTCTCCCTCACGTCCTGAACGGCAAGATCGATGTCCCTTTCCAGGACAAACTCGACCGTGACCACGGATGCCCCTTCCACGCTCATCGATGTGATGGTCTTGACGCCGTTTATAGTGTTTACCGACTCCTCTATCTTATCAGTCACGTCAATGTCCATGACTTCGGGGCTCGCGCCTTTGAGGGTCGTGGTGATATTAATAATGGGGAAATCGACCTTGGGAAAGAGGTCGACGCCGATGCCGGGATAGCTGACAACTCCCAGGACCACCAGGGCGAGGATGAACATGGTGGCGAAAACAGGCCTTTTGATCGAAGTATCAGCGAGCCACATTGACTTTCACTCCTTCCGCCAGGTTGTTCTGTCCCGCGACTACCACGACTTCACCGGCTCTCAGCCCCTCCGTGATCTCAACCAGCTCGCCGTATTTGTTTCCGGTCTTGACTTTCCTCTCCTTTGCCCGGTCCCCTTCCACCAGAAAGACTTTCATGGTGGAGTCATCATAGAGAATCGATGTAATGGGTACGATAACCATAGGTCTGGCGGCTTCTGTGTAAAGAACGACGCGGGTGAACAATCCGGGCTTCAGAAGCCCCCCGCGGTTGGGAGCCAGCGCCTCCACCTGAAGGGTTCTCGTCTTCTCTTCCAGGCTCGGATAAACAATGCTCACCCGAGCGGTGAATTCCTTTCCGGGCATGGAATCCACTTTGAACTGGACCTGCTGGCCGACCCTGAGTTTTCCGACGTCCTTCTCCGTAACGGTAAAGAGAAGTTTGATCGGTTCAATCCTGATAAGTGTAAAGAGAGGAGTCCCGTTGCGGACATAATCGCCGGTCGAGACTTTCTTCTCTTTAACGACTCCCTGTAGCGGGCAGTGTATCCGCGTCTTCGCCAGCTTCTCTCTGGCAAGCAACAGGGCGGCTTTCGCCCGGTCTACATCGGCATCAGCCAGAGCCAGACGGGTGGTAATATCGTCGAACTGCTGCTGGGTCACCAATTGCTCCTTGTATAGAGCGTTCTTTCGCTGGTACTCTATTTTCGCATTTGCCAGCGTGGCCTCGGCCTGCTTCAGGGCGGCTTCATCCCTCTTTACTTCGAGCCGGTAATCAGTATCGTATATGTCGGCGAGGACCATTCCCTTTGCAACAGGAGTACCTTCTTCCACCCTGACCCGTGTCAGAAGACCCTCCACCTGACTGCTCGCGATTACCTCTTCGTATGGTTTCAGCGTGCCGACAGCCTCCACGAAGGGGCGCAAAGACTTCGTTTCCGCCGCCTGGACACGTACATTGATGACCCTCTCCGGCTGTGCGACCTCTTTCTTCTTGCATCCGACAACAACAATCAGCAACGAAAGGAGAATGCACAAGCCCGCTCCCGCCCAGGCAGGCGCCCTCTTCACCTTCCCCGACCCGCAGTGGTTTCCCTGCATCAAATATGACCTCCCGATTTCTGAATTTTGACTTCACGAAAAATTATTTCAGCGCCGTTTTTTGGAGTACCCCCGTTGTCCTGTCCAGCCTTAAAATCGCCAGTTGGTAACTATATACGGCATCCGCCATCTGTCTTTCCGCCGAGAGCAGCAGATTGTTCGCGTCGATGACGTCGAGACTGCTGGCCAGGCCGAATTCAAACTGCTTGGCAACTGCGTTATAGTTATCCCTCGCGTAAACCAACTGGTCCCCGAGGAACTGCAATATGCCCTTTTGCGTCAGCAGATCCAGATATGCATTCTGAACGTCGATCTTCACGCTCTTCACGGTATCGGCATAGGCAAGCTCCGATTGTTTCTGCCTCGATCTTGCCTCCCTGACATCCGCGCTCCTGAATCCCCCCTCGAATATCGGGAAATTCAAGGCGGCACCCACGTATTTGCTTTCCCTGTTAAGGGTCGCAGAAGTAGGGTCCTGATCGGCCCCCGCATAAACGGCGGAAAGGGAGACTGTCGGCCAGTACGCCCCTTTAGCATAGGCCACCTGATCCTCAGCGATCTTCTTCTGCATTTCCAGGCTTTTCAAATCCGACCTCTCCTTCATGGCCGTGTCGAAAAGCGAAGGCAGACTGGGCAGTTCCCGCTCCTCGCGGACACTTTCCTTCAGAGTGAAATCCGGCGCTATTCCGACGACCCGGGCGAGCACGGCTTTCGTGAGTTCAAGGGCATTGCGCGCTCTGATACGCTCCGACTGCGCTCCCGAGAGCTCGCCTTCCGCCCTCAGCAATGTCGTTTTGGTGACCTCGCCTACTCTCAATCTTGTTTTCGCGGCATCCCTGTACTTCGTGAGCCGCTCGAGATTGGCGTCCGCAATGTCCAGGCCTTTTCCGGCCCTGAGTACATCATAGTACGCCCCGGCCACCGTAAGGAGATAATCATCGCGGCTGGAAGCAAGATCGTAGCGGCTCCGGTCGATGGTTTCTCTGGATATTCTGAGGGCCGTCAGTTCCCTCCCGTTCAAATAAAATGATTGATCTATCCTCGCCCCCCAGACGGACGTATCGCTCGGCTGAATGAGCACGGGACTGCCCGCGCTTGACCCGTACTTGGTCTGATCGTAAACCGTATAACCTGAAAAAGCCGTGACTTTGGGGATCAACGCCGACAGGGCCTTGCTCTTGCCGGCTTCGGCGATGGTCACGTTTTCTTCCGATATTTTGATCTTCTCCGATCTTTCGATGGCTATCTTGAAAAGGTCCTCCAGAGAATATTCCGCGGCGGCGGCAATTCCCGTATGCAGTGAAAAAAGAATCAAAAACAGCCCCAAGGCAGAAACTCTGAATTGATACATCTTTCCTCCAAATTGCTTATCAAAATGCCCCTTTGAAGGGGCGGCTTCCAAAAAAGATATGGGCGGGCTCGGAAACATTACAGTCTCCCCGACCGAAATATAGATATTACCAGCCATATCCCGAAAATTCCGGCGATAGTGAACCCGGCCAGTCCCAGCAGAGGGAACCCAAACAGATAAGGCCCGATATCCGTGGCCATGATCAGCGAGGACCCGATGATAAGCGATGAAATGATCAAGGAGAAGGCAATCCTGTTCGACGACCTGTCCAGTTCGAATATCAAGCCGTCGAGCCCTTTGTGTTCAAAACCGATTCTGGTTTTCCCCTGCCTGATCTGTTTCAACAGATCCTGGAACTCTACCGGAGCGATCCTCAGGAATTTCATCCATTCATGTCCGTATTCCGCCAGCTCCGCCATGATCCTGCCGGGGCGGTACCGGGCGGCCTTTATACGCCTGATAAACGGCTCCGCTTTTTCCACCAGATCGAAATCGGGATTGAGCATCAGGCCTATCCCTTCGACTTCTGTCATGGACTTGATCATCAGGAAAACATCCGGCGGAAGGCGCAATCCGTGCCTGGACAGAAGATCGATCATATCCAGCAGTACGGCCTTCAAGCGGATCCCCTTCAGCGGTTTGTACAGATACAATTCCATGAACTCCGAGATATCCCGCTCCAGCCCACGCCGATCCGGCTCCCGATCCCATTCCACGATCCTCAGCAGAGCGTCCGCTGTCCTAGCTTCATCCCGCCGTACATATCCGTACACAAGATCGGCAAAGTCCTCACGCGCTTTACGATCAACACTGCCCATCATTCCGAAATCGAAATAACATATAACCTGTCCTGGCAGGATGTAGATATTACCGGGGTGCGGATCACCATGGAAGAATCCATGCTCGAATACCTGCTCAAGCATCAGATCTGCTCCCCGGGAGGCGATCACCGCCCGGTCAAAGCCGGCCCGATCAAGCTTCTCAACTTCCGAAACCTTGATGCCTCCCGCATACTCCATTGTGAGCACCCGCTCGGAGGTCATTTCCCTGTACACCTTGGGGACATATACATGGGGATTACCGGAAAAATAGCGGGCGAAACGTTCTGTGTGGGATGCCTCTATCGTATAATCGATTTCCTTTTCCAGAATGCGGGCGAATTCATTCACAATCCGCGTAGGCTTATAAAAACCCACCTCAGCTACGTGCTTTTCAACAAGCTGGGCCAGATGGAGAAGTATTTCAAGATCGATTTCGATTGTCCTGCGGATTCCTGGGCGCTGGACTTTCACCACGACATCTTCTCCCGAGCGAAGACGGGCCCTGTGCACCTGGCCGATCGATGCCGCTGCCAGCGGTGTTTCCTCGAAGGTTTCAAAAAGTGCTTCAACCGGCGCCTTTAATTCCGCCTCGATGATCTCCCTGACCTGATCGAAAGGAAAAGGAGGGACGCTGTCCTGAAGCTTCGACAGCTCCGCAATGAACTCGGAGGGAATGAGATCGGGGCGGGTGGACAGGATCTGCCCCATCTTGGTGAAAGTCGGCCCCAGCTCCTCGAGGGCCATCCTCACGCGCTCCGATCTTGTCAGGGACTCCATTCTTTCGCGGCGCGTTCTGGAAACCATCTGCATCCCGATTTCCAGATATTGCCCGATATTGAGTCTGTCGATCAGATCGCCGAACCCGTACTTGAACAAAACGGACAGAATCCGGCGGTATCGATTCATATGCCGGTAGGTGCGGGAGATGATGCCGATTCTACGAATAAACATGAATCAATCCCGACGACTCCGGGAAAGTTTCCCGCGGAATATCTCCGTTCTCATCCCTTGCTCTCCTTTTCCCTTTCCATCTTCTCGATTCTTTCCTTCAGTTCCAGAATCTCTTTGCGGGTCGGGATATTCAATCGGTTCAATGTCCGGGTGACGGTGTTCTCGATTCTATCATCCAGATCCTTCTTGAGTTCCGCCGATTTCTTGATCAGGTCGTTAATCAGTTCCCTTCCCTCCTTCTCCGTCAGTTCCCCTCTCTTGACAAGGTCGTTGACCGCGTTCTCCATCTTTTCCCTGGTCAGCGAAGCTAGTCCCGCGCCGATCAGGACGGCCTTTCTCATGAATTCAAACATGGCCTTTCCCTCCTGAATCTTATTCTTTGTTCACCGAAGCATAAATCGTTCCCATGGATCTTTCCAGCCTTGCCATGGCGATATTGTAATCGCTCAGGGCATTGAAGTAGTCGGATTTCGCCCTCGTCAGCAATGTCTGGGCGTCGATAACGTCCGTGGAAGTCGCCACGTGCTCTTTATATCTCTCCTGGTTTATCCGGAAATTTTCCTCCGCTTGCTCAATTGCTTTCCCGGCGACCACGATGCGCTTCTCCGCCTCCTTGAGAAGAAGATACGCATTCTTTACTTCGAGGGCTATACGGTCCAGAATATTCGTCAGCGCATCCGCCGCCTGGCTCTTCCGGCTCAGGCTGGCGTCGACCTTGTATTTCGTTCTACCCCACTCCCAGATATTCCAGTTGGCTTGCGCCATGACGTACCAGAATTCCGAGTTGCTGAATCTGCTACCTGCCAGTTCGGGGGTGTCGCCGTACTTCGAATAGTTGCCGATAAGGCTGATACTCGGAAAGAATTCGCTCCGGGCAAGGTCGACCGACTTCCCGGCCTGCTCGACTCTCAGGGAATAGGACTTTGCCTCCGGCCTGTTATCCATAGCTGTCTTGAGGCAATCCGCCAAATCCCTCTGAAAAGGCTTGTACGCCAAGATGTCCTCGACAACCACCGGGGAGTTGAGTCCCCGGCGGAGAACCGTGTTGAATTGCGCCTTCGCCAGCTCCACATCGTTCTCCGCACGGAGTAGATACTGCTGGCCGTTTGCGAGCTGGACTTCGGAATTCAGGAGATCGTTCTTGGGAATCATTCCCACATCGAAAAAGTTCCGGGCGACATCGCGATGCGCTTTCAGTTGTTCGACCGACTGGGCAGCAACATCTCTGATTTTCAGTGCCTTCAGGATAGTAAAATACGAAACCTCTACTTCCTGGATGATATCCTGCGTCGTCGTCATCTCATCCAGGCGGGAGATGCTGGATTCTATCCTGTTTATCTGGTAGTTGGCGAGGATACCGCCTCCGGCAAACACCGGCTGCCTCAGTTCCAGCGCCCAATTGTAATTGTCCTGCGTGCCGGTCACCACTGTCCCCGTCCCGATCGGCAGACCCTTGATCTCGGGGGGCTCGTTGAGTCTCTGATAGCTGTAATAGGTGCTCAATTTGGGGAAGAAGCCGGTCATGGCCTCCTTCCTCTTCGACTCGGAAGCTTTCACCCCTTCGGCCGCCGAATGGATTGTCGCGTTGTGGGCAAGCGCAATCCTGATGCTCTCCCGAAGCGTCAGCACCTGATCACGATCCGCCGCGAATACGACGGGACAAAAAATCATCATCGACGACAATAATACTGCGGCGACAAAACAAAATTTACGGTCCTGCATCCTCTCTGACTCCTCGTAAAAAGATGCCCATGACGTCGGACACCCTTTGATTCAAGGTTTCCTTTTTGGGAGTTATAATCCAAATGAATTTCAGGGAGTTCAGCATGCCGAAAAGGGCACATGCCATAAAGCGCGTATCCATCCGCCTTAGAAGACCTTTACTGACCCCTTCCTGGATGATTTCCTCCACGAAATCGATCTGCATCAGGTAATTCGAGATTATTTCCTGCCTCACCCTGGAAATACTGCCGTCCGGAGTAGAGACTTCTCCCCCACGAATCAGCAGGCGGCAAAAATCCCTGTTCCTCTCGACAAAATGAAAATTGGACCTGATCAAGGCCTCCAGCTTTTCAAAGAACTCCTTCTTTCTCTCTACGGCTTTTCTCATCTCGCCATACATACGCTCCAGCTTCTCATTCATCAGGGTGAGGTAGAGCTTTTCCTTGCTTTCGAAAAATTGATACAGGGTGCCGATGGCGAACCCGGACGCGCCCGCAATTTCCGCTACAGTTGCATTATGGAATCCCTTCGAAGCGAAAATTTTCTCCGCTTCCTCCAGAATTTCGGCCCTGCGCGCCTGAAATTCCCTCTCTTTTCTCTTTGATTTCTCCATGTAAAACAAACATTATAATGTGAATATTAAATTCAAAATTTGAACGATGATTCACCCTATACGAAAACAGTTTCTTGTCAAGCGGTTTTTCCTTCCGGGGAGAAAATTTCATTCAGGCTGTCCGAAATACAGGCTGAAGGCGAAGTTGCATGGATGGGCTTTTTTCGAAGCCTGCTGACATGCCTCACATGATGGAGATGGGATTATTTTGTCCTTTCCGGCGCGGATTCGCCTAAAACCTGATTCAATTTCTCGTCCAGGTGGCGACAACCCCAGCACGCAATTCTTCCTTCTTTATCCACAAGAACTCTGATCGGCACGCCTACGACTCCGTACCACTCGGCGACCTTTCCATCCTTGTCCAGCAGGACCGGATACGGGATATCACGCTTCTTTGCAAAGGAGGCCACCTTCTCTCGCGTTTCCATGATATCGATATTGAAAACCACGAGACCTCTGTCCTTATACCGGCTGTAAATGGATTTGACTTCGGATACTTCCGTGCGGCAATTCGGGCACCAGGTCGTGCCGAAGACCAGCAGAACCGCACTGCCCCGATAATCGCTCAATCTTATATCCCTGCCCGATAGATCTTCGAGTATGAAATCGGGCGCGGTATCTCTCGCTTGAGACTTGCTGTCCTGTTTTTTCTGTTGTGAATACACGGACCAGGTCAGAACAGCCAACAGCGCACCCAGCAATAATATCAGGAAGAGGTGTTTCTTTTTCATAATTTTCCCCTTTCAGGGCGACAATCTGTCCTCACAGCCACAACTGCCCCGCTATGATCAGATAATACTCGCCCATTCCAAGCAGAATAAGGCCGCCGACCTTCTTGACAACAACGGTCCACGTGCCGCTCTTCGGCAGATTCGCCAGCAACCCGATGAATGCGCCCAGGATGATCATCAGGGTTCCCATTCCCATGGCAAATACAAACAGCAGACTCATCCCGAATGCGATATTCTGTTTGGTCGCGACGAATACAAGTAAAACAGCAAGAACGGGCGCCGTACAGGGGCCTACGAGAAATCCCGACGTCGCTCCGAGGAGAAAGCTGCCGAAAAATCCCCTTTTACGTCTACTCTGCATTTTCGCAAGAAAGGCAGGCATGGGAATTGAAATCGTGAATACATCAAGCATCGACAATCCCAGAAAGATACATACATTGGCGATGGCGAAGTAAATCCACGGATTGGTCTGCATCTGTCCGAACAGCCGGCCCGACAGCGCGGCAACACCTCCAAGGACAGTGTACGTGATCGCCATGCCCGACACATAGATGACTGAAAGGAGAAAGCCCGTCAGTCTGGATTGCACACTTCTCACCCCGATATAGGCGATCACAATCGGTATGATCGGATAAATGCAAGGGGTGAAACCGACCAGTATCCCCCCTATATAGGCCGCCAGATAGGCCAGCAAGGAGGATCCATGGAGGTACGCATCGAAATTTTCAATAAACTGCTCAATCATAATAACTTCGTGAATTCTGGAACGGGAACCCGGAATCAGAAATATTCAAGCGTTCTTATGAAAATATAATCTTTTCAGCTTTTTGATGCAATAGGTAAAGGCGCAAACAAGTTAAAGGCGAAGGGCCGGCACAGGGCGCAATGTAACCATAGAAAAAGGAACCATAGAGATGAGGAGTTTAAAACCTTGAGCCTGAAGCCTTTTGCCTTCAGCCTATTTTTATATTTGCATCCATGTTGCATTTACGCTAAATTTGGAATGTACGAAATGGATACTTGTGACGCATTACAGATATTGACCGAGACAGGACTGAGCAAGACCGCCCATCGAGTCGCTGTCCTGCATTGCCTTATTCATGCCTGCCGGCCGTTGAGCGCCGGCGATATCCTCGAGCAGAGGAAGAATGAAAAACGCATCGACAGAGCAACCCTGTACCGCATGCTGCAGGCGTTCAAGGAAAAAGGGATCATCCGGGAGATTGCCGCAGATAAGGGCATTTTCTACGAGCTGGCCTGCCGCCACAATCCTTCCCATCCTCATTTCTTTTGCCGAAAATGCAAGGCGGTGGCATGCCTCGCGCCTCTTTCCGCATCTCAGGAGAGAAGATGGCTTAGGTCTTACCGATTTACAGTTGATCGCATAAACATATATATTACGGGGGTTTGTAACCGATGTCACAGGGGAGATTAAAGAATCCACCGGCGGGGTACAGCCTGCATCTCACCGGGATCGTCCTGATCCTGCTCATAGGATTCATGCCGCCGGGCTTCTGCGAGGCAGCAGGTAAGATTGCCGTCGCCGTGAGTATTCCGCCGCAGGCGTATTTCGTGGAAAGGATCGGAGGCTCCGTTGTCCAGGTTCAGGTCATGATTCCGAATTACGCCGATCACGACACCTACGAGCCGACGCCGAAACAACTTGTCGCCCTGGCTAACGCAAGGATCTATTTCAAGATCGGAACGCCGGGATTCCCGTTCGAAACCAGATACATCGATCCCGCAATCAAAAAAAATGGAAATCTCAAAGCCGTTAATATGTCCGAAGGCATTACATTGCTGGATACCGATCCCCACATCTGGATGGCCCCGTACACGGTGAGAGCGGCAGCTGTGAATATTTACAACGCCCTTGCCGCAATTGACCCCCCCCGCAGAAACGATTACAGAAAGAATCTGGAATCTTTTCTTGTGGATATCGACAGGCTGGATCACGGAATCAGGAATATCCTGAACGGAAAAAGAGGGTATTCCTTCCTGATTCTCCACCCCTCTCTGGGATATTTCGCGGCGCAATACGGTCTCATTCAGATTTCGATAGAGTCCGAGGGGAAGTCTCCCAGCGCCCTCCGTATGCGCGAAATCGTGGATACGGCCAAAAAAAAAGGCATCAGAATTATACTCGTACAGAAGGGATTTGATCAGAAGAGTGCGAGGGCCGTAGCCGGAGAAATCGGAGCCCGGACCCGGGAGATCGATCCCCTGGCGAAAAACTGGCTGGGAAATATGATGTACATCGCTGAAACTGTCGGCAAGGCTTTGAAACCATGACGCAAAAAATAGTCGAAATCAGGAATGTAACATTCGGATACAACAAGCATCCGGTCCTGGAAAATATAAACCTGGATATTTTTGAACGGGATTATATCCTGATCATGGGCCCGAACGGCGGCGGCAAATCGACGTTGTTGAAACTGATCATGGGAATCATCCAGCCGTGGAAGGGATCCATAACCTTTGGGAAAGGCATCGGGGACAGGCTCGGTTATGTGCCTCAATTTTCCGAGTTCAACAGGAATTTTCCCATTTCCGTGCTCGAAATGGTCCTGTCGGGCCGCATTCATTCCGGAAACTTTTTAAAGCGCCGTACAAAGAGCGATCTGGAACGGGCTCAGGATATCCTGGAGAAACTGGATCTGGCGGATGAGCGCGATGCCAACATAAATAATCTATCAGGGGGGCAGATCCAGAGACTCCTGATCGCCCGGGCTCTCGTAGCAGACCCTGCCGTCCTCTTTCTCGATGAGCCGACGACATCGATCGACCTGTCGTCTCAAAGCGGCCTCCTTGACCTGTTGAAAGAATTGAACCGCACAACCGCCATTATTGTCGTTACGCACGACCCCACGCCGTTTGCCCAGGCATATAATCATGTGGCATGCATCAATCGGAACCTGCACTATCACGAGCGGGGCGAGTTGAATGCAGGGCACCTGGAAAGTATTTACGGATGCCCGGTCCAGTTGCTGGGCCACGGTATTCCGCATACCTTTTTAAATCAGCATTGACCAGGTCGATATGCCGGCGATCCTCTCCTACGAATTCATGCAGAATGCAATTCTGGCGGGCATCTTCGCAAGCATTGTATGCGGAATCATCGGCCCTTTCATCGTCACAAAACGGATGGTTTTCATCAGCGATGGATTGAGCCATACGGCGTTCGGAGGTCTGGGTGTGGCTTATTGGCTGGGCTATAATCCCCTGTACGGGGCCGTTGTCATCGTGTTGATAGCCGCAGCCGTCATAGGGGCCGTCGAAGAACAGAAGCTATACCGCAATGACCTGCTTATCGGCATTGTATGGGCGGTCGGGATGGCCGTCGGCATCGCCTTTATTTACATGACCCCGGGATATGCCCCGGACCTGATGACATTTCTCTTCGGCAATATCCTCATGGTCCCCCGCTCGAGCATATTCTTTTTCGCAGTCCTGGTGCTGATTGTTATTGCTTCAGTCCTGATCTTCTATAAGGGATTTGTTTTCATTACTCTTGACGAGCAATACGCACGGGCAAGGCAACTGCCCGTCAGGGCTCTGAACATCGGTCTTATGATGTTGATCGCCCTGTCGATTGTTACGCTTATCCAGGTCGTGGGGATCGTTCTGGTCATGGCGCTCCTTACCATACCATTTGCCATTGCCAGCGAGTTTTCCGACAATTTCAAAAAAATCATGTTCCTCTCCATCCTGGTGGGAATCGCAATCTGCCTGGGAGGACTCATAACATCCTACTATATAGAATTCCCGTCAGGCGCATCGATCGTTCTGATCGGAGGATTTTTGCTTGGCGTTGTAAAAGGAATAAAAAAGCTGCGCGACAGGGATTTTTCAACAGCCTAGAACGGCTTCGGCGTGAATGTAGCCACAAACAGGAAGAGCGCGATCCAGCCTATCCATTTTCGCCTGTAGTCGAGGGGTATCCAGTCATAGACTACCGGAGGATGGCTCGTTCCCAGGAAGAAAAGAAAGGCCGCCCATACAAGCCACCCCGTCCAGCTTGTTATCCCGAGGGCCAGAAGAACAATCATTACAATACGGGCGATGACCTGCTGTTTACGCCCGAATATGGCGTAGGCCACATGACCTCCATCAAGCTGGCCTACCGGAAGCAGATTCAGGGATGTCACCAGCAGGCCTATCCATCCGGAAAAGGCCACCGGATGGAGCAGGACATCCATGTGATCGGAAATCGGACCGTGCACAATCCAGTTGAAAAAAGAGAAAAGAAGGGAGGTGCCGAGCGATATTCCCTTTTGAGGCGCGGCCGGAATGATTTCCGAGAGGACGAGGCCGACGATCAGAACGGGTATGGCCACGGCGACGCCGGACAAGGGACCGGCCACGCCTATATCAAGAAGCGTCCTCCTGTCCATAATGGGGGATTTCATTTTTATGAAAGCCCCGAACGTGCCGATGAACGAGGGAGCCGGCAGGAAGAAAGGAAGAGTGACTGCTACCCCGTGTCTTTTTGAAATAAAATAATGACCGAACTCGTGAGCCCCCAGAATCAGGAGGAGAGTGAAAGAAAAAGGAATCCCTTTCCAGATCAGCGCCGGATCCTCGAGAGGATCCACGCCCTGTTGGAGAGCTCCCGCAAAGAGAGTCGTCGCCAATGTAATGAAGAAGAGAATGATATTGACGTAGGGAAGCCTTCTGACTTCATTTTCCGGACGGGGGTGATCCATTTTTGCTCCGTATGCTCGTTTCCCAGATGAACGCGCCTGCCGGGCGTGCAAGAAAAAAAGGGATCAAATATCTGATCCCTTCCATATAAGTACCGAGATTAGGTAACAGGCGACTAAGCTTTGTTAATACTTTCCTTCAATTCCTTGCCAACCTTGAAGAAGGGTAATTTCTTTGGCGCAACCTGGATGTTGCTTCCGGTTTTCGGATTCCTGCCGGTATAAGCACCGTATTCCCTTACGACGAAACTTCCGAATCCCCTGATTTCTATCCTGCCCCCCTTCTTAAGTTCATCCACAAAGCCGTCAAATACCAAGTTTACAACATCCTGGGCTTTTTTTTCAGTCATGTTTTCTCTTTTACTCAAGGCCTCTATTAATTCAGATTTGTTCATAACTCCCCCTTCATTAAATTTCGGCCGGAATATTTCTTTAAATACGCTTTTTATCAAGGAAATTTCATCGACGGACTATAGTTTCAAACCCAGGCGATGTCAAGATAAATTTACACCGGTTTTCTCCATCAATTTGTGGATTTCTTTTCGTTTCAGATACCTGAACTCCCCCACCTTCAAGGAACCCAGAGAGAGTTCGCCGATGGCAACCCTGACCAGCCTGGTGACGGGATGGCCCATGGCTTCAAACAGCCTTCTTATAACCCTGTTTCTCCCTTCATGGATCACCATTCTCACCCAGCAACTCTTTCTGTTGATCCTTTCAACCTCTATCTCCAGAGGCGAGAATCTCCCGTCCTCGAGATCGATACCTTTCTGAATGGCAAGGATTTCTTTTTTCGACAGATTTCCTTTAATTTTGACCAGATAAGTCTTTGGCACATTGAACCGGGGATGCTGCACCTTCTGTGCGAAATCTCCGTCATTGGTCAACAGGATCAGCCCTTCGGAGTCATAATCAAGCCTGCCCACCGGATATACTCTCTCGGATATGTCTCTCAGCAGGTCGGTAATGATTCTCCTGCCTTCAGGATCCCTCAACGTCGTGACGTACCCGGGGGGTTTGTTCAACATGAGATATATTTTTTGAATTTCAATTGAAATGAGCTTCCCGTCAACCCTGATCTCGTCCTCGGCTGGATCGGCCTTCACTCCCATTTCCTTTATTATGGCGTTGTTCACGGAGACCCTTCCCTGACGGATCATCTCCTCGGCCGCGCGCCGTGAGGCAATACCCGCCGCGGCCATAATCTTATGCAGACGCTCTTTCATGATACCCGGCCTACTCCTGCAGTTCTTTCAGTTCCCTCAGCGTCGGCAGTTCGGACAGATCCTTCAAATTGAACGTCTCAAGAAATTTTTTCGTTGTCCCGTAAAGAATCGGTTTTCCGGGCACATCTTTTCTCCCCACCATTCTCACGAGTTTCTTCTCAAGCAAACCCCGGAGCGGACCGCTGACATCAACCCCCCGCACCCTGTCAATTTCCGCTTTCACAACGGGCTGGCGGTAAGCCACAACGGCCAGGGTCTCCATGGCTGCTGGAGAAAGCGCCGGAGGTTTTCCCCCTTTAAGCTTTTTTATCCAGACACTGAAGTCAGGGTTTGTTCTGAATTGGAATCCTCCTGCAACCTCCTGCAGATAAAAACCGCCTTTCCTTTCTTCGTACTCCCGGACGATCTCCTGCAATGTATTGACAATGATGCTTCTGTCGATGTCGTCCAGGACTTCCTTGATCCTGGCGGCGGAAACCGGCGTTTCGGAAGCGAATAACAGCGCCTCTATAATGGATTTCAGACTTTCCATCCGTGTCTCTCTATTTCTATTCCCCTCTCAATTATATGCCTGCTTCGACATCGCTGTCTTGCGGTTTAGCTTCAGCGATCTCTTCTTGAACTGCCAGAAATATTCTTATAGGACCGAAAGGGCTCACTTGATACGCCCTCACGATCCTCAATTTCACGAGCTCCAGAATCGCCAGGAGCGTGTAGATGATCCTTTTCCTGCTCGCCGTGTCGCCCAGCAGATCCGTAAAAATCACGTCTCCGCAGACGTGCAACTGTTCCAGAATTTCATTTATCCGGTCGGAAAGAGATATCCGCTCGGCATCTATCTCCAGAATGTCTTCCTTCCGCATATTCGCGATCGTTCTGCGGAAGGCTTCGATCAAATCAAAGATATTGAGCTCGATATAGTGCTCTTCATCGCCGTCCGAATCATCGGCCGGCATTTCTCTCTTGAAAACATCCCTCCCGAGCAGGTTCCTCCTTTCCAGATTCAGCGCGGCCTCTTTGAATGTCTGATATTCGAGGAGCTGTTTTACGAGTTCGGTCCGGGGGTCGTCTGTTTCATCCGTTGCACCGTCTTCCTCTTCGACAGGCAGGAGCATTCTGGATTTGATCAGCAGAAGAGTTGAAGCCATCACCAGATACTCTCCCGCAACGTCCAGGTTAAGCGATTTCATGGCGTCGATATGCTGCAGGTATTGTTCAGTAATGACGGCGATCGGGATATTATAAATATCCACTTCGTTCTTTTTGATGAGGTAGAGCAGAAGATCCAGAGGTCCTTCGAAAATGTCGAGCTTGATTTCGTAAGACATGACCGCAACCAGCTTTCAATGACCGGCTCTCAGTTTGCCCGGCTTGTCTTTGGGCGAGAAAGCCAAAGACTCAAGGCTAAAAAGGGCATCTGGCCCTCAGCCCCGGCCTTTAGCCTGTACTCCTGCACAGCCTCTTATATTTTCACCGCCTCCCTCACCTCTTCCATGGTCAGGCGTGCTATGCCGCCGGCCCTGATATTCCCGCCGGCAATGATATCTTCCACTTCCCTCATATGGCTCCGGTAATAGTCCTGGCGCTCGTGGATCGGGGCCAGCTTCTCTTCCAGCATTCGAAACAGGCGCTGTTTGCACTCCACGCAGCCGATCATCGCCTTGGGACAATCCCGGGATATAAGCTCTACGTCCTCCTTGGATGAATAGATCCGGTGAAAGGAAAAGACATTGCAGATCTCGGGACTCCCCGGATCCTTGCGCCTCATCCTCTGCGGGTCGGTGAACATGGCTTCCACTTTTTTTCTGAGCCCCTCGCCCCGGTCACTCAGATATATGGCATTATCGTACGATTTGCTCATCTTCCTTCCATCGATGCCGAGCAGTTTGGGCACTTCGGCAAGCAGGGGCTCCGGAATGGGGAAAATCTCCCCGTACAGAAAATTAAATCTACGGGCTATTTCCCTCGTCAATTCCACATGAGGGAGTTGATCAACGCCGACCGGAACGCCGTAAGCCTTGTACATGAGTATATCAGCGGCCTGCAGCACCGGATATCCCAGGAAACCGAATGTTGAAAGGTCCTTGTCGGACAATTCCGCCTTCATCTCCTTGTATGTGGGATTCCTTTCAAGCCAGGCGAGCGGCGTGATCATGGACAGCAGAAGAAATAATTCCGCATGCTCCTTTATGCGCGATTGGATAAAGAGCGTGCTCCTTTGCGGGTCAAGTCCGGCACTGAGCCAATCAATGACCATGTCCGAGATATATCCCCTGATCTGATCCGTGTTATTGTATTCACTAGTGAGTGCATGCCAGTCCGCCACAAAGTAGTAGCAGTCGTAAGCGCCTTTATCCTGCAGCTCAATCCAATTTCCCAGTGCGCCGTGAAGATTCCCCAGATGGAGTTTCCCCGTAGGGCGCATCCCGCTTAGTATCCTTTTCTTTGTCACCAAATTCCCTCTGGATGATGATGTATTTCTTTCTTTTAAAACAAAATTTCAGAACGGCAAAGTAAAAAAGCAAGAAGCGCAAGAACGCGTCGACACATACCAAAAAAGCACGTGGGTTGTCAAATACATACCGCCGTCTGAAGACGGCGGCAGTTGCCATCTTAATTGTTTCTTTCATGTAAATATGCTTTGCCCGAAGCGAAGGCGGAGTTTTTCATTATCCTCGAAAGAGACAATAAAAGAAGACCTCCGGCCTGTGGGGCCCGGAGGTCTTCTTGAATGAATTACAGAATAAGACTATTTGATTTTCTCGGCCAGTAACTTGCCGGCTTTGAATTTGATGACCTTCTTGCTTGCTATCTTGATCTTATCGCCGGTCTGCGGATTCCTTCCGGTTCTGGCCTTTCTCTTGACGACGGAGAACGTGCCGAATCCAACGATTCCCAACCTTCCGGACTTCTTGAGCTCTTTTGCCACGCTGGCGACATAGGAATCCAGGGCCTTTGCCGCCGCTATCTTTGTGATGCCCGCTTCATCCGCCATAACTGCTACCAATTCCGCCTTAGTCATGCTTCATGTTCCCCCTTTCATATAATAAGAATTTAAATTTAAAACCACTGTAGATGGTTTCCCCTCTTAATCCGTTCCAACAGATGTTGAAAAACGCTCTCGGGCAGCTTTGCTGCGGACAAAGGGCGAAAGGCGATACATTGTGTATTGATCGCATTCTTTTCTCCTTTAGCCATTAGCCCTGCGCCTTTAGCCTGTATTTTGAACAGCCTCTAAACAGGAATTTTTCAACAACATGCTATTTTTTTGGCGGGGATTCTACGAGTTTCAACCGTCCCCGAATACTTCCATGCAACTCTCGGTTCAGTCTTTATGAAGACCGCATTGAGCGGTATTTTTCGGCAAGTGGATATCTTGAATTTCGCCCTACGTACCATAAAGAAATTCAACAATCAAGCAAAATTCGTCAAATAAGAATCTATAAATCCTTCTCAATGAGCCCTGTCCTCGGCCTGCGGCTTTCCGTCCTGTTTTTTCTTCTTGACCAGGAAATATAGATCCCCTGTTTCCTTCAGGCTTCCGGCAATCCATTCGGCTTCCCGACCCCTTCCGCAGAATAGATCAACTCTCGCCGGGCCCTTGATGACCCCGCCCGCATCCTGATTCAGGACAAATCTTGAAAACCGAACCCATCTCTTGATCTCGCCGCACTCGTCGAAAACGGGTTTTCTCAACTGGATCATGCAAAGCGCCCCCCGCGGGAAGAGCGCTTGATCCGTCGCAATGGACCTGCCGCCTGTTACAGGTATGCCCAGGCTCCCGATCGGTCCTCCATCCACTATGCGGAAGAATACATAGCTTTCATTATGATTCAAAATCTCCGCAAGCTCTTCGGGGTGCCCGTAGAGATATTGTTTGATGCTGCGGTGGGATATCTCCTTCTCCGATATCCTGCCCTGATCGAGGAGGAGCCTTCCGATGCTCCGGTAAGGCCTGCCGTTGCACTCGGCGTAACTGACTTGAATGGTTCTGCCGTCCTGCAGACGGATCATGCCCGAACCCTGAATGTGCAGAAAAAAAAGATCCACCGGATCGGCGAGCCACGCGATCTCCAGTCCTCTGCCCGCCAGAAGGCCGTCGCTGTCGATATCCTGCCTTTTGAAGTACGGAATCAGTTCACGATTCTCCAGTCTGCCTACAATCCGCTCTCCCTGGAACTTGCTCTTGAATTTTCCAAGATTGACGACTACAACGTCGTCAGGCACCCGGTAGATCGGATAGCGGTAGACATCCGTCCGTTCCAGCGATCCATCCAGAAGAGGCTCGAAATACCCTGTAAAGAGCACGCCTCCGTTGTCCTTGCGGCCGGCCGATCTGTAAAAGGAAAAATTTTCCCTGATTCTCTTTCTCTTGATTTGTACCGGCTCCGGCCCCCTGATGATTTCCAGAAATGCGAGGAGGGATTCTTTCATTTCGGCCGCCGTGTACCTGTCGGTGCCGAAACTATACACCCTTGAATCCGGCACGCTGTCGTAATATTGCAGGCTTCTGCCGACCGCCGTTTCAAGAGAGGCCTGGTCGAGATCATCCGGAAAGGACGTAATGTCGTCTTCCAGAATAAAATCCGGAGGGGAGGCCGGCGTCAAAACAGGCCTTTCGGCGACTCTGGGCGGAACTTTCTCCGGGACTGGCGGTCTTTCTCTCCACACGGCACAGCCCGGGATGAGCAAAAACGCCAAAAGAAAAACGCACAGTTTCCAGGAAAGATGCTTAGACATGATTCGGGTTACAATTCTATAATCATTGCCACTTCATCGCAGAAATCGGGGTATTTAACGCAGCGGAAGCAATCCGACCAGATCTTCTCGGACAAGCTCGAACGGTCCACAACCCTGAAGCCGAGCTTTTCGAAAAACTCCTCCTTGTAAGTCAGTGTGAATATCCGGTAGAGCTGAAGCGTAATCGCCTCGGAAATACAGGCCTCGACCAGCAGTTTTCCTGCTCCGCGCCGCCGATGTCCTTCATCGACATAGAGCGACCGTATCTCCGCCAGGTTCTCCCATATAATACTCATCGCGCATATTCCGACAATGGAATTTTCTTCCTCATCGATATATACGAAGAAGTCCCGCAAACTCCCGTAAATATCCATCAAGGAGCGGGGGAGCATCTCCCCCTTGCCCGAAGATATGTTGATCATTCTGTGGATGGTCTTCACATCGCCTATTCGCGCTTTTCTCAACATCAGCTCTTCGCCTTTTGCCTTTCATCCCTGGCCCTGCCCAGCATCTCTGCGGCATGCGCCTTTGTCTTGTCCGTTATTTCCACGCCCCCCAGCATCCTTGCAATCTCGTCAAGACGGTCCGATGCGGAAAGAAGGCGGACCCGCGTATTTGTCCTCCGACCTGAAACATCCTTGGATACGACATAGTGGCTCTCACCGAAAGAGGCTATCTGCGGCAGATGAGTAATACAGATGACCTGATGGCTGCGGGAAACATCGCGGAGCTTTTCACCGACTATTTCGGCCGTCGCCCCGCCGATTCCGCTGTCGACTTCGTCAAACACGATAGTCCCGACAGAGCCGACCCCTGCAAGCACTTTCTTCATGGCAAGGACAATCCGGGAAAGCTCCCCGCCCGACGCGATCCTGTTTAACGGCTTCAGGTCCTCTCCGATATTCGTGGCAAGATAAAACTCCACTGTATCTTTCCCGCGCGGGTTGAAAACAGGCGTTGCGGCCTGACCTTCCGCCGGTTCCACAAACAGGATCTCGAATCTGGCGCGCTCCATTTTCAAATCGTGAATCTCCTGCTCGATCTTCTCCTTCAGCACACGGGCCTCTTCTTTTCGTCGGCCGGAAAGGACTTCCGCCTTTTCCCGCAGGGACTCCTCCAGAACGCGCAAAACGCCCTCCACGCGCGCGATTTCTTCGTCATTGTGGAAAATCTTCTCCAGCTCACGGCGGATTTCTTCCCTTTTCTCCAGCACACGATCAAGGGTTCCGCCGTATTTTCTTTTGAGTCTACCAAGATATTCCAGGCGTTCTTCGATTTCATCCAGCCTGGCGGGATCGAAGGACACCTTCTCGAAATAATCCCTGAGAGCGAGTGCGGCCTCCTCGAGGCCGAACAGAACGGAATCGAGCTCCTGGGGGGATATTTTCAGGGATGGGTCGATTTTCTGGATTTCCCTGATGTCGCGGACAACTCTGCTCAGGGATGCGAGCACCGATCCTTCCCCTCCGTACAGAGTCTCATAGGCCCCTTCGGCATATTCTTTTAATTTTCCTGAACTCTGGATAATTTTCCTTTCTTCCGCCAGAGATACATCCTCCCCGACGCTAATACGGGCCTCCTCTATTTCCCTGAGCTGAAATTTGAGGAACTCCTCTGTCTGTATCCTCTGCTCGGCACTGGATTTCAGATTCTCGAGATCAGCCTTTAACGATGAATATTCGCGGAAAAGACCGGCAAATTCAGTGCTGAGCGGTGTCAGGCCACCGAATTCATCCAGGATATCCAAATGATTGTCCGGATTCAGAAGGACCTGGTGCTCATGCTGTCCGCATATATTCACAAGGGATTCACTTAAAGAGGAGAGCATATTGAGATTCGCCAGGCTTCCGTTGATATAGATCCTGTTTTTCCCCGACCTGGAAACGACCCTCTTGATAAGGAGTTCCTCGCCGGCGTCGAAGCCACGGGAGCGAAGGCTCTCTTTCAGGCGATCATTGTCGCTGATATCGAAGAGGGCGTCGACGACCGCCGAATCTTCGGAAGTCCTGATCTGGTCCGAAGACGCCCTGTCGCCGAGCAGCAGGCTCACGGCGCCGACGATAATAGATTTGCCGGCGCCCGTTTCACCGGAGAGGACATTCAATCCCGGTGAAAAGCGAATTTTCAGCTCATCGATAATGGCGAAATTACGGATATGCAATTCTTTCAGCATCCAGCACCCGGCCCGGCTTGAATCTGCCGGAATAAAGAAAACATCTTCATTTGGCCGAGGGCACCCTCCCCCAACCGAGTTTTGTTCTTAAAATCTCCAGATAATCGCGATGCGGCGACAAAATCAGATTTGTGACAAACCTGGATCGCCTGACCGCCACAATATCCTGCGGCTCGAGCAGGCACGAGATTTGTCCGTCCAGAGTCAGAGTGGCCTTCCCCTCTCTTGTCCAGGACGAGATTTTAACGACGGCGCTGTCCGGCAGAATCACAGGTCTGTTCGTCAATGTATGCGGGCAGATGGGATTGACGATAATCGAATCATGCCGCGGAAACACAATCGGCCCCCCCGCGGAAAGGGAGTAAGCAGTAGAGCCCGTCGGCGTGGATATAATCAGGCCGTCCGCCTTGAACGTCGTCAGGTACTGTTCATCAACAATGGTTTCCAGTTCCACGAGCCTGCAGAGCTTGCCCCTGCTGATGACGACGTCGTTGAGCACTGTAAACTCGTCCACCTGCCGGCCGTTGCGCTCGATCGCGGCATCCAGCATCATTCTCTTTTCGATCCGGTAATCCCCTTTCAGGATCATCTCGAGATCTTCGAACATCTCATTGAGGTTCACAACCGTAAGGAAACCGAAGCCTCCCAGATTGACACCCAGGATTGGCACGGCCAATTCTCTCAATGAGCGCGCGGCGGTGAGAAGGGTCCCGTCCCCACCGAACACCACGACCATGTCCACGACAGCGGCAAGTATTTCCCTTTCGTAGCGCCCCTGCTCCCCCAGTTTCTCAGCGACTTCCCTCTCCAGGATCACCTCGATCCCCCGGTTCCGAAGCCATTCCCGCAGGACCAGCGCATACTCGGAGGCTTTTTCTTTGTGGACATTTGCAATGATCCCCACTTTTTTTATCGACATATGCGCTCCATAGCCCTTTTAAGTACGTCAAATCAACTACCATAAATTGCACCCCTTGTCCATGTTGCAGAAAAGAGTTTTGGCTTGACAAGCATACCCTGGTGCGCTATTTCTCGCGCGACTCCGACTGGAAGGCGATTATGGGGCTGCTTAAAGGGACATTGACTTTTTCACGGTATAGGGTTGCGGGTGATCTGCCCCCCGACTTTCCCGGCTTCGTCAACCGACAGATCAGGAAGTACTCCTTCCAGGACATTGCCCGGGGAGTGGATGAAATCTCGATGGGCTGGACAAGCATCGAAAACGTACTCGATACTGCGTTCGAATACGCCAATTATGCGCAGGGGGATTACCTGCTCTTTGCTCTTCGCATCGACCGCAGGAAAGTGCCCGCCTCACTTCTACGGATAAAAACCCGCCAAGCGGAAAAGGAATATCTTGCCGAAACCGGGCAGAAGCGGCTCTACACGGACAAGCGAAGGGATATCAAAGAGGCGGTAAGACTGGAGCTTTTAAGCAGGTCCCTTCCCACGCCGTCCCTTCACGATGTCTGTTGGTGCGTTTCCAAAAAATGGCTCATTTTCGGGACGAATTCCGAGGGGACGGCGGAACTTTTTGAAAAGCTCTTTGAACAGACCTTCCATTTGAAACTTTTGCCCTTTCGTCCCTGGGACCCCGATAACCTTGACCAGGCGATAGAAGAGAAGATGGCATCCCTCGAAAGAAGTATGGCGATTTTTCCGGAGAAACAGGGGGCTTCATGAGAAAAGACCTGACATTCCTGGGAAGAGAGTTTCTGACCTGGCTCTGGTTTAAAAGCGAGGAGAGAAACGGAACTGTTGCGCTTGCGGACGGGGACGTGGAAGTCCTTTTCGTGCAAAGGATTGTCCTGGAGTCCGGTGACGGCGAATACGCCGAAACCGTTGTCTGCAACGGCCGCCATTGCAGTCTTAAAGAGGGCAAGGCCGCGTTGCGCGAAGGAAAGCGGGTCAAAGAGGCAAGGATAAGACTGAGCAGGGAAACCGGAGAATGGGAATTCACATTCAAGGCGGACCGTTTTCATTTCCAGTCGCTCAAACTGCCCCGGACGGCGGCCGAAGATGAAGAAAACGACCGGGACGGCCGTATACTGGAGAGGATATTTCTGCTGGAGACAGCGGTGTCGATCATGGATAAGCTCTTCTCGCTGTTCCTGGACAGGAGACTGTCTCCCGATTGGACGGCCCAGGAACTGCGCCGGATGAAGAAGTGGGCCATGCAGGACAGCTGAGATCAAGGGCCTGTCAGAGTTTGGAATTTTTATTCTTCTTCCCTTTCCCTGCGCCGTTTTCCTTCTTTTACATCCAGCACAATCATCGCCCGAGTGCCCCGTCCGGGGCCGGAATCAATGTGAAGGTCACCCCCCAGTGGCATCAATCTCTCGCGAATGCTGAAAATTCCAAATCCACCCGATTTCAAATCCGGCTTGCGTCTGGTTGATGCATCGTAACCCACTCCGTCATCCTCGACGGTTATACGGATGTCGTATTCGCTGCATTGAATGGATATCCAGACGCGGTTCGCTCTGGCGTGCTTGACCACATTCATGAGCAGTTCGCGTATGGCCTGAAAGAGGAGAATTTTCAAGTTCCTGTCGATCTTCTGCTCAACCCGGCCATTGCCATCCAAGTCGACGGCAATTCCGTGCTGTTCCTGAATGCTTTCCGCCAGCCACTCCACCGCCGCGAAGAAATCAAGCTCGTAAAGAGCCGGAGGGCTGAGTTCCGTGATGATGGAACGCGTGTCATGGATGGATTGATCGATCAACTGACGCACGTTCTTGAGCAGGGAAACCACTTCCTCCGATGGCGCCTTTTCCATTATTTCATTAATCCGAATCCTGGAAATGGCCAATGCCTGCCCGATATGATCGTGCAGCTCGATTGCCAGCCGGCGCCGTTCCTTTTCTTCGGTAAGAGACAGCTCGGTCGCCAGATTCCGCAGTTGATTGTGGTAATCCTTGAGCTGGGTCTGGACCTTTTTGCGTGCGATGATTTCGGCTTTTAAGGCCCTGTTTATCCTTGAAAGCGCGGCCGTTCTGTTGCGGATGCGCTTTTCCAGTTCATCATGAGCCCTGCGCAATCCCTCCTGAAGCTCCTGTAGCCGGGTAATGTCCGAAAACGTGGAGATCGCCCCGAGCAGTGCCCCCTCCTCCGACAAGATGGGCCCTGCGCTTGCGGAGAGCCACCTGCGCATTCCATCCGTTCGACAGACTATGGACATCTGCACATCCCGCACGGTTTCTCCGCGCAAGGCGCGGTAACCAGGCATATCCTCCACTTTGAAAGGGCTGCCGTCAGGGTGCTCGATGCGCATCATCCGGATGCGGTCTTCCATGGGTAGATCCAGCTCCGCGCGTGTGTACCCGAAGATATGTTCCGCAGCGCGGTTCATATTCCTGATCCGTCCCTCCGGACATATTATCAGCACGGCATCGGCAATCGAGGCGATGGTTGCCTGCAGTTCAGTCATGTGTTGCTCCGCCTCACGCCGAGCGTCGATATGTTGAAGCCCAAGAGACGCCAGAGCGGCGAGTTGCACAAGGAAAGTTTCGTCTTCGTCGGAAAAATCGCCTTCCCTCTTTCCTGTAATAAGAATCAGACCGTCGGCCCGGCCATCTTCCCCGATCAGCGGGACCCCGAGCAGGCCCTTCAAAGGCACGTGCCTTTCGGGAATGTACACCCACATCCGGGAATTCCTGAGTTCCTCATCCGTCAACCTTACAGGGCGCTTGTCCTGCAGCAGATCAATCAGGAAGCCGCATGTACGAATGCATGTTCCCATAGCCACCCGGTCGCCCGCAGCGCCAGCAGGCGTACTCTGCGATGTGGAAAGGGCGACATCACTGAATACGCCCTCTTCATAACGGTATCCGGCGACGCCGATATTCGAACCAGTCAGCAAGCGCGCCGCATCCACAATACGGTTCAACATGCCCGGCACTGTTTTTTCTGCCAGAATCAGACCGGTTACGCTGATCAGGGTTTGCACCTTCTTAATATGTTCCGCCTCGTGGGCGGCTGAGCATAGATGCCAATGCTGCATCTGAGGCTGCAGGGGTACAATCTCCGCGTCCACTATCCACCTCACTTTGTCTATGGCTTCCGCGGCCTCCCGGAGAGCCGCATCTGAAGGAAGCTTCTGGTCCAGATATGTCTGTATCTTCCGACCGGCGGATTCAAGGTGCTTCCCGGCGGATTCGATCAAATTCAAAAAGATTTCCTGTTTCATTGCTCTACCCTGCCCCAAAGGCAAATCGATCAACAAACAGTGTAATGGAATATTTCAGGGGAACTACGCGAAATAATTGAACAAATAAATAGGAATTGAGAAAAGGACAGATTTTTTTAAGGCAAATTCAATATAGACGATTTTAACAAAAATGGCAAAAAAATTCCTGCACGCGGTGATTTTTTATAATCCAGACGGGGATTTCTGCAAGGTCCGGCTCAGGATAAAGTGCTCATCTTCTTTCCTTATACCCCATGCCTACGTATCAATGTTTTGATTTCAGCAGCTCTGATTTGAGCTTTTTTATTTCATCGACCAGTTCCTGCTTCGTAATAATGCCCTTTTTTTCCAGGAGATTGATCAATGCCTCGGATTCAATCAATTCGGATATGATTGCCTCCTTCATTTCATTTGTTTGTTTAATTTCAATTTTGGCCATATTCCACTAACTTCCCTTCAATTCTTAGATGCGGGCTAAGGGCAAAAGGCGACAAAAGAAGCTGAGAATCTCTTTTCCCGATGCCGGATGCCCATTAATTCGAACTTCCTGCAAAACAGGCATTTTCTATGCTGCCAAAAAATGAAACCGAAACTTCACATCCGGAGAGAAAAACAGAACGGTAAAACGGGCGGAGTGGCTATGTGAAATTCCTGCACTTTATTAAGCAAGTGTATTCGAGTCAAGCATTATTTTTCACTCTCTCGCAAAAAATCTCAGCCGCGGCGGATTGCACTTCTAATATGTAAAGCTCGAAGAGTAAGCCATCTCGCCTTCCCTTTTTTTTATCCTTCTGCGGAGCCTCTCCAGTCTATGAAGCAGCAGCTCCCTTTGAAGAGGGTATTCGCTTCCGATACTGTCAAGGGCCCGAAGAACAAATCTTGCGGCGCGGTTGAGATCGCCGGCCCTGTGTTCGCACCACTTCGCCAGCTCCGTCAGCGTAAAAACATGAGAAGGATCGCACTCGATCATCTCCTCCCACAGGCGGACTGCTTCTGCCCATCTGCCCGCCCGTTTATGGATCATGGAAAGTTGTTTTTTTGCTTCCAGGGCCGCAGCCTTATTATTAACCCTGGCGAGGGCTTCGTATAGACACATGGAATGGTTCTCTTCGCCGCGCTCCAGACAAAGTCTCGCCGCCGCCAACACATCGGAGTGCTCAATTTCTTCCGGGACGCGATGAAAACTCAGGAGATCACAGAGATGCACAATCAATGAGGCCATTGAAATAACGTCGAGCCGGTTGTGTTCAAGGACATCGGCCATCAACCGCACGTCGCGCGTCCGGAGCCAGTCGAAATACCTCTGTGGAATTTCGCTTCCCGGAATATCATTTCTCCGCCGCACGCCGAGTACCTCTTCTTCCAGTGTTGACAGGCGACAGTTTTCCAGCCTGTGCCCCAGGATGCGGCGCGAAGGATAAAGGAGATCGATGTGCGGAAGCGGGGAAAGGGAATCGTCCATGCGGTTGAGAATGAAACGGGTTGCAAGGAGCCCCACATCGAAAGCCCTGCCGTTGAAACTTACGAGGAAACTCTTGTCTTTCGCCGTTTCCGTCAAAAAAGAGAGGAGCGCCCTCTCTTCCGCGAAATCCCTGGCGAAGAGCTGCCTTATGATGAAATGCTCTCCCTCGTACCAGCCCAATCCGACAAGAAAAGCGAGTGTCCCGGTACCTCCCGACAGTCCCGTGGTTTCCGTATCGATGAAAAGAGCACTGCCGCAATTGTACCTGGAAATAACTGAATGCCCCGCGAGAATGGCGGCTTTCCTCATGTCAAGGCGGGCAATCTCGCCGATCCGGCGCAATCCATGAAAATGACCGGCGGGAATGCGATCAAAGGCGACAAATATCTTGCCGTAAGGGGTGCTGATTTCCTCGCCTTCCGCAATTTCTCTTAAATCCCCTGCCTCGGGACGGGCATGCGACACCACAGAAGACATCTGCCGCGCCGGCCGGCGCTCCATGATCTGCTCGATCCGCCTTCGGAGCTCACCTATCCGCAGGTCATCTGCCCCTTTTTTCTGTTCCGGTTTTTCCTCCCCCGTAAGGCGGCGCAGCCGGTCGATAGTACTCATGATAAGTCCTTCATCTCGATCAGTTCTATTATCGCCAGTGCCACTTCCTTTGCCCGTGCTCCCACCTCCAGAACAGGCCCCACGCAACTTGGGCATCCCGAGGCGCAGGGGCACTGCCGGATCAGGTTTCGCGCCGAGCAGAGCATGCGGTCGTGGAGTTTGAAGAGCAGATCGGAAAACCCGATGCCTCCCGGATATGCGTCGTAGATGAACAGAGTGGGGTCGAAAGCATCCATCTGCACAGCATCGGGTTGGAATTCCCCTGCCCTGCCGGAGGTTATGAAGCGGCCTCCCGCAGTGTGGCGCACGTACCACTCACCGCTTTTATCGCCGACACACCGGCCTGTATCCCGTATATCGGCCATCAAAAGCACGGACGCAATGTGGTGGAGACTGTAAGCCAGCCCGGAAAGACCGTCAATCAGTTCAGCCCTTGTGTACGGAAGCCTGTCAAGCAGGTCTTTCGGTACGGTGAACCAGTAGCTCGTCGTATGCATGTCCCTCTCGGGCAGGTTCACATCGCCGTAGCCTACATTCTCCGAGGTATAGAACTTTATTTTTTTATATCCAACCACCTTCCGGACCACCTGCACCTCGCCGTGCTCCACTATGGCGTTGTGCCCGCGACGGACGTCAAAAGAATCAATTACGCGGACATTCGTATAGGTCATGGCGTCCGTAAAATAATCGACATCGACTTTTCTGACATAAGCCTTTCTCCGTTCGAGATCGAGTTTATCGACATGATACTGCTGTGACTCGACCATGTAGATGGCATTGTCGTGCACGGTTGTGAAGGCACTGTCCCAATCCACCTCTGCAATGACCCTGTGCTGCCCGGCTTCCGTGGTATCGACGACAACGACATTTTCGGGATTTACACTTCGAAGACTAACTTCATCGGCCGGGTAACTCTCCGCCGCCCAGTGCCAGCGGTCGTCCACCTTGTGGAGCACGCCCTTTTCCTGCAGATAGTCGAGCAGCTCTTCGATATCCGCCACGCCGAAACGCTCCCCCTTTTCAAAGGGGAGTTCGAAAGCGGCGCTCTTCAGGTGGTGAAGCAGGATAAGCAGATTGTCGGGATTGACCCGGCAGTGCTCCGGCGAGCGGGAAAAGAAATAATCCGGGTTCTCCGCGATGAACTGATCCATGGGGTTGCTGCGCGCGATCAACACCGCCACGCTGTGCCCTGTCCTGCGTCCCGCCCTGCCGGCCTGCTGCCAGGTACTGGCTATGGAACCCGGATACCCGACCATGATGCATGCCTCGAGATCGCCGATATCGATGCCGAGTTCCAGGGCATTCGTGCTTACGACTCCGATAACATCGCGTTCGCGAAGACCCCGCTCGATCCGGCGGCGCAGGCTCGGCAGGTAGCCTCCGCGGTATCCGGCGATAAACATGTCATCCACAGGCTTGCCGCGGCCGAAATGATCCTTCAGGTACTTGGTCAATATCTCTACATTCAGGCGGCTCGTCGTGAACAGGATCGTTTGAATGCCGTTTTCCACGAAATCGGCTGCCATTTTCCGGGCAGGTGCAAGAGCGGACTGACGTATTCCAAGTTCCCGGTTGACGACCGGCGGATTGAATAGCATGAAAGTCTTCGATGCGGCGGGGGCACCGCTGCTGTCGACCAGGGCCATTCTCCGCTCCGTAAGGCGTTCCGCGTGCTCCAGGGAATTAGCCACGGTCGCGGAACAGCAGATGAAAACCGGCTCTCGTCCGTAAAAACGGCAGATCCGGCGCAGGCGACGCAGGACGTTTGTCAGGTGACTGCCGAAAACGCCGCGGTACACGTGCAGTTCGTCAATGACGACAAAGCTCAGATTGGTGAACAACTTCTGCCACTTTGTATGGTGCGGCAGTATACCCGTATGGAGCATGTCGGGATTCGTGACCACGACATTGCCCTGTTTTCTAACGGCCTGACGGGCGTCATCGGGCGTATCCCCGTCATAGGTATAAGTCTTGATGTCCGCCTGCAGCTCGCGAATGAGCCCTTGAATCTCGTGCATCTGGTCCTGCGCGAGAGCCTTCGTGGGAAACAGATACAGCGCCCGGGTCTCGGGCGATTCCAGCATCTGCTGGAGCACGGGAAGATTGTAGCACAGCGTTTTTCCACTCGCTGTCGGGGTGGTGAGGACCACGTCCCGCCCCCGGCGGATGAGATCGACCGCCTCGGCCTGATGACTGTAAAGGTTCCGGATACCCCTTCTTTCCAGGACGGCGCGGATTTTCGGATGGACCCAGCCCGGAAACGGCAAGAATCTGCCTTCGTATTTCGGCAGTTCTCTGATCGCTCTTACATTCTCCATGAAGCGGCGATCCGCCTTCAGGCGTGAAAGCAATTCACTGAGAGTTAAATATGCCATGGCAGTAGTACAGGCCAAAGGCAAAGATGTATAGTAAAATACCTTACTCTTTTACTCTTCACTCCTTATCTCCCTTCGCCTGAAGCCTGCCGGAGTATAGGGATGGGGACATTCAGAAGTCAAGGTCAAAATACTCGCCACAGGCGCTCAGATACATTCTGAGAGCACTGAAAGCAAAACAGCCTCGAGAAAGAGAACAGACGGGCGGTGAAGGAATGAGCCTGCACCGGAAAATATAATAAATTCAGTCATCGGACAATCGCCTCTTTTTTTTCGCATGGAAAATCCTTCACATTACAGCGCCTTTCTTCGATCTTTGATTTCAAATAACACTGAATAATCATCCACATAGCCGAATCTGCCCGGCATGGTATGCCATTTGCTTTTAGCCGTCGTGCATTTGGCAGCTTTCATCGAAGATCAGTCTCTTATTCAGTGATCTCAATTCCGGACGTGTGCTGAAAACCTCAAACGATCATCGAGAGCCACAGGTGGGGAACAGAATCCGCAACAGGATGATCCTTTTCTTTATCGAGCTGCTGATTATAGAAGAGAAAATCGTCCGTACATGGCATTACATCAAGCTTCGCTCTTTCCGTCGTCTACCGGGGAATTTCCAGCCCGGGCTATTATCACGGCCGGGAGAGGAACACGGATTGAGGCAAGGAACGCAATGAGGTGATTCTATGATTCGCCGGAAAAGAATGTTTTTCAAAAAACAACACGATTGGCGCCCTACAGGATTGATTCTCGTGGTCTTCGCGCTGATTATCCTGTTTACGGCGAAATGGCTGTACGGCGCCGATATAAAGCTGGCATGGGATCCTGTTACGGAAGCGGATGTGTCGGGTTACAGAATTTATTACGGCACCAGTAGCGGACATTACACTTCCATTATCGATGCCGGCAATCAGCCGAGCTGCGTAGTTACAGGTCTGGACAGCACAGTGACATATTACTTTGCAGCAACTGCTTACGATCAATCTGGAAATGAAAGCGGCTTTTCCAACGAAGTCGTTTATGCAGGGACCGTGACATCTTCGCCGTCTTCGGGAACCGATCCGAATGCCACTCTGCCGTCTTCGTCTCCATCCGATCCTGTTTCACCATCATCACCTTCTTCATCATCCGTTTCAGCTTCGGGAGGAGGAGGCGGATGTTTCATAGCTACTGCGGCATTCGGAAGTTATCTCGCCCCGGAAGTCATGGTCCTGCGGGATTTCCGGGACCGGCATCTGCTGACAAATGCCCCGGGAAGATACCTGGTCCGCCTTTATTATCGGACGTCACCTCCTGTTGCGGACTTCATTGCAGGCCATGAAAACTGGAAATCCTTCACCAGAGTGCTTCTCATCGCCGTGATTTTCTGCGTAAAATATCCCGGAATTCCCCTGATTATTTTCGGCGGGCTTGTCATCATCCCCATCCTGCGGCGAAGAGGAATACTGGCTTCCCCATCTTTTCTGTGTACGGGCCTCACATGCGGAAAGCATTAAAGAGAGATGATCGAAATATATTTCTTAATCCGACGGACCGGGCGTGGCATCCCTGCTCTTCAGTATATTTTTCAGCCGGGCGGCGCGTTCGGCATTTTCAGCATTTGTTTTTGAATAATATTCCAGTATCTTGACATCTATTCCTTTGAAATTGACCGGCTTGATGACATAGCCCTGAATTCCCAGCCTTGCGCAATCCAGAATGTCTTCCCTGGACATCAGGCTGCTCGAAATGATGATTGCGGTGGTTTTGTCCTTCTCTTTTTCCCTGATTTCTTTCAGGGCGGCATATCCGCTGATCAGGGGAAGCATGATATCCAGCAAAATAACATCCGGCCGCCAGCTCCGGTATATATCCAGGCCGTCCTGCCCGTTGTCGGCGAATCGCTTTTCAAAGACGTCCTCATGGAGGCCGAAATCGTAAAGCTTCTGGGTCGCCTTGTGATCCTCCACAATAAGCACTTTCAATTTATCCACTCTATCGACCGTCCGTTAAACCCGTTTTTTCATTCCATTTCTGAAGGCGAGGACTAGGGGTTTCCCTTTTTCTGTAGTAATTGCTGGGCATCCCTGTCTCCCAGCCTGGCCGCCGTCTTCAAGTCCTCAATCGATTGTTTTTTCTTCCCCAAAGCTTCATAAGCAAGCCCGCGCATGTAATAAGACATGGCGTCCCTCGGGTCCAGTTTGATGGCTGCGCTGTAATCCTTTACCGCTTGCTTATGATTATTCAGCCTCGCGTTGGCCACCCCCCGATTGTAATGCGCTTCGGCATATCCGGGGTTGATGTCGAGAGCCGCGGTGAAATCTTTCAGGGCCTGTCGATGGTTGCCGAGTTTTCCATAAGCCACGCCCCGATTGTTGTATGCCTTCGAATACTTTGGATTCAGTTCTATAGCCTTATCCAGATATTCGATAGCCTGCTTGAATTTCCCCAGTTTGTTGAGAACCACTCCGTAATGCTTGTAGGCCCAGTCGTGCCTGGGCTCCAGCTCAATTGTCCTGCCGAATGCCTCTGCAGCCTCCTGATATCGGCCGGCCTTCTCAAGGGCAACTCCCTTCCAGAACCATTCTTCCGCCGGCGAGTTCGTCCGCGTCCCGGCTTTACCGGATGCCCTGTCTGCGCCGCCTTTCGGAGCTTTCGCCTCAGCGCCCGCAATAACTACGGCCAGAAAAAACAGACATACGCATATCTGTAAATAGCGTCTTCTCATGGTTCCTCGCGATGCGCCGCTGAAAGGTTTTGAGCAAGCGCCTTCTCCGGGAGAGTTCCCGCTTCATTTTCTTTAGGGGTTGAACAGCAATGACGCCACGGATAGAACCCGTGTCAGATTTTTTTCTTACTGTTGTCGTAATGCTGATAATGTTTTTTGATTTTTATTTCATTGTTCAAGTCAACCCCGGACAGTATATCCACGGCCGCTATATCCATTTTCAGGCGCTTTATTTTGGCATCATAGAATTCAATCGCCTGCTGGTGTTTTTTTCTCTCTCTGATATTGATAAAGGGGTTTTTCTCCAGAATCTTGATCGCATCGTTCCTCAACGCGATCGTCTTCTCCATGACTTCTTTCAGGTATGCTATCTTTTCTTCCGGTGTATTGAAGGTGCGAGGCTTCGATTCTTCCGTAACCGGCCGTACTTCAGGCTTCGGGGGAAGAGGTTGCCGCCCTGTTTCCTTCTGCAGGGCAACCGGTGGGCTTTTTATCGCCCGGCTCATGTCTGCGGCGGCCCTAAGGCAGATATCCACGTAAAAGCTGCCCCTGTCGGTCGCGAACGGTATAATAATACCGGGGTCATCCAGGATATGCCTGACAGTATGGCCTTTTCCGAATACGACTGTCGGAATGGCCGCGTATAACGCAAGTCCCTGTTTTTCAAGGCGGGACCTGGCGGCGCCGGAAACCATGTTGGTGAGCTCACCGGCAGCGTCAATGACATCTCTGTTCACTTCCTTGTGAATCTCTCCCAGCATGCAGGACACAATATCGCAGATACAGGCCTCGCTGAAACTGATCGCCAGCGAACCGATGGCATCACCCGTAATACCAATGATTCCAGATACATCCCCCGGAGCAATATCGCTTTTCTTGAGGTATGGTTTCCCGGCGGACACCCGAATAGAAGCCATCTTGTAGAGAACCTCTTCTGTTCCTGCCAAAAAGGGGTTGATATATTTCACATCCATGCTGTTACCTGAGCCTTTGAAGTCCGGGCCGATCTACTTTCCCGAAAGTGTTAATAGAAAATCATAATCAAGTGAATGTCAAATAATATTTTTTTTCGGTATTTATTCCGTTCTTTTTCCATGCGCCGCTCATCCCGCAACTCCATGTATTTCCCTTTTCAACTTCTCGGACGAAAATAAAATCTTCTTTAAATTAATTATTTGTTGTTGACAACATTCTTTTTTTCCATATACTGCACCCAAATTTTTTAACCGGCCTTTGTTCCTGAGCAAAACTCCGGGTTATTCAAAGCAGATCGATTTTGAGGTGCTTTATGGGAAGTGTTGTAAAGAAGCGCAAAAAGAAAATCAGCAAACATAAATACAGGAAGCGTCTGAAGGCCATGCGACACCGGAAGAAATAAGACTATAGGAACCCGCCTCTCTCTCAGCTTCTCGCTTCTTGGCGCCTTGAGTCCCTGGCCCTTTACCGGCAGCGAAAAGCGTGGCCCCAGAGTGGAGCTTTCCCATGATCAGAGAACAGGAAGAAAAAAGGCCCTGTGTGGGATGTGGATGGTGTTGTATACGTAATACGTGCACATTCGGTGTGGCAAAACACCCCCATGACCGGGATAAAATTTGCCCTGAGTTGCACTGGAACGGCCGCAGGTACATCTGCAAATTGATGTCAGGCACGGGGAGAATGGCGGATTTTTACAGGAGAGAATTACAGGCGGGCGGCGGGTGTCGCTCTCACCAGAATCCCTGGCGTGACGACATCCGGGAGAGAAAAGAGGAGGCCGTCAATCCTGTCCGCTCAGGAACTCCGTGGCCGTAGATCCGCCTCTTTCTTCCAATACGGACTGATGAAATCCTCAAAGATGGCCAGTGCCGCTTCCGAACCTTTCGCGGCTGCTATCACGATCTGCTTATAGCCGCCTTCAACATCACCCGCACTATAGATACCGGGGATATTCGTCCTGTGCCGCTCATCGTGCTTAATATACCCCTGCGGCGTAATTTCCACGCCGATTTTCCTGGCCAGCTCCGTATTGGGATCATAGCCGATGGCGACAAAAACGCCCTCCACTTCCATGATCGACGATTCTCCGGTCTGTCTGTCGAAAAGCTCGACCGCTTCTACCTGGTCCTTACCGCGGATTTGCCTGACTTCGGTATGAAAAAGGACGGGAATACGGTTTGCCTCCAAGCTAAGCAAGAGATACTTCTGGGCTTTGAGGGATTCGTTCCGGTGTACGATTGTAACATCCACCCCGATATTTCGCAGATTCAGTGCTTCGGTCACAGCGCTGTCGCCTCCTCCCACCATGATGACTTTTTTCCCGCTGAAGAGAGGACCATCGCAAGTACTGCAGTAACTGACCCCGCGTCCGAAAAAACGCGCTTCTCCGGGCACATCGAGCCTCCTGTGGCTAGCCCCCGTGGCGAGTAGGACCATTCTGGTTTTGAATCGCCTGCGGCTGGTCAGTACAATCGAGGGATCGCCGGGTTTTATATCAATGACTTCCTCTCCGGGGAATATCCTCGTGTACTCCAAAGCATGACTCACCATTATATCCACCAGCGTTTTCCCGCCGATCTGCGTCAGGCCGGGATAATTCTCCACGACGGGAGTAGTCGCCACCTGCCCGCCCAATATGCCCCTTTCTATGACCGCCGTCCGCATACCGCTGCGGGTGGCGTATATTCCCGCCGTGAGCCCGGCGGGTCCGCCTCCGATAATCACCAGGTCGGTCTCTACTTCCGCGGCATCGCTCTCGGGTATGAAAACATTCTGCTGCTTTAGCTTCTCCAGGGACAACATGAAAAGCTCTTCAGGTTGGGCACCTTCCGCAACGAATTTCTCGTTGGCGTAAGTGCGGGGAACGCTCTGCGCCGAATACTTGCGGGCAAGTTCGGGATTGGCCTGAACATCTATGATTTCAAGGGAGACAAGTTCGGGCCTGGCAAAAGCCGCCTTCAATGCATTCACTGCCTGCTGCGGACAATAAGGGCAGGTGGGGCTTACAAAAAGCCTTATGTGCCGCGGTGAATCGATTCTCTTCAGTATTTTGAGAGATTGATCGCTCAGGTCGTATCTCCTGTAGCCCATCATTCCAATGGCCTCGACCAGAGTACGCGTCTCTTCGCCTACGGGCGCGCCCAGCCATCTAACGTTGTACTGCCCGGGATCTAAGAGGAGGGTGGGAGAGAAACCTACATTCCATTTTTTCGCATCAGCGTGATCAAGATTGCGCTCTCGCAGGACGATTTTCGCCGTCATTTTGTGAAACGCGCGGATCACCTGCCTGGCCGCCTGATTGAACGGCTCATTTTCCCCTGGCGACGTAAAGAGATAAAAAACAATTTCATGGGGTATTTTTCCAAAAAAGGCCTTCAATTGCACGCCGGCCTTCTCGCGCACGGCATGATCCTGGTATTCCATCTCCATTTTCCTCTTCAGACATATCAGGCTTCGGATGTCTGGCTTCCGGCTCCAGGAAATAATCGTATAAACGAAAACCCTCTTCTCCCGATTCCGGATGCTGTTTTTATATTAGCAAGCACACGTAAAAAGTCAATCCGGCGCACATTTTCGTTCAAACTCTAAACAACCTCAACTGCAAATCGAGGGCTTTCCACCATTCACGAGAAGGACCGTTTCAGGGGGTATCCACGGTCGGTATCCCGGATGCATTCCAGCCTCGCTCCTCGTACTAATATCCGATCAAGCGCGTAGCCGCTCTTTGCTTTGCTTCATCAGCATATCCCTTTTTCCTCCGATTTTCAGACATGCTAAGAAGATATTTTTGCCAATAAAAATGGGCGTGAATCAGGCGTTTCGCAAACCGTGCGCCGGTGCCGATGTCGCTTAAATTGAAGCTATCTCAGATTATTGAAAAAATCGCTTGACTTTACCTGTCTGTAAGAATATTTACTTTTTTTGTGTGCGTTATGAGGAAAAATGATGTAATAATAATCCTATACAGCATTAGGACTTTCAAGAAGAGCGAACTGAAATGGGCAAATGTGATAGCAGAAAGAAGAGACGCAAGTGGACAAAAATATACTCCTGGTCCAGCTGGAAGAACTGGCTTATAAGCTCGGGTTGAAAATCCGTGAAGAGCACATAGCGGAAGACGAAGTCCCTGTTGTCGGCGGCCTCTGCCGGATCAAGGACGAGAATGTGATCATAATCAACTCAAAAGCGGCCGTGAAAGACCGGATTCGGGTGTTGATCGATGTGTTCAGCCGGTTTGATCTCAATAATATCTACATCCGCCCCGCCCTGCGGGAAATGCTGGAAAGGCAGAAGAATATCCGCTTCGAATAATTAAGGAGGCGGAAATGAAAACCCTTCTTTTGAATCCCCCCTCTTTTGAAAAATTCGACGGCGGCGCAGGCGCGCGATATCAAGCCACGCGTGAAATCACCGCCTTCTGGTATCCTACATGGCTCGCCTATCCCGCCGGCCTGATACAGAAAAGCAGGCTCATCGACGCCCCTTCCCACGGGCTGAGCCCGGAAGAAATTATCCGCATTTCCGAAGAATACGATTTCGTCGTCGTCTTCACCTCCACCCCGGGATTCCGCAATGACGTACACATCGCACAGATGATGAAAGAGGCCAAGCCCGGTCTGAAGATCGCATTTGTCGGCCCCCATGTCACCGTCCTTCCTGAAGAGAGCCTCAACGCATCACGAGCGATCGATTTCGTTGTCAGGAGAGAATTCGACTACGCCGTCGCCGAATTCGCCCGCGGTGATAACCCGGAAAAAATCGCCGGCATCAGTTTCAAGAAAGGACGGCGTATTCTGCACAATCCCGACCGCCCCCTGATTGAAGATCTCGACCAATTGCCTTTCGTCGTGGATATCTTCAAGCGGGATCTTGATTTCACTAGATATGACATACCATTTCTGCTCCACCCCTATGTATCTTTCTACACCTCCAGGGGGTGCCCGGCCATGTGCACATTCTGCCTCTGGCCGCAGACCATGAGCGGGCATCGCTGGAGAACCCGCAGCAGTGACAATGTAGCCGCTGAAGTTGAAAGGGCCCGGGAGTTGTTTCCGCAGGCCAGGGAAATATTTTTCGACGACGATACATTTACCTGGGATAAATCGCGGGTTTTCGAGCTTTGCCGTAAATTACGACCGCTTAAGTTCACCTGGTCCTGTAATTGCCGGGTCACAACCGATTTCGAAACGCTCAGGGTCATGAAAGAGGCCGGCTGTCGCCTGCTGGTTGTGGGTTTCGAGTCCGGCGATCCGCAGATACTGAAAAATATCAGGAAGGGGACCACTATTGAACAGGCCCTTGCCTTTATGAAAAATTGCAAACGCCTGGGCATCGTGGTCCACGGCGATTTCCAGATCGGCCATCCCGGTGAAACACGGCAGACCATCGAAAGGACCATTCGGTTCGCGGTGGAGCTGGATCCGGAAACGATTCAGGTCTCCATATCCCACCCGTTTCCGGGAACGCTTTTTTTTGACATGTTGAAAGAGAAGGGATATCTGATCTCCACGGCCATGGCGGACAGCCGAGGGCACCAGTTGCCCAATTTCCGGTACCCGGATCTTAGCGGTGAGGAGATAATCCAGGCCATTTCTGATTTTTACGATCTCTACTACTTCCGGCCCAGGATCATTTTTCGCATCGTGAGGAGAGCCTTCTTCGAAGCGGGCGAGTGTCGGCGATTATGCAAACAGGCAAAGGAATTCCTCGGATTCAGGGCTCAGAGGAAAAGGCAGGCGGACAGGACACAGGGTCTATAAATCACCGAAGCCGATGCTGCGGATGCCGCAATCATCAAGAGCCTGCCGGAGCGCTGGACTGGTCAGGGTGAGTTCCTCCCGGCAGCCGGAGTCCGCGGGCCCTCCGGGATGGAAATAGATTTCGCTCACCCCCGGGGGAAGGTGCTTGAGAATACCGAGGACCAGGTCGATGTCCATGGCCCCGCTGTCGTGCATGCCGAAGATGTAATCGTTCGAGCGCACATGAGCACGCCTGAGGCGCGCCTTTAAAAGCGCCTGCCAGGGGAGCAGAAACAGCCAAGCGAGCGATCTGCGGCGGATGCTCTTTGAAGCACGGCAGGAGGGTAAAAGGGGCTCGTACGGATATCGTACCGCTTTCAACCCGAATTCCCGTCCGACCTTCAGTACAAGACCTCCAATCGTGGGATGGAGATGCATGTGCTTGTGGCAATTCACATGGTCGAGATGAAGACCCGTATCCCGGAAGGCCTGAAATTGAGCGCGAATTTCCTGCTCCAATTGCCGCCTCACCCCCGACTGGAAAAAAAACCCCGTTGCCGCTCTGAACAGGTGACTCCGGAGGCGGCCTTCCGGCTCCACCAGTCCCGGAATGTCAGAAGGAGCCGAAAGCGGGGATCCGTTGACAAGCACCAGGTGGAGCCCTACGCGAAGCGAACCAAGCCTGCGGGACCGGTCGACGGCGTCGACCGCGGCGGCGGCACCCACCATCAGGCTGGCGGTGCTGAGGATTCCCCGCCTGTGGGCCTCCTCTATTGATTCGTTCACCGGCCGGGAGGCACCGAAATCATCTCCGGTGACAATGAGTTTCCTCTTCAAGGGAAGCCTTCTTTCGCAGGCGTCCGTCGCGGGCCACAATGAATTCGGAGCCACGCCAGACCACCTTTTTTTTCGCCAGCGCAAAGACCCAGGAAACAAGGGCTGCTACATCCCGCAGGGGAAGAAGGAGAAGAGATTTCAAACCATCCTTATCATGCAGCCCCAATCCCATGGCAGCTCCCGCCGTACCCAGGCGGAGGACCAGAGCGGCGAACAGGACCGCGAGCCCGGGACCGTCCCCCAGGCGGACGGCGGCGAAGAGCAGGGCAAAAGGTATGGAGCGCACAGCAACGGTCGCGAAAAAGCCGGCGCGATTGGCAGCGTGGGTCTTCTGGTCCCAGCAGACCTGACTATTCCACCACTGGCGCGGGCCCTGCAGATTCAGGTCGATCCGGACAAGATACGGCACGAGTACCATTTTTTTCCCCGACATCAGAAAATGCCTGCCCATTTCGTAATCTTCGGCCAGATGATCGGCAAAGCGCTCTATCCCTCCTGTTCTCTCCAGCAATCCCCGCCGGAACGCTACCGATGAGCCCAGACAGAATTTAGAGACCCCGGTGACATAGGCAAAGACCACGCTCGGAATGAAATCGGCGTTCAGGCTCAGCAGGAACAATCTTTCGAACCACCCGCCAGACGAGGCAGCCCTGTAAAGAGTGCAGGCAAATCCCACCTGTGGATCGGCAAGAGGAGCGATGAGATTTTTCAGGTAGTCGGGCTCGAGGTACACATCGCTGTCGCTGATTACCAAAATCTCGTTCCTCGCGAGCATCAGAGCGCCGATGAGGTTATTTATCTTGCCGTTGGTGCCTGCCCGACGGCCATCGACGGACACGCATGCCCGGTCCGGGAATTCCCGCTGAATCTCTTTCAACAGCGGGAGCGCCGGATCACGGGAATCCTGGACAGAGAACACCACCTGGAAATCCGGATAAGCCTGCAGGCAGGCGCTCCTCAAATTGGTTTTCTGATTTTTTTCCAGACCGCATACCGGCTTTAAAACGGTCACCGGAGGCCAGGAGGAAAAGGCGAACAGGGACTGCGCGGGGCGGCTTTGAAAGCGCAGGATCGCCAGCAGACAGAGTATTCCGTATATTGATCCCGCCGCGACGGGGATCAGGAATATCCATTGCAGAATCGAGAGAAGAGAGTCCATCGCGTCACTCCACCGCACGCCGACCGGCAGACCGCTCCGGGCCTATAAAATTTATACCATGCTCCGGTTCTGACGGCAATCCCGTATGCCGTCCGTTTTCACGCGGACCGCAGGATCTCCGTCTTTTACATTTGTGCAGGAGTTTTGTGCGTGCTATGCTACAAGAAATTGGTATTTTCTTACAAAAACCAGGATTGAGCTGATCATGGAAGGCTCAGAAAGTACCGGCGCCCCTCCGGGTGGTCCCGCCCTTATCGAAAGAATCGAAGAAGCAGTCGCGAGAGCGCGCAATGCCATGCTCGCATGCCAGCATCGGGACGGCTACTGGTGTTTCGAGCTGGAAGCCGATTGCACGATATCTGCCGAATACATTCTCATGATGCACTACATGGATGAAATCGATTCCGGTCTCGAAGCCGGGATCGCATCCTATATCCGCGCCTGTCAGGAAAGTCACGGAGGATGGTCTCTTTTCCCCGAAGGAAGATTCGATATCAGCTGTTCGGTGAAAGCTTACTACGCTTTAAAGCTGGCGGGAGACGCCCCCGACGCATCACATATGGCGGCGGCCCGCGAGGCGATCCTGGCCAGCGGCGGCGCAGCCCGATGCAACGTATTCACTCTTATTACCCTCGCCCTATTCGGGCAGATACCCTGGCGGGGAGTCCCGTTCATCCCTGTCGAGATCATCCTTTTTCCCCGCTGGTTCCCTTTTCACCTGAGCAAGATCGCCTACTGGTCGAGGACTGTCTTGGTCCCCCTGACGATCCTGTGCAGCATGAAGCCTCAGGCGAAAAATCCCAGGCGGGTGTCCGTCCGGGAATTATTCGTCACGCAGCCCGAGAGAGAGAAGAATTATCTGCCTGTCCGCTCACGCCTGAACAGGTTTTTTCTGAAACTGGACAAGGCTGGACATATCCTTGAATCCCTTATCCCCGGAGCAGTCCGCAAGAGGGCGATAAAAAAAGCCGAGAGCTGGATAATCGAAAGAATCAACGGAACGGACGGTCTGGGGGCCATCTTCCCGGCCATGGTGAATGCCCACGAAGCCCTCGCCTGCCTGGGATATCCTCCGGAACATCCGTACCGGCGGATGACCCGGAAGGCGCTGCAGAACCTCCTCGTGATCGGCAAAGACAGTGTCTATTGCCAGCCGTGCGTCTCTCCCGTCTGGGATACCGCACTGGCCTGTCTGGCCCTCCAGGAAGAAGGCAGTGATGCAGCACAAGGAAGTATCAACAGGGCTTTGAGCTGGCTTGAGACTCGGCAACTGCGTCATCATCCCGGTGACTGGAGGGAGAACCATCCGAATCTCCAGGGAGGCGGATGGGCATTTCAGTTCAACAATCCCCATTATCCCGACCTCGACGATACTGCCGTCGTGGCCTGGGCAATGCATCAAAGCGGGAATGAATATTTGCGGGATTCGATACAGATGGCGGCGGATTGGATCGCCGGCATGCAGTCAAAAAACGGGGGGTTTGCCGCTTTTGACTCCGATAATACATTTTTTTATCTGAACGAGATCCCCTTCGCGGACCACGGGGCTCTGCTTGATCCTCCTACAAGCGATGTCAGTGCCCGCTGCTGCACGCTCCTGGCGTTGACCGGAAGGAGAGGCAGTGAATTGAAAGCCTGTCTCAGTTACCTGCGCCAGGAGCAGGAGCCGGATGGTTCCTGGTATGGACGCTGGGGAACCAACTATATCTACGGAACGTGGTCCGTTCTCACCGCTCTTGAAAAAGTCGGCGATCCGCTTGACGAGTTTCAGATCCAGCGTGCGGCAAACTGGTTGATGCAGAAGCAGAAACCCGACGGGAGCTGGGGAGAGGACTGCGAAACCTACTTCGATCCACGGAAGGCAGGGCAGGGCTCCATGGGAACTTCTTTTCAGACGGCCTGGGCTATGCTCGGATTAATGGCCGCGGGAAAGGTGGATTCGGAGGAAGTACGCCGCGGGGCATTGTATCTCCTGTCGACTCAAAATCCGGACGGCCTGTGGAAGGACGATTGCTTTACAGCGCCCGGCTTCCCCCGCGTATTCTATTTGAAATATCACGGATACTCAAAGTATTTTCCTCTGTGGGCTCTCGCCCGCTACCGTGCCCATCTGCGCCGGCTTTACCGAAGGCCGAAAGCAAAAAAATAGACAGGCGTAAGCATATTCAATACGGATTATTTTTCTCCTGATGCCTGATCATTTGAAAAGATTGCAAAACAGAACTCCGGGATAATACCATGCATCCGGGAATCGTAGCGGCAATGACGAGAGAAGCCCGCATACTGGCCGGCGGGCCGGTCAGGGCGGGAGAAGTGATCAGGCTCCGCAACGGGGCTCTGTTTCTCCTGTCCGGCATCGGGGCCGGCCGGGCCCGTTCAGCCGCGCAGGTCCTGATAGAGAAAGGAGCGACGGTCCTGATCAGCTGGGGATTCGCTTCCGGGCTGGCCCCCGACCTTCCTCCGGGCAGCCTGATCCTGCCTGAACGGATCGCCTCACTCGATCAATCCATTTATTGTGTCGATCCGGCCTGGCATGCAAAAATGTGCGACCTGTTGAAAACGCATGTGGCGTCCTGCGGAGGGACCATCGCCGAAGTCGATCTGATCATGCCCTCGGAAAGGGAAAAAGCCGCGCTATATAAACTGACGGGCGCGATCGCCGCCGATATGGAGAGTGCCTCCATCGCCCTGGCGGCTGCAAGGGAGAAAATCCCGTTTGCCGTCGTCCGGGCCATAACGGATCCCGCGAATGTATTTATTCCCGGATGCGTCCTGCATTCAATAGATGAATACGGTCAGTTGTGCCTGGCCGCGTTTTTCCTGCATCTGATCCGCAATCCGCTTGAGCTTCCGGCGCTGGCCAGGCTGGGAAGAAGTTACCTGGCCGCCCGCGATACATTGACCAGAGCCGCCCGTGCGGCCGATTGCGGTTTTAAACCGTCATGAAAACCCTGATCACAGGAGCAACAGGCTTTCTCGGATCCGCAGTGATTCGCCGGCTGATATGCGCCGGCCACAGGGTGCGGGTTCTGGTGAGACCGGACAGCAACCGTCTCAACATCGCCGGCTTGCCTGTGGAAATTGCAATCGGAGATCTGGGAGACCGGAAATCGCTGGATCGGGCACTGACCGGATGTTCAGTGCTGTTTCACACAGCAGCGGATTATCGCCTCTGGACCCCCGACCCCCGGAAAATGTATGAAACCAATGTTACCGGCACCCGCAATATCATGCTCGCCGCAGCCCATGCAGGGGTACGCCGCATTGTATACACGAGCAGCGTGGCGACCATCGGTCTGACACCGGATGGAAGTCCGTCCGATGAAACCACACCGGCAACGATCGATGACATGATCGGACATTACAAGCGCTCAAAATTCCTGGCCGAGGCGGAAGTGAAGAGGATGGCCCGGGAGCAAGGCCTGCCCGTTGTTATCGTTAATCCTTCAACGCCTGTCGGCCCGCGAGATATCAGACCCACTCCGACCGGGCGTATGATCATCGATGCCGCCTGCGGGCGCATACCGGCCTATGTCGACACCGGGCTCAATCTGATCCATGTGGATGATGTCGCCGCCGGTCACCTGCTGGCGCTGGACAGAGGCGCAATCGGCGAGCGGTACATCCTCGGCGCGGTCAATTTGACCCTTAAACAAATTCTGTCCGAAGTGGCATCCATTACCGGACGCCGGCCTCCACGCATCCGGATCCCTCATATCGTATCCTTGTTCATCGCCTGCCTGGCGGAAGGCGGAGCCCGGCTCTCCGGAAGTAATGAACCACGGGTAACTCTCGTGGGAGCCCGGCTGGCAAGAAAGAAGATGTTTTTTTCGGCCGACAAGGCCAGACGCGACCTCGGTCTTCACACATCCCCCATCGAGGAAGCCCTGCGGGATGCCATCCACTGGTTCAAACAGCACGGCTATTTGAATTAGTCACGTTCCCCGGTATTTCGAGACAGATTTATATCTGAACATTCCGTAAGGTATTTCGAAGGACAAAATAAGCATCTAACGGATGGAAAAAAAAACAGGCGCAAATAAAATAAGCGGAGAACAACAGGATCAGAAACTTTTGGAGGAGACTCATGCACGTGGTCCTGGCTGTGCCGCGAGGGTTTTGCGCCGGTGCGATCCGGGCGATAAAGATCGTCGAACAGGCCCTTGAGTCCCACGGCCGTCCCGTTTATGTGCTGCACGAAATCGTACATAACCGGCATGTCATCGAGGACCTCAGGAACAGGGGGACAATATTCATTGAGCGGCTGGCAGAGGTCCCCGCCGGCGCCGTCATCATTTTCAGCGCCCATGGTGTTCCGTCGGCCGTTGTGAAAGACGCCAAAAAAAAAGGCCTGCGCATAATCGACGCAACCTGCCCGCTGATTACAAAAATACACTCTCAGGTGCGCAAATTCAGCCGTCTGGGTTACAATATAATCATCATCGGCCACTCGGGGCATCCGGAAATAGAGGGGATCCGGGGGCGCGCCGAGGGGCCTGTCTATATTCTTTCCAGCAGCGCCGAAGTCGCCGATTTAAAAGTAGTGAATCCTGATCGACTGGCCTACGTGACGCAGACCACCCTGAGCTTCGACGATACTCTGCAGATCATCAAGGCCTTGAAGAACCGGTTCCCGGTCCGCGGTCCCGATCTAACCAATATCTGCTATGCAACCCAGGCCAGGCAGAGAAGCGTGCAGATTATGTCGGGATCGATTGATCTGCTCCTGGTCATAGGGGCTCACAACAGTTCCAATTCCAATCGCCTGAGAGAAATCGGAGAGCAATGCGGTGTGCCCGCTTATCTGATCGAGGATGCGGGTGATTTGAATCCGCAATGGTTTTCCGCCGACGCCCGGGTGGGAGTTACCGCCGGGGCATCGGCCCCGGAGGAGATGGTGCAAAAGGTTGTGGAGAAGCTGCAGACATATTATCCGTGCACCGTCAGCGAGATGGCCGGTGTTGAACATCAGACATTCATTCCCGCTCAATCGAATCAGGCGGATCTCGGAGATATATCGCGGGTATAGAAACTATGGGTGTGCCCCTTATCCAGAAGTTCCACGTAGTCCGTTACATTGCAGGCCGGAGGCTCCATGGAATACGGCGTTATCCGCTGGTCCTGATGCTCGAACCCCTGTTCCGGTGCAATCTCTCCTGCTCAGGTTGCGGAAAAACCAGTCATCCCGAGGAAATTCTCAACCGGCGGCTCACATATGAGGAGTGCCTTTCTGCGGCCGATGAATGCGGCGCCCCCATTATAACGGTTGCTGGAGGCGAGCCCCTGATTCATGACGAAATGCCCCGGATCATCGCCGGCCTCGTGGAGCGACGGAGATTCGTCTATCTCTGTACAAACGGGCTTCTCCTGAAAAAATCTCTTTCCGGCTACATGCCGTCCAAGTACCTGACATTCTCCGTCCATGTAGACGGCCGCAAGGAACTGCACGACCGCCTGACCAACCGGCCGGGAGCGTTCGATTCAGCGGTGGAAGCTATGCTGCTCCTTCGAGACCGGGGATTCGGCTTTATTACCAACTGCACGATTTACAGCGGTGCAAATCCGGCGGAAGTAAGCGACTTTTTCGATTTTGTCCTCGCCCTGGGAGCGAGGGGCATCACTCTTTCTCCGGCTTACGGCTATTCGGACCGTTCCCCGGCGAACCTGTTCCTGAAGCGCCATGAAAGCACGCAACTCTTCCGGGAGATTTTCGAGACAGGAAAAAAGCGCGGTTGGAAATTCAACCAATCGGGTCTGTTCCTGGATTTTCTCTGCGGCAATCAGACTTACACGTGCACGCCGTGGGGAACCGTCACACGCAATGTCCTGGGCTGGCAAAAGCCGTGTTATCTCTTCTCCGAAGGATATGCTCCCGATTTCCACACGCTCATGAAAGACACTGATTGGGACCGCTACGGTCCCGGTCTGCACCCGAAATGCGCCCACTGCATGCTTCACAGCGGATTCGAAGCCACGGCTGTCAGAGACGCGATCTCCCATCCCTTCAAGGCCCTTTCCGTATATGTTCGGGGACCGGTGACCGACGGGCCCTTCGCTCCGAATCCGGCCCCGGAGCAAACCGCAATCCATCTGGAAACCATGGGGGAAGGGATATTGCCGAAAGGTCCCGCCTGAAGATTACGCTGCATCCCGGTCGGTGCAAGATCATGGAAACAGATATCCAGGAGCATGGTTTCGAATACGAGCGGAAAGTTCTCAACCGCGTATCACGTTCTTTTGCGCTCACGATTCCCCTGCTTCCCGAACCTCTGCGCAGAACGGTCACCAACGCCTACCTGATATGCAGAATCATCGACACCATAGAAGATGAAAAAGATCTTACTATGATCCAGAAGCTCTTCTTTTTCCGGAAATTCATCCAGGTCATCAGCGGCCGGGCTCCGGCAGAACGTTTCGCGCAGGCATTATGGCCCCTCTTGACCGGAAGCACCCTGCCGGAAGAGAGAGATCTTATCGCAAATACGCCTCTGATTATTCGAAACAACTCGACATTCACTCTGAAACAGCAGGCAGCCATCAGGCGGTGCGCTTCCGTCATGGTACAGGGCATGTCAGCGATCCAGATGAACAAAGGGCCTCATGGACTCAGGGACCTTACGGACCTGGATAACTACTGTTACCATGTCGCGGGCGTAGTGGGGGAGATGTTAACCGAGCTCTTTTGCGAGTATTCCGTGGAAATAGCAAAGAACCGTAAGAGACTGTTGGAACTGGCGGTCCCTTTCGGCCAGGGTCTGCAGATGACGAATATTCTAAAGGACATCTGGGATGATAAAAACAGGGGCTTCTGCTGGCTGCCCCGATCCGTATTTTCCCAAGCGGGATATGATCTGGATGAACTTTCTGCGGACCGGTCCCCGGAATTATTCGTTGCGGCTCTCTCTGTGCTGATCGACACTGCACTCGCCCGCCTTCGAGACGCTCTGGATTACACCTTTTTAATCCCACGGCATGAAACCGGTATACGAAAATTCTGCCTGTGGGCCATTGGAATCGCTGTCTTCACCTTGAGGAAAATCAACAGGAAAAGCCGCTTCGAAAGCAGCCGGGAAGTGAAAATTTCCAGAAGAACCCTCAAGACAATCATCATGATAACCAATGCTTCTGTCCGGAGTAATTTCCTGCTCGAAAAACTGTTCTGCCTGTCCGCCGGGGTCTTCCCCCGTAATCCGGCACCCGGGACCGCACGGGCGGATGAAGGGCCGGGCGCTGGAATCCATTTGAAGCCGTCGACCGGGTGAGAAGTGAAACTGAAATTAATACATGCAGCCATTCTCTTCTGCATCCTGAGCACGGGCCTACACGGCAATCATGTCCAGGCCATGGAGGACCCCACGGCAATGGTCCGCAGGATGCTGGAAAGGGTCATGACCGTGCAGACGGATCCCCGGCTCCAGGGGCGTGATCACCGGAATCAGAGGAGAGAGGACATCAAAAAAATCATCGCGCAAAATTTCAATTTCGACCTTATGGCGCAACAAGCAATCGGCTCCTACTGGCAGAAACTGAACGAGGCCGAGCAGAGAGAATTCACGGACATCTTCCGGGATCTCTTCCAGGACTCCTACACAAAGCTGGTACTGGACTTTCTTAAGCGCGAAAACATCCTCTACACGAAAGAAGAACTCCTTCAGGACCAAGCGCTGGTCAAGACAAAGATCATCCGGACCAACGAGGCGATTCCGGTCGATTACTCCCTGATTCTCGTACGGGGAAAGTGGCTTGTGAAAGACGTAAGCATCGACGGAGTAAGCATTGTCGGCAACTACAGAAAGTCTTTTACACGCGTCATTCAACGGGAATCCTATCCGGCCCTCTTGAGCAAGATGCGCTTGCAGCGGAAGGCCGTCGAGAAATCCTCCAGACGGGATCAGGTTCAGAAAGTTGAAGGATTTTCATGAAAAAATTTCATGTGGCCGCCGTTTCCCTGGGCGCCGCCCTGCTCTTTTTCCTGATCTGGAAAATCGGTCCCGACACGCTGTGGCGCGAACTCCTTCTGTTCGGCTGGGGGTTTATTCCATTCGTATTGATGGAAGGGATTGTAAAGGCATTTCATACGCTGGGATGGCGGTATTGCCTTTTCCAGACTCACAGGTCCCTCGGCTTCTCCCATCTAATGGGGATCTATATGGCCGGCAGCTCCGTCAACTACTTTACACCCACAGCTACGCTCGGAGGAGAAGTCGTAAAGGGTGCTCTTCTTTATTCGAATCACCGGGGGCCGGAGGCGGCTACCGGCGTCATCATCGGTAAAGCCACTTATGCTCTTTCTCAACTTCTTTTCGCCTCCCTGGGATCCATGCTCTTCATATGGAGTATACCTGTTCCCGCCGCCGGATTGGCGGCTGTCCTGACCACCAACACCCTTGTCGGAGCGGGCATTATCGGATTCATGTTCATCCAGAAACATGGAAAACTCGGCTCTATTGTGCGCTGGCTTTCCGCCCGTCGAGCAGGCGGTGAAATCCTGAGGAAGAGGGCGAATCAGATCACCGACGTAGACCAAGCCCTCAGGAGGTTCTATCGAGAACATCCGGGGGATCTGCTTGCTTCAATGCTCTGGCATATCGCCGGCATGGTCTTCAGCATTCTGAAAACCTGGTATTTTCTTTTTCTCCTGAGCGGCGGCTCTTTTTTCAACGCCGCGGGAATATGGTTTTTCGCAACCTGGCTAGACCTCCTGACTTTTCCCATACCCCTCGAAATCGGGATACAGGAAGGTATCAGGGTCCTGGTTTTCAGGACCGCGGGATTCAACATGGCCCTGGGGCTTGCTTACGGAATCGCCATAAGACTGGAACAGATACTCTGGGCCGGGGCCGGCCTTTTCATTTACACGGTTCTGCTTCCCGAACGGAGGGAAAAGAAGATTTTATCGAACGGAGCGGCCGCAGATAACGATCCTTAACGCAAAACAGGGAGAAGAAATATGGAACTATTTCCTATGCCGTTCTCATCCCGGCTGTCGACGTTCCTCTTGATCATCTCTCTTGCGCTGACTCTCAGCCTTCATTGTACAGCCGGGGGGGCAAAGCCCGAAGAGGAAAAGGTGGTGCTGACCTTGTCGCAATTGATCGAAATGGCCATAAGCCGGAGCCCGGATATCAGGGGAGTCGAGAGTGAAATCGCTTCTGCGAAAAGCGACCTGGCCCAGGCCAGGGCCGCCTATTACCCTCAGATCGAAACGACGGCCGTTGTGGGTCCGGTCGAAGATGCCAAGGAACCACTCGTTGCAAACGGCAGGATACTCGATCCGTCTCCCAGTTTAGGACTGTCCAGTATCGGCATTTTCGGCAGAATCAACCTGATCGCAACGCAGCCGATTTATACCTTCGGCAAGATCTCAAACCGCGAAGACGCGGCTAGCCGGGGAATCAAAGCCAGGGAATTCCAGATGGACGAGCAGAAAGCCAGAATCGTCCTTCGGGTGAAGGAGCTATACTACGCCCTGATTCTGGCCCGTTCAGGGATGGAGACAGCGGACGAGGCAAGGGATTTCTTCGATGAGGCAGGCCGCCGGATCAGCAGGCTCCTGAAGCTCGGCTCTCCCAACGTAAAGGAAACCGATCTATATAAAGTAGATTCCTACCGGGCTGATTCGTTGAGATTTAAAGCCGAAGCGGAAAAAGGGTTCAGGATATCCTATTTCGTCATGAAGTCCCTGATCCAGCTGCCTCCGGATGTGGAATTCGAACTCGCCGAGAAAGCTCTTCCAACAAGGATGGAAGAGCCGGCCGCCCTGGACAAGTATATCGAAACAGCCTCGTCCGAACGTCCGGAATTCAAGCAGCTCGCCGAGGCTCTGGCCGCACAGGACTACCGGATAAAAGCCGCTGTCAGCGACATGTACCCCTCATTTTTCGCCGCTGTGCAGGGCTCTCTGGCTGGGGCGCCCGGGAGGGAGGTGCTGCACAATCGATACATCCCGGATGATTTCAATCATGCTTATGCAGGAGTCGTGGCCGGGGCCAAATGGAGCCTGGATTTCGGCATCGGTAAAGCAAGGGTTGATAAAATGAGGGCGGAATATAACAAGCTTCTTAATACCAGGGCCTCCGCGAAAATGAATATCCCCATTCAGGTCGCGCAAAGCTACCAGGAGCACCTTGAAGCGCGAAAGGCCGCAGCCTCTTACCAGACGGCCGCAATCGCCTCCAGAAAATGGGTTGTGACCGCCATGGCCGACTTTGACATGGGAGTGGAAACAGCCGATGAGATGCTGCGGGCTATAGAGAAATACGGCCAGAATCAAAGCAAGTATATCGAAGCTCTGTTCAATTACAATCTCTCCCGTGCCAGACTTGAATACGCGGCCGGCATGAAGACCTGGTGAGGCAGAATTGAAAAGCAATCCGGTGAATCAGGTATTGAGAAAACTTGTCTCCATCCAGATTTCACATCCTCTCCTGACCCTTTCCGCCGCCCTGGTCCTGTCTGTCGTTTCGATTGTCTACACGGCGGAGAACCTCACTTTCCATACCAGCCAGAAAGATCTTATATCTCCAAAGGAACGGCTCATCCAGCTTGCAGAGCGGGTCAATCAGTTCAGTCAGATAGATTCCTTTATCGTCGTGATTGAAAGCCCGGCGCCTTCCCGCTCACTCAAATTCCTGCACGCCCTTGTCCCCCGCCTGGAAGCGGACAATGAAAATTACCATAATATATTTTACCGGATCAATCCTGACTCGTTCAAGCGCTGGGCACTGCTGTATTTGGACAGAAAAGACATCCGAACCCTGGATGAAAATTTCCGCAATCACCTCCGATTCATCGAAGAGATTGCCAGGCAGCCCACCCTAGTCAACTTCTTCCGGCAAATAAATCAGGAGATGACGTCAAAAATGGTGGGAGAACTATTTACTGGATTCCTCGAGCCTTCCAAAACCGTGGGAAAACCTTTTGATCTCAGCTTTCTCAATCAGGTCCTTGGCGAAATGAAAGGATTTCTGGACGGCAATGAGCAATTCACCTCGCTGTGGGACGCTTTGCTCACAAATAAACCCCTGGGAGGCGTGTCCGAAGAGGGATATTTCTGGACAAAGGATAAACGCTATCTGCTTCTTTTTGCAACACCTGCGGGGACGGCCGACTTTACAGGAAAATGGAAGTCACTGACCGCAATGCGAAACACTATTGACAAGCTCAAGACGGCTTTCCCGGATGTCCGTGCCGGAGTCACCGGCCCTGAAGCGTTGAATGCGGATCAGATGGGCACTGCTCTCAAGGATATGAGTCTAGCCACGACGATTTCCATCATTGGGCTGACCGCTCTTTTCATGATTTTCTGGCGGGGTGTCCGCCGTCCTCTCATGGAAGTGGCCATGCTCGTCATTGCCCTTTCCTGGAGTTTCGGACTGACCACATTGCTCATCGGCCATTTGAATATACTTTCAGTAACCTTTGCACCCCTTCTCCTCGGCCTGGGAATCGATTACGGCGCACACTGGTTTGCCCGCTATCGTGAAGAGGAAGAGGCCGGCCCTGCACCCAAAAAGGACGTGCTGAGCGCAACCATGGAGAAGGTCGGACCGGCCATACTTCTTGCGGGCCTGAGCCTGGCCCTTTCGTTCTTCCCCATGTCACTGGCTGGTTTTAAAGGGTTGGAGGAATTGGGAATCATCTGCACCGCGGGCATGATCATCATGACCATGGCCACACTGGGGCTCCTACCCGCCCTGATCATGCTGTTCGACAGGCCCAGGCGGAAGCTTGATCCTGCCCGCTCTTCAACAGTCCCGGTCCCGATCAGGCCTTTCTTCAGACTGACGCGCCGGAGGGCCCTTGCCTTCCTGGTGATCGGCGTAGCCGCGTTCGCTATATCAATATGGGAATCTACAAAGTTGAATTTTGATCTGAACATGCTGGATCTTCAATCTCAGCACGTCGAATCCGTCGTCTGGGAAAAAAAGCTCATCGAAGGGTCAGAACTCTCCAGCATCTATGGAGAGGTCCTGGCCGGTTCTCTGAAGGAAGTCCGGGAAAAAACGAAGGCATTTAAAGCCCTCCCCACAGTCTCACAGACGCAGAGCGTGATAAGCCTTCTACCCCGCGACCAGGAAGAGAAGATCACCTTGATAAGAAAGCTGAAGCCCTTTCTCGACAAAATCGGACATCTGAAACCCGCCCGCGGACCCATAGAGGCCGGGGAACTGGAAGAAGTTCTGGGCAGGATCCGTTTCAAGATGCTAGATTCCGGGGCTTCCGAATGGGGGGGCGAGAAACCTCTGGAAAGCCAGATGAAGCAGACACGGTATCTTATAGATCAAATACGGCAGCGCTTTCATTCCCTGCCGCAGAGGCGCGTGCAGGATGCCCTGGGCGCTTTCCAGAAGAATTTGACCAAGGATCTGAGCGATAAACTGGACATTCTGCGCGCCAATGCCGATACGAGGCCCATGCGCGTGGAAGATTTGCCGCCGCCTCTGCTTCAGCGATTCATGCCCGCCGCGCACCAGTTCCTAATCCGCGTTTATCCGCAAGGAGATGTATGGGATCCCGAACTGCTCGGGCGGTTCATTCACGACCTCAGATTAGTAGACCCTGATGTCGTCGGCGATCCCGTTACCCTCTATGTCTTCACCCGGGAATTTCGCGACAGCAGCATCAAGGCCGCTCTCTACGCAGTGGCCTTTATTTTCGTATTTCTCGTCATTGCACTGCGAGATTTCAAGTCCACATTCATGGTGCTAGTCCCTCTGGCGGCCGGTACTGCATGGACTCTCGGCTGGATGCCTCTTTTCAAAGTCGACCTGAACCTGGCCAACAGCATCTTCCTCCCCCTTATTGTCGGAGCGGGCGTCGAATATGGTATTATCATCGTGTACCGCTGGCGCCAGCAGGAAGAGAACAAGCAAAAGACGGTTCTTCCGTTCAGCACAGCCACCGGTGTCATTCTAGCCGGGCTCAGCACCACCGTAGGCTTTGGCAGCCTCATGATCTCGTCCCACCGGGGAATTTTCAGCCTGGGCCTGTTGACGACTGTTGGAAGCCTCGCCGTTCTGACCGCATCTGTTCTCTTTCTACCCGCTCTGATGCAAATCTTCTCCGGACCTGCAGGCGAAGTGAAACCGCCGGAGATCCAAAAAGCAAGTCACCCTTGATCACGCTTTCCCTTAAGCCACTTCTCGGCATCCAAGAGACCTTCTCCATCATCTATGTCCCGCCAGAAAAGATCCCCGATGTCCAGGGCTTCCATCTTTCGTACATGCGCCAGTTCCAGAATTCCATCGGAGAGGCCTGCCCTTCCTGCGGAAATCGCTTTTTCCAGGGCATCGAATATCCCGTGAGAACAGAAGAAAATCCCGGTATCCACTGCATTATAATTCTCGATCCCCTTGCCTATGTCCGCTATCCATCCGCCCCTGACAGATACTTTTGTCGCGTCCGCCAGGTCCGAAACCCTCCCGAGATGAAAATCCACAGCCAGACGGCAATGGCCACGAGGGAGCGGATGGACAAGCAGGTTTTTCAGGATCCGCGAGTCAAAGAGGTGATCGGCCATAAGGAGCACAAAAAGACCCGGCAGATGTCCTTTCGCCCTCAGGACGGAAATGCCGTTCAGACCCCACCAGAATTCATTGCGAAGGAATCGGACACTTATGCCTGGCGGAACATTTCGACACAGATATTCTTCCAGTATCTCGCCTTTATAACCTGTTACTACTGTAAAGCCGTCTATGCCCGCCTGCGAAGCACAGGAAAAAACCCGGCAAATCAGCGGTATGCCGTCAATTTCGATCAGCGGTTTGGGACGCCACTCCGTGGCCGCGCCGAACCGGCTCCCCCGTCCCGCCGCGATTATGAGGGCATGGTGAACATTCATCATGAATATCCTCCGCTCCTCCTTCGTATGACCCGTCTGCACCCGCAGTCAGAAGTCGTCAAAATTCTCCGCCATGCATCCCGAACGGGAAATCCTTCTCTGACGTATATTCATGATCCAGGATGCGATATCGGCTTTCGTCAGGGGGAAAGGGAGCCGCCTCAGCATCGAGCTCCAGTTGTAAAAGTCGAGATACATTCTTTTTACTTTTTCTTCCAGTTCTACGGGGGAATAATGTTCAGGCTTGATATGGCAGACAATCCCGGGCCACCGGCCTATATGACGGATATCCACGATTCTGTTATCCGCTTTCATGCGCTCGTAAAGAGGAGTGCCCTTGTGAGGAGTCAATATATTGAAGTAGGCAGCGGGAACCCTGTTCTGATGCAGAAAGCGCAGGGTCGATTCAAATGCCCCTCTCTTCTCCGTATCAAGACCGAATATGAAATTCAGAGAATAGCTGATCCTCCTTTTCCGTAATCCAGCCAGGATTTCTCCATATTGCCGGACTTTGTTGGATTTCTTGTTCATCTCGCCGATACCATCGGGATCGATGCTCTCAATTCCGATATTCACGTGTAATAACCCGCTCCTCTGGGCCAGGTCCATGAATTCCTTATTGGAACAGAGATGAACCGGCCAGAGAGAAGACCACCGTACTTTGAGAGGGACAAGAGCTTCCATGAGTTCCATAGTATGATTGATGTCCCCCGCGAAATTACTGTCGGCAAACAGGATATTGCGGGCTTTTGTCGTTTTTAGTTCTTCGATCACCTCCCCGACCGGCCGGAAACGATAATTCTCTCCGAGGTAGAAACGTTCGGAGCAGAACGCGCATCTCAAGGGGCAGCCGCGGGAGGTTTGAACAGCGAAGGTTTTGAAAAAAACGTATTTCCGAGAATCCAGAAGTTCATAGCGGGGAAGCGGAAGTCCCTCAAGGGATGCCAGAGGAGCGCAGCGGTAGAATTTCCTCAAACGTCCACCGGCGGCGTCCTCAAGCATTTGCCGCAGAATATGCTCCCCCTCGCCGATGCCCACCGCGTCGCAATGTTCCGCGGTTTCCTCAGAATGAAAGCAGGTGTGGGGTCCTCCCGCAATTACGGGAATACCTCTCCTGCGGAACCCGTCGGCGATTTCATAGGCCCGCAATGAATTGATCGTCCATACGGTGATGGCCGCAACATCAACGGGGGTCTGGAAATCGATCTCCGTCATCTGCTCATCGATAAGCCGGATATCCCACCCCGGAGGGACAAGGGCAGCCAGATACGGCAGGGTAAGCGAAACCAGGCGCCTTTTCCTGCTTTTATACACAGTCAAATCGGACCGGCTCCGGTAATGAGACGGTTGGATAATGACAATCTTCGGCATAAACGATCTCGCGCCCCCTCGGCTTCCGGATTCCGAATTCCGGGCTCAGGAACCCGGATGGTCCCCGGATGACCGCCGGGCAGCCGCCCCTTCCATATAATTCACGGCCCACAAAGCCGTTGCAAACAGATAAGTCCCCACCGCAGCTCCTGCAAAAAACCATTGGAGCCGGCCGATCACCGCGAATACGACCAAGACATAGGCAAAATCGCGATTGCTCAGCAGGGCCATGATCCGGATCGCCTTTGCGGATCGGTGGAGTTCATCCGGCCCCCGCTTCGAAATACATTGATGGACGGCGATACCGCACAGCGCGAATCCGCCCAGCAGGAGCCATAATAAAAGAAGATATACAGGATTTCCGTAGCCGCGATACAGACCCAGGGCAATCCCGAAGAAGACAGCCACATGGACGATATTATCAGTTATGATATCAAGATGCCGTCCGTACGATGTTTCTTGAAGCTTGAGGCGGGCAATCTCCCCATCCACGCCGTCCATGATGACACAGAAAAGGAAAAGCAGGGAGCCGATGAGCCGGGGCAGATAGCCGGTGCAGGAAAAGAGAAGAGCTCCGATCAGGCCTATCGCCCCCCCCACAAGGGTTATCTGATTGGGAGTCACCGGAGTAAGGGCCAGCTTCCGGCTGACAAAGCGGGAGGCCGGCCGGCTTATATGACGGGCGAGAAAGCCGTCGTCTTTTTCCGTTTGAGCGGCCATCGCCCTCATCAGCATGTCTTCCGCCCTCTTCTCGTCTTTCCCTTCCGTGTCAAGGACACAGGGAAGTCCACTTTCGTGATTGCGCGCTTCGATAAGAAGACGGCCGTTGCCGCCCCTCATTTTTACAAATCTGGCCAGGATACTTCGATCAACGACACAATTCGCCTTCAGCAGCAATATCTTCTGATCGGGAAAGCCGATCACCTCCAATATCTCTTTCATCAAACCGGGGCCGTCCGCAGAATGAAATCCCTCCGGAGAAACGATATCGGACAAAATCGGACGAAATGCATCCGCCTCGCCGATGATGTGAATTTTTTCGAAGCCAAGCTGGCGGCAGATGAGAACCAAACGGCGGACGGCAGGGATTCCGAATACTCTCAGCATCCCCTTCCTGTCGGGGGCAAGGATGGCCACTGTGAATCCGCCGGCACCCGCTTGCTTTTCCCTGTACGATGTATCCATTTTATGTCTCGGAAAAAAAGAATCCGGCAAGCAATTTATTTTTTAGCATACTTGTAATCTGCCGGCAAATTTTCTGGCTCGGCCTGCACTGACTGCTAAGGAATTGGATGATACCGGTAGGGAAAAGGCGCCATATGAATCAGTGTAATCCCGATTGCCTGAGGAGACGATTATTTGTAAAAGAAACTGTTATCTCTTTCTACAAAGGCCGGCATCGGCCCGTGACGAGCCCGAAGGGGGAATCCTGTTCATGGCCCCAACTACAGACAGCCGGAGCCGCCCGGAGGACCTTGAAAGGCATTATCCCGTCCTCTTGCCCTCCCGGCTGTTTGCCTTTGTCGGCAGAAAAGCCATCAGCTGGGTAAACAATTCGGGTGCGTCGACGATTTTCCTCATTCTGGCTTTCCTGATGATTTTCCGGCCCAGGCAGTTTTCCAAGATCGTCCAGCAGCTCTATTATATCGGCGCACGGTCTTCATCAATCATCATGCTGGTCAGCCTGTTCACCGGCATGGTCCTGGGTCTGCAGTCTTACTATGCCCTGGTCAAATTCGGGGCTCAGGGCGCACTCGGAACCCTGGTCGCGCTCTCTCTTATTCGGGAACTGGGACCGGTCCTGACGGCCATCATGATCACGGCAAGGGCCGGCTCGGCCATTACGGCGGAAATCGGTATTCAGCGCATCTCCGAGCAGATAGACGCCCTGGACACAATGCGCATTAATCCGCTCCGGTATCTGATCAGCCCGAGAATCGCCGCATCCATTATCAGCTTCCCACTGCTCACTGCTCTTTTCGACCTGATCGGGATTTTCGGCGGATACATTTCCGGGGTGGTGCTGCTGGGCGTGAATGCAGGCACATATTTCTACCGTGTCCAAGCCAGCGTGGAAATTAAAGACATCACCGACGGTCTTATCAAGGCCCTGGTGTTTGCCGTCATTGTCGCGACTGTCTGCAGTTTCGAGGGATATTTCGCGCATATGCGCACGGACAGTCACGGAGCTAAGGCCGTAGGCCTCTCGACGACTTCCGCCGTCGTACTGTCCTGTGTGCTCATCCTGGTGGCTGATTATGTGGTGACTTCTCTCCTGATTTGAAGAGGTCTCATGGATATCCCGTTGATCGAGTTCAAGGACGTCACTAAACGCTTCGGCCCTCTGACCGTCCTTGACCGCGTTAACCTGCAGATCTACGAGAGAGAGGTTACAACTATCATCGGCCTCAGCGGCGCAGGCAAGAGCGTGCTTCTCAAGCATATTATCGGCCTCATCAGGCCCGACAAGGGTGATATATTCTTCAGGGGCAAGGCCTACGCGGAAATGAGCAGAGCTGAGAAAGCAGCCTGTCTTTCCCAGATGAGTTACATGTTTCAGGACAACGCCCTCTTCGACTCCATGACCGTTTACGATAATATCGCCCTGCCCCTCCGGGAGACGACAAACCTGAGCAAAGCGGAGATAGACCGCAGGGTCATGGCCAGGATCGAGCAGACGGAACTCGTTGATGCTGTCCACAAGTACCCTTCGGAACTCTCGGGGGGCATGCAAAAAAGAGTGGCCCTGGCCCGGGCGCTGGTGATGGACGCCCGTATAGTTCTCTTTGACGAGCCCACCACTGGCCAGGATCCTGTCCGGAAAAATGCGATCCTGAGTATGGTCGCCGAGTATCAGAAAAAACTCGGCTTCACAGCCATCATGGTAAGCCACGCGATACCGGACGTGTACTTCATCTCAAACCGCATACTTGCCCTTTACGACCATAGAATCGTATTCCAGGGTACGCCGCAGGAGCTCGAAGATTTCGACCACCCTTTCAAGGACGAGGTCATCCACAGCCTGGAAGGACTGCAGGAGGAATTAACCGGTCTTTATTCAAGGCGACAGTTCAAAGTCCGCTACCACGCCGAGTTGCGGCGCAGAGCGCTCCAGGAATCCTACATCGTCATCGTATTTTCTCTGAAGGACATGGACGCCTTGATCGACAGCCTGGGCTACGAAACGATGCAGGAGGCGATACGATGTATGGGAACATACATCGATAAACATTTCGGAGCGATTGGTGGCTTTTCCACACGCCTCGACATCAACGAATTTGCCACAGTGCTGCCATATTCGGATCTGGCCGAGGCAGAGGCTATCCTGAAGGATTTTACCATGGATTTCCGGCAGCAGGGAATCCGGGACATTCTGGCCTGCCGCAGAGAAGCCTCCCTCCCGGAATGTATCGAATTCATTATCTCTGCAGGCTTCGCCCAAGGCCAACCCATCACGAGCATGGATTCCGTCATCGAGTCCGCCAGAAGCCGACAGAAAGAAATAGCCCGACTGCTCTGCGATGCGCAAGGATTGGATTCATGAAAAAGTACGCCATGGAAACCACGGTGGGAATTTTCGTAGTAATCGGACTTCTCGCCATCGGCTATATGACCGTGAAACTCGGCCATATCGGCTTTCTGGGTGAAAGCACTTATCCTCTCTTCGCGCGGTTCACCTCAGTATCCGGTCTGAGGATCGGAAGCCCCGTGAACATGTTCGGCATTGAGATAGGACGAGTGGAAAGACTCACCATGGACCAGAAAAATGACCAGGCGGTGGTGGAGATGAGCATCCGAAAAGGCATCAATATATACGGCGACGCCATCGCCTCCATTAAGACAGAAGGGTTGATAGGCGACAGGTATATCAGCATCGATCCCGGCGGCGCCGCAGCTCTCCTTAAACCGGGAGAAACCATCACCGAGACGCAGGGGCCTGTGGACATCGTTGATCTCATCGGCAAATACGCGTTCGGAGAAGTGAAAAAAGACAAGGCAGGCAACTCAGGGGATAATCCATGAAAAAGAAGATCGCGTGTGTCGTGATCATCCTCGCCTTAAATTCAGCTCCGGCATACGCCGGTGCGCCTCTCGACATGGTCCGGGTGAACGTCGATAAAGTGCTCGCCGTTTTGCGCGACAAACAGCTCGGTAAAGAGGCGAAGACGGAGAGACTCGAGACTATCTACAAAAGCATGTTCGACGAGGAGGAGCTTTCAAGGCGGGCATTGGGCCGGAATTGGAAAAAACTGAACCCCGCCCAGCAGCAGGAGTTCGTGGATCTCTTCAGACGGCTGCTCGAAAAGGCCTATATCGACAAAATACTTGATTACACCAATGAGAAAGTCGATTTCACAAAGGAAATCATAATCTCTCCGGACCAGGCCGAGGTCCAGACAAAAGTCATCACTTCCTCGCGGCAGGTCCCCATTTTTTACAGGGTCATTATGAAGGGCGGCGCATGGAAAGTATACGACGTCGTGATTGAGAATGTGAGCCTGGTTCAGAACTACCGCAGCCAGTTCAACTCAATCATGGCAAAAAACACGCCGGCGCAGCTTCTTGACATCCTTCGGAAGAGGGTAAAGCAGAAATAATATCGGCCGCCTGATCAGCGAAGAATAAAAAGGTAAAAACGCCATGAAACGCTTTCTGTTGCTTGCCATGCTGTCCGCCCTTCTGCCGCCGGGTTGCGCTCATAATCCATATCCCGCCTCTCCCGCGGCGACGCTGGCCCCGCGCTACTATGCACAAACAGCCGTCCCTGCTGTTTTCCACGCGGAGGAGGTCTGTCTTGAATCCCCGAATATCACGGCGGCGTCTCCAAACGAGAGAAGCGGTCTCGACAGTGGTTCCGGCGACTCTTACTTCGCACTCCGCGCTCCGGCATCGGAAAGAAAAGATGTCGAGGACAAAAGCGCCGACGCGGAACTGGAGGGCGAGCAAGAGGTATCCATTGCAGACCCCCTGGAGCCGTTCAACCGGGCCATGTTCCACTTCAACGACAAACTGTACTTCTGGGTTCTTAAACCCGTGGCGCAGGGATACAATAAAATTGTTCCCGAAGGCGCGCGGATAAGCGTGCAGAATTTCTTTTCCAATCTCGGATTCCCCATCCGTTTTCTCAGCTGCCTGCTTCAGGCAGACTTCAGCGGCGCAGCCACAGAACTCGGCCGTTTTACAGTAAACACCGTCTGGGGAATCGGGGGGCTCCTGGATCCTTCATCCGGAAAGGAACTGAACCTCCAGAAACAGGAAGCGGACATGGGCCAGACGTTGGGGATTTACGGCGTTGGCCAGGGTTTTTATATCGTCTGGCCGTTTATCGGCCCGTCCAGTGCGAGGGATTCCATCGATATCGCAGGCGAATATTTCCTGTATCCCGTTTCTTATATCCGCCCCTGGTATGCCTGGCTGGGAGTCAGGGGATACGAAGATGTAAACTATACTTCCCTGCGGATCGGCGACTATGAGTCCCTCAAGGAGACGGCCATTGATCCCTATGTGGCGCTCCGCAATGCATACGCGCAATACCGCTTGCAAAAAATCAAAGCAAAAAAGAGTTTGAAACCGGCGCCTTCTAGGCCAGGAGGAGTAACATTTGAGAGATGATCCATGTGAAGACTATGCGTTGCTAAAAGCGAAGGACTGCTATTTCCTTTAGCCGTTATCCCTGCACCCGCAGCAAAACTGAAGAAAGGAGGGGATTGCCACGAAAATTATCAAAGCATTCATGAGCGCCGCGTTTATCGTACTTGCCTTTCATGGGGCGGCCGTCGCCAGCGGGTTGTTTGGTCCGCCGCAGCCTGTCTCGAAAGAGGCCGGAGGCATACATACCGGCATAGGTTACTGGTATCATGAGGACCGCTACGTCAACGGCACTGAACACGTCATACTACAGAACCAGATCTATACACAGGCGGGATATGGGGCTCACAATTATTGGGAGATATATGGGCGCATAGGCATATCCGATCTGAAAATGCTCGACGCCTTCAGTCCCGTGGATCCCTCGACCACGGCTTCCAGGAACGACTTTGAGGACAACTGGAAATTTTTCGGCACCCTGGGGGTAAAGGGGTTTTATCCTTTCAACGACACGTTTGGAGTCGGGACTTTCCTGCAGGGAACTTACAGCTTCAGCGACTTCACGGATAGCGTGGCAGGAACCCGCAACGGCGTCCCTTATACAGCCAAGATCAAGGTAAAAAATATGTGGGATGTCAACTTCGGCATCGGTTTTCAAGCCCTGGTTCCATACGGCATAAAACTGTATATCGGACCTTATCTCTACTATGCGGAAGCCAAAGTCTCTCCTTCCACGAATACGCCGGGCCTTCAATTAACCGCAGAAACCGTTACTCTGAAGAATAAAACGAATGTCGGAGGATTTACGGGTATCGAAATACCTATAGCCAGGGGTTTTCGTCTTAATGTCGAAGGGCAATATTCCGAAAGGCTCTCCGCAGGCGCCGCAATCACTTTAACGTACTAGAAAAAGCATCGGGATTCAGAAAAAGACTATGAACCAACCGTGTTTGAACAGGATATCTCCTCTCGCATGGACATCGTACCCATGATGTACTCGAATGAAACGGACAGTACTCCGCAGAGCTTTCAATATGCCCAGCGCGGCTCTTATTTTTGTTTTATGAGATTCAATGCATTGCTCGCGGATATATTTGCCTGAGCTGATTGAGCCTTATCCGGTTCCTGCCGGATCATCCCGCATGTGGAATCGACAGCCTTTCCCGCGGTCTTGAAATCATCGATAACCGGAATGCCCTTTGGTTCCGGGGCGGCGCCCGGGCTGGAGGACTTCAATTCTATGCTGTCGCAGAACTGTCCGGGGGGAGGAAGGGATTTATTTTCCAGTCCTCCTTTTTCACCGGCGGATTCCCGGGTGTCCGGAGAGGATTTGTTTTTACCGGTCCTGACATTCTTCGCGGAATAGCTGTCGATCACAATTGTCATGGCCATCACTCCTTGATTCCAATAAAATGGATATCCACAGGAAAAAAGACGAGAAGAACATAGCATATTATTAAAAATATAGAAACATTTTTCCCCCGGCATGCGGAGAGAAGATCAGGTACAAACAGAAGGGAAGAGCGCCATCATTTCCTGATTACTTTCCCCGCATTGAAAGCCCGGCCGAGATATTCTCCCAGGGCATGATAGGATTGTATCTCAGGGCCATAGACGACAGGATTGATTTTCTTGATATCAGGCAGCCCGTCATCGCCAAGAACGGATTCATCTGCCTTGACATCCATTATCTCGCCGATGAAATGGGTGTGTATTCCGATTTCACTCGAACTCAGGAACCTGCATTCCAGGATAAGAGGGAATTCCTGTATATAAGGGGCATCCACCTTATCCCCCTTAACGGGAGTGAGACCTGAAACATGGAATTTATCCGTGTTTTTCCCCGATACAAGCCCGAAATAATCTGCCTCCCTGAAGAACTTTACAGAAGGAACGTTTACAGTAAACGCCTTCCTTTCGAGTATGCTGCCGTGAGTCTTCGTCGCTTTCCTTAATGATACAGCCACACAGGGTGGTATGGAACTGCAGACCCCTCCCCAGGCGATTGTCGCCGCATTCGGCTTTCCATCTCTATCGTATGTCCCGATCACCCAAACAGGGATCGGGTAGACCAGCGTCCTGGCACCGAATGATTTTTTCATATTCCTCCTCCGTACTGAAGATATTCAAAGGTAAGATTAATTTGCTACAGATCAGCGGGAAAGGAAAGAAAAATTCTACCTCAGAAAAAATCTTTTTACAGAATGTATTCTAAAGGGTGGCGCGAAAATGGAGATGCGCCCAGGTCAGCAGCCTGAACTATTTTACCGTGTATCCCCTGGCGTCCAAACACGCTCCCATCGCACGCTGGTAATCAGCCCTTTTCTGTCCCGCCGGAACGCCTGCAGGCGGCTGGGTAGGATCATAGCCGGTCTGGTTGACAGCCCAGCGGTGACACTCATAGCGGTCTTTCGCCTGCTGCTCAGCGCTCTGGGCGCGGCGGGGATAGATGTACAACTGGTCCGCCGGAGGAGCCTCGACGACTTCCCCTTTGGGAGGCTCAACAACCACATACCCGCCCGGGGCCGGCGCATAGTATACCTCGTTGGCATAATAGTAAGGAACTCCGCCCACCCAGATCGTCGCGTAATAGGGCGGCAGAACCGGGATGAAAAGACCGATGGGCGGAGCCACTACGACGAACCGAGGCCCATAAGCCCGATACCAGACTCCACCGTGGAAATAATAGCGGGCACCGCGATGGTGATAAACTCTGTACCCTGCCGGCAATACAGTGACATACTCGCCGCGTGACGGGTAGTAATGATTATGGTGATATCGCGAATCCATGTATTCGCGGTAGCGGGCGTACTCGCGGTGACGGTATTCGCCGACATCCGCGTTCACTATCCCTGTCAACCAGAATAAAATGACTACAGACAAAATCATTGTGACAACTGACGCGGATAACGCAGTTCTGATTCGAATATTATCATCCATTTTTTCATACTCCGAAAAATGATTCTTTTTAACGGACACTGTAGCCGCGACCCTCAAGGCAGGCGGACATCGCGCGCCGGTACTCAAGCGCCTTCTTTTCAAGTTGGGCATTCCGCGCCCGGTCCTGCCTGGCGTAACTCTCTTCCATACGCATCGCCGATTCCTGCCTCGCGGCATCGGAGACAGCGCCAGCGACAGCACCCGCGCCGGCTCCGATCACGGCACCCCCGGCGGCATGTCTCGGTCCGGCCGCCACTGCGCCTATCAACGCGCCGGCAACAGCTCCTATAGCCGTGTCATGCCCGGGCGGAGGCGACGGCACCACACTGACACGATAGTCCGGCGGTGTAGAGGGCCGGCTCGGATCGAAACCGGTCTGGTTTACAGCCCAAAGGTAACATTCATAACGATCCCTGTCCTGCTGTTCGGGAGTCTGTCCCGCCTTCGGATAGAAATAAATCTGGGTGACAGGAGGTTTCGCGTTCCCGCCGTTTTCAGAAACCGGCTGGTAAACGGCCTGGTGGTTAGGGTAATAGCATGAAGACACGGCAAACAAAGCCATGACGACCGGAAGGACAATTCCTGCGCGGGTAATGAATTTCCACCTTCTTCTTCTCAATGCCATCGGTTTGATATCCGAAAATTCCGTTCGCGAAATCATCTGAAGAACTCCTTTTATCAACGGTATCGTGAACTGATTCACGTTCAGGCGAATTTCCGCCTTAGCCGTGCCCGTTATCCAAGGTGATCTGTGAGAAGCGGTTCCTGCGGAAGATAAGAACGAAGACAAAGAGAAGGTGAATCGAGAATACTGCTCATCACCTGCTTCAAACAAGCACAAGGATACAACTTTTATTTTAAAAGTCAATCGCGCAAATCAGACTGAGGAAAGCAATATACATACCAGGGAGACAGGGTGTTGTCAGTATCCGTAGTTACTTGATTTTTGCAGAGGACATGCATACCATTTGCCTCAAAAGTGAAGGGTAAGGCGGACATTCGCGGGTTTTCGGAGCAGGATAAAGCCTTCGGTAATTAAAAGACTCACCAATTCATCCCCCCTGTCGCCTTCAGTCCTTGATCCTTCGCCCGTAGCATTGCAGCTGCGCAAATGATTGTTTTTCAACAGTCTGCTGATGCCTGTTTTAAACATTTACTTTTCTCCTCAAAAGCGATAAAGAGATCGCACTCACAAAGGAGCAACGTCATCATGGAAGAATGGAAACTGAAGAGAATCCGCGAGGCTCTTTATCCCCGCAGTGTCGCCGTCCTCGGCGTATCAGACGCCGCCAACAACTTAGGCACTCAGGTCGTCGATGTCCTCAAGCTCGAGGGATTCCCCGGTCCAATCTACCCCGTCCATCCCCGCCTTAAAGAACTGCTCGGCCTTAAGGTCTATGCCAGTATCGAGGAGATCGGGCAGCCTGTAGACCTCGTCATCTGCGGCTTGAACGCGAAGCTGACTGCAGGGCCGGTAATCGAGAGCTGCGCGCGGATCGGCGTCAAGGGAATTGTCTGCCTCGCGGGGGGGTTCAAAGAAGTCGGCGAGGAAGGCGCGCGATATGAAAAGATACTGCGGGAGAAGGCCGACGCGAACAAAATAATCATCTTCGGGCCTAATATACTCGGAGTCATCAATAACGACCATCGCCTGTATGCCACGTTCTGGTCCTTCAAAAAAGGAAACCCGAAAGGGGCCGTCTCGATCGTAAGCCAGAGCGGAGGCGTGGCATGCACTATGCTGAATGATATGATAGACAGAAACATAGGCGTGAACAAGTGGGTCTGCCTGGGAAACCGCACCAATCTCGAGTTCAGCGACATGTTCCACTACCTCGCCGCCGATGATGACACGCGTGTCATCGCCGCCTTTGTCGAGGGCGTGGAGGACGGCCGCGCCTTCATAGAGGCGGCTGGAAAACTCGCGCGGAAGAAGCCCCTTGTACTCCTGAAAGGTGCGAGATCCGAATCAATGGGTGCAGTAGCTGCGAGCCATACAGGAACCATGGGAGGGACATACAAGATATTCCATGACGCGTGCCGGCAATTCAGGATACTCGAGGTGCGGAATTCAATGGAACTGTCCGTGGTTTGCAAAGCGCTCGCCCTGGCGCCCCGCCCTGACGGGGAACGGGTCGCCGTCCTGACGCACACCGCGGGACCGAGCATACTGGCGCTCGATACCCTTATTGAAAACGGATGCCCCCTCGCCGGGACCTCGGAAGAGACGCGAAGAAAGATCAGGAAGATAATAGGCGAACATGTGCCTGTTGTGCTCGCCTCCAACCCGATAGATGTAACCGGCTCCGGTTTTTTCGCTGAGTATTATTCGAAATGCGCGGAGGCCATACTCGAGGACGATGGTGTAGACATGCTGATCTCTGTCTACGCCATTCACCGGAATTTCGAAACGCCAGCAAAGGCCCTGGCGGAACTGAGACAGAGAACATCGAAGCCGATCATCGTATCGATCGTGGCCTCCCGCGAGGAGATCGTCGACGACGTGAGAATCATGCAGGAGGCGGGTATTCCCGTATATCAGGCGCCCGAAGATGCGGCATTAGCCGCGAGCTATCTGGCGAAATACTGCAGGTACATGGGAGGTGCCGATGGACGTGATTAAGCAGGCCCACAAAGAGGGGCGGAAAATACTGACCGAGTACGAAGCCAAGCTGATACTGGGGAGCCGCGGGATACCCGTAGTGAAGGAGCGGCTGGCCGGCAGCAAGCGCGCCTGTCGCGCCGCCGCCGTCGAGATCGGCTTTCCCGTGGTAATGAAAGGATGCGCGCCGGGTATTTCTCACAAAACCGAGCTGGGTCTTGTTCTGCTGGATATCAGGAACAAACGCGAAGCGGAAGAAGCTTTTGAGAAGATCGCGGCGAAAATGCCCGGCGGGAAGCCGGTCGTCCTCATTCAGGAGATGATAAAAGGAAGCCGTGAACTGATTGTCGGCCTCACGCGAGACGCCCAGTTCGGCCCCACCGTCATGTTCGGGCTGGGCGGCGCTTTCACGGAAGTCCTGTCCAATGTAGCATTCAGGCTCGCGCCGTTCGACAGGCGGGAGGCCTTCGACATGATCGGGCAGATAAACGCCAGGAAGATACTAGATGACATTCGGGGAATGGGAGCCTTGGATACGGGACTCCTCGCGGATATACTTGTCAGCGTGGGGAATATCGCAGCAGACTATCCGGATATCAAGGAAATCGATATAAACCCGTTCGTCATTTCCGCCGGAGTCCCGGTCGCGGTGGACGCGCTTGTAGTATTGAAATAGAGAATCCGGGGAACAGTTATCCGAACTTTCTTAATCTTAAACTTTTCGCCTGGATTTTAAATAATCTTCCCAAATCTTCGTCTTCATAATTTTTACCTCTCTCGGAAGGAGTGCGCCATGAAGAAACATCTGACCGTGATCTACTTCTCGGCCTGTATTTTCTGTTTACCCCTGACCTCATATTCAGCCGATTCTTCTCTCGAATTCGGCCTCAACTATTTCTATTTCGACTACAAGGAAGATCTCGTCCCCCCGCACAAAAGCACGGAGAGCGGATGGCTCCCGGGCATCTATTTCAGTTACGACTATAAAAGAAAATCGTCCTTTTATACCAAACTGTATCTCAGCTATGCGGGAGGGGATATTACATACGACGGCTCCACCCAGGACGGGACTCCCCTGATTATTGCGGACAGCCGCCAGCGCTTCCTGAAACTTCAATGGGATATAGGTTACACATTTCCACTGGGCAAAAGGGCGTCGCTGATCCCCTTCACCGGCTACGGATACCGTTACTGGGAGCGTGGCCAGAACAGGGTTACCGCGACGTACACTGAATCCCAGGAGGATTACAGCTGGAGCTATATCCCGGTCGGGCTCAGGCTGGATTACGCGGTCAATGACAAGTGGAACGTCGGCGCCGCGTTCTCTGCCAATTTCATGTTCAACGGAAAGATGACGGCCCGGGATTCCCAAGTCATCCCAGGCAGGAACGACCCCGAGTTCACATTGGGCAATGAGGTAGGCTGCTACGCCGAAATTCCCGTCCGGTACCGGATTTCCGGCGAGTGGTCGCTCGTGATTACCCCGTGGTACGAATACAGCGCCATCGGCCGGAGCGACAATGTCAGTCTCACCAACAGAGGGACCGTGATCGGGTATGCTTACGAACCCGCCAGCCGGACACATCAATACGGAGTGAACGCGGCGGTATCGTATGCGTTTTGATGACCCTGTTTGCCGGGAAATATAATAAAAAGAAGGGGCGCGAAAATGCATTCACGCCCCTGCGGTTATAACAGCCCGGTTTATTTATTTTATGGCTCTGAAGCCTACATTACCCTGCTTGACCTCCTCCGCCACAGGCACATTTTCATCCTTGACCAGCGCGAGCACCTTCTCTCCCCATATGTCTGTAACCCTCTCCTTGATCTGAAGGAGCTCGTACCACCTCCTGAAAGTCGCCACGAAGACGATCACCATGAGGATAATGACCATGACGGAGAGCACGGCCAGCAAGTAGTCTCCCTTCGGCAGATAGTTCACCGTGATGTTCAGGTATCCCGCGTACACGGTGACGAAGGCCATGAAAATTCCAGGCACCGCGGTCACCCACATGTACTTCGCCCTGCCCAGCCGGATAAGCATCGTCGTGACGATGATGAGGCCGCTTGCCGCCAAGAGCTGGTTGCTCATTCCGAAGAGCGGCCAGATCGAGGCGATGTCGCCGGTGTAGACCAGATACCCCCACATGAAGGTAAAGAGCGTGCCGGTGAGGAGCAGGCCGGGTATCCAGTGGGTCTCGGCGAACCTGGGGATCACCTTCCCGAAGAGTTCTTGCAGCAGGAATCGTCCCACCCGCGTGCCGGCATCGACCGCCGTCAATATAAACACCGCCTCAAACATAATGGCGAAGTGATACCAGTAGGCCATCAGGTGTTCCAGGAATGGGATGGAGGAAAATACATAAGCCATTCCAACGGCAAGCGATACGGCTCCGCCAGGCCGGCCCTGAATCTTCTCGCCCACTTCCTGAGCGAGCCAGGGGAGGTTCACGGGGTCGATACCCAGCTTCGCAAAGGCCGCCGGGGCGCTGTTGATCGCGAAGTAGTCAGCCGGAACCAGCACGGAAGCGGCAATGAGCGCCATGACGGCGACGAAGCCTTCGACCAGCATGGCTCCGTAGCCCACGAAGGGAATGTCCCGTTCGCTGCCGATCATCTTCGGGGTCGTCCCCGAGGCGATGATCGCGTGGAACCCGGAAATGGCCCCGCAGGCAATCGTGATGAATACAAAGGGGAACACATTGCCGGGAATGACCGGGCCTCCGCCGCCGGCGAACCGGGTTAGGGGAGGCATAAGCATCTTGGGCTGAACTATCAAAATCCCCGCGGCCAGCATGACGATCGTGGCGATCTTGAGGTAGGTGGAGAGGTAGTCCCTGGGCGCAAGCAGCAGCCATACGGGAAGGACAGAAGCCGCCAGAGCGTAAATCGGGATCGCGACGGCCAGTTGTTTCTTGCTCAATGTCAGGAGGGCCGCCAGAGTCGGATTGGCCGCAACATAAGGCCCGGCCACAATGGCCGCTACGAGAAGGACAACACCGATGATGCTGGCGCCCGGCACGTCGTTAGGGCGGATCTTCTGCATCCACAACCCCATGAAGATGGCTATGGGGATCGTCGAAGCTACGACAAATGTCCCCCAGACGCTGTCGAACAGGGCGTTCACGACGGCGATCGACAACCCCGCCAGCGTCAGAACGAGAATGAATATGTAGGCGAAAGAAGCCACAAGACCGGCCGTCTTTCCCACCTCGCTCTCAGCGATTTTCGCCAGGCTCTGCGCCTTGTGCCTTACCGAAGCGAAAAGGACCACCATGTCGTGTACGGCTCCCGCCAGGACCGCTCCGACGATGATCCAGATGGCGCCCGGCAGATACCCGAACTGCGCCGCCAGAACAGGCCCCAGGAGAGGGCCTGCCGCAGCGATAGCGGCAAAATGGTGTCCGAAAAGGACGTACTTGTTTGTCTTGACATAGTCATGGCCGTCCGCCTGCAGTACGGCCGGCACTGGTCTGTCCTGCCTCACTTGAAGGACCTTGTTGGCGATGAACAGACCGTAGAGTCTGTATCCGATGGCGAAGATGCACAGGGATACGAAGACCAGCGTCACCGCATTCAAACCAACGAGTGCATTCATATAAGCCTCCTTTTGCTGTATCCACCTATTGATCCGGCGGACAACCTTTTCGTCTGTTCTGAATGAGAATCACCTGTACAACATTAACGATAACATTAACGCAAAGGCAGGACGGTTCCGCAACAGGAAGCCCGACAGGCGGTCGGATTATTTTGTAAGCGGTTATTATCGGAGATTAAGCGGCATGGATGTGAAGAATCCAAACCTCGCTTCTCACTCTTCACCATCTTACGGCTTGATTGCGCCTGGTACCCCGGCGTTTTTGAAGGCTTGTAAGGATGGGGATTTTTTTATCTTTCTTCTGACATGTGAAATGGGCGAATGGGTGAGGGATCGTCCGGAGGGCGGGATCAGAAATTCAGCTTTTCCCTGAGAAGCTTGAGATACCGACGGCTCACCGGCACGGTCTTGCCCGATTTCATTTTTATGTCCGCCGCCATGTGGTCGTGGAAAAGTATCTCGTCCACCCGGTCGATGTTGACGAGAAACTGTTTATGGGACCGGATCAGATTCGCCCGGTTTTCGAGCACCTTGAGCGTCAGATCGGTGAAGTATTCTCCCTTGGCGCAAACAATGTAAACACCCGCCTCGTTCGACCTGACATACTCCACGTCGGATACGTTGATCAACTTGATTCCAGCTGTAGTGATGCAGGGAATTTTTCTGATATCCGGCCCGGCATATACGGGCCTTCCCCCCTCATTCAACATCGTCTTGAGTTTCCGGACGGTTTTGACGATCCTTTCCTTATCCACCGGCTTGAGAAGGTAATCGAGGGCATTTTCATCGAAGGCCTTCAAGGCATACTCATCGTAAGCTGTAACGAATACGATGAGCGGCATGATTTTTTCATCTATCATGCTCAGAAGCTCGAAACCGTTAATCACCGGCATCTGGATATCGAGGAAAACGACATCCGGTTTTTCCCGGTTGATGGCCTGGATTGCTTCGACGGCATTGGCGCATGTGCCGATAACCGCGAACTCCCCTGTTTCGGCCAGCAAAGCATTCAGCTCTTCACGGGCATGGATTTCATCATCAACGACAAGAGCACGAATCATGTCCCTGAACCTCCTGCAGGCACTTCCACCGTGACGCGGGTTACTTCGTTTGGAATGCAGGATACCGCCGTGCCGTAGCGACGGCCGAAAATGTTTTTGATCCGCTTGTCGACGATATTAATCCCCAGCCCGTCGGCGGTCTTCTTCTGGGAATAGGTCCCTGCGTTGTCCTCGACTTCGATGACGGCTGAATCGCCTTTCCGGTAGGCGCTTATTTTGGCTTTCCCTGGCCCCAGCATGTTCGAAATACCATGCTTGATGGCATTTTCGATCAGGGGCTGCAGAGTGAAAGTCGGGATTTGCAGTTTCAGCAGTGAGGGGTCGATGTCCATTTCCACCGTAAGCCGGTCGTCGAAACGCGCCTTTTCTATTGTCAGGTATGAGTTGACGTGATCGAGCTCATCTTCAAGTGTCGTAAGCTCCCCACCTCTCTTGAGGTTTTTCCGGAAAAAATTGGCGAGGTTGACCAGCAGATCCCGGGCCTTGGCCGAATCGCTCCGGATGACCGAAATGATCGTGTTCAGGGAATTGAAAAGGAAGTGGGGATTGACCTGAGCCTGGATGAGCTTCAATTCAGCCGTCATCAGAAGATTTTTCTGGTCCTCGTAGCGCGCCAGCAGTAGCTGATTCGATAGCAGATTGGCGATCCCCTCTCCGAGGCTCTTGTTAATGTTGAGGAAAAACCTGTTCTTCGGTTCATAAAGTTTGATCGTGCCGATTACATCCTGATCTATCTGCAGAGGCACCACGAGCACAGAATTCAAGGGACATCGGTCGGAAATGGGGCATTCATAAGGATCCTGCACGCCGTCTACAAAAATGACCTTGTTTTCACTGATCGCCTCTTTCGTCAACGGCGAAGCGATGGGGTCGCCGGGTATATGGTGATCCGAACCTTCGCCTTCGAAAGCGAGGACGTTTTCCTTGTCCGTAATGGCCACCGCACCCACGCCGGTTTCCTCGCGGATGATCTTCGCCAGGTCTCCGGCTGTTTCCCGGCTGATGCCACGGCTGAGAATGTTCAGCGTCCGCTCCGCGATCTTGAACGCCCGGGCGGATGAAACGGCGGCCACCCGGTCATAGATATTCTTCTGGTCGCGGATAATGCTCAGGAAGAGGGCGGCACCTGTTGCGCTCGTCAGAATCATAGGGATGGCGATGACTTTCACAAGGGCAACTGCATCCGTTAAAGGCCGCGACGCAAGAAGGATTATTATCATCTGGACGATTTCCGCGAAGAATGTTGTGACAAAGGCTACCTTGGGATCGAAGATCATCCGGGACTTGTTTTTCCTGACCAAATAGACATGAACGAGGCCGCCGATGGTCCCCTCGACCGTCGTCGATAATCCGCAGGAGAAGGCCGTGAACCCTCCCAGAAAGTACCGATGCAGCCCCCCTGTTAAACCGGTCGCCGTACCCAGCACAGGGCCGAAAACAAGGCCGGCCAGAACGGGGCCGATGGCCCTGGTGTTCGCAATGGCGTCATGGATGGGAAATCCCAGGTACGTTCCCAGAATGGAGATGGTGGAAAAGAAGAAGTATATATATAGCTTATCGCGAAACCGCAGGCTTTCCGTAGTCAGGGGCTTGAACCACGGTGTTTTGGAAAAAAGATAAGCGATGACCAGGAAAACGGCCATTGCCTTTATAAGAGTGAAAAAAAGTTCCATATTTTTCTTATATACCCTGCCGGGGAAAAATCAATAGGAGAAAATGGGAAGGAGGTCGATACACCGATAATCATCAAACATGGCAGTCTATACACTGCGGAGTTGCAGCACATGCTTGCCGCGCAAAATCGATAATCAAGGACGCCGCCGTCCATACCGGGCGCCCCGACCCCCTCTTCAGAGACCGTGCCGGGGCGCCTTACCTTCTTTATTCAGTTACGCGGCCTTGCTTCCGGTTACTATTGCGGAGATGAGCGTCAGGATAAAAAAGATAGCCACGAGAGTACCGCCCGTATCACCCCCCACGGCACCCTTTCCAAGCATGCACGCAAAAAAAGCAGCAATGACAGCCAGAATAAAAGTTAGGTATTGCATAATCCCTCCTCCTTTCTGTTTTGCGGTATAATTTATTTTAGCATAGCATTTTTTTAGAAAAGCTCTATAAAAATATTCGGTTCCCGGACCTTGAACAGCCTTGGAATTTACGGAATCTGGACGGCGGCCTGTTGTAAAAAGGTCTTGCATTTCATGAAATTGCGCAGGATACTTTCTATGTGCCTTGTTGTATTATGAAAAATCTAAAACAGGCTTCGGACTTCAGGCGCAAGGCTAATGTCTAAAGGAAAGTTTAAATACTTTCCCGTAGCCTGCCTTTTCCGATGCCCGATGTCATTTTGAAAAATACGGCCTAATAAATCCATAAAGAAAGGAGAAACGGTATGGACAGCGAAAACAGGAAATACCTCAGCAGGCGCGATTTCGTGAAAGTCGCCGGACTGGGCCTGGGTGCGACAGCCATGCTGGCGGGTCTCAACCCGGCGTCGGTCATGGCCAGGGTACCGAAAAAATGGGACCAGGAATTCGACATCATAGCCGTAGGCGCGGGCGGCGCCGGTCTCGCCGCCGCCGTGGACGCCTCAGCAGCGGGCCGGAGCTTTCTTGTCCTGGAAAAAATGCCCGTGATCGGGGGAAGCTCCCTGATCTGCGGCGGAGCCCTGGCCTTTGCGGGAACCGACATGCAGAAAGAGCAGAATATCAAGGACTCGAACGAACTGCTTTACAAGGATATTATGAAAGTGGGGGACAATGTGAACGTGCCCTCGCTCGTAAAAGCGTACGTGGACAACCAGCTCGATACATATTACTGGCTGAAGAAAATGGGCATCAAGTTCATCAAAATCGGCATCGCAAGCGGAATGAGCGTGCCGCGGGCGCACTATGTCTCGCCTCCGCAGGTGATCAAGACCCTGAGCGACAAGGCGAAATCCATGGGTACAAGGATAATGGTCGACTCGCCGGTCACGAGGCTCATAGCCGATGACAACGGCGACATCCGGGGGGTCATCGTGGAGAGAAAAGGCAAAAAGATGAACTACGGCGCGCGGCGTGGTGTAAT